>ERZ837590.128-NODE-128-length-78827-cov-19.785355_pt1 | contig 78827 bp, 85 predicted proteins | sample MGYA00519573_ERZ837590 | MGnify/ENA primary metagenome ERZ837590 (study PRJEB31850, sample SAMEA3708820) | human gut metagenome | biome: human gut; feature: human-associated habitat; material: faeces | place: China | collected 2014 ... | reverse complement strand
TCCGCCTCCTGCGAAGTTATCTACAATCAACTCTCCGTTTATCATGTGTTTCTCCCCAATTCATTTATTTCAACAACGCTCGTTCAAGTTCACCCATGTCATAGCTTCTTTGCTCAAAATTATTAAATTTATTTTTTTGATAATTGCGCTTGGGCGCTTTTTCTTTATATTCTTTTATATCTTTTATATTCTTATTATTCTTGTTTGTGTTCACTTGTTGTTCATCTGTTGTTCGCTTGTTGTTCACCTGTTGATTATTTCGTTGTTCACCTTTTTGGTAAACGTCCCACGAAACTATTGTAATTAAGCGGTTTTTATTAGAAGTTTGTTGTTCAATCTGTTGTTCATTTTCAAAAGTTTTTAAAATTCTAGTTACTTTATTTTCGTCAATCTTCAATTCGGACGAAAGGACTTTTCTACCGGTGATTAATTGCCCTGGTTTCAATGTAATTTTCTCACCCTTAAATATAATCGGGCATGGTGCATGTGACGCTTGTAACAGCAAATAAACCCACAATGCAAGGTAATCAGAGTCTTTCATAACAACTGGATTATCTACCAGTTTTCTATGTAATTTAATCCATCCACTCTTCATTTTAGGATGCCTCCTTTTGCAGCCCTACAGACCGCAGAGCTGCTATGTATTTGTGATATATGTGGTAAGCAGTATAAACTGCGAATCCCCTTTTTACTCGTCTTGATATTTCTTTTTTAAATAATTAAGCATTTTCCCTAATGTAGCATCCTCCATATCTTCAACGGTTTCATTTGCATCAATATATCCGAAGCTCTTTAACCATTCATCTAACTCTGGTTTGCAACCATTCTTTTTCCATATTTCCTTTGCCATTTTAATTCTTGCATCTCTTGCAATTTTAGTATCTGGAAGGTCGCTTTCTTCAAAATCAAATGGACGTTCATTCTTCACCCACATGTTGAATCCAAGTCCTGTGTGGATTGCAACGCACTTTACAAAAGAACGACACATACTATTCCAAACAACCTGTTGATTCAAAGAATTATCTTTAACTGGGTTCTTTCCGTTCATTACAGGTGACTGCATGTAATAAGTGTTATCATCAATTACAACTTTAATTCTTGTCTCATAACAACGATTTTCCACGTTATATTTGTCTTTAAAAATAATATCTGTATGTCTCAATGCACTACCTGTTTCTTCGTCCGGAACCGGTTCAAAATACGCTCTTTCCGCTCCATTTTCTCGTAATAACTCAATACATTTAGCCCAGTTTAAATATAAAAAGCCATCCCTTTTATCGCAGTATTTTTTAACATCTACCTTTACAAGCTCACTATATGGTTTTAACATCTTCTATCTCTCCTTTTTATAACTCTCCTGTCCAGAAATACAGTTCATCTGTTTCTTCATCGTAGGAAATAGATTCCAGAAAATCCCATTTAGGATTGTCACCATCAATTACCTTTACTCCTTTTTCGTAAAGTTTGTCTAACAAAATATTGATAATTCCACAAATTTCAATTGGACCATTTCCTTGTGTAATTAAATCAATTAAATCAATTTTTGTATCTGAGCATGTAGCATCTACACCATATCTTGCACTCATCTTCACCCTTCTTTCTGCAATGCACTTCCAAGCACTGCTGCAATAACTTCAACAGATACATATTTCTCTTCACGCCATCCAGCAATCAAACTATCCAGGACTCTGACTTTCTCCGAATCTCTTACCAACTCTTCGTACTCGATTGCCCCGATTATTACACTATTTACCATTGCTTCTTACTTCTCCTTTAACATTGTATTTTCTATCCAGTCACCGAACATAATTTCTCTATCTGCCTGTTTCTTCTGCTCTTTCTGCCATTTTGCATCAATTACAGCCGTAATCCCAAAGCACACAGCCATTCCAACCAACGCTGCTACCAAAAACAGCATTGCTAATGTGTCATTGCACTCTATCGCTTCATAGAGCCAACCTCCAATGCAAGTTCCAATCCAGAGTCCTGCGATTGTTTCTGTAATAGATTCCACTTTTTTCTTGCTTTTCATTGATTTTCCTCTTTTCATCTGCTAAAATCATGATGAAATCTTTTATCTTTTGTCCCATAGGAAATACGACTTCCTGTGGGACGTTTTTTATTGTATTGCAATCCCTTCAATTTCAGCGAATCTTTTAGCATTGATAAAATACACCCAGCGATGTTCAGACGTATGTATTGCATAGCCCCAGGGAAAAACACCCTGCTGCAATCCCTTGCGAACTGTTACATGATTCATCTGCAACAGTTCAGCCGCCTTTTCGACATCCAGCTTCGGAATCACTTTATCTCGTACATCCGATGCCGGAAGCACAAATACCTGCTCGTCAGTTTTAGCAAAGTAATCTGCTGAGAGTCCAAGAGCTGTTGCAAGGTCACACTGAACCGTTTCCGATGGTATTTGCTTTCCGGAAAGGTATTGGCTGATTGAGCCTTTGCTCTTTCCGGTCAGACCACACACCTGAGCTTGATTTAAGTCCAGCTCCTGCATGGCATTTCTCAATTTTTCCGCAAATCTCAAAATATTCACCTGTCTTTCTTTTATCTTTTCTATGCAAATCGTATCTGCGAATTATGCTCCTTGATTGCAATTTGAGTATTTGTGCAAGGTCTCCAGCACTGCACATATTCAACAGCTTCTTCAAAGCGTTTTTTCGGCACATTATTTCGTGCGTTCACATGAAAATATCTCTTCAAGTCTCTATTACACTCAGAAAATACTTTCTTTCCGATTTCTTTATACGCATCACTTTCTTTTCCACCAAGTGCATCAATGACAACGTAATTGACCGCCTCGCCAAGTGCTTGCTGTTGAGCATAATCAATCGTCATCGTATTCTCTAAACTGGTTACTCTCTCGTCCATTTTGACAAGTTTCTTGTCATGCATTAAGATTGCTTGCATCTCCGGAGAGTAGTTCTCCATTTCATAGTGTCCTGTTTTGCGTAATGCCGGAAGGACTTCCGATGTTACCCAGTGTTTAAACTTTCTTGCGTTAGGCATCTTACTAGAAAGAATAAGGCTGTAAAGACCAGATTCATTGATAATCGTTAAAAGCTGTATTCCACCAGGGGTGTCACATTTCGTTACCCCCTTGTCTTCTTTATCTACATGATCTGTAAGTGCTTTTCTAGTATTGCTGCAACCTAAGATTGCAGCAACATCTTTACCAACGAACCATACTTCATCATTGAGCATGACTGTTCTTACCTGCCCGAACTCTTCGTTGCTAAAAATCTTTAAATTATTCATTTTCTATCCTCCTATTTTGTATTTCTTTTCTTACTTGTTACGTTTTTTATTCCTATTTTTTTATTGACTTTTTATGTATTTCTTCCTAGAATATTCAATAACCCTATCAAAATACAGAAAGGAGATTATACATGAGTCAATTTTCAGACAAGCTACTTCGTCATTTACAATCTGAATATCTTACTTCCGGAAAAACGCACTTTTCTTTTCCGGATATGCTCTGCTGCATTTCTGATTCAGAGCAACTTAATTTAGCTGTCCGAACGCTCCAACGTACCGGTGCTTTAAAAACTACTGGATATATAAATGACTTTGAACTAGTAAAACTTCCTGATTAAAGTTCAGCTTCGTAGATGTCATCTTTTGTTACAGTGAGTGTGCATTTTCTATCTACGCACTTTAATGAAAATGCCCTTACTGTATCAAAGCGAATACCATTTACATATAAGGATTTGATATCAGCATCAAAAGTAACTTTGTGTAATTCTTTTCTAGCTTCATCCTTATATTCTTTTACTGGATGTCCACAATTTGGACAATAATTTACATTTTCAAGTGCCGCTTCTTTATATCCACACTTACAACACTTCATTCTTTCTCTCCTGCCTCTCTAAAAAGTTCTTCAATCTCAACTCCCAGTGCATCTGCCAATTCTGGAAGATGCTCTACTCTCAAAAGTTTTCGCCCGTTTAAGATATCGCTAAAGCTTTGCGAATTGAAACCAGCCTGCTTTGCTACAAATGACTGCTTTAATCCCTTATTTTTAATAAGTTTTTTGATGTTTGTAATGATGTTGCTATATGTAATTATTTTCCTCGCTCCTTTCACTTCTTATTTCGATGTTGCAGAATCTTCCTCAGCATCAAGAGTCTTGTCCTTTCCTGCAAGAGCGTTCTGAAGAAGAGCATTCTCAATCTTCAAATTCCGACAATCTTCCTCATGTTGTTCAATCTCCATCAGATAATAATTCTGTTGACGATGGAAATGCATCTGAGAAGTAAAAATTAAACATGCAAGATATACCACTAAAGACAGCAGGGATAACGATATTGATGTCAATATCTCTGCTCGTTTTTTTAGTTTATGATTTTCTTTCTCTAATTCTGAAATTTGCATTTTTAACCTCTCTTTCAAATAAAATCAACCGGATTAAGATTCAGTGCTACGCAAATACTTAAAAACTCATCTGCCCTTAAACCTCTTTCCAGATGTTTGTCTCTCACACTTGCATAAAGCAAATAATATGGGATTTTACTTTCTTCTGCTAATGCTAACTTTGAAAGATTTACCTTATTTTCTTCTAAATACTCTCCAACTCTTTTGGTTGCTCCTTTTACAATGATTTTTTTCACTCTCCTTTCGATTGACTTTTTTCTCCCACTCTCTTATTCTCTAATCACAAGGCACTGCCATGCCTTAACTAATTAACCACATATTAATTTTAGGAGGTACCTTACTTATGGAAAAAAATCTAAACTTATTTCCTCAATTTCTGGTTCGTTATCCTGATAATGGGCTAAAAAATGAAGAGGACAAACCTATCTCAATTTCAGATGATGCTTTTGAACATTCACTATTTGCAATGGATTCTTTATTACATGTGATGAATATTTCACTTCCAATTCAACAAAGTCCGGAAGCTGTTATTGAATTTACAGATGCTAAAACATATCCTGAAACTCTAAGAAGTCAAAAAATTATTTATCTTACTTCTGAACCAGACTATTGGGCTAATACTTGTTATCAACTCGCTCACGAGATGTGTCATTATATGATTCCTGGTGATGTCGTTTCAACACTTCGCTGGCTTGAAGAATCAATCTGTGAACTTGCCTCCTGTTATTTTCTTCTGGAGTTTTCAAAATACTGGAAACGTCTCGGTGTCTCTATAACAAGTTCCAGAACTGGTGCCCCTTATTATCTTGCGCTAGAAGAGTATGTTAAAAATACACTAGAAAAAATTCATTCACTTAATTTGAATTCTTTCTGTTCTCAGTCTCCTGAAATTTTGCAAACTTTAGAAAAGTTCTGTTATTGTCGTGAAACCAACAGATACATAGCCCTCCGACTTCTTCCGATTTTTCAACATTTCCCAGAAGTCTGGCACGCAGTTCCTCTTTTAAGTGAACTTAATGCCAATCAACCGCTTCTGGATGCTTTAAAACAATGGTTAACACTCGCTCCCAAGGAGTCATGTATCGCTTTACAAGAGGTTGCTCAACTATTTGGCGCATCAATTTCTCTGGATTAAGGGGCTGTGTATAATCCCAATCATCAAAATAAGGAATTAACACAGGGTACATCCGGCAAATACTTTTTTCGGCAACTTCTTCCAATTTGCCGGATGTGCTAAGTCTTGATAAACGGAAGAGAAACTCTTCTTTTGTCTTTATGGTATATCCTTTTTCTCCTTTTTCCCCTATTGGGCATGGGCTCATTTCTCTCACCCCCCCTCCTTGCAAACTAAAGTTCAAATCTGCAAACATCGCCATTGATTACAGTAACTAACCATTTGCCATCCACACGTTTCAAAGAAAATTCACTTACATTTTTGAAATGAATACCTCTTGCTTTCAGTGAATTCTTAACGGTTGAAAATAAAAAATCATATTCTACTATTTCCGGTCCTACACAGCCTCGTTCTCCTTTTAATCCTGTATAACACATTTCTCATCTCTCCTTTCAGGTGTTGTAAGTTTTATGTATCTTTAAAAGTTACTCACGTGCAAAAAAAATAGGCATTGGATCATCGATATGTAATTCATCGATCATAATCTGAATTTCGTCACTACCAAATACTCCTATTTTCATTTTTTCATAGAATGTTTTTGGTGTAATACCTATTAACTTTGCAACGTCTGTTTGACATAATCCATTTTTTGCAATTATGCCTTTTAATTCATCCGTTTTTATCATTTCCTCACCTCCGTAACTTTTTAAGTTACTTACAGTATAACACGTTTTCGTAACTTGTCAAGATATTTTTTATTGCTTTTATAACATTTTTGTGTTATTATAAAGTTACCCAAATAAAGGAGGTGCACATAATTGACTACAGGCGAACGAATAAAAGAAGTTAGAAATAAACTTGGGATAAGTCAAGTTGATTTTGCTGACAAAATTAACGTTTCTAAGCAAACACTATATAAGTATGAAAATAATATAATTACAAATATTCCTTCTGACAAAATAGAGGCTGCTGCTCAACTAGCTAATGTTTCCCCTGCTTACTTGATGGGTTGGACAAATGAACAAGTGCCTCCTGCTACAGTAATTTCTAGCCAGTTCAGTAAACAAGAAGAACAAAAAGAAGAATTAGTTACCGTATATGAACAACTTACTTCTACAAATCAAGATAAAGTTATCACATACTCAAAAAATCTTCTGGTTACTCAACAAATGGAAGAAGAGGCAATAACTCAAGCAGCTCACGAGCGTACCGACATTGAAGTAACTGACGAAATGAAAAGGCATGATGACGATATCATGGATGATGACGATTTCTGATTTGGCAGGTGATTTTTTGAATTACGAAGAAATGCTAATAGAATCAGATAACGAAAATTTGATTATAAAGGAAAAGCCATTGCTTTCCAGTGATGGGCGAATTAAGGGGAATAAAATAGCCATTCGGCACACAATTAAAACTCAAGCAGAAAAATCCTGTGTCCTCGCAGAAGAACTCGGACACTACTATACCACTTCTGGAAACATCTTAGACCAGACGGACGTATCGAATAGAAAACAAGAGTACCGTGCACGGCTCTATGGATACAATCTCAAGATTGGACTCATGGGACTTATCAGAGCATTTGAGCATGGCTGCCGGTCCGCATCAGACATAGCGGAATATCTGGATGTGACGGAAGAATATTTGAAAGAAGCAGTTGACTGCTACCGGAGCAAGTACGGTGTGTGTGCAATTGTGGATAACTACGCTATTTATTTCATTCCTGCTCTAGGAGTGATGAAAATAGATTGAATTTGAAAGGAGGACAAGGCACATATATAAATGCACTCACAAAGGATAAAATAAATAATGAAATTACTGTGTATTTTATATGAAAGGGGAATTACCTATGAAAAAGAAAATTGTAACAATGCTTCTACTGGCTACATTATCAGTCAGTGTCGTAGGGTGCGGAACCGGCTCTTTTTCCGGAAGCACAAAAGAAAACTCTAAAACTTCCCAGAGCGAAGAAAAAGAGGAAGAGGCAAAAGAACCAACTGACCTAACCGGTGTGTGGGCATCTGAAAATAAAGATGGTTCTTATCAAGAAGCAACAATAACTGATGATTCTATCGAAATTAACTGGATTTCCGATGATGGGGCAACAAAATCCGTTTATTGGTCTGGAACGTATACTGCACCAACTGAATTTGTTGAAGAATATTCATGGACTTCTGATAGGAATAAAGAAAAAACAGATTCCGCATTGCTTGCATCGACTGATGATACCAAAGAATTTACATACAAAAATGGGAAAATCAGTTATGAAGTCTCAGCAATGGGTACAACTTCTACTGTTGAATTGACTCAAACTTCTAAAGATGCTTCAGAAACAGCAACTGAATCAGAAACCGGAACAAGTGATACAACTACTTCTGATTCTTCATCCTCTGACACTGCAAATAATACTTCCAAAGAACAAGCTTCTTTTGAAGTTACTTATAAGAATGTTTCATTTTACCGGGATAGCATCTCTGATTTAATTGGACAGTCTATTGTTGAAATTGAAAATACCGGAAGTAGTAATTTGTATTTAGATTTCAGTTCCTATGAATTAACTGCAGAAGATGGAACAATCATTCATACAACCAGTGGAAGTTTTACACCTGCTCCTCAAGTAATTGAACCGGGTGAAAAAGGTTATTATTACGAAGAACAACTTATGGATGACCAAACTCCAACCGAAGGAATTACAATCACTCCTCACATTAATGCTTCCACTGCGAAAGTAGACAATGTTCGCTTAGAAGTAAGTAATACAGAGGTTTACGATAAGGATATGGGTAGTGTTGACTTACACGGAAAAGTAAAAAACACAACCGGAGCAGCTCAGACAGATATTTGTGTAACTGCGGTCTTATTCAATGAAAATGCTGAACCGATTGGTCAGCTTTCGACTGTTCTTGCAAACACTTTACAGCCTGATGAAGAAATTGGATTTGAATTAGAACCGGTATTTCTTCCGGAAGATATCACAAGCGCATCCATTGCAGATTATAAAGTATTTGCTTATACAAATCAGTATCAATACTAATTTTATTAACAAAAGAAAAACCGGTTCCTGCTCCAACAGAAACCGGCAAATACAAGTAAATATCCGGAGACACAAGTAATCTCCTAACCTAACAAAATTATTGTATCATCTCCGGAGCAGTCACGCAAGCAGAACATCTGTTCCAAGCTGGCTGTTATTTTTATACTCATTTTTAGAATTTGAAAGGATGATGATATATGGGAAAGAGGAACCCTAACGGATACGGCTGTGTAACTAAGTTAAAAGGGAACAGGTCAAGACCATGGTGTGTCAAAGTTACAATCTACGATGAGGAAGGACATGCTAAACAAGTGCCTGTCGGCTACGCAGAGACAGAAGAAAAAGCGAATATCTTACTTGCCGAATATAATAATAATCCCTGGAACATTGATAGAGAAAAAGTGACTCTTGCAATATTGTATCAGCGTTGGTGCAAATTAAAGCTCCCAAAGCTCGGTGAATCAAATCAGGCTTCATTGCGTTCTGCTTTTAAGCATTGCTCAAAATACTATGGTGTTAAATATCGTTCTCTCCGTTCTTATCAAATGCAGGACTGCATCGATAATTGTGGATGTGGTTATGCTACGCAGGCTACAATAAAAAGCCTGTGGGGGCATCTCGATAGATTTGCTTTTGAAATTGATATCATTAATAAAATGTATTCTCAATTGACTACTGCTCCACCTATACCAGAAACGAAAAAGACTCCTTTTACACCGGAACAAGTTGACGCACTCTGGGAAATCAAAGACGAACCGTGGGTAAATACAGTACTCATTTTTATTTATACCGGCTTCAGATTGCAAGAACTTTTAAAAATGAAAACGGAACAGGTTAATACAGATGAATGGTATTTCCAAGCAGGAATCAAAAGTGCAGCAGGAAAGGAACGCATCGTTCCGGTGCATGAAAGAATCAAAACTTTCGTAGAAGATTTGATTGAGCAAGGAAACGAATATCTGATTACATACAATGGTAAAAAATTCAGCCAGTCAAATTATTATAAATGTTGGAATGAAGTTATGAGAAAAATCAATGCCGATAAAACAGTTCATGAGGCAAGACACACTTTTGAAACGAACTTAGATAATGCAAAAGGGAATAGAAAATGTATTGATATGCTAATGGGCCATAAGTCAAAAGACGTCGGAAACAGAGTATACAATCATAAGACAATTCAACAGTTGCGTGACACAATATCTTTATTAAAATAATGATTTCAGACTGAACCAGTAACAAATTAGAAACAAAAATCCCTTGAAATGCTGTAAAATCAAGTATTTCAAGGGATTATGTATTCATTATAACATGGAATTTATTATTTGTGTCATAATTTCGTAAAAAATATTTCTTTTCTTTTTCCAATGTGTTATAGTCTTTTACAGAAAAAATATAGCTAAGGAGGAAATAAATGACCCTGCAAAGATTATTGAGTCTTACCAGAAAGGCAGTTGATACCTTTAATCTAATTGAATCTGGAGATAAAATAGCAGTTGGAATTTCAGGAGGAAAAGACAGTCTTACCCTTCTTTATGCCTTAAATGGCTTAAAACGTTTTTATCCAAATTCCTTTACAATAGAAGCCATTACTGTTGATTTAGGTCTTCCTGGCTTCGACCTCATCCAAATAAAAGCGCTCTGTAGTGAATTAAATGTACCTTATACGATTGTACAGACAGAAATTGCTCAGATTATTTTTAATGAACGAAAAGAACCCAATCCTTGTTCTTTATGCGCAAAAATGAGAAAAGGTGCCTTAAACGATGCCGCAAAAAAAGCGGGCTGTAATAAAATTGCTTATGCCCATCATAAAGATGATGTTATCGAAACAATGTTACTATCTCTGCTTTTTGAGGGGCGTTTTCACACATTTTCTCCGAAAACCCATCTTGACCGAACAGATCTTACTGTAATCCGCCCCTTACTCTTAGTAAATGAAGCGGATGTAATTGGTTTTAAAAATAAATATCACCTTCCAGTGGAAAAAAGTCCTTGTCCAGTGGATGGTTATACCAAACGCCAATATGTAAAAGAATTGATTCGTACTTTAAACCATGAACATCCTGGTGTAAAAGAACGGATGTTTACTGCAATTTTAAATGGAAACTTAGATGGCTGGGAAACATTTCTAAAAAAATAAATCGTCACGTAAAAAGGCAGAGAGAAAAAGATTTCCCTCTGCCCAATTTTTATTTTACTTCACGATTATTTTTTGCCAGCCGCTCTTCTTTAATTTCAATTGCTTTTTTAATCATTTGAACACAGCCGTCAATTCCTAATACTCCACTATCTAAACTTAGATTATAACTTGCAGCATCGCCCCATTTTTTACTTGTATAATAGTTATAATAGCTTGCACGGCGTTTATCTGTTTTCTGAATGCGGTCCTTTGCAGTCGCATCTGTTAATTCATTTTTTCGTGCCACACGACGGATTCTTTTTTCTAAATCAGCATGAACAAACACACTTAACATATTATCAAATTCTGATAATGCATAATCCGCACATCTTCCTACAATAACACAAGGTCCTTCTTTTGCAATATTTTTAATCGTATCGAACTGAGCTAAAAACACCTTATGATTAATTGGCATATCTGCAAATGCCGCTGAAGAATATCCAAAAGAGTATGTATCCATCACCAGGGAATACAGGAAACTATTTGTAGGTTTTTCATCATTGTTTTCAAATAATTCCTGGCACAATCCACTGTCTTTTGCTGCACGTTCCAAAAGTTCTTTATCATAGCATTTAATTCCAAGTTCTTCTGCCAACTGCAATCCTACTTCCTTACCACCACTTCCGAGCTGTCTTCCGATTGTAATAACTGTATGATTCGTCATATTCATGCACTCCTCTCCATTGATGTTTCTGATTATATTTATTATAATCTATTTTTTTTATTTTGTATATAAAATTTGCATAAATTATATGAGTTTTTTTTGTAATTTTTCAAAATATTGTGGAAGCGGTGCTGTAAATTCCAGATACTCCTTTGTGACAGGATGTACAAATCCAAGTACCATTGCATGTAGAGTCTGACCCTCCAGATTTGGAAATGGACATTTTTTCGGACCATATACAAAATCTCCCACCAAAGGATGTCCAATACTGCTCATGTGAACACGAATCTGATGCGTCCTTCCTGTTTCCAGCCGACACTCAATATAACTGTAATTTTTATAATGCTCTAACACTTTGTAATGTGTTACCGCTGGTTTTCCGTTTTTCAGATTAATCGCCATCTTTTTTCGTTCGGTCGGATGACGTCCAATTGCCCCCTCAATTGTTCCCTCTTCTTCTTTTAAATTTCCATGTACAATTGCACGATACCTTCTTGTGATACTATGTTCTTTTAACTGCTGTGCTAAATCTCTGTGTGCCAAATCTGTTTTACACACCAATAATGCTCCTGTTGTATCCTTATCAATTCGATGAACGATTCCTGGTCTTAATACCCCATTAATTCCGGAAAGGTTCCCCTTACAATGGTACAACAACGCATTTACTAATGTTCCACTGTAATGACCCGCGCTCGGATGTACCACCATCCCTTTTGGTTTATCTACCACTAAAAGCTGCTCATCCTCATACAGGATTGATAACGGGATATTCTCCGGCTCAATATCTGGTTCTTTGTTATCTGGAATTAACACGGTAATTTCTTCTTCTTCCGAAAGCTGATAACTGCTTTTCACTGCTTTTTCACCGATTGTCACATTTCCCTCTTTTAACTGCTTCTGCAAAAATGAGCGTGAATAATCTGAAAGTTCCACTGCCAGATATTTATCAATTCGTTGTCCTTCTGCTGATGCATCTGCCTGTAAGCAAAGTTTTTTCATTTATCATTTTCCCTTCTTTTTTGGACTTAAAAATGCAAAATCATCCTCATCTTTATAATAAAAAAGCACCAATAATAATAACACAATCATTGAAACAGTTACATAAATATCTGCAACATTAAATACCGGAAAATCTATCAGGGAAAAATAAATAAAATCTATCACATATTTAAGACGGATTCGGTCTATTAAATTTCCAAGAGCTCCTGACGTCAGGAAAAAACAAAGAATACGAACCGGCAAATATTTCTTCGTAACTGGCATTCTCCATAACACATATAAAATAAAAGCAAGAATAACAACCGTCAGAATAAAAAAAGCACCCTGCCGATTCTGAAACACTCCAAACGCAGCACCACGATTTTCCAGATAATGCAGAGACAATACTCCATCAATCAACGAAATATCTGATTGGTTTTGCAAATGCGTGACTGCAAGATGCTTTGTCCACTGGTCTAACACAGTTAAGAAGAAAGTTGACAAAATCAACTGCAAATAAATGATACCTCTTGTCTTTTTCATTTTCATGACTTTTCTTCTCCTGATTCTTCTAAAACCACTTCAATTGCCTCTTTCATTTCTTCATCTGTTACCGTCTTGTCGATATAGGCATATCCCATTTTTTCAAGTAAAACAAACTTAATCTTTCCTTGCTCCATCTTTTTATCAGACTTTGTTGCTGTTAAAATCTCATCTGCATTTAATCCCTGAACCGAAATCGGCAGACGATATGCTCTTAATGCTTCTAATGTGGATTCATATTCTTCTTTTGTAATGAGTCCTCTCTTTAAGGACAAATAACATGCGCAGACTGTCCCAATAGAAACACACTGTCCATGAAGCAGTTTGAAATTTTTCAATTTTTCTACCGCATGACCTACTGTATGCCCCATATTTAAAACTGCACGTTCTCCTTTTTCTGTCGGATCGTTTTCTACAACTGTTTTCTTAATGACACAGCTTTTATAAATCATTTCTGTCAAAACATCCTCGTCCAAATTAAGAACCTTTTCTCTGTTTTCTTTTAACCATTCAAAGTAATCCAGGTCACGAATTAATCCATGCTTTAAAACCTCTCCCATTCCACAGGAAAATAGTTCATCTGAAAGCGTATCTAAGGTATGCACATTCATATAAACCAGACGTGGCTGATGAAATGCTCCAACCATATTTTTATACTGTAAGAAGTCGACACCTGTTTTTCCTCCAATACTGCTGTCTACCTGTGCCAGAAGTGTGGTCGGAATCTGTATAAAATCAATTCCTCGAAGATAAGTTGCTGCTGCAAAACCGGTCATATCTCCAACAACTCCTCCGCCCAATGCAAAAAGTAAATCTTTTCTGTCGAAATGTGCTTTGATTAAATTCTCATAAATATTTTGAATCTGTGCAAGCGTTTTATTTTCCTCTCCTGCCGGTAAAATAATGGATATAATGGTATCCGAAACTTTTTCCAGTTCTTTTTTTACTGTCTCTAAATAAATCGGTGCCACATTACTGTCCGTTACAATGCAGCATTTTCGTTCTTGTAATTTTAATGTTTTTAACTGATTCGATAAATCTTCAAAGTTTTTCCGAAATACAATCGGATAATAAAATTCATCATTTCTTTTTACCTGTAATATATTTTCTGTCATTTTTTCGTTCCTTTCTGTCTCTTTTGACTTTAGCAATAACGCGAAACTTCTACATGATACCGGTTTTTCTTCGTTAAATTTGTTGTTCCATCAAAACGATATTTTCCTTTTCCTCTGACGGATACAATATCTCCTTCTTTTAAATGATAGGCATTTGAAACAATATTTTTCCCATTTACAAATAACTTTTTCCCTTCGATTAATGGTAAAATACTGCTTCTCGAAGTCGAAAATGCCAACGCCGTAACGCTGTCAAGTCTCACAGAAGATACCGTTCCTGTGACTTTTTGAAGTTTTACACTCGGAAACTCTTCTTTATTCTCAATGATAGATGGAACGACTGTGGTATGCCGGACACGGCAGATTTCATTCATCAAAAATTCACACAGCGAATTATGGCAAAAGATGTATGCTTTTTTATCTTCTACCAAAATATCTCCGATTTTACTTCTCTCAATTCCAAGATTTAAAATTGCTCCCAAATAATCCCGATGAGTCAGATTTTCTGCAAATTTTTCCATAGACGGACGAATACAAATACAGGAAATCGGATATTCCTGACTAAAGAAAAAAGCATCAGGGATAAATGCTGCCATCTGACGCTCTGCAAACGCATGTCCTCCAAAAGTTTCCACTTTTACACCATACTGTTTAAGAGGAAGACTATGCAACTTATGTAATTCATTTAAATCTAAAAAATCAGAGAAAGTAAGAATACCTCTGTAATAGGCATTCTTACTTAACTCTATCATACGTTTTTCAAATAACTGTTCTTTCTCCATTTTTATGCTCTTTCCGAATTAATATTCTGTCTGGATAGAGGACATGAACGCACCATCTATAATCTCCTGATAATCACCTGTAATTCCTACACTTGATGGAGTCAGAATAAATATGTAGTCAGATACTTTCTGAAGACTTCCTCCCATTGCATAGCAGGTTCCTGATGAAAAATCAATTACTCTTTGCGCCACACTGACATCAATTCCTTCCAGATTAAGGACAACGGTACATCCTGCAATTAAAGTATCTGCAATTTCTCTGGTTTCTTCCATATTATTTGGTTTAATCACGCAGACCTCCATTGCAGCCGGAGCTGGATTTCTCTTTGCAGTGCGCATTGGTGTTACTTTAGAAGAGCTTTCGGTTGTCTTTGTATTTTTGGTATTTCTTGAATAGAAAGAGGGTTTCTCCGTTGTTTTCTTCTCCGGCTGTTTCTTTTCTGCTTTCTTTTTCTGTGTTCGTCTTTCCACTACCGGTTCTTCTTCTAATTCTTCTGCCTCATCCTCTTCTTCTAATTTCTTTAAAAAACGCTTTCTCGGTTTTTCTTCTTTGATTTCATCCTCATCTTCATCAAAATCATCATCTAAAAATCCATCTTGTTCAAAATCATCACTCATTTTTACTGCATCTAAAAGCTTATTAAAAACACTCATGTTAAAATCTCCAATCTCTATTTGCTGTAATCTCTTTCTCCGAAGATTCCGGTACCAACTCTTACCATTGTTGCACCTTCTTCGATAGCGACCTCATAATCGCCAGTCATGCCCATGCTTAAGACATTCATAGTAACATTATTAAATTTTTTAGCGGCTATGTCAACACTTAAATTTCTTAAATTTCTAAAAACTAATCGATTTTCTTCTGAATTTTCTACAAATGGTGCAATTGTCATAAGCCCCTTGACTTCAATATTTGGCAGTTTTGAAATTTCCTCTACCAATTTTTCTGTCTCCTCAGAAGTAACTCCAAATTTACTTTCTTCTTCTGCAACATTGACTTCTACTAAAATGGATGCTGTCACATTCTTTTTCACAGCTTCCTGACTGATTGTTTCGGCCAGACGAATAGAATCTACAGAATGAATCAGGCAAGCTTTATCAATAATATATTTTACCTTATTTCTCTGAAGATGACCGATGAGATGCCAGTTTAAATCTTTCGGAAGCACTTCGTATTTTGCAGTCAGTTCCTGTACTTTATTTTCTCCAAAGTCCACTACTCCATGAGGAAGAAGTTCTTCAATCATAGAAACTGGTTTTGTCTTGCTAACCGCAATTAAGGTTACTTCTTCTCTGTTTCTTCCTGCTCTTTTACATGCTTCCTGTACTTTTTTTTCTACTTCTAAGTAATTTTCATAAACACTCATTCTTTACTCTCCTTGTTTTCCTGTTAGTATTTCATCTTCTTTTACAGAAGAACCATTTTTTACAATTCTGTCATATTCCGAAAGACCATAAGCTGTATTTTTCTTAATCAGACAAGATTCTTCATTTTGTTCTCCTGATATCTGCTCAATACAACGGAACATTGCATAGCCACGATTAATGCAGTATGCGCCAGAAAGATATTCCGGTTCTCCCACTGTAAATGTCTCGGAAGAATCTGGCTTCTGTACAACATCACCTTCTTGAAAGGTTTGCATATCAACATAACAGTAATCTATCTTTTTAATTACCGTACTTGTACTTTTATCCGATGAATCTGCCGTATTTTTATAAATAGCCGGAACCACAAAAGTCTTTTTTTCTTTTCCTTTGTCATCTTTCGTAATTCTATAAAATCCCTCTCTTTCTACACCATCCTGAACTTCTTTCGCAAGATAGTCGGACGGAATGATATAAAATTTCTTGTCTACAATGGAACTAAGAGGAATTTTTAAGCCAGTTTTTGTATGAATTACCAGTTCCACTTTCAGAAAACGCTCCGATGCATAACGAACCATTCCATTTTTCAAAGTAATTTTTGCCACTTTCTGTCCGTCTATATCCACAATAGAAAGCTGTCCGTTCTGCGTTTTTTTATCTTTTAAAAATTTTACCTGAATCGTTCCTTCTGAAAGTTTTGACGCTTCTTTTTTGGAAACTGGGATCATCAGATTCCACGTTTCATCTGTAATCAATTTATAAACGGGTGTATCTTCTTTTGCTTCTGTTGAAATCAAACTTTTTTCTGTATAAGATTTCTGCGCGAAATCGCTTTTTTTTAGATTATCCACCGTTTTTCCTTCATATCCATCCATCGTATACATTACAATTCCAGCATCCGGTGAAGTAACCACAGTTTGATTTCCTAACATAATCGAAGTATTTCCTTTTACCACTAAAAATCCATTTTCATCACACTCTTCTTCGTCCGAAGTATCCTCCGTCTGTTCTGCTTTATCTGTCTGAAGTATCATTCCATTTAATTCATACTTCAAGCTGTATGTATCAGCAAAATCAGAGGAATCAAACGTTCCAGAGAAAGCTTCTGCCGCATTCTTTATTTTACTTTTTTGTGTTTCATCTAACGCATATTTCGCAATTTGAATCTCGCTGTCCCCAACTGCATAAACGTTTCCATTTTTCTCAACATTTGAACCTTCTTTTCTCAGATATCTTAAATATCCATCCTGACTTGCATTCACTACTTTTTCTTCTCGAATTGCCAGTGCTGTATAAACTGGGTTTTTTTCAAGCGTTCCTGATGTCACTTGATACGATTCAATCTGTTCAGAAGAAAAATACAGACCTGCTGTCACTATCAGATAAATGATAATAACACCGATTACAACTACTATCGGATTACGAGGTATCTTTTGAAGACCTTTTTTCAAGATTCTTCCTGCTTTTTGAAATAATATCCAGAGTATTTCTCCAAGAATCCCCAACAGCCTTTCTGCCTTTCTTGGCAGTTTTTTTATTTTATTCCATAGCTTTTTTATAATAAACAATCTTTCGTCTCCTTTCGTACCGTTTTTCATTTTATCATTTTCAGCATTTTAGGGCAATACTTAATTTTTTTGCATAAAACTTATCAAAAAGGCAGAAAATAGAACCAAACAAAGGAGGCAAACATATGAAGTCAAATGGTTTAGATTACACAGCATTGGTCATTACCATTATCGGAGCTGTCAACTGGGGGCTGATTGGCCTGTTTCGTTTTGATTTGGTTGCATTTCTTTTTGGTAATTTATCCTGGCTTTCAAGAATTGTCTATGTTCTTGTAGGCATCTGCGGACTTTATCTTTTCAGCCTGTTTGGTCGAATTCGAGATATAAGTGCCAGCTCGTAAAAACAAATTTTTACTCACTTTCTATTTCATAGAGCAAACTTACTATGAAATAAAAAAACAGCCACTGTACACTCAATTCTCTCTTGATGTACAGTGACTGTTTTTACTTTGTTTTTTTACAGTGAAGTTTCAATCATTCCCTTTACTGCTTCCGGAAGGTCTTCTTCATTTCTGGAAACGCTGATGATAAAAGATAATCCAAATCTTTCACTAAGCTTTTCTAATTCCTGAAGTACTTCTGTAAGCGGGGCATCTTCAGTCTCTAATTTTGCGATTTTTAAAAAGCTGTCCAGATAAACCTGCTCTAAGTCATTATCCTGAGAAAGAATTCCTCTGATAAATCCTACAAATTCACTGGCATTTTCCACTTCATATTCTGTCACATTAATTAGACGAACTTTGTTATTTAACTCGTACATGTGTTTTGTGCTCTTGTCCAGATATACAACTGAGCCCTTTGCTTCTTTGACACCATTATTCGCCTTGTCCAGAAGTACTTTTGTTTTTCCTTTACCTTTTTCACCTACAATTAACTGAACCATCGCATTTTCCTCCTTAGCCGCACGTAATATGTATTTTTACTAAAAACGTGGTTATCTTGAAATCAATTATAGTGCATTTCGTTCAAGAATACAATGGTTAATTTCATTTTTCTGTGAATTTTTTCGCATTTTTCGTTAAGAGTGGTTTACTTTCTCCAGTAATTGATTCATTCTTTCATAAAGTTCCGGTTTATTTGACGCATCTAACACAATTGAGACATAAGGTTCACCATAATTATTCTGAACCATTAATGCCAGACATGCGCCTGCTTTATCTGTTGTTCCTGTTTTTCCGCCTAAAATAGTAACCCCTTTTGGAGCACTTGACTCTCCTGTCAGATATTGATCTGTGGCATCAAGCCATTTCTGGCGCTGTGTTCCATCTGCTGAAGTATACGTAATCGTATAATTTGATAATTGTGTAATATCTGTAAATTCCTGATGTTTCATTGCTTCATTTAACATCAGATAGATATCATAAACGGTTGTATAATGGTCATCGTCATGAAGTCCATGTGGATTTACAAAATGAGTTCCTGTCATTCCAAGGCTCTGCGCAGTCTCATTCATCATCTGTACAAAAGTATCTACACTTCCATCTCCAACCGTCCTTGCAATTGCCATTGCTGCATCATTTGCCGAATACACTAACAACGCATGAAACAGCTCACTCATCTGAATCTGGTCGCCTTCTGCAAGTCCACACACCTGTGAATCAGCACTAAGAGCAACATCCGACGCTGTAATCGTCACGACTTCATCCATATCTGCATGTTCCATTGCCACAAGTGCCGTCATAATTTTTGTGATACTTGCCGGATAGGATTTTTCATATAAAGATTTAGAAAACAGCAGTGTTTTATTCTGGATATCAAATAAAGCAGCTCTCTCATCTCCCTGCGTTTCCACACCATCGAGTGCCGTATCTCCAGCTCCTACACATAAATCCGCTGCCAATCCGTCTGCTGTCAGAGCTTCTTCCTCTACTGTCTGCCCAAATACTTCTGTTGTCAAGTCAAAAGAAACCGGCATAGAGGCATCTTTCTTCTTGATTAAAACAACTGCCAGAACAATCAGAAGTACAACAATAACAACGCCCATCCCCATAAGCAGATTTTTGTTTCTCTGTCTTCGTCTTTCACTTTTATTTGTACATTTCACGCCAGTCTAACTCTCCTCTATCCAGGGATTTTATCACCATCTCCGCCGTAGCAAGATTTGTAGCCAGCGGGATATTATGTGTATCACACAGATGAAAAATACGTTTTACATCAGGGTCATGCTTCTGCGGTGCTAATGGCTCTCGAAGATAAATCACTAAATCCATCTGATTCTGTTCAATTAATGCCCCCATCTGCTGTTCTCCACCAAGATGACCGGCAAGAAATTTATGAATATTTAAATTTGTTACCTCTTCAATTAAGCGGCCTGTCGTCCCTGTTGCATAAAGTGTATTTTTTGAAAGAATCCCTCTATACGCGATGCATAAATTCTGCATCAGTTTCTTTTTGGAATTGTGTGCGATAAGTCCAATATTCATAATTTACCAACCTCCCTGTAATCTCTGTTTTTCTGCAGACCAACATTTAAAACCAGTCCCATTCCTGTATAGAGTGATACCATAGAAGAAAGTCCATAGCTCACAAAAGGAAGCGGAGTTCCCGTATTTGGTGCAATTCCAGTCGCCACACAAATATTAATGAATCCCTGAACTGCAATAATCGAAGCGACTCCACAACAAATTAACTTTCCTGACAAATCTTTCGCTTTCCATCCTGTCCGAATACATTCACAGATAATCAGGAATAAAACAATTAATATCGCTGCGCTTCCAATAAAGCCTAACTCTTCTCCTGCAACAGAAAAGATAAAATCTGTCTGGCTTTCTGAAACAAAGTTTCCTTTATTTGCAGATGCAACCTCATTGTTATTTAACCCTTTTCCTGTCAACTGACCAGAACCGATTGCCATCACTGAATTATTCTGTTGAATAACATCATCTGAATATTCTTCTTCCTCTGAATGAAGAAATGTCATAATTCGGTCTCTTTGATAGTCCTTAATTAATTTTTGATTTGGCTGAACAACAATAAACAAAAATACAACCACAAGCGGTACGATAATTAAAATTGCACCACCTATAATTTTATAGCTGAGGCCTGCAAGATATAACATGATACAAATCAGTATAACAACTGTGATTGTATTTTTCAAGTCCGGCTGGCTGAAAATCAACATTAACGGAATAGCAGCCAGAATAGCTGTCTGAACTAAAGTCCGCAGTGTATTTAAATTCTCTTCATGTTCCATAAAAAACCGTGCAAAAAACATGACAATCAATATTTTTGAAAGCTCCGTCGGCTGAAACTGAAATCCTCCAATTCTAAGCCATCTTGAAGCACCATTTGATTCCGTACCAAAAATCCAGACAGACAACAGCAATATAATATTACATCCGTATAATATCCAGTAAAAGTTAAGAATCCAGCTAAAATCCATCAGAGAAACAATCAGCATGATGGCAACTCCAAGCATCATTCCAAAAAACTGCTTATTTCTAAGTGCCGGCTCTGCACTGCCAACTAAAAGCACTCCAGTAAAAGTAAGTCCAATCAGGAAAATAACCAGTCTAAAATTATAATCTCGTAATCTATATTGTTTTATCATAAAAACACCTTGTTCTTTTTTCTGTCTTTTTATCAGTTTCTCAATTCATTTTTTACTTACAGTCTCACACAAGGCGACTGTTTCAGAATCCTGGATAGGACTCTTGTATATCAATTTTTAAAGGTATCTTTATCAGAAATGTCATATCCTCTTTTATATACCGTATTTCAACTTGTTCCTCTGAAATGGTAAAATACCGTTCAACAGCTGATACAACATCATTCTGAAGCATGGTCATCATCTGTGGAGAACAACTAAGCCTTTCTGAAACCAAAAGAAGCTTAAGCCGGTCTTTTGCTATATGACCTGAGCGTTTCTTCCTAAAATGAATCAATGCCGGCGCCCCCTTTATAAAATTGACTATCTTCTAAACAGTTCTGAGAATCTCTTCCATAACCCTTTTTTCACTTCAAAATCAAGCAGGGGAACGGCTTCTCCGCAAATTCTCCGACAGATATTCCAAAAGGCCTGTCCTGCCAAAGACTGTTTTCCACAAAGAGGTTCTCCCTGATTCGTTGCAATCACAACAGCCTCATCATCCGGAACTGCACCTAATAAATCTACGGCCAATATTTCTGACACATCTTCTACCGACATCATTTCTCCTTTTTGAATCATATCCATACGAAGCCGGTTGATGATTAATTCTATCTTTGGCATCTGATTTGCTTGAAGCAGACCAATAATTCGATCTGCATCACGAATTGCAGATACTTCGGGAGTGGTAACGACCACCGCCCGATTTGCACCTGCAATTGCATTTTTAAACCCTTGCTCGATTCCTGCCGGACAGTCCAGTAAAATATAGTCAAACTCTTCCGCCAAATCTTTTGTCAGCTTTACCATCTGTTCCGGTTTGACAGAAGTTTTATCTCTTGTCTGGGCTGATGGAAGCAGGTATAAGTTTTCACAATGCTTATCTCTTATTAATGCCTGCTTCATTCGACAACTGCCTTCAATGACATCAATCAGGTTATAAACAATTCTGTTTTCCAGACCTAATACAACATCCAGATTTCTTAACCCAATATCTGTATCTACAACAACCACTTTTTTATTTAAGTTCGCCAACCCAAGTCCAATATTTGCAGTCACGGTTGTTTTTCCCACACCGCCTTTTCCGGAAGTAATTACAATAATTTCACACATGTTCCATCCTCCCAATAGAATTGTTTAGTCTGTCTGCGCTGTGCTTTCTCCAGAAGTAGCGGTTCCGCTTAACAACTGTGATTCATCTGCAAGATTATATTCGTACTTGATGACATCTTTTGCAACTGCTGCCGCATTTGTTGAACTATATCCATTTGCAATACGCACTGCCATTGCAATTTCAGGGTCATCCGATGGAGTAAATCCAATAAATAAACCATGACTTGGATGTCCTGTATTTTCGGCAGTACCTGTCTTTCCGGATACTGCATAATCCAGGTCATCAAACGCCGCATTATTTTCTACTACTTCTCTCATTCCATTATGAATGATATCCCACTCAGAATCAGAAACATCCATCTGATTAATAATTTCCGGTGTATAATCTTTAACCAAATTTCCTTGAGAATCTGTCACTTTATCAAGCAGTGAGATAGAATAGCTTGTTCCACGACTTGCGATTGTGGTTGCATAACGGGCAAGTTGAGAAGTTGTATAGTTATTAGTTCCCTGGCCGATGGAAGAAGCGATTGCTGCTTCATCTGTTACCTCCGGCTCTGCTTCTGGAAGTTCAATTCCGGATTCCTTATCTAACTGGAACATTTTTGCATATTTTTGCAGCTTGCTAAGACCAATTGAATCCGAAAATTCTCCATTTTTGTCTTTTCCCATATCATAAGTAAGCTGATTAAAAAATACATTACAGGAATTTTTAATTGCCCCCTGAACTCCAAGGGTTCCATGTCCTGCATGATACCAACAGTTGATTGCCGGTGAAATTCTTGTAAAAGACCCCGTACAATTGACATAATAATCACTTGTGGCAATACCTTCTTCCATTCCGGCAAAAGCCGTTACAAGTTTAAAGGTAGAACCAGGTGCTGTTTTCTGCTGCGTTGCTTTATTATAAAACGGTCTTGATAAATCAGAAGACAATTTCGAATAATAATCCGTATCCATCTGGTTTGCCAGACGATTGTTATCATAACCCGGATAAGTAACGCAGGCTAGTATCTCTCCGGTTTTTACGTTTGTCACTACCATAGAACCGGAGCATGGGTCTAAGGCAAGCTGTGCTGGTGTAATCTCCAGACTGTTGATTTTATCTAACATAAAATCATAAGAACTTTTTTGTCCTGCCTGGAGTGCCGAATAGGTTGCCTCATCTGCTTCTAATACTCCCTGATCGTACAAGACCAGACAAAGCTGTGTGCCGGAGATTAAATCACTCTGTAACATATATTTGTAAATAATTTTTGAAAATCCACTGTCTGTCGTCAAAGATTCTGTCAGATAATCGGACAGCGCATCGTAAACCTCAGAGGAATCCAAATATTCTTCTTCTGCATAGAATTGTGAAATATCAATCCAGTTCTGACTGGCCGCATAAGTAAGAAATTCCTTTAAACTAATAGAATGGTCTTTACTCCATGCAATATAAGTTGCATCAGAAGCATCGATTGCATCTAACGACAGGATTCCCTTTTTATTAATCAGAAAATCATTTACAATATAGCTCTGATAATCCTGCATCTCCTGTGGCAGTTTATCAAAGGTCTCCGGATTTGAGGCAGTAAGCTCTGCTTTTACAGAGTCAAACACTTCACTCTGTTTTTGTGAAAAGACACCGTAAATCGCTTTCTCCGTTTCAGAAGCATCCTCTTCCTTAAAATGGCTGATATCAATCACACTGTTTTCAATCAATGCATTATAGACGTCATAAATCGGAATCCGGATTTCACTTGAATCCAGCCCCGTTTTATCAAATGTCTTTCCAGCTATAATATTGCTTGCCAGAATACCGGCAATTTTCTGTTCCAGAATCTGATAAGCTGCTTTTTGAAGATTCTTATCAATTGTAAGATAAACGTCGTTTCCCGATATAGGGTCTTTTTTAGAAGATTCATCAATCTTCAATACTTTTCCAAGATTATCTACACTTAACTTTTCTTCTCCATCCGTTCCCTGCAGCTGTAATTCCATATACTGTTCCATACCAGTCTTACCAATTACTGCATCCGAAGAATAATTCGAATTTTCTTTTTTAAGTTCATCCAGTTCTTCGGATGAAGCCTTTCCGGTATAACCAATGACCGGCGCAAATGTCTCACTATCCTCATAAACCCGAATGGAGTCTTCCTGAATATCCACTCCCTGGAGCTGATCCTTTTCCTCCATAATTGCTGCCATTGTTGTTTCGCTTACATTTGTAGCAATTGTCGCCGGCATGTATTTCTGGAAACTGTTTGCTGCAAGTGCATAACGAATTTTGATGATATCCAAAGCTTCTTCTTTTGTAAAACTTTCCGGCAGTCCATACTCTTTTCGTTCTTCTTCCGTATATGGCTTCTTTTTATTTACAAGTCCATAACGGTCTGCCTGAGACAAATCTTCTATCATCCTGGCTGCGGATGCTTTTGCTTCCTCTTTAGACAAGTCATCAATTTTAGCCTGTCCATAAACATCCGCCTTAAAACGATCTAAGGTAAAGTCAGTGGTATCAAATGCATACTCTCCATTTTCATCTAGTGTAATATGGAAGGTAACATCCACAGATTCTCCATTTTCTTCCAAAATTTTTAAAATCTCATAAGCCACATGATTCAGTGTAAGATTTTTTTCTCGAGTAGAATCATACGTTCCATTATCCTCGATAATAACGGAATAGGCCAGCTGATTATGTGCAAGCAGTTCACCGTTTCGGTCACGGATATTTCCTCTTGTACTCTTAATTGTTCTTGTCTTTGTTATTGTCAGATTAAAATTTGTCGCATATTCTTCGCCCTTGATAATCTGAAGAACGAACAGACGCTGCAGTAAAATAAAAAACATGACTGCAAAAACAATAAATAATACCGTTGTTCTTTTTATGCATAATTTATTAAGTATTTTTTTTATTTTCTTAACCAAATGGAATCTCGCTCCTTCATCTCCAGCTCTGTCAGCTTCTTATTTATCTTTAAAAAGACTTTATACAAAATTGCAGTTAACAGTACTGTATAAATCATTTCCGGTATCATCATTCGAGAGAAATAGTAAAAGAACTGGATTCGTCCATGAAGCAGAAATCCCAACACATATACCATTCCTCCATAAACCAGGTCGCACACGGCAACAATAAGCACCGGTACTCGAAGTTCATCATCATAGAACAGTTTACAACAGCATCCTGCTCCAAACCCGATTAATAAATAAATCAGTGCATAATATCCCAGGATTCCATCTCCCAGCAAATCACAACATAAGCCACATACAAATCCTGTCCAGATTCCTGTTCTTTTTCCTCTCATAAATCCAAAAGAAACTACAAAAATCAGAATCAAATTTGGAGAAATCGAGCCAATTGCAATTACTTTCAAGAATGTTCCCTGAACAATAAAACAAACCAGAAGCAGAAGAAACAGTACTATTTTTCTGCGTATTCTCATTTATCTTCCTCCTTCTGCTGTTTTAACTCTTTAATCACCAGTACTTCCTGTAAATGCTCAAAGTCTACCGCCGGTGTTAATGTTCCGGTTTTTGTTAAATTATTTGGATCTTCTTCAATTTCACTAACATAGCCAATTAAGATTCCTTTTAAGAATTTATCGCTGACTGCAGAAGTCACGATTTTTTCTCCTTCCTGAACCTTATCTTCATCATCCTTTAAATGAATAAACTGCAGTTTTCCCTCATCCATCAGTCTTAAATCACCACACACCACACAGTTTGCAGATGTACTTACTGTCATTGCACTTACATTACTTGAATCATCAATAATCGAACGGACGGTAGCCCAATGTGCTCCGACTTCTGTTACGATTCCTACCAAACCACTTCCAGCTATTACATTCTGGTCTACTAAAATTCCGTCTTCACTTCCACGATTAATGGTAAACGTAGAATACCAGTTTCCGGAATTTTTTGCAATGACTTCTGCTGCGATTTTATCATATTCATTATACTGCTGGTCTAATTGATACAACTCCTGCAGTCTGGCAAGTTCACTTACATTTTGTGTCAGCCTGCTGTTTTCCGCAGTAAGGTCATCTACTTTACTTTGTAATGCTTTATTTTCTTCAATCAGTTTTTTCTTGCTTCGGAATCCTTCCGTAAATCCATCCAAAGCATTCCCTACCTTATTCAATCCATTTTGAAAAGGTACAATTGTATAACCTGCTGTTGTCCGGACTGACTGTACTGGAAATTTCGCAGCAAATGTAAGCAGCATTAATCCAACACAGACAACGACCATAATTATGAGAATGTGTTTACTTTTCAAATTCCAATTGCGTTTTTTTTTCATTGTACAACCTCAGTTCCTATTTTACCCATTTCCAGAGTGTTTTGTTTCCTATAATTTCTTTAATTCCGTATATCGTACATAAATCATGATACTTAGAAAGACGAACCCGTATTCTTACCTCCTGACTGATAAACCAGCCAACTCCTGGAATTTTTGTTGTTCCTCCAATTAAAAATACACCTTCATCTGCTATGTTTGAATAGATTTGTGGAGGAATGCGGTCTAAAAAGAATCGGATTTCTTCACAGATTTTCAAAAACGGTTCTTCAATCGCTTCATTCACCATATCCGAAGTAACCACCCCCACCTGTGGCAGACCGGTAATCCAATCAACACCCACTACTTTTCTTACCTCCTGCGGGTCATCTTTCAAATAGGAAAGCGACAGTTTCAGTCTGGCTGCCGAACGTTCTCCTATATTCAGGTTACAATTTCTTCTTACCATACTGATAATGGCTTCATTAAGCTGTTTTCCTCCAACTTCAACCATTTTACTGATGACAACTCTTCCCTTTTCAATAATTGAAATTTCAGTACTTTGTGCACCGATATTTACAATCATACTTCCGCTTGTATGATTAATTGGAAGTCCCAGTGATACTGCATCGGCAATCGGTTTTTCAACCATATAAACTTTATTTTTTCTCTTGGAATTTCCGATTGTATAATAAGCCCTTTTTTCAATCTCAGACAAATCTGTCGGAACTGCAAGATATACCGAATTCCCAAAAAATTGCTGAGAACCTGCTCTTTTAAGCAGGGACTGCAGTACAATTTCTGTACGGTTGATATCTGCAATTTTTCCAAATGCCATAGGCTCAATAACGGATACATTCGATGGGTTTTTTTCGTAGATTTTGTATGCTTCATTACCGGAAGCCAGAATTTGATTTTCATTGCGAATTGCAATCATATTCTTTTCTTTTAGAATTGAATCATTCTGTGCAGAATAGATTTTAATCATACTGGTTCCTAAATCTACACCAAATGTTTTGTAAAGTGGCATATTCTGCTCCCCTTTTTTATGTTTCGATAAGTCCCCTTTCCCGGAAACTGATATACTGACAATCCCCTATGATAATATGGTCTATCAGAGGTATATCAAGCAGGATTCCAGCTGTCTGTATCTTCTTCGTCACTTGGATATCTGCCTGACTTGGAGACGGGTCTCCACTTGGATGGTTATGTACCAGCAGAATCCCGACTGCATGGTACGACATCGCACTTAAGAAAATCTCTCTCGGACTGACATAAGATGCATTTACTGTTCCCTTAAAAATAAGCTCTTCTCCAAGACGATGGTTCTTGCAGTCCAGCATCATACACAGCAAATGTTCTTGTTCTTCATGACGCAGTTGTTCCATATAGTATTTCGCAATAGAAGCCGGACAGTCAAATGAGATTCCCTTCGCTGCAACATTTACTGCAATCCTCTTGGAAATTTCTCCCATACACTTTAATTGAATGGCTTTTACTGCGCCAATTCCATGAATGCTTTCCAACTGCTGTACACTTAAATGATAAATACTTTGCAGTCCCTGATTTTCTTTTGATAAATGCAGGACTTGATATGCAAGTTCTAATGCAGAATGTTCTTTCGAACCACTGCGCAGTAAAATTGCCAGAAGTTCCTCATCCGTCAGCGCTTCGACCCCAAACTTAAGACATTTTTCATAAGGTCGGTTTTCTTCGGGAATTTCTTTCATTTTTCTTGCATTGTACATAAGATACCATATACTCTCTTCAGCCAAATACAGGGTATCAATTCAGCAAACTTTATTTTATCACAGATTAAAAACGATGTATATGGAATCTCAAAAATTTATTGTATTTTTCACAATTGCCTCTGCTACTTTCAAGCCATCCATTGCTGCCGATGTAATGCCACCAGCATATCCTGCACCCTCTCCACAAGGATAGACTCCCTCAACATTGCTCTGAAAGTCTTCTTTTCTCACAATCCTTACGGGAGAAGATGTTCGACTTTCAATTCCTGATAACACGGCATCTTCCCTTGAAAACCCAGCGATAATCCGCCCAAAATAAGAAATGCTTTCCTTCATTGGACGGCTTAAAAATTCTGGAAGTAATTCATTTAGGTCTGCAAATTCATAAGCTCCCTTCATACAAGTATCAATCATGCCAAATCCACTGCTTTTTCTATGGTTCATAAAATCACCAAAGAGCTGAACTGGCACTTTTCCCTTTCCTAACTGATAGGCTTTTTCTTCTAACTGCCTTTGAAAAGCAACACCGGCAAGTGCATCCTGAGAACAAAAATCATTCGGATTTACACTGACGATCATTGCGCTATTCGCATTTTTCGCACTTCTATCCTGATAGCTCATTCCATTGACTGCCAGCCTGCCCTCTTCTGAGGAAGCATTGACCACATATCCTCCCGGGCACATACAAAAACTATAAACGCCTCGTCCCTCTTCTGCTCGATGGGTCAGTTTATAACTGGCAGCTCCAAGTTTTCCTGCATGTTTCTTTGTACCATACTGATATTCATCAATCATGGACTGTGGATGTTCTATCCGAAGCCCCACTGCAAATGATTTTGCCTGCATGAGAAATTTTTCTCGCTCTAACATTTCAAATGTATCTCTGGCGCTGTGCCCAATTGCAAGCACCAGAAAATCTGTCGCAATTTCTTCATCTCCATTTACAATAATGGACTTTAATTTGCCATTTTCCTGCCAAATTTGTGTCAACTTTGTGCGGAAACGAATTTCTCCTCCCAATTCTTCTATCTTATGGCGAAGATTTTTTACAATCGTAACCAATAAATCTGTTCCAAGATGCGGTTTTTGTACATATAAAATTTCTTTGGGTGCTCCACATTCTACAAACAGACGAAGAACTTCGTGATTTCTTCCCATCGCATCTTTCACTAACGTATTTAACTTTCCATCTGAAAATGTACCGGCACCGCCTTCTCCAAACTGTACATTCGATTCTGTATCAAGAATCCCTTCTTTCCAGAATGTCTCTACTTTTTCCATTCTTGTCTCAACCGGGTCACCACGCTCAATCACAAGCGGAGCAAGTCCTGCTTTTGCAAGATAATACGCACAGAACAATCCTGCCGGACCACTCCCTGTGATAACCGGACGTGAATCTTTTGACCATTCTATTACAGCTGGATATTCAAATTTTTTCCGATTTGTAATTGATACGGTTTTTTCTTTTATTTTTTTTATTACGGTCTCTTCTTTTTTTACACTTGCATCAATGGTATAGACAAAGAACAATTCTGGTTTCTTTCTTGCATCCAAAGACTGTTTTCTGATTTCATACCCAAGCAGTTCTTCTTTTTTGATTCGCAATGTCTTTAAAATCTTTTTTTCCAATTCTTCTTTTGTATGAGAAATTGGAAGTTTTACTTGCTGTAGTGTAATCATGTATTCTCCTTTCCGGCATACATTCCGGCTATCGCACCACTTGACCAGGCCCATTGCAGATTATATCCCCCACAGATTCCATCCACGTCAATGACCTCACCTGCAAAATAAATACCAGGACAACGCTTTGACTCCATTGTTTTTTCATTTATCTCAGAAACACTGACTCCGCCCTGACATACCTGTGCCTGACGAATGGATTTTGTTCCCTTTAACGGAAGTTCCAAATTTTTTATTCGGAATGCCAGTTCTTTTTCTGTTATCTTTTTGGTCACCAGTATCGGAATCAGTTTTGCAGGAAATAAACCAATCAACAATTCTTTTAAGTTTTTGTAGCTACAGTTTTCCTGACGTTCCCTTAATAATGCTTCTACTTCTTCTATCGTAAAATCTGGCATAAAATCCAGCACAACGCTTCCCTGACCATTCTCTGATAAATTTCTTGCTACACACGCACTGATTTGAAAAACCGGAATTCCTGAAATCCCATATTCTGTGAGCTGCAATTCTCCTCTTTCACGGGCAAGACATTCCTCTTTCTGTATAAAAGAAACCTGACCTTCTACTCTCACACCAGCCCATTGCTTTAAAAATCCGACCTTACAGGTTAATGGAACAAGTGCGGGAAGTACCGGCACAATCTGATGCCCTAAGCTTTTTGCAAACGTATATCCATCCCAGCCATCCTCTTCTAAAAGAGAAGCAGGAGAACCACAAGTAATAATAATTCGCTCTGCTTCATACTGCCAGCCTTTTGTTTTTACCAGCCACGTATCACTTTGTTCGTTTTTTTCAATTGCAAGCACCTGTTCGTTCAATTTTATTTTTACCTTTCGAAAACGTGCCTCTGCTTCTAAGACTTCTGCCACACTTGATGCCTGATTACTGGCTGGATAAAGATAGCCATTTCGGCTTTTCGGATAAATTCCAATCCTTTTAAAAAACTTTACCGTCTCTTCCATCGAAAATTGCTCAAACACTTCACGAATAAATTGTGACTCTTTTTCGTGATAACTGTGATAACATTCCAATTTCTGATATTCATTTGTAAAATTACACCGACCATTTCCGGTCATCAAAAGTTTTTTTGCGGGTTTTTCGTTTTTTTCCAAAAGAGTAACTGCTGCGCCTTCTTTTGCAGCAAAAATAGATGCAATCAGACCGGAAGCGCCTCCCCCAATTACGCATACTCTTATCTGTTTCATTTTGTTTGTTCTCCTATTTTGGAAGCACTGCAATCTCTTTCTCTACTAACTTCTGAAGTGACATTAAAATTCCAAATTTTGCGTGCGCCCAAGTAAGACCTCCTTGAAAATATACGGTATACGGTGGTTTAATCGGTCCATCTGCTGAAAGTTCAATTGAAGAACCCTGGACGAAAGCTCCCGCTGCCATAATGACTTCACTGTCATATCCCGGCATCGCCCACGGTTCCGGCTCTACAAAACTGTCAACCGGTGCTGCCGCCTGGATTCCTTTACAAAACTCAATGACTCCTTCCGGCACATGGAAGGTTACAGCCTGAATAATATCATGACGACTTTCGCTTCCACTCGGACTGACATCAAATCCTAATGTCTCATAAATATTTGCCGCAAAAATAGCTCCCTTTAATGCACCTGCTACAACAGTCGGAGCAAGGAAAAATCCCTGATAAAACGCTGGGTTTACACCTAAAGTTGCTCCCACTTCTTTTCCAAGTCCCGGAGAGGTCAGACGATAGGCTGCATTTTCCACACATTCTTTTGTTCCTACAATGTAACCACCAATTGGCGCCAATCCGCCTCCTGGATTTTTAATCAGAGAACCAACTACCATATCTGCACCAACATCACTCGGCTCTATCCGTTCTACAAATTCGCCATAACAGTTGTCTACCATACAGATTACATCTGGCTTAATTTCTTTAATAAAATGAATCAACTCTCCAATCTGTTTTACAGAAAACGTAGGACGAGTTAAATATCCTTTGGAACGCTGAATCTCTACTAGTTTTGTTCTTTCATTGATTGCATTTTTAATTGCTTCATAATCAAATGTTCCATCTTCTAATAATTCTACCTGACGGTAAGTGACTCCGTATTCTGCCAGTGAACCTTTTGATGGACGGATTCCAATTACTTCTTCTAATGTATCATACGGTTTTCCAACCGGAGAAAGCAGTTCATCTCCAGGGCGCAAATTTCCAGATAAGGCAACTGCAAGCGCATGCGTTCCACATGCAATCTGAGGGCGCACCAGAGCTGCTTCTGCATGAAACGCTTCTGCATAAACCTCTTCTAAAGTATCTCTTCCCAAATCATTATATCCATAACCACTGGAAGAATACAAACATGCTTCGCTTACTTTATGTTTCTGCATAGCATGAATCACCTTTAACTGGTTATACTCTGCTGTCTCATCAATTTTTTCAAATCGTTCTTTTAATTTTTCTTCTATTTTTTTTCCGTACTCCAGCACTTCTTTTGAAATTCCAAGTTCACTGTACATTGAACTAAGTTCCTGCATTATAGTATTCCTTTCTCCTTACATATCTTAAGCATATAATTTAATATTTTTGTTTCATCATAATCAAATTCCGGCTTTTCCAGCCAGATTACATCGTGTTCTCTCTTAAACCAGGTAATTTGTCGTTTTGCAAAATGTCTGGTATCACGTTTTAAAATATAAACAGCCTCTTCCAGCGAATACTCTCCATCTAAATACGACAAAATCTCTTTATATCCCAGTCCCTGCATAGAAACCATATCTTTTGTACAGCCTCTTCTCTTTAATGCTTTTACTTCTTCGATTAAACCATTTTCAAGCATCTCATCAATCCGCTGTTCAATTCTCTGATACAGTTTTTCCCGTTCATCATTCAATACAAAGTAGGCAAAGCAATAAGGCGATTCTTTTTTGGTTTCTCTTTCATTATGAACAGAAATTTTTTCTCCTGTCAAATGATAGTATTCCAATGCACGAATCACACGTTTCACATTATTTTCATGAATTGCCTGTGCTGAAACTTCATCTATCTTTTCAAGCATTTCATGCAGGTAATGTGCTCCTTTTTCTTTTGCCATCGCTTCTAATTCTTTCCGATAACTTCCTGCTTCTGTATTTTCTGAAAAATCAATATCTTTTACAATTGCCTGAATATAAAATCCGGTTCCTCCTGCTAAAATCGGAATTTTCCCTTTTGCATAAATTTCTTCCATTGCTTTTTTTGCCATTTTCTGAAATTCTACCACGTGAAAAGAATTTTCCGGTTCTAATTCGTCAATCAGATAATGCTTCACTCCCTGCATTTCTTCCGACCTAATCTTTGCCGAACCAATATCCATGTGGCGGTATACCTGCATGGAATCTGCGGAAATAATCTCTCCATTTACCGCTTTTGCCAGAGAAATCGAGAGTTTTGTTTTCCCTACTGCTGTAGGACCTGTTAATATAATCAGAGGTTTCTGCACTTTTTTCACCTACACAATCCTTTTAAATTTCTTTTCTAACTCATATTTCGTCATTGAAACTATCGTTGGTCTTCCATGTGGACAATGATAAGGATTTTCAAGCCCAAGCAATTCATCAATGAGTTTATCTGCCTCTAAAACAGAAAGTGTCTGATTTCCTTTTACCGCCGCTTTACAGGCAGAAGTTGCGATCCGATATCGGATTAAATCCGGTGTTTTATGACTGCCTTCTAAATCAAGACTGCCTAAAATTTCAAGAAAGAGTTCTTCTACATCGACTCCATATAAATTCGACGGCACTGCACTGATACTGTACTCTTTTCCTCCAAATGAAGAAATTTCAAAACCAAATTCTTCAAACAGCTTCTGATTTACCTTTAGAAGTTCTGCTTCCTGAAGGCTTAAACTGATAATCTGTGGAGGACTGATAATCTGAGAAAGAATATTTTTACTTTCATATTCTTTCATAAATCGTTCATACAATACCTTTTCATGTGCAGCATGCTGGTCGATAATATAAAATTTTTCGTCATACTCTACTAACCAGTAAGTTTCAAATAACTGCCCGATAATACGATGATGTTTCCTTGACCTCTTTGATAACAACCTGTCATCAAACAGCTCCATCTGTTTTGTTTCTTCCCGCTGCTCCAATTTGGGTTGTCTGATTTCTTGTGTTTTTGTTTCCAGTTTTACAGCTTCTGCCTGTTTTTCTAAACCCTCTTCTGAAACTGTCTCCAAAATAGTTTCTTTTCTTTGATTCTCTTTTTTTTCAATTACCTGAGAAACTCCAACTTCTGTATCTTTGACTTTATCCGGTTGAACACTCACATTATTTGACTGTGGTTCTTTTTTTGCTTTCCATTCTGGTCTGTCTTCCCGAATTTGATTTTGTGGTTCTCTTTTTTGTCCAAAAGAAAGTGCTTCCAAAAAGCTCTCTTTTCGTTTTACTTCAAATGGCTCTGGACCATTTTCTTTTTTGTGGACTTTCTTATCAAACTCCACTTTTTTTAATTCTGATTCTTTTTCTTCAAATTTTACTTCCGGAATCAGCTCTTTTCCTCCAACTGCAAAAAGCAGAGCTTCATAAACCGACTCATAAATCTCCTTTTGTTTTTGAAATCGTACTTCCATTTTCGTTGGATGCACATTGATGTCCACTTCATCTCCCGGAACTTCAAACTTCAGACACACAAACGGATATTTGTGCTGCATCATATAGGGCTTATAGGCATCTTCAATTGCCTTCATAATAATTTTGCTCTTTACATACCGTCCGTTAATATAATAATTTTCAAAGGCGCGGTTTCCTCTTGCAATCACTGGTTTTCCTGCAAATCCATCTAATTTAATTCCATTTTGTTCCCACTGGATTGGAATCAATTCTCTTGTAATCTCACGTCCATAAATGCTGTAAATCACATCTCTTAAATTCGCATTTCCCGAAGTATGAAGCTTTGTCTGTCCATTTACCATATATTTAAATGAAATATGTGCATGAGACAGGGCAAGCTGTTCCATATAGGTGCTGACATAGCCGGCTTCCGTAACTGGAGTTTTCAAAAATTTTGCTCGGGCAGGTGTATTAAAAAACAGATTCCGTACCAGAATTGTCGTACCACAAGGAGCTCCGATTTCTTCTAACCCCTTTTCCATTCCGCCTTCTATCAGATAACGAATCCCAGTTAAAGACTGCGCTGTTTTTGTAATCATTTCAACCTGTGCCACCGCTGAAATACTCGAAAGAGCTTCTCCTCGAAATCCAAGCGATTCTATTTCCAGCAAATCTTCCACTTTTTCAATTTTGCTGGTCGCATGCCTTAAAAACGCAAGTTTGACCTGTGATTTATCCATTCCGCTTCCATTGTCCGTTACTCGAATAAATGAAATTCCGCCCTCTTTAATTTCTACAGTAATTGCAGTAGAGCCTGCATCAATTGCATTTTCCACTAACTCTTTTACCACGGAGGCCGGACGTTCTACGACTTCTCCTGCTGCAATTTTATCAATTGTACTCTGGTCTAATACTGCAATTTTTCTCAATTGATTCACCACCGATTTTTAAGTTTATTCTGAAGCTTATAGATTGTATTTAACGCATCAATTGGTGTCAGATTTGAGACATCAATATTTTTTAGTTCCTCTAACACGTCACCATCTTTTACCGTATCAAATAGAGAAATCTGTTCTAAATCCACCTCATCTAAATGCACCTGAGATTTTGCTTTCGTTTTTCCTTTTTTGCGCTCCAAAGCAATATCTTTTACTGTTGCTGTGATGTCTGCATCGGAAAGTTCTTCTACCAGTTCTTTTGCTCGTTCGATGACCACATCCGGCACTCCTGCCAGTTTTGCCACCTGGATTCCATAACTTTTATCTGCACCGCCTTTTACGATTTTACGCAAAAATACGATATCATCTCCCCGCTCTTTTACCGCAATGCAGTAATTATTTACTCCGGAAAGTTTTCCTTCTAACTCAGTCAGTTCATGATAATGCGTCGCAAACAGCGTTTTTGCTCCTAATACTTTTGTGTTACTGATATATTCAATAACTGCCCAGGCAATCGAAAGCCCATCAAAAGTGCTTGTTCCCCTTCCGATTTCATCTAAAATCAAAAGACTCTTTGAAGTTGCATTTCGCAAAATATTGGCAACTTCCGTCATTTCCACCATAAAGGTACTTTGTCCGCTTGCCAAATCATCTGACGCTCCTACTCTTGTAAAAATACGGTCTGCAATACCGATATTTGCTTTTTCTGCCGGCACAAAAGAACCAATCTGAGCCATCAGTACAATTAATGCCGTTTGACGCATATAGGTTGATTTTCCTGCCATATTTGGTCCTGTGATAACTGAGACACGGTTTTTTGCATTATCCAGGTAAGTATCATTTGGAATAAACATATCATTCGGAATCATCTGTTCGACAACTGGATGACGTCCGTTTTTAATATCAATGATTCCTCTTGTATTGATTTTTGGACGAACATAATTATTTCTCGATGCCACAAGTGCCAAAGAAAGATAACTGTCTAATCTTGCAATCGCTTTTGCGGTTCTCTGTACCCGTTCCACTTCCTGGAAAATTTTATTTCTGATACTGGAAAAAATTTCATATTCCAACGCATACAGCTTATCTTCTGCTCCTAAAATCATATCTTCCAGTTCTTTTAACCGTGGAGTGATATAACGCTCGGCATTTGTCAAGGTCTGTTTTCTCGTATAATAATCCGGCACCATATCTTTAAACGAATTGGTTACTTCAAGATAATATCCAAAGACTTTGTTATATTTGATTTTTAAGGTACGGATTCCTGTTTTTTCACGCTCGGAAGCTTCCAGTTCTGCCAGCCACGTCTTTCCCTTTGTCTTTGCCTGTCTAAAATTGTCCACCTGTTCATGATAGCCATCTTTAATGATGCCACCCTCTTTCATGGCAAGCGGTGGTTCTTCTATAATCGATGCATTTAAAAGTTCAAATAAATCCTGCAAATCATCCATATTTTCATAAATAGACTGCATCTCTTCGCTTTTAAATTCTTTTATCAGTCCTTTTATGTAAGGAAGCATGGAAATCGAAGACTTAAATGCAATCAAATCTCTTGGATTTGCCGACTGATAACTGATTTTTCCTACCAGACGTTCCAAGTCATAAATCGGGTTTAAGTATTCTCTTATTTCTTCGCGGTCCATTTCCCGCTTATTAATCTCTTCAATCGCATCAAGACGGTCATTAATCGCATGCTCATCAATTAAAGGCTGTTCAATAAAGGAACGTAACATTCTGGCTCCCATTGCGGTTTTCGTTTTGTCTAACACCCACAAAAGAGAACCCCTTTTTACTTTTTCTCTGAGTGCTTCTGTCAGCTCCAGGTTTCTTCTGGTTGAACTATCAATAATCATATAGCGTTCCGTTGCATAAGGCATAATCGCACGCAGATGGTCAAGCGGAGTTTTCTGGGTTTCTAAAAGATAGGTCAAAAGCGCACCTGCTGCAATCGTTGCACAGGCAAAATCTTTTAATCCAAGCCCTTCTAATGCACTGACATGAAAATGTTCTTTTATAGTTCTTACGCATAATTCATCATCAAAATACCAGCCCTCCAGTGGATTCATGCAGATGTGCAGACGATTCTTCAATTCCTCCAAATCCACTCCGCTCATATAAAAGGACTCATTACAGATAATTTCAGCCGGTGAAAATTTATATATTTCATCCAAAAGTGTTCTTGATTTTTCTACTTCCGTCACCATGAAATCACCGGTAGTCACATCTGCAATTGCAATTCCGTAACGATTGGAAAGATAGACAATCGCCATAATATAGTTGTTCTTGGTTTCATCCAAAGCCTGTGTATTTAAATTTGTTCCTGGTGTTACGACACGGACAACTTCTCTTTTTACCATGCCTTTTGCCGTTTTCGGATCTTCTACCTGTTCACAGATAGCAACTTTATACCCTCTTTCAACCAGACGATTGATATAAGTATCTGCTGCATGAAATGGAACTCCGCACATCGGAGCTCTTTCCTTTAATCCACAGTCTTTTCCCGTCAGCGTCAACTCTAATTCTTTTGAAACGGCTTCTGCATCCTCAAAAAACATCTCATAAAAGTCTCCCAGACGATAAAACAAAATACAATCCTTATTTTCGTTTTTTGTCTTTACATAATGCTGCATCATCGGTGATAAGGATGATACCTCTACGTCTTTTATCTTCAATCCCATTTCTTTTAGCCTACCTTTGTTCCCATATAATAAAATCCACGACATTCATCAAGGTGAACGGAAACAATATTTCCAATTAATGAAGCATCTCCAGGAAAATGTACCAGTAAATTATTAGACATCCTTCCGGTTACTAAAGAAGGGTCATGCTCATTCACCTCTTCTACCAGTACTTCCTGTACACTTCCTGTATCTCTGGATGACATTTCCCTTCCAATTGTCTGTACTTCTTCTAACAGGCGGTCAAAACGATCTTTCATCACATCTTCTGAAATCTGATTTTCCATTACAGCAGCCGGTGTTCCGGTTCGTTTAGAATAAAGAAAAGTAAATGCACTGTCAAAGCGGACTTTTTTTACCACATCCATTGTCTCTAAAAAATCTTCTTCTGTCTCACCCGGAAATCCAACAATAATATCTGTCGTCAGAGAAATATCCGGCATCGCCGTTTTAATTTTCTTTACTAAGGTAAGATAACGCTCCTTATCATAATGACGATTCATAATCTTTAAGATTCTGCTGCTTCCTGACTGAAGCGGCAGATGCAGGTGACGGCAGATTTTCTTGCTGTCTTTCATCACTTCAATTAATTCATCCGATAAATCCTTCGGATGAGAAGTCATAAAACGAATTCTCTCTAAGCCTTCGATTTTTTCGATTTCTTTTAACAACTGTGCAAAGGTAACCGGCTCTTCTAAATTTTTTCCATAGGAATTGACATTTTGTCCAAGAAGCATGACTTCTTTTACTCCATCTTCTACTAACTTTTCAATTTCACGGACAATATCTTTTAGATTTCGGCTTCTTTCTCTTCCCCTTACATAAGGTACAATACAATAGCTACAGAAATTATTACAGCCAAACATAATGTTGACACCAGATTTAAAGGCATACTTACGTTCACTTGGCAAATCCTCTACTATTTTATCAGTATCTTTCCAAATATCAATGACCATACGGTCCGATTCTAACGCTGTTACAATCAATTCTGAAAACTTGTAAATATTATGTGTACCAAAAATCAGATTAACAAAAGAATAACTCTTCTTTAATTTTTCTACTACCTGTGCTTCCTGCATCATACAGCCACAAAGAGCAATCATCATGTGCGGCTTCTTCTTTTTGATACTGTGAAGATACCCCAAACGACCGTACACTCTCTGATTCGCATTTTCACGGACCGTACAAGTATTATAGATAACAAAATCCGCATTTTCATCTTCTACTTCTGTATAACCCACTTCATCTAAAATACCCACTAATTTTTCAGAGTCGCGCGCATTCATCTGACACCCGAAAGTCGTTACGTGATAGGTTAAAGGACGTCCCAGTTCTTCGCTTTTTTGTTTTACAAGCATCTGCGCTTTCTTCATAAAATAATACTGACGCATCGGCTCTTCTGCCGGCGGTGCTTCATTTAAGTCAATCTTTTCTAAAATTTCTTCCAGTTCTTTATTTTTTAACATGTATTTCTCCATTCTAATTTATCTGTTATCAATTTTTCTATTATATCCTAATCTTTTTTATTTTTCAATACAGAGTGTTTTTATTTCACATTCTATGATTTTCATTAAGAAACAAAAAGAGCATCCCGACAGCGGATACCCTTTCTATTTCTTTCTTATCTTATTTTTTAATGTGTCTTTTTCTTTTTTCCATACTTCTCACCCAAATTGACAATACTTCCATCTTTTTCCTGAATGTTAATGTTATCTAACTGGGTTCTCAAATTCATACGGACAGATGCAATATATTCTGCACGTAATTTTTTTTGTTCTTCTTTTTCTTCTGGTGTCAGACCTGTTGTCTTTGATTTTCTTGCCAGCTCGTTAATTCGCTCAATCTGTTCCTGTTTCATGAAAATTCCTCCGCTTCTTTATATCTGTACTCTCCAAATTTTTCTGTTAGTACATTTATTTCATTCTATCCCAATTTATCAATAATGTCATCCAGATAAAACTCTTCTTTCTTATCTGCTAAAAATAAAGTTCCATGATTTCTTCCCTGCATAATTTTATGTATGACATGGAAATCATTTCCATTTGCAATGACCATATCAGCACCTGCACTAGTTGCTATATGTGCAGCCTTTAATTTCGTTGCCATTCCGCCAGTTCCTACAGAACTCTTTGAGGTATCTTTTGCCATGGCATCCAGATGAGAATCCAGTTTTTCTACCAGGTCAATAAATTCTGCATTTGGATTCTGATTTGGATCATCCGTAAAAAGTCCATCAATATCGGATAGCAAAATTAACATATCTGCCCCTGTCAGCGCCGCAACCAGTGCAGAAAGTGTATCATTATCACCAAATTCAATTTCATCTGTAGAAATGGTATCATTTTCGTTTACAATCGGAATTGCGCCCATCTCAAGCAGAGTATCGAAAGTATTTTTTGCATTAATTCTTGTTGCACGGTTAATCATCGTATATTTTGTCATCAAAATCTGTGCTGCTGTCTGATTGTATTCTGCAAACAATTTTTGATAAATCATCATCAGGCGTGCCTGTCCGATTGCTGCACATGCCTGTCTTTTCGCAAGTTCCTTCGGTTTATGGTCAATTCCCATCGCACTTCTTCCTACTGCAATCGCTCCTGAAGAAACCACGATCACTTCTTTTCCCTGATTATGTAAATCTGCAAGCTCTCTTACAAGAATTTCCATTTTCATCAAATTCAAACGACCGGTTTCTTCATGCGTCAATGATGAAGAGCCTATCTTTACTACGATTCTTTTTTTCTCTTTTAATCGGTCTCGTACTTTCATGTATTCTCCTCTCCTGTATCGCCTTTTTATACTTTTTCTATATTAAAAGCTAAGGATTTCTGGCTTTGTTTCATGTTTTTTTATCTTACTACATTTTTTTTCTTTCGTAAAGTAGGATTTAAGAAGAATAATTCTCCAAAAAACTATAAAGTGCTTCTGTTCCTGTTACTTCCTTGCCCGCCAGCACTTGTACCTGTTCGTCTGAAGGCAGTACCTCTATTGGAATATTGGTCGTTTCAAACAACTGCATGTCTGCTTTTTTGTATACGGCAAGATAATCATCTTTTACCTTTATCAAAAAAATCTCCTGATTGTCCGGTTCTTCTTTTTGAAGCACAATCTGGTTTTCTCCATAAGAGTGAATCCGATATACTTGTTGTTTTACACTTCCACTCTTTTCATCATAAGATTCAAATACATATTTTTTATTCTGGTTAAACGGAGCAGCTGATACCTGCTTTCCAATCCAGTCACTTTCTGTCTCCAAATCCTGTATCCTCTCTTTTAAGCCAGATACTTCACAATAAGAAACAATACCATTTCCTATTATAAGAGCAGACAAAAAAAAGCCGATACCAGAAATTATTTTTTTCATAAAAGACACTCCTTACTATTGTTCATTACTCTCGAAGACTTACTTGATTTGGTTAAATCAAATGCCACCAGATTCCGAGCGTAAATTGTTTTTATGAAACTAGTATCGACTTTATTTTTTTATTTATTCAATCTTTGATTCAAAAACTTTTTATTTACGGAGAATTCCAAGTTCTTCTAAGATTTCTTCCTGTTTCTTTTCCATAACAGCCGCTTCATTTGGCTCCATATGGTCATATCCCATTAGATGCAACATACTGTGTGCGATTAAGAAAGCATACTCTCTTACTTCCCCATGTCCATAAGTTTCTGCCTGTTCTCTCATTCTTCCAACTGCAATCATAATATCTCCTAAAATCAATTCTCCGGTATCCGGATGAAATGCATCTTCCTCTTCTTCCAAAAAGGAAAAATCTCCAGGAGTATCAAAGTCAAGCATTGGAAAAGAAAGGACATCTGTCACACGGTCAATTTTACGAAACTCAGCATTTGTTTTTCGTATTTCTTCATCCGTCGTAAGTACAAGACTGACTTCCGCTTCATAAGGGCATTTTTCAAAATCCAGTGCTGCTTCCACTACTTCTTTTGCAATTTTTTCATAATCAAATCCCAGTTCTCCCAAATATTCTTTATCAATATTTAAAGTCATTTCCACTCCCTCTTTCTTTTCATCTCTTTTGTTTCTTTTTGAGGTTTCTGTTTTTTCTCATACTCATCATAAGCTTCTACAATCTTTTGTACCAGCGGATGACGTACCACGTCTTTATTAGTCAACTGGCAAAATGAAATTCCATCTACCTTTTTCAATACCTGCATTGCGATATCCAATCCAGAGCGTACCCCTGCCGGTAAATCTTTCTGAGTCTTATCTCCGGTTACAATTACTTTTGAACCAAAACCAATACGAGTTAAAAACATTTTCATCTGCGCCGGTGTTGTATTTTGTGCTTCATCGAGAATAATAAAGGCATTATCTAAGGTTCGACCTCGCATATATGCAAGTGGTGCCACCTCAATCAGACCTTTTTCCATATTTTTTGCAAAACTTTCCGGTCCCATAATCTGATACAGTGCGTCATACAATGGACGAAGATATGGATCAATTTTACTTTGCAAATCCCCTGGTAAAAATCCCAGTTTTTCACCTGCTTCAATTGCCGGACGAGTTAAAATAATTTTTCCAACTTCATCATTTTTAAATGCAGTTACTGCCATTGCAATTGCCAGATAGGTTTTTCCGGTTCCGGCAGGTCCGACACCAAATACTATCATTTTCTTACGGATTTCATCTACATAAGACTTTTGTCCCAGTGTTTTTGGCTTGATCGGACGACCATTGATAGTGTGGCAGATAAAATCTCTGTCCATCTCTGCCATCTGTCCCTCTTTTTCTTCAAAGGTAAGAGAAAGCGTATAATCTACATTCTGTTCTGTAATCGTATTTCCTCTCTTAGAAAGCATTAACAACTGTGAAATCACCCTCTGTGCTTGATTTGCAGAAGTTTCATTTCCTAAAATCTTTAATTTTCCATCTCTTGAAATAATCGTAACATTTAATGCCCGCTCTATTTTTTTTACATATTCGTCGAATTGTCCAAACACGTTTTTTTCATGTTCTGCCGGAAAATCCATCCGAGATTCAATTATATTGCTCATCTATGCTGTTATTCCTTTCTGTCTTCAGCGGTGTCTGACAAGTCGCCTTTTCAATTAAAATCAAACTTCCTTTTGTCACACAGCTGTTCTTGTTTACCTCTATTCTAACATGATTTTCAGATATTTGAATACCTTTTTGTGATAAAGTTTCTAGCACACGTAAAATTGTCTGCTCCGCCTTTTTTTCTGCCTCTTTCTTCGTATAAATCCTCTCTTTTTTCTCTATTGCATAATCTATACTTTTTCCATAGAACACGGGTAGCTTGAAATTTTCTGTCAGCTTCAACTGTCGAAGTTTCAGCAACCGATTATATTCCTGCTTTTTTAAGTTTCGACTGGTATCAAGATAATAATTTCCTGCCTGAATGATATAACCCCGCCTTGTTTCCCCACTCGGTATTATCTTTTGATAGGTTCTCGAAAACTCCTGATAATATTCCATTTTATATTGAATTTCGATATCTGCATCTGCCTGCACCGTTTGATATCCCATAACTTCCTGACTATCATTTATAATTGGAATTTTTCCCGACACTAAAATTTCATTCTTACTACAATTCTCTCCTATTTTCTTTTTTGCCTTTCCCTTTCTTACAATCATAGATAAGATAATTCCATCTTTTTGTGCACGTAAATCACAGGGCATTTCTTTTTTTTGTAACTGTTTTTCTTTTTGATAGCTTTCATTTTCTTTTACTTCTAACATGAGTCTCGTTCCTGTCAATTTCGCTGATACCCATGTAATGTCCGGAAATTCTTTTCTAAGCTTCCCTGCAATATAGCCACAATCTACCTGGTCTCTTCTCATTCCATGCCATACATCCTGTGTTTCAAGATAATTTAAAATCGATTCTGTTGAATTATGAACATTTCCCTCCACATGAATATTCCATACTCTTTCTGATAATAAAAATACAGCAATCAGTGCCAGTAAAAATCCAACAAAAAATACCCTTCTTTTTTTATTTCTGTAAAAAAAGAAAGGTATTCCGTATTTTCCTTTAATTTTAATTTTAGTTCCTGTTTTTCTTCTTACTTCATCCATCCGATAAAAATCTGAAATCAATACATAACCCCAATAAACCGCCTCGTGTTTTTCAATCTGACAAATTTGAATCTTATGATGTGCACACAAATTTAAAAATCGTTCCGATTCTTGTCCCCAAAAACAAATCCTGAGATATCCTTTCCAGAAATTTTTTCCTAAAATCACCTGGTCCTCCCCATTTAGCAATCTAACTCTTTTTAGCCAATAAATTCTAATCTGAAAATTATTCCGGTAATTCTAATTTCTTCATTATCATACGATTGAATGGAAAGTCTGTCTCCCTCTAACTTCAATTTACCATTCTTTGTCAACAAAACAATACAGCTACCCGTATAATATCGGATACACTTATAATTTTCAACACAAAGTTCCCTTTGTCCAATCATCGTTAACACTGGCTCCTGATAAGCCAAGTCTTTTGGAATCTGCATCTTGTCTGCCAGTTTCTGTGGGACGCTTTTTTTTCGCATGAACCGTTTATCCCATACTTCTTATTAATATAAATATGCAAAAACCAATTTCTTATGCGGATTTTTTATGCAAGAAATAAAATCCCAAACCACAAAATCTGATTCGGACTTAACGTAAATTCCATATCAAACTTTTCAGCCAGCTCACTTACAATAATTCCATGACTTTCCACACAAGGATGCATTTTCTCCGGAAAGCGACACGGACCGTCTGGATATGCGCAAGTATCACAAATGTCGCAGGATTCTGTGGACAATGCCATACACTCGCTTCCCTGTGACTTTATAAATGCTTCAATTGCAGCTGTTACCTCTTCGTGTTCCGCTCTGGTTGCAAGTGTTTCTTCAAAATTAATTACATCGGATACTTCTGCAATCGTAGAAAACAAAAAACATTCTTTATACTTGAGACATCTGTGTTTACATTCTTCTACACTTCCGACTGCTGGCGGGCATGCCCAGGTAGAATTATAACGCTCACATTCCTGTTCACAAATCCATCTCACCCGATAAGAAAATTCAATCTCTTCAGGTTTAAAAAAAGCATACTGATACACCGGATACTGACAGATAAATTCTTCAATTTGTTCGTGTGTTACCATTTTCTTTCCTCAACTTTCTTTTCTTTTTGCTTCTTTTCCGTTATACTAAAAGTATAAATTTATCACTTACCTTGAAAGGAGATGCCCACGATGTCAAACACTGCAGATACCTCAAATGAATATACGAAAATCTATCATACCAAGTGTCTTACCGATGCAAGTGATGTCACCCATACTGTGCTTTATAAAAAGTCCACCTGCACCCGCGTAGATGATTTGGTTCTTAATTTTCATTGCAGTCGTGATTCAAAATGCGTAAAATGCCAGCAGAATTATTTATGATAGGGTTCTCGATTGATAATACGGTAACTCCGATATATCTGTTCGAGCAAAATAACACGCATTAACTGATGGGGAAAAGTCATTTTAGAAAAACTTAAGGCATAATTAGATTTTTTTAATACCTCTTTTCCAAGCCCAATCGAACCCCCGATGATAAAAACAATTTGACTTTTTCCCTGTATTCCAAGCTGTTCTATCTTATCAGCCAGTTCCTCTGAAGCCAGCTGTTTCCCTCCAATTTCAAGTGTTATTACATAAGCATCTTCTTTTATATATTTTAAAATCCGTTCTCCCTCTTTTGAACGAATGGACTCTTCTACCACTTCACTGGCACGTTCCGGTGTTTTTTCATCTGCCACTTCAATAATTTCTAATTTACAATATTTACTTAAGCGTTTACTGTACTCTCCAATTGCATCTCTTAAATATTTTTCTTTTATCTTTCCAACTGTAATCAGCGTAATCTTCATATTTGCTCCATCTGTTTTGAATAAAGTCAAAAAGACCCTACTGCCGCCAAAGCAGCAGAAGGGTTTTTTAGCATCTTTTGATTAGTTTTCTTTTCCTTTGATGAATTCATCAATGCCTTTCGCAGCTGCTTTACCTGCACCCATAGCAAGGATAACTGTAGCTGCACCTGTTACAGCATCACCACCGGCATATACGCCTTCTTTTGTGGTTTTTCCTGTTTCTTCATCTGCAATAATACATTTTCTCTTATTTGTGTCAAGACCAATTGTAGTAGAAGAAATCAATGGATTTGGAGAAGTTCCCAGAGACATAATAACTGTGTCTACATCCATTTCAAATTCGGAATCCGGAATTACAACCGGACGTCTTCTTCCAGAAGCATCCGCTTCACCAAGCTCCATGCGAACACATTTCATACCTTTTACCCAGCCGTTTTCGTCTGCAATAATTTCAACCGGATTTGTTAACAGGTCAAAAATGATTCCTTCTTCTTTTGCGTGATGTACTTCTTCTGCTCTTGCAGGAAGCTCAGACTCACTTCTTCTGTATACAATATGTACTTCTGCACCCAGACGAAGTGCAGTTCTTGCAGCATCCATTGCAACATTACCACCACCGATAACAGCAACTTTCTTACCAGTTTTAATCGGTGTATCATGGTCATCACGAAACGCTTTCATCAGGTTACTTCTTGTCAGATATTCATTAGCAGAGAATACACCGTTGCTTACTTCACCCGGGATTCCCATAAACATCGGAAGACCTGCTCCAGAACCGATAAATACAGCTTCAAATCCTTCTTTTTCAAGAAGCTCATCGATTGTAGTAGATTTACCGATAATAACGTTTGTTTCAATTTTTACGCCAAGAGATTTTACGTTTTCAATCTCTTCTTTTACAACTTTATCTTTTGGAAGACGAAATTCCGGAATACCATAAACTAAAACTCCGCCCGGCTGATGAAGTGCTTCAAAGATTGTTACATCATAGCCAAGTTTTGCCAGGTCACCAGCACAGGTAAGACCAGCAGGACCGGAACCGATAACAGCAATTTTATGTCCATTTTTTACTTCTGCTGCTTCTGGTTTGATGCCATTTTCTTTTGCCCAGTCAGCAACAAAACGTTCCAATTTACCGATGGAAACTGCTTCACCTTTGATTCCACGGATACATTTTCCTTCACACTGGCTTTCCTGCGGACATACACGACCACAAACTGCCGGAAGAGAACTTGATTTTCCGATTACTTTATAAGCTTCTTCAAAATTTCCTTCTTTTACTTCTTTTACAAAGCCAGGAATATCAATATTTACAGGACATCCCTGTACACATTTTGCATTTTTACAAGTCAGACAGCGATTTGCTTCTTCTACTGCTTCTTCCTTATTATATCCTAAACATACTTCTTCAAAGTTCGTTGCTCTTACTTTTGCGTCCTGTTCTCTAACCGGAACTTTCTTTAATACGTCACCCATTATTTGTCACCTCCACAGTTTCCGCATCCACCGTGATGAGTATCTCCTTCACGCTGTTTTAATAATGCACGTCCTTCTTCTGTCTTGTACATCTGCTGTCTCTGCATAGCAAGATTCCAGTCAATCAGATGTCCATCAAATTCCGGTCCGTCTACACATGCGAATTTCACTTCATCTCCAACAATTACACGACATGCTCCACACATACCAGTACCATCTACCATAATCGGGTTCATGGATACGATTGTCGGAATTCCAAGCTTCTGTGTTGTAAGGCAACAGAATTTCATCATAATCATCGGTCCGATGGAAACACATTTTGTATAGGTTTTTCCTTCAGCTACTAAATCTTCAATAACTTTTGTAACCATACCATGACGTCCATAAGAACCATCATCCGTTGTAATATATAAATTACCTGCAACAGCTTTCATTTCTTCTTCAAGAATAATTAAATCTTTTGTTTTTGCACCAACGATAACATCGGCATCGATACCATGTTCATGCAGCCATTTTACCTGTGGATAAACCGGAGCGGTTCCTACACCGCCGGCAACAAATAAAATTTTTTCTTTTTTCAGGTCTTCTAAATCTTCCTCTACTAATTCTGATGGACATCCTAATGGTCCAACAAAATCTTCAAAGAAATCTCCCTCTTTCATCTGTGCAAATTTTGTAGTAGAAGCTCCAATCGGCTGGAATACGATTGTAATGGTTCCTGCTTCTCTGTCATAGTCACAGATTGTCAGCGGAATTCTTTCACCCTCATCATCTTTTTTTACGATAATGAACTGACCAGGCTGGCAGTGCTGCGCAACACGTGGTGCTTCTACAACCATGAGATAAATAACCTCATTCAGCTTTTCTGCTTTCAGAATCTTGTACATATTGTCCTCCTCACAATTCCCAAAAGGGAATATTTTATTGCTATGATTGCTATCAACCAGTATAATCCAATTTTCATCAAAATTCAATTAAAAAATCGTACTTTTCCTCAAACATACAAAAAAACTAGTTTCTCACTGGTAAAAGACATACGTTTCACTTGCAGTCAAACTAATTTTTCCATTTTTATTCACCAAAATTGCGGAAAAAATATGTTCACCCTCTGGCATTTCAACCGGTCCTGTGTACCTTGTACTTTCTGTCGTCACAGTATCATCAAATGCATAATAAGCAGTACAGCCACTCGGCACTGCAATTCGAATTTTTGTCGCCTTTTCATATTGCCCGGAATCCGGTGTGATTTTAGGTGCATCCGGAGCTTTAAATTCAATCTTATAAACTTCTTCTTTATTTTCGCTTGGGATTCCCTTAGCATTATAGGCAATATACTTTAACGTGTATTCTCCTTCTTCTGATAAAACAATTCCATAGTCTGAATCATAACGTGTTCCATTTGTCTTATCTGGTTCACTACCATCCAAAGTATAATAAACCTTTGTTCCATATTTCATGGCAGTAAAATCAATCCTCTGTTCTTTCTCGTAAGTTCCACCATTTAAAGAAATTACCGGTACTTCACATACATAATCTTCGTAACGTGATTTCACTTTTTCATTATCACACTCATCTAAAAGTGACTTAATCGAATCATAATCTTTCTGTTTTTCATAAAGTCTCAACAGTTCTCCATAGGCACTTACATTATCCTGTTCTTTTTCTATTACAGATGAAAGAATAGGAAGTGCTTTTTCTTCCTCTCCGTTTACTGTATAAATTTTTGCCTGCAGAATTTTTGCTGATGTACTGTCCGGCTGTAATTCCAATGCCCGCTCCAGATAGCTTAAAGCAGATTCATAATTTTTATTTGTCACTTCTGACTCCGCCTGTGCCATCTGCATGTCAAACGAATTATATTCTTTCCGCTTAATTGCAAAACCTGCCACACCTGCCAATAAAATCAAGGCAGCAATACTCCCTCCGAATATTTGATATTTTCTCCGTTTTTTCTTCCGAATTTCTTCCTGACGTTTTTTCTGGCGCAGTTCTTCTTCCTTTTTTTGTTTTTTTTCTTTCAAATTTTTCTCCCGCATTTGTTTTTGAAGCAGAATCGTCTCCAATGTATGATATTCCGGCACCCATTGTATTTCACTTTTACATACCGGACAAAATAATGTTCCATCTTTTAGTTCCGTGCCACAATTTGCACATTTCATGTAAGACAACCTCTTTTCTTTCTCGCCCTGCATGATTTTATCTCAATCTTCAACTAAAATAAAATCATGCAGACCAAAATCCATTATAGATATTCCTCTATATATTGTTCAAATTGTTCCATGGACATAAGAACCTTTCTTGGCTTTGTACCTTCTTCCTGACCAACCACTCCTGCCTCACATAACTGATCCATAATTCTTGCTGCACGGTTAAATCCTATCTTAAACACACGCTGAAGCATTCCTATCGATGCCTTATCCTTTTCTATAATAAATTTACCTGCATCTGCAAAATAAACATCTCTCTCATTAGCCTCTAAAGAAGCTTCTTCCTGTTTTGTTCCTTTCAAAGTATTAATCTGTTTCTCAATTTCATGGTCATACTGTCCATTTGTCTGCTCTGAAAGAAATTTTACAACTGCTGATACTTCTTTATCACTGATAAATGCGCCCTGTACACGTGCCGGTTTCTGATATCCCTGAGGGTAAAACAACATATCACCCTTACCAAGCAGTTTTTCTGCCCCATTCATGTCGATGATCGTTCGGGAATCTACGCCTGAAGAAACCGAAAATGCAATTCGAGATGGCATGTTAGCTTTAATCAAACCAGTAATTACATTAACCGATGGTCTTTGCGTCGCAATAATCAAATGAATCCCTGCTGCACGTGCAAGTTGTGCCAGACGGCATATTGCATCTTCCACCTCTCCCGGGGCAACCATCATAAGGTCAGCCAGCTCGTCTACAATTACCACAATTTGCGGCATCTTTTTCAAGAGTTTTTCCGTCTCCTGATTTATTTTCTTTGCATTTAATACTTCTATTTTTTCATTATATCCTTTAATGTCACGTACATTGTATTCTGCAAATTGATTATAACGTTCCGTCATCTGAGCGACAGCCCAATTTAACGCACCTGCTGCTTTCTTCGGCTCTGTTACTACCGGAATCAAAAGATGTGGAATTCCGTTATAGACGCTTAACTCTACCACTTTCGGGTCTATCATAATGAGTTTTACTTCTTCCGGAGAAGCTTTATACAAAAGACTCATAATTAATGTATTAATACAGACGGACTTACCTGAACCAGTTGCACCGGCAATCAAAAGATGCGGCATCTTTGCAATATCTGCAATCACCGGTTTTCCTGCAATATCTTTTCCAGCCGCAAATGCCAGCTTGGATTTTGATTTTACAAACGCCTCTGACTGAATTAAGTCTCTAAGCATCACTACACTGTTTTGTTTATTCGGTACTTCAATCCCAATTGCGGCTTTTCCTGGAATCGGTGCTTCAATTCGGATATCGGTAGCAGCAAGATTTAACTTGATATCATCTGCAAGGCTTACAATCTTACTTACTTTTACCCCCAGCTCCGGCTGTACCTCGTAACGCGTAACTGTAGGTCCACAGCTGATATTGGTAATGGTTACATTTACACCAAATGTGTGCAGAGTTTCCTGCAATTTTTTTGCGGTATTTCGTAAATGGTCATCTGAGTCACCACCATTTCCCACTCCTTTTTTCAATAACGTAATCGGCGGAAATTCATATACGGCCGGCGGTGCTTCTTTTTGTTGTACTTTTATCTGCTGATTTTCTTTTACAGATGAAAGCTTTTTCTTTTCAGGTTCTTTTTCCTTATCTTTCTGTTGTTTCTTTTCTGTTTTCTTTGGTATCGTCAATTCTTCTAAATCCCACAATGCCACTTCCTCGGCTCTGTGGATTGGAAATGCATTTTGAGGAGTAAATCCCTCTTTTTCTTCTTGTTCTATATTTTTAATGTACTCAGTTTCTTCTGTTTCATGTAAATCGTCAAAATTTATTGGCTCTTTTTCTTCCTCTTCTTTTTTCTTTAAAGCTGATTTTGAAAGTGCTGCCATCTTTGTAATTCCATCGACAATTTTTGAGTGCTTTGCTCCCTGTTTGTGCTGCTGAAGCTGGAGTTCATCTGAATTTTCTGTCTCCTGAGCTGCCTTTTGTTTTTCCCATCTTTCCTGCTCCAATTTTACCTTTGCGTACATTTTTGTTCCGCTTTTTTTCATCAGTTCAAACATAGATTGCTGCGTTACAAGTACCACAGAAATGATTCCAGAGGCAACTAAAATCACATAAGTACCGGCTACTCCAAATGCTTTCGCCGTTACATTGCAGATCGCTCCGCCCAATACTCCGCCACCACTTTGTGACAAGGCGGATATCCGATAATATTCTTCTAATGTCGTTCCCTCATAATATCCATCTGTCAATAGCTGCATAAAAGCGCAAACCGTTACAAACATCAACAAAAATCCAACCATCTTTCGATATGCTCTTGGATTTTTGCTGTTTGAAATCATAAAAGCAGTCACAAAGAATAAGAACACCGGAAAAACATAAGTTACAATTCCAAATAATCCAAAAAATAAATTACTGATGTAACTTCCAATTATGCCTCCAGCTCCAAAATTACTTAACATTAACAAAATAGAAACTGCAACTAAAATCCAAAGAAAAATCTCTGTATAAAGTTGAGATTCCATTTTTGTTTCTGTTTTTTTCTCGGAAACTGCAGAACTTTTTCTGTTTTTTCTGACCGGCATGCCTTTTTTTTCTGCTCTTTTTGTCTCGCCTGTTCCGTTTTTTTCGCTTTGAACTTTATTCGTACTTGTTTTATTTGCCCTCGTTTTATTCTTATTTGTTAAACTACTTTTATCTGTATTCCCTTTATGTGTATTGGTTCTGCCTGAATTTGTACCGGTATTGGCTTTACTTGTTTTATTTCGATTCGTTTTTTCTAAATTTGTTTTACCTAAATTTGCTTTTTTTGATGCTGCCATCTACATTACTCCCTTTTTACACTGCCTTTTCTTATAAAGCAAAGCTGCAGATAATTGTCAGAACTGCCATAAAGAAACAATATACACTAAAACGGCGAAATGGCTTTCTTTTTACAATTTTTAACATCATTTTAATACAAAAGCACCCTGTCACAGCCGCTGCAATGAAGCCCAGTACACCCATTCCTACCATTCCTGCTGAGAATTCACCTGGATTGAGCTTTACAATTTCAAGCACCAATGCGCCAATCACAGCCGGTATAGACAGTAAAAACGAATAACGGATTGCAAATTTTCGATTCAAGCCACATAACAGACAAGCCACAATCGTCACCCCTGCACGTGAAATTCCAGGTAACACTGCGAACCCCTGAAAAACACCTATAATAACTGCAACCAGATAAGTGACTTCTTTTGGCACTTTATTTCCTGTTGGAAAGAAATCCGCAATAAACAACAAAACTCCCGTAATCAAGAGTCCGATTCCCGGTGCAAGCAAATTTGCTGACGCTACTCTTACTGACTCTTCTAACAGCATTCCAATAATAAAAGTCGGAACACTAGACACAATCAATAAAAGCATAAACTTCCTGTAATTATTGGGAACTAACTTTCGATAGCGTTTTCCACTCTGTTTCCATCCATTATGAATTCCTGTTCTGATGTTATAGTAAATATCATAGACCAATCGAAGGAGTTCCAGAATCAGTCTTTTTATATCAGAATTAAATGCCAACATAACCGCCACCAGCGTTCCGACGTGTAAAATTACATGAAAAAACACCGATGGCTGTATTTTCATTCCAAAAAGATTTTCTAAAATCACTAAATGTCCGGAACTGCTCACTGGAAAAAATTCAGTAATTCCCTGTACAATTCCCAATAAAAATGCCTGTATATATGACATAAAAACAACCTCATATCTTATGTATTTTCCCATTCTGTTCTTTTTGAACAAATGGGAACATTCTTTTATCGAACATTTATTTTATCATAAAATCTACTTTCGCACAATGTAAAACTCTCTATAATTTTTATTTTTCTTACTTTATCTCCAACGATTTTTCAATCAGCTCATATAACTTGTAAAATGCCTGCGAAATCCCTCCAACTTCATCAATCAATCCCTCTTTTACTGCCTCTTTCCCATCCAGCATTGTTCCGACATCTTTTACCAGCTGTGTGGTATCCAGCATCAGTTCTTCCATTCGATTTTTTCCCATATTAGAATGGGATGCCACAAATTCCGTAATGCGTTCCTGAATTTTCTCAATATTTTTATAAGACTGCATTACTCCGATAAACATTCCATTACTTCTGACCGGATGAATCATCATAGTAGCAGAAGGAACAATATATGAATAATCTGCTGAAACTGCCATCGGAACTCCAATTGAATGACCACCTCCTAAAACCAGAGAAACACTTGGTTTGCTCATAGAGGCAACCATCTCGGCAATTGCCAGACCCGCCTCCACGTCACCTCCTACGGTATTAAGTAGAATTAAAACTCCATCTACCTCGCTGCTATTCTCTATTTCAGCAAGTTTTGGAAGTACATGTTCATACTTTGTCGTTTTACTGTTTGCAGACAATACCTCATGCCCCTCTACTTCTCCAATGATACTTAGCAGATGAATCCGATAATTCTGTCTATTTTCCTCAAGCAGTATCTGCCCCATCTCTCTTATCTGTTCATTTTTGGTTTCTTCTTGTTCTGATATTTGTTTTTTTTCTGTTTCTGACATAAAAAAATACCTCCAAAAATTAAATTTCTGGAGGTATTATGCGCATTTTATTTTAGTATCATGTAATTTTTTTAGATAAAATTATTCATCCCAGTTGTGCCATACATACTGAACATCATCATCATCATCCAATAAATCTAATGTTCTCTGTAAGTTTTTGATATCCTGCTCATCAGTCAGCTCTACATAAGTCTGAGGAATCATGGCAACTTCTGCTTCCATCATCGGGATTCCTTCTTTTTCTAATGCTTCACGCACTGCACTGAATTCATCTGGGTCTGTCAATACTTCAAAGCTGTCCTCTTCTTCTGAGAAATCTTCAGCTCCGGCATCCAGTGCAATCATCATTAAATCATCTGCATCCATTTCACATTCTTCTTTGTCAATGATAATCTGACCTTTTCTATCAAACATGAAAGAAACACATCCCGGTGTTCCAATGCTTCCGCTTCCTTTTGTGAAATGACTTCTTACATTACCTGCTGTACGGTTTTTATTATCTGTTAAAGTTTCTACGATAATTGCAACTCCGCTTGGACCATATCCTTCGTAAGTAATTCTTTCGTAATTATCTGCGTTACTGTCGCCTGCTGCTTTTTTAATTCCTCTGTCGATTGTATCATTCGGCATGTTATTTGCTTTTGCCTTTGCAATTACATCACGAAGTTTACTGTTGTTATTCGGGTCTGGACCACCCTCTTTTACAGCGATTACAATTTCACGACCAATTACAGTAAAAATTTTACCTTTTTTGGCATCATTTTTTTCTTTCTTATGCTTTATGTTTGCGAATTTTGAATGTCCTGACATTTCTCTTCTCCTTTTTCTTCAGGTAGTTTTTCTACCCTTACTCTTTGAATTGTATTATTTTCCACCGCAAGAATGGTGAACAGATAACCGTTTGCCCGAATTTCTTTATCTTCATCGATATTCGGAATGTGTCCCAAAAGAGAGGTCAGATAACCATTTAATGTTTCATACTCTTCTTCCTGTAAATCAATCGAAAGTGTTTCTTCTACATCTTCAAGCGGAGTTAAACCTTTCATAAGATATGTATTATCTAACTGCTCAATAATAAAATGGTCATCTTCATCATATTCATCTAAAATATTTCCTACAATTTCTTCTAAGATATCTTCCATTGTTACAATACCGGATGTTTGGCCATATTCATCTACAACGATTGCCATGTGAAGTTTCTTTGCCTGCATGCGCTTAAATAAATCATTAATACTTCGAGTTTCCGGAATGTAAGAAGCATCCCGAATCAGGTTCGGAATTCTTCCAACTGTTTCTTCGGCATGATTCTCAAACATCATCTCTTTCATTGCATCTTTCAAATGCAAAATTCCAATAATATCATCAATATCATCCCGATAAACCGGATATCTTGAATTACTGCCGTTTAACATAAGCGTCAATGCCTCTTTTAACGGCGTTTTTTCATCAATCGCATTAATGTTCTTTCGATGTGTCATAATATCCTGCGCCTCTTTATCAGAAAACTCTATGATATTTTGAATCATTTCTGCTTCACTTTCTTCAATCACACCCTGTTCATGCGCATCATCCACAATCGAAATAATTTCTTCTTCTGTCACATCTTCTTCTGATTTATGTGGGTCAATTCCAAATAATCGGACGCACCCATTTGACAGTTTAATCGTAAAAAACGTAAGTGGTGTAAATAATGTAATGAGCAGTTTAACTGTTTTCTCTGTTCGATAAACCCACTTCATAGGCTCTTTTACGGAAACTTTCTTAAAAGAAATCATTCCAATTGCCACTAGTATCCCCACCATAACAAATAATACGAAAGCCGCACACAAAACAGCCTGTACCTTCTTTGACATAGAAGCAAAAAAATCAATATTTCTCAGCACATCTTCAAGTGCCGGCACAATTTTGTGAATTCCAACATAACCGGATAATACAGCAAAAAAAACACTCGATATTAAGGTTGTATTAATCACTCGTGCCGGTGAATCAATCACACTTAAAAGCCACTGTGATTTTTCATCACCTTCCTGTGCCTTTTTTTCAATTTCACTTTCACTTACCTTCTGTATGGCGGAACCAAATCCATACAAAATTCCGTTTATGATAACAAATAAAATCAAAACGATTCCTGTCCATAAAGGACTACTCCCGTCGTCCATAAAATTTCTCTATTCCCTCTTTCTTGTCTCAGATTGCCCTTTTTTCACAGAGCTATTCTACAATAAGATACCATTTTCCTTTTCTCACGTCAAGATTTTTTCACTATGTAGGCAGCTCCAGACTCACACACAGGGCATGGTTGACTTTCTGTAAAATCTCTGCATCCAAATGACAAACCTTGTCTTTTAATCTTCTTTTATCGATTGTACGAAGCTGCTCCAGCAAAATTACCGAATCTTTTACTATCGCATAGGAAGAAGCATCAATCTCAATATGCGTCGGCAGTTTTGCCTTATTCATTTTTGATGTAATAGCAGCACAAATCACAGTCGGACTATGCTTATTTCCCACATCGTTTTGTATAATCAATACAGGGCGGACACCACCCTGTTCACTTCCCACCACGGGCCTTAAATCTGCATAAAAAATATCACCACGTTTAATTACCACACGTTTTCACTCTCCGATTTTTTTCTGTGTTTTCTATCTCAGTCAATAAGACTCCTGCTTCTAGTAAAGCGGACATTCGCAATCCGCTTCGCTACTTGCTCATGAACGCAGTCGCTTCGCAATCTGTCAGTGAGAGTTTTCAACTCCCACTGACATAAGCATCCCCCCTCAGCCGCCGCTTAGTACTGCGCGCACTTAAAGCGGGGGAATGCTTATCTGCATTCAAACACCTTTTTATCATTTTTCCCAATTCTTTCGTGTGTATTCTATGGTTTTTATATTTTCTATGGAAATACTGGCTTTTTGCCATAAATCTCAAAGAAGATTCTAACGGCTTACCAGATAGACTCTTGGAACTCTTTTACTGATACAGCAAGCAAACTCATAATTAAATCTTCCACTTAAGTCACCTAATTCCTCTAATGTAATTTTCTCTTTTCCATCTCTTCCAAGCAGAGTGACTTCATCTAAAATTTTTGCATCCTGAATCTCTGTTACGTCTACCATAAACTGGTCCATACAGACTCTTCCAAGAATCGGCGCCCTCTTTCCATGTATCAGTACATATCCTTTATTGGATAATCCACGACAGTATCCATCTGCATAACCAACCGGAATGGTTGCCACTTTTGTTTCTTTTTCTGTTATAAATGTTCCCCCATAACTGATTGCGGTTCCTTTTTCAACTGTTTTCACATAAGAAATATGTGTTTTCAACTCCATAACCGGTCTTAAAGCAACCGGTTCTTTTTCCACTTCGTCAGATGGATATAAGCCATATAAAATAATTCCAGCACGGACGGCATCCATATTTGCCTCTTTCATACGGATAATTCCAGCACTATTAGAGCAATGCTTCATCGGAATTGAAAGTCCTTCTTCTTCCAGTCTTGAAATAAACTGCTGAAACTTTTCTAATTGCACATAAGCCGGTGTTGTTTCTGCTTCGTCCGCTCTTGCAAAATGGGTAAAAATTCCCTCGATTTCAATATGTGGAAGTTTTGAAATTTTTAAAATTTCAGGAACTGCCTCGTTGATATCCCGATAGCCAATTCGACCCATTCCTGTATCAACTTTTATATGTATTTTTGCAGTTTGATTCATTTTTACCGCAGCATCAGATAAATGCTGTGCCATCTCAAACGTAAAAACCGCCGGTCTCATATCATGCTCAATAATCGTCGGATAATCCTCTGCAAAAGTGTAACCCAAAATAAGAATTGGTTTTTTAATTCCTGCCTCACGAAGTTCCATCCCTTCTTCCACACAGGCAACTGCGATTCCCCAAATATAAGACAAAGATTCAATATGCTGTGCGATAGGAACAGCTCCATGACCATAGGCATCCGCTTTTAACACTGCAATAATCTTTGTATCTTTACTTATATTTTTTTTCATATTTTCCAAATTCCATGTAACGGCATCTAAATCGATTGTTGCATAAATTCTACTTGGTCTATTCATAATCTCTTATCCTCTTTTCTTAAGCACATCTCCTGTATAAGTAATCAGGTCTCCTGCCACCATTGCATATTTCCCTTTTTCTTTTGCAGCTTCATCGCCAGCCAGACCATGAACACATACTCCCATCACAGCTGCATCCAAAGGAGCATAGCCTTGAGCCAGCAATCCGAGTAAAATTCCCGTCAGCACATCGCCACTTCCTGCAGTTGCCATCCCACTATTTCCTGTTGTATTCACATAGACATTTTGACCGCCATCTGCAATTACGGTGCGTGCATCCTTGCAAACCAAAGTTACATTATAACGATGTGCCAATTCATTTGTAAGTTCTATCGGCTGTTGTTTCCAGTCTTTAATTGAAAGTCCACTTAAACGTGAAAACTCTCCCAGATGCGGAGTCATGATTACAGGATACTCGTATTTTTCAAGCAAATCAAGTTTACTTTTTAATAAATTTAATCCATCTGCATCAATCACCAATGGTCGTTTAGAATATTTCAAAACAAATTCTAACAATGCTTCTGCCTGTTTGTTTGTTCCAAGACCCGGACCAATCCCTACTACATCTGCCCATTCCAGACTTTCTGCCAACGCTTCTGATTTTATCTCTTTTTTGCCATAAAAGCAATACATAGCTTCCGGAAGCTGTACCGGAAGAATTGCCCTGTTCTCTTTTCGAGTATGCACTTTTACCATTCCAACTCCCGTATGCAGAGCCGAAGAGGCACTTAAAAGAGCAGCTCCACTGGTCATCTCATTTCCGGCTATTAGTAATACTTTTCCAAACGTTCCTTTATTTCCGCTTTCTCTGCGAAATAATTTTTCTTTCAAATCTTTTTCTTCAAACGTATAAGTTGAAATCGGAAAACAAATTTCAGGCATTTTTACAATTCCAATATCTGCCACTCTTACATTTCCTGCATACTCTGCTCCTTCATAGAAAACAGTTCCCAGCTTTTCATAAGCAAAACTGACCGTCCAGTCTGCACAAACGGCACATCCAAGTACCTTTCCTGTCGCCGAATCAATCCCTGATGGAATGTCCACTGCCACTACTTTGGCATCTGCCTGATTAATTTCTTTTATTTTTTCTTTGTAACCTCCACCTACTTCTCGGTCTAATCCAACCCCAAAGATGGCATCTACTATAGTAGTATATTCAGACAGGCTTTTATTCTTGACAAACGCAACCTGATATTTTTTTGCAATCTCAATTTGCTGTTTCATCTCCGTCGTAAAATGCGATGGGTTTCCTAAAATTTCCACATCAACCGAAATATTTGAAAGATGCAGCATTCTTGCAAGCGCCACACCGTCTGCTCCATTGTTGCCACTTCCGCATAAAACAAGTACTTTTTTAAGCGGAAGTCTTTCTTTTATCATTGTATCATACACACTTCTTGCGGCACGCTCCATTAACACCAGTGATGGAATTCCTATTTCCTGTATCGTATATCTATCTAATTGCTTCATCTGTGTTCCGGATACGAATTCTCTCATAAAGTCACCCCCAATTTTTGTTTTAAAAATATCAAAAAACTGCTACGAAATATTTTTTCGCAGCAGTTCTTCTATCATTCTTTTTTATGTTCTGTATTATACCGATTCAGATTATAAGACAGACGCATCAGACTTTCGGACAGATGCACATTTTCCACAATGACATCTTCCGGAACTGCCAAATCCAAATGTGCGAAATTCCAAATTGCCTTAATTCCATTCTCCACAAGAAGGTTTGCAGTCTCTTCCGCATAAGCTTTCGGCAGAGTAAGCGTTGCAATTTGAACATCATTCTCTCTTAAAAACTCCGGAAGCTCATCCATCATACGAATTTCATTTCCCCGAATGGAAATTCCTTTCAACACCGGATTGATGTCAAAAATTCCCACAACCTTAAATCCTCTTTTTTCAAATTTTACATAATTCGCAAGTGCCTGTCCCAAATTACCTGCACCAATAATAATAATATGATGGGTTCGGTCAAGACCTAATATTTTTCCTATTTCGGCATAAAGATAAGGTACATTATATCCATATCCCTGTTGTCCGAATCCTCCGAAATTATTTAAATCCTGACGAATCTGAGATGCTGTAACATGCATCTTGGAACTAAGCTCATTAGAAGAAATTCGTTCCACACCCTCTTCTAAAAGTTCACCCAAGTATCGATAATAACGAGGAAGTCTTCTGATTACAGCCTTCGATATACTTTTTTCGTCCACGACTTTACCCTCCTTTTGCCTGATTATTCGTTCTTTCAATACAAAACAAATTTACTTTTATTATATATAATTGTTAAAATAAAGTCAAATACAATTCTCTTAATTGCCGCATTTATCTGTTGTAAAATTCATTTTTTTCGATATAATAAATACAATGGCGTTTTTTTATACAGATAAGTAGAATTTTTTAAGGAGGAACTTATGATACTTGCATGTCAAAATATAGAAAAATCATTCGGAGGCGTAACTTTAATCCAAAATGCCTCTTTTCATATAGAAGACCATGAAAAAGCTGCAATGGTCGGAATTAACGGTGCAGGCAAAACTACCTTACTGCGCATTATTATGCAGGAGCTTCCCACTGATAAAGGAGAAGTCATTCTTGCTAAAGGAAAACGAATTGGTTATCTGGCACAGCATCAGGATTTAGATACAGATTTAACAATTTATGACTCTTTACTTCAAGTAAAACAGCATATTCTTGATATGGAACTACAGATGCGTGAAATAGAAAAACAGATGAAATACGCTAAGGCTGATGAATTAGAACGGCTTATGGATACTTATTCCCGCTTAACCCATAATTTTGAATTGGAAAACGGATACGCTTATAAAAGCGAATTAACCGGTGTTTTAAAGGGTCTGGGCTTTGCGGAAAGTGATTTTTCCAAACTGGTTTCAACTCTCTCCGGAGGTCAGAAAACCCGAGTGGCACTTGGTCGTCTGCTGTTATCCAAACCTGATATCGTACTTCTCGATGAGCCTACCAACCATCTGGATATGGATTCTATCTCCTGGCTGGAGACTTATCTTTTAAACTATGCAGGAGCTGTCTTAATTGTCTCTCATGACCGTTACTTTCTTGATAAAATTGTATCTAAAGTAATTGAAATAAATAACGGAAAAGTTTCTTCTTTTTCCGGAAACTACTCTGCATACAGTGAAAAGAAAGCAATGCTTCGAAAAGAAGCTTATCAGGCTTACATGAATCAACAGCAGGAAATCAAGCATCAAGAAGAAGTCATCACAAAATTAAAACAGTTTAATCGTGAAAAATCTATCCGCCGTGCAGAGAGCCGTGAAAAGATGTTAGATAAAATGGAAGTTCTTGAAAAACCAAGTGAATTAAACGCTTCTATGAAAATCCGTCTCGAACCAAAAATTACCAGTGGAAATGATGTTCTCGATGTAAAAGACTTAAGTAAATCATTTCCAAATCTCCCACTTTTTTCTGATTTAAGTTTTTCTGTCAAAAGAGGAGAACGCGTTGCAATCATTGGAAATAATGGAACTGGCAAAACAACTATTTTAAAAATTTTAAATGGCGTGATTCCTGCTGACAGCGGGACTTTTACTCTTGGAAGCAAAGTTCATATTGGTTACTATGACCAGGAACATCACGTTCTGCATATGGAAAAAACAATCTTCGAAGAAATTTCAGATGATTATCCTAAACTGACCAATACTGAAATTCGGAATCTTCTCGCCGCTTTTCTTTTTACCGGAGATGATGTATTTAAGCAAATCAGCTCTTTGAGCGGCGGAGAACGTGGACGTGTCTCTCTTGCTAAACTGATGTTATCAGAGGCCAATTTTCTAATTCTCGATGAGCCTACCAACCATTTAGATATCGTTTCAAAAGAAATCTTGGAAGAAGCGCTTAATAACTATACCGGAACGGTACTTTATGTTTCTCATGACCGTTATTTTATCAATAAAACTGCAACCAGAATTTTAGATTTAACCAACCATAATCTGGTCAATTATATTGGAAATTATGACTATTATATGGAAAAGCGCGAAGAACTGACTAAAATTTATGCGCCGGACATTCAAGAAGAAACCATCGCTGTTCAAACAGAATCTTCTAATAAATCAGACTGGAAACAGCAAAAAGAAGAACAGGCTCAAAAACGAAAACGCGAAAATGATTTAAAGAAAACAGAAGCAGAAATTGAAAAACTTGAATTGAGAGACAGCGAAATTGATGAAGAAATGTCCAAACCGGAAGTGGCTGTTGATGTTGCAAAATGTGTTGCTTTATCCAATGAAAAAGCAGAAATCACTTTAAAACTCGAAGAATTATATGAAAAATGGGAAGAGTTGGCATAATGCCCTCTTCCCTTTTTCATTCTAAATTTTTTATTTTTCTAAATTATTACGGATTGCAAGGATAAATTCTTTGCTGTTTAATACAGTCGGATTTTCAATTGATGTAATCAATGCCAAATCTTTTGTCATCTCTCCACTTTCAATTGTCTCTATTGTTGCTTTCTCCAGCTTATCTGCAAATGCCTGCAGCTCTTCATTTTTATCTAATTCTCCACGTTTTCTAAGTGCTCCGCTCCATGCAAAAATTGTTGCAACAGAGTTTGTAGAAGTCTCTTCTCCTTTTAAGTATTTATAATAATGACGCTGTACGGTACCATGTGCTGCTTCATACTCAAAATAACCGTTCGGAGAAACCAATACAGAAGTCATCATTGCCAAAGACCCAAATGCAGAAGATACCATGTCACTCATAACATCTCCATCGTAGTTCTTGCAGGCCCAGATAAATCCGCCTTCTGCTTTCATAACACGTGCAACCGCATCATCAATTAAAGTATAAAAGTACGTAATTCCGGCTTTCTCAAACGCTTCTTTATATTCTTTTTCATAAATTTCCTGAAAAATATCTTTGAATGTATGGTCATATTTTTTAGAAATTGTATCTTTTGTAGAAAACCACAAATCCTGTTTGGTTGAAAGTGCATAACCAAAACAACTCTTTGCAAAACTCTCAATGGAATCATTTAAATTATGCATTCCCTGTGCAACACCTGCACCTGCAAAATTATGAACCAGTTCTCTTACCTCTGTTCCATCTTCACTTGTATAAACCAGTTCTACCTTTCCCGGGCCGGGAATCACCATCTCTGTATTCTTATAGACATCTCCATAAGCATGTCTTGCCAATGTAATTGGTTTTTTCCAATTTTTTACACAAGGTTCAATTCCTTTTACGACAATTGGAGCTCGAAATACCGTTCCATCTAGCATGGAACGAATCGTTCCATTCGGACTTTTATACATCTCTTTTAAATCATATTCTTTCATACGTGCAGCATTTGGAGTAATTGTCGCACATTTTACTGCTACTTTATATTTTTTAGTAGCATTTGCAGCATCTATTGTAACCTGGTCATTCGTCTTATTCCTATACTCCAGTCCTAAATCATAATACTCTGTATTCAAATCAATATATGGCTCAAGTAATTCCTCTTTTATCATCTTCCAGAGGATTCTTGTCATTTCATCTCCGTCCATCTCTACAAGTGGTGTTGTCATTTTAATTTTTTCCATCGTCTTATCCTCCTTAAGCCCTAACGTTTATTCGCCCTTACTTAATACACTGTCTAAATCATAGTTTTTTAAATTTTCTACTGTATTTGAAATATGACGAGTTGCCACTAATTCCGCTTTTTCCTCATCGTGCTCACGAATTGCTGTTAAAATTGCATCATGTTCGTCATTTGACTTTTCCATACGTCTTTTTTTCATAATGGATGCCATTCGGACTCTCTGCACATATTGATGAAAATCCGTTAATGTATGTTCTAAAATCCGGCTTCCGGATGCTTTATATAAAAGTTTATGAAATTTACTGTCCATCTCACATACCTGTTCATAATGTTCTTTTTTCGCATGGTATTCTGATAAGACAACCGTCTCTTCCATCGCATCTAAAAGCTCCGGTGTAATGTTCTTTGCTGCCATTCTTGCAGCAAGACCTTCTAAGCGTGCACGAATCAGATAGATATCTCTTACGTCCTTTTCGGAAATTCCGGTTACAAATGCCCCCTTATTCGGAACAAGCTGTACCAATCCCTCCAGTTCCAGCTGTCGAATTGCCTCTCTTACCGGCGTCCGGCTGATTCCCAATTCTTTTCCAATTGAACTTTCAACCAGTTCTTCCCCTCTTTTATATTTTCCATTCAAAATATCGGAACGTATTTTATCAAAAACCTGTCCTCTTAAAGACTTCTCTGTTCCTGCCATCTTTTCTCCTTTTTTGTTTTATCTACTTTCAAAATCTTTATTCGACTCTAAAAGTACATTTTTTATTTTAAAGCTCAATATTTAATCTCTTACAACTTTCTTCAATCACTGCAATTAATTCTTCATCGGTCAGTACAGTTACTCGTCCATCCTCATACTGTTTGTCCACCCACGCTTTAATCATTACAACCAGTTCACTGTTTTTGTCGATTGCTTTTTCATTTTCCAGCTGATAGTGATTATTAATCCAATGCGCGATACCTGCAAGACCCGAGGTATTTGATACTGCAACCTGCGGTGCTTTATTTAAAAATTTCTTTGTATCAAAAATATTATAAATTTCTTCGTTCTTCAACAGACCATCTGCATGAATCCCTGCACGGGTAACATTAAATGCACTTCCTACAAACGGAGTCTGTGGCGGGATTTTATAACCAATTTCTTTCTGATAATATTCTGCAAGTTCAGTAATCACAGTTGTATCCATTCCATCCAAAGAACCTTTTAACTGTGCATATTCAAATACCATTGCCTCAAGAGGGGTATTTCCGGTACGCTCTCCAATTCCAAATAAAGAACAGTTTACACCGCTTGCTCCGTAAAGCCATGCAGTTGTTGAATTGCTGACTGCTTTATAAAAATCATTATGCCCATGAAACTCGATTAATTCCGATGGAAATCCGGCATGTGTCATAATACCATAGATAATTCCAGGAATTGAACGTGGAATTACTGCACCTGGGTAGTTTACCCCATATCCCATTGTATCGCAGCAGCGCACCTTAATCGGAATAGAATACTCATCCATCAACTTGGTCAGTTCCAGACAAAATGGAATGACATATCCATAAATATCTGCTCTTGTAATATCCTCTAAATGACATCTTGGGCTGATTCCGGTTTCCAGACATTCACGAATTACACTTAAATAATGTTCCATTGCCTGTTTTCTGGTCATTTTCATTTTATAGAAAATATGATAATCCGAACAACTGACTAAGATTCCTGTTTCTTTTAATCCTAAATCTTTTACCAGTTCAAAATCTTTTTTGCTTGCACGAATCCAGCTTGTAACTTCCGGGAATTTATAACCACGCTCCAGACACTTATAAACAGCGTCTCTGTCTTTTTTGCTGTATAAGAAAAATTCACTCTGACGAATTTTTCCATTTTCTCCACCTAATTTATGAAGATAATCATAAATTGTAACAATCTGTTCTGTACTGTATGGTGCGCGAGACTGCTGTCCATCACGAAATGTAGTATCTGTAATCCAGATATCATCCGGCATGTGATGCGGTACAATACGGTCATTAAACGCTATTTTCGGTATTTCTGTATATGGAAACAGATTATGAAAGACATTCGGTGTCTCCACATCTACTAACGGATACATATGCTCCTCTAGTTCCAGTAAGTTTGTATGATAATTCATTCGGACACTTCTGTTAATCATTTTCTTCACTCCTCAATCTGTGTTTTCTCTTGATAAAGCAATGCTGTATCAAACTTCTTGTATCATTGTATACAATGATACAGAATTTGTCAACCATTATTTTCATTTAAAAATGATTTCACTTCAAACAGTCCCCACCCCTGCAAGTTATGCGGATATCCCAAATCCTTCGCAGTTCTTCTTAATCTTTTTTTAATTTCAAAATTTGTAAGCCATGGTTCTCTCTCTAAAAGCAGGGCAATAGCGCCAGAAACAACAGGGGTGGACATGGAAGTTCCGCTCTTTATGGTATAAGGCATATTGTCATTTCGGTTCGCACATGAAATAACAGCATTTCCCGGAGCCACAACATCCGGTTTGATGATACAGTCATTTGTCGGTCCTCTTCCGCTAATTCCCCTGTTTTTTACAAGTAAATCCGAAGACCCCACCGTGATAATTTTCCGACTGCTTCCCGGGGCTGTAATACTGCCTTCTCCTGGTCCCATATTTCCTGCTGCCGCCACCACAATCAACCCTGTATCCCAAGCCCTTTCCACTGCATCAATTAAATCCTTATGTTCTTCTTTCTGTGTTGTCCCAACAGAAATATTTATGATTCGTATCTGATAGCGGTTTCTGTTTTTTTGAATCCAGTCTAATGACCGGATTACGCTTTCTTTTTCTCCATTTCCATTTCTGTCTAATACCTTAATCCCAATTAAATTACATCCGCATGCCACTCCTTTATACTTCCCCTGAAAAGCGGCTCCACTGCCTCCCAGGATTCCGGCTACATGTGTTCCATGTCCATTGTCGTCATAAGGAGTCTTTCTATCATAAATAAAATCCTGAAATGCCAAAATTCGTCCTGCAAAATCAATATGTGGAAAAATTCCGGTATCAAGCATCGCCACACCAATCCCTTTTCCTGTCAACATATCAAACTCTATTTCCCGATTTCTTAATTCTATATTATGATGTAACCTCTAAAAAGTCTTTTGTTCCCAGCTTATGCATATATATTAAAAACTTGAAACAAAAGGAGTTTTCTATTTTATGTCTATGAAAAATTTACGTGATGTTATCCTCTCAGATGAATATCTGGATTTTATTCTCCCTTACTATGATGGAATTGAACAAGATTTTAGTGAATATGGAATTCAGTTTTTTAACAGCCATCTGGTTATGATTCACAGCCAACGTCCACCCGAAAATTTAATAAATTATCTGGAAACCGATGAGCTGCGCTATACCACCTTGCCCAAACTTTATTCTTTGCTTAACCTTGTCAGTCTGGAATCTTCCGGCATTTTAACGGTACAAAACCAGCCTTCTCTTGATCTAAAAGGACGAAATGTAATTGTTGGCTTTATTGATACAGGAGTTGATTACACTCATTCCGCCTTTTTAACCCGTGATAAGCGTACAAGGATTCTTGCGCTCTGGGATCAGAACATTCAAACCGGACAACCTCCATTTGACCTTTCTTATGGAAGCGTTTACTTTGAAGAAGATATCAATCAAGCACTCGCCTCTTCCAACCCATTTGAAATTGTTCCTTCTAATGATGAGATTGGTCATGGAACAGCACTCGCCGGGATTGCTTGTGGAAGTTCTATCCCTGAACAGGATTTTTCAGGTGCAGCACCTCTCTCCCAGATTGCAGTGGTCAAATTAAAACCAGCCAAGCAGTATTTAAGAGAAATTTTTTATCATACCAGCAATGAACCTGTTTTTCAAGAGACCGATATTATGATGGCAATCCGATTTTTCACACTCTTATCCCGAGAACAAAAAAAACCTCTTGTCCTCTGTCTTGGACTCGGCACAAATCAAGGTGCACACTCTGGTCGTTCCTATCTCGCCAAAATGTTTACTGAACTTTCTAACTACTGGGGCTTCCATCCTGTGATTGCCGCCGGAAATGAGGCAGGAAAAGCCCATCATTTTTTCTCTTATGCACCCATGCCACAGGATTATATCCCTGTTGAACTTTCTGTTCCGGCAAATTCCTCTGGTTTTACGCTGGAATTATGGGGAGATTCTCCTGAAATCTATGAAGTTGGTTTTGAATCACCTTTAGGTGAAATCATTTCTCGGATTCCTTCCCGTGTTAATTTTCGTGAAACACTGGATTTTATTCTAGAAGATACAAAGATTTTTCTTTCTTCTTCTGTTATTCAAAATGTCTCAGGTGAGCAGTTTATTTTCATGCGGTTTTCAGACCCCACTCCTGGGATCTGGAAAATACGAGTCTATGCCAGAAATCAAAATAAAGGTTCTTTCCACTTATGGCTCCCAATCAGTGGTTTTCTTTCTCCAGATGTTATCTTCCTGCGTCCAAACCCAGATACCACTATCACAGATCCTGCCACTTCTCCTTACGTTATTACGATATCTGCCTACAGTGCCTACAACAACAGCCTGTTTTTAAATTCAAGCAGAGGTTTTACCCGACTTGAGGAGATAAAACCAGACTTAACAGCACCTGGTGTCAATGTCTCTGCTCCCTCTCTCAAAAACACCTATACAACGATTACCGGAACTTCTGCTGCCTGTGCTCTTACTGCAGGTGCCTGTGCTCTTTTAGTCGAATGGGGACAAAAAAGGGTGCCTCCTAAAATTTTTAATACTGCGGAACTGACCGCTCTTTTAATTCGTGGAGCACGGCGAAGTGAAGATCGGATTTATCCCAATCGGGAATGGGGATTGGGCATTCTTGATATCTATCAAATTTTTCAAACCTTTGCCTCTTTTTAATTTTTTCATGCACCAATTTTCATTTCCTACATAAGATGAAATTGTAATCAAAATCCTTACGGAGGAACAATATGAGTGATTTAGCTGCTACAAACTGTGGATGCGGATGCGACGATTCCTGCACCGGAAACAGCGGATGTGGACTTGGAAGATGTTTTGGTGACTGCAACTCTATTATCTGGATTCTTTTAATTTTATGCTGTTGCGGAAATGGCAATAATGGATGTGGTTGCGGACAACACAATGGTTATGGAAATGACTGCAATTGTATTATCATCTTACTGCTTCTGTTATGCGGATGCGGTGGAAATAATTTCTGCTGATTCTTACTGTTCATTCTACTATTTTAAAAAGCTGCCGTTTTTGCGGCAGCTCATTTTCTGTATGAAGTTTTATTAATTTCTTATCTTTTGAGAACGTTTTTTATCTTCTTTTTTCTCTTTTTTTCTCTGTTCTTTTCTTTTTAAACAGTCCAAATCTATTTCATAAATGGTATTATTTTCTTCCACTAATCTGGTTTTTATTTCTGATTTTTCCATCCTTCAGTCTCCTTTTTTGTCTTTGCTTTAGTTTATGATGTTTCGTTGGAATATTCTCTGCTTTTTTTTCATAAACTAAAAAAAGTGTTTCCCTTATGGAGGAAGCGTTTATGGAATCTACTCCATCTGATGAATTGATTCATTCAGACCAGATTGAACTCTTAAAAGCTGCTATGCCTTATCTTCCAAAAAGCGGTCAGCAGTTTGCTTCTGTTTTTGCCAAATTTTTAGAACTTCAAGAAACTTTTCATGTTTTCTTAGAACCTCAAGGAGAAATGCAGACTCAGGATTTTACTCCCAAAGACCCAATTGAAATGTTATCGGCGTGCAGTAAAGTCTGCCACGGCCCTGCAAAAGAAAAAATTGATACCCTTTTAAATACAATGGCAATGATTCAAATTTTTGAATTGTCTCAAGAAAAGTTTACAAGATAGGAGGTGCAAACTATGCCGGAAGACTGGATGAAATCTGACAATGTAAACGGAATTGACCCTTTAAAATTACAGATGCTAAATTCAATTGCCAGTCAGGGAAGTCAAAAAGGAATGTCTGAGCTTCTTCCTTTTTTGGTGTCATCCTTATCAAACACTCAAAGAAAATCCGGAACTCTTTCTTTTACCTCAAAAGAAATGGACTGCATCATAGAAGCCTTAAAGCAAAATAAAACCCCTGAAGAGACCGCCCGAATTGAGCGTATGTTACAGCTTATAAAAATGATGCAATAGTCAAGCGGATATTCGCAATCCGCTTTCGCTACTTGCTCATAACCAAATAGCTGCTACGCAGCTTATCAGAAGGGGCTTGCCCCTCCTGATACAAGCAAGTCCCCACCCCTGCTTATTGCTTTTTGCAATTGAAGCAGGGGACTTCCTTGATTTGGTTAAATAATTTAGAAAAAAAGATGGCATCCATTAAAGAAAAGAACAATGGATGCCATCTTTTTATAAAACTTCTAAATTTAATCCTGCATGCTTAAAACCTGTTTATTTTTCATAATATAATCTGCAAGTGAAATTAAAGTCAGTGCAACTGCAATAACAATAAATACCGTAATCAGAGTCTGGAATGTTCCATTTTGGATATCCATAATCATTAAAATAATCATAATCATCTGAGATACTGTTTTAAATTTTCCCCAGTAACTTGCTGCAATAACGATTCCGTTATCTGCTGCAACCAGACGAAAACCGCTGATAATAAATTCACGTGCAATAATAATAATCGTGATCCATGCTGCAAGTTTACCTGTAGCAGTAAAGCAGATTAATGCAGAGCAGACTAATAATTTATCCGCCAAAGGATCCATAAATTTACCAAAATTCGTTACCAAATGATATTTTCTGGCAATATAGCCATCTAAGGTGTCTGTAATACTTGCAGCAATAAAAATAACAAGTGCGATCCATTTTCCTGCATCTCCTGCAATATCATACATCAAAAATGCAACAAAAAACGGAATCATAATCACACGGGCAATTGTAAGTTTATTCGGTGTATTCATCTTTCAGTTCTCCTATCAAATCATATTCGAGTGCTCCGGTTACATGAACCTGACATAAGTCTCCAGACATTAGTTCCATATCTGTATTTACAAAAATATAACCATCTACATTTGGAGCATCTCCATAAGTACGTCCAACATAGGCATTTTCATCTGCAACTTTTCCTTCTATCATGACAAGCATGTCTCGTCCAATTTTTTCATTTCCTTTATCTAAAGAAATATCCTGCTGCAGTTCCATCAGTTCTGCCTGTCTGTCTTTTTTCACTTCTTCATCCACCTGTTCCGGCATGGATGCTGCCGGTGTATCTTCCTCTGCGGAATAAGTAAAAACTCCAAGGCGGTCAAATTCCATCTCATCAATAAATTCCATTAATTCTTCATGATTTTCCGGTGTCTCTCCAGGAAATCCGGTAATTAACGTCGTACGAAGCACAATATCCGGAATTTCTCTTCTCAGCGTTCCAACAATTTCTTTTAATTCTGCTTTTGTTGTGCGTCTTCCCATTCGTTTTAAAATGGCATCACTTGCATGCTGAATCGGCAAATCCAGATAATGGCAGATTTTGCTTTCTTCTTTCATGACCTGAATCAGTTCCGGATAAATCTCTTCCGGATAACAGTAAAGTACACGAATCCATGCAATACCGGGAATTTTACATAACTCTTTTAACAATTTATGAAGTGATTTTTCTCCATATAAATCCACGCCATAAACCGTCGTCTCCTGTGCTACAAGAATCAGTTCTTTTACACCCTGTTCTGCAAGATAACGTGCCTGATTTAACAGTTTTTCCATTGGCACACTGCGGTAGTTTCCACGAAGTTTCGGAATAATACAGTAAGTACAGTGCTTATCACAACCTTCAGCAATTTTTAAGTATTCAAAATGACCGCCTGTTGTAATCATACGCTTTGTTTCCACCTGCGGTGTATAAGAAATATCTTTAAATTCCAGATAACGTTCTCCGCCAAATGCCTGGTCTATTGCTTCTAATAAGTCGTCAAAGCTAGTCGTGCCAAGCACGGCATCCACTTCCGGAATTTCATTAACGATTTCTTCTTTATAGCGCTGTGCAAGACATCCGGTTATTAATAAAACTTTTAACTGACCTTCCTCTTTATAGCGTGCCATCTCCAGAATATTTGCAATACTTTCTTCTTTTGCATCATGAATAAATGCGCAGGTATTGATAATCGCAACATTTGCTTCTGTTTCATCGTTTGTAATCTCATACCCATGAGTAACTAACATTCCAAGCATTTCTTCTGAATCTGCCAGATTTTTGTCACACCCAAGGGAAATAAATAATACTTTTCTCATAATCCTCCCTGTTTCTATCTCTATTTTTTCAGTCTCGCATAATCCTGACTTTAATTTTCTCCAAGTGGTAGAAAGGACTGCAACTTGTGTGCAGTCCCCGACTTTTACTCTTCTTCAGTTGTTTCTTCTACTACTTCTTCTGTATTCTCATCCGGTACAATTTTTACAAGTCCTTTATAGAACTCCTCAACTGCTGTAGAAAGCGGCTTCTTTCCTCTTGTGGAAACCATTGCCTCTTTTCCCTCGATTAACTGTCTTGCTCTTTTACTTGTTGCAAGAACGATAGAGTAACGACTTGTTACAATCGGTTCATCCTCTACGTCCACACCTTCATTAATTGCCTGCATCAGTTCTGTGTAAGATGGATGTATCATATTCATTCTCCTTTCGCAAATACGGCGACTTCGCCTGTTATTTTTTCTATAAATGCAACATTATTGCTGGATTTATTGTGCTGACTCTGAATTACTTCATGCATGGTATCCACACATTCTTCTAAATCGTCATTGATTAAAATATAATCATATAACGGCATTCCCTTTGCTTCTTCTGACGCACGTCTGAGTCTTGAATCAATTACTTCTTTTGTTTCTGTTCCTCTGTTTATCAGTCTGCGTTTTAATTCTTCAGCAGACGGTGGAGTTACAAACAATAACAAGGTGTCCGGAAATTTCTCTTTTACTTTTAACGCACCCTGAATTTCAATCTCTAAAATGACATCTTTTCCGGCTTCTAACTGTTTTTCCACATAAGCCTTTGGAGTTCCATAGTAATTCTCCACATACTGTGCATATTCAATCAGTGCATCCTGAAGAATTAGTTCTTCAAATTCCTGTTTTGTATGGAAGAAGTACTCTCTTCCATGTTCTTCACCCTCTCGCGGTGCTCTTGTTGTTGCTGAAATGGACAGCGCATAGTTATCATACTTCTCCAGCAAATGTTTCATTAATGTGCCTTTTCCTGCGCCGGAAAATCCAGATACAACAACTAAAATTCCTCGATTAGCCATCTTGCTCCCCTCTCAATTCCGTTTCAAAAAATGTACCAAATCGTTTTGCAATTGTCTCAGGCTGAAGAGCTGACAATACCAATGTATGATTTTCTATTATAATCACGGCTTTTGTCTTTCTTCCCTGCGTTGCATCAATTGCCATTCCTTCTTCTTTTGCTGCCTGCACCATTCTTTTTATCGGTGCGGCATCCGGACTTACAACCGCTACAATTTTATCTGTATTTACGGTATTCCCAAATCCAATGTTGATTAACTTCGACATCTTTTTTGCCTCTATTCAATATTCTGAATCTGCTCTCTCACTTTCTCAATCTCTGTTTTTAAGTCAATTGCCAGATTTGAAGTTTCCAAGTCATTTGCTTTTGAAAGAATGGTATTTGCCTCACGATTCATTTCCTGTGCAATAAAATCCATTTTTCTTCCTGCACCTTCTTCTTCCGTGAGTACCTTTTTCATGTGATTGATATGGCTTTTTAATCTTACGGTTTCTTCGTCCGTACAAATTTTATCTGCAAATAAAATCACTTCTGCCGCAATTCGGCTTTCTTCTATCTGGGCATCTGCAAGCAGTTCTTTTGTCTTGTTTTCCAGTTTTTCACGATATTCCTTTAAAATCTCAGGAGAACGTTTTTCCACCAGTTCTACTTTCCGGTACATTCCGTCCAGTTTCTCTAAAATATCTTTGCTTAAATGATTTCCTTCTTGTATTCTTGAATCAATAAAAGGCCGGATTGCATTTACAAGAACCTGTTTAAGAGAAGTCCACAGTTCTTCTTCATCCACCTTTTCTTCCTCCATTGTAAGTACTTCCGGAAACCGCATGATATTTGAAACATTCATATCATTTTTCAGTTGAAATTCTTCCTCAATCTGTCTGGAATATTCGAGATACTGCTGTGCAATTTCACGATTATATTTTACTGTCACACCGCTTTGTGTGTAGTCCTCATAAGTAATAAAAAGGTCTACTTTACCACGCTGCATATATTGTTTTAAAACACCGCGTATCGCACCCTCAAAACTGCTGAGTTTTTTTGGAATTCTCATATTAATATCCAGATATCGATGATTTACGGATTTCATCTCTACCGCAATTTTTTTCTCTTCATCAATCATCTCAGCTCTTCCGAACCCAGTCATGCTCTTAATCATGTCGTACTCTTTTCTGCTGTTTTATATTTGCCTGTGGCATAAACATACATAAATTATTATAAAGCAATCGTATAATACAGTCAAACCTTTTTTTCATTGCTTTGTTTTTGTATTTCGATTATAATAAAAAGAACAAGTAAAGCGGACATTCGCAATCCGCTTCGCTGCTTACTCATGAACGCAGTCGCTTTGCGATCTGTCAGTGGGAGCTTTCAACTCCCACTGACAGAAGCATCCCCCTCACCCGCCGCTTAGTGCTCTGCGCACTTGAAGCGGGGGAATGCTTATCTGCGTTCAACTAACTATAGATAGGAGTTCATATCATGGCATTTGACGGAATTACAATTGCAAACATCGTAAAAGAATTAAATGACACCATTGTCGGTGGTAAAATCAATAAAATTGCACAGCCGGAAGCGGACGAACTTTTACTTACTATAAAAAATAACCGTACTCAGTATCGTCTTTTGATTTCAGCCAGTGCTTCTCTTCCCCTTATTTACTTTACTGAAAAAAATAAACCAAGTCCTTTAACTGCACCAAATTTTTGTATGCTACTCAGAAAACATATTGGCAGTGGAAAAATCACAGCAGTGACCCAGCCCGGATTGGAACGTGTCATCGAATTTAAAATCGAACACTTAAATGAACTCGGCGATTTATGTCATAAAACACTCGTTGTCGAAATCATGGGAAAACACAGTAATATTATTTTCTTAAATGAAGAACGCATGATTTTAGACAGTATTAAACATGTCTCTCTAAATATGAGTTCTGTGCGTGAAGTACTGCCAGGACGCAATTATTTTATTCCGCAGACACAAGAAAAGCAAAATCCTCTTACTATTACTGAAGAAGAATTTTATCAGACCGTCTGTAAAAAGCCAATGCCTGTCGCAAAGGCGATTTACACCTCTCTTACCGGTTTAAGTCCTGCTGCTGCTGAAGAAATCTGCTCTAGAAGCTCCATTGATGGGAGTGAACCGACAGCTTCTCTTTCAGAAGAAGCTAAAATTCATCTTTATCATACCTTTGCCCGTATGATGGAAGATATTACAACTGGAGACTTTTCTCCGAATATTGTTTATAATGAAGAAAGCGAACCCGTAGAATATGCGGCATTTCTACTATGTAAATACGATGGCTTTACAGTCAAAAAATTTCAGACAATTTCTGAAGTTTTGGAATTATATTATGCACAGAAAAATCAGATTACCCGTATCCGCCAGAAGTCTGCGGATTTACGTCGAATTGTCCAGACTGCTCTTGACCGTAATCGAAAGAAATTTGATTTACAAAGCAAACAGATGCGCGATACCACAAAAATGGATAAATATAAAGTATATGGTGAACTTATTAATACTTATGGATATAATCTCGAAGAGGGCTGTAAATCATTTCAGGCATTAAATTATTATACCAATGAAGAAATTACGATTCCACTTGATGCAACAATGACCCCTCAGGAAAATGCAAAAAAATACTTTGAACGTTATAATAAATTAAAACGTACTGCACAGGCTCTTGAAGAACAGATTGCTGATACCGAATCTGAAATTCTTCACTTAGAATCCATTCAGGCTGCACTTGATATTGCCAGACAGGAGAATGACCTCTCTCAAATTAAAGAGGAACTCACAGAATATGGTTATATCAAAAAGCATGCTTCTAATAACAAGAAAAAAATGCAGTCTAAATCGAAGCCTCTGCATTATATTTCCAGTGATGGCTATCACATTTACGTTGGAAAAAATAACTACCAAAATGAAGAACTGACCTTTAAATTTGCAACAGGAAATGACTGGTGGTTTCATGCCAAAAAAATGGCAGGTTCTCACGTCATCGTAAAATCAAACAACGAAGAACTGCCGGACCGCACCTTTGAAGAAGCCGGACGCCTTGCCGGATATTATTCCAGTGGAAGGACTGCTCCAAAAGTTGAAATTGACTATATTCAGAAAAAACACGTCAAAAAACCAAATGGCTCGAAACCAGGGTTTGTTGTGTACTATACCAATTATTCCTTAATTATTGAACCGGATATTTCAGGAATTCAATTAGTGGAAGAATAAGTAAAGCTAAAAGCTAGAGTTTGCAGAATTAATCATTTGATTTTGCAAATTCTAGCTTTTTCTTATTTGTGCTTTTTACTTACTATCCTGCTACTTCTTGAATTTATATTTTCCTTTTCCGTGACCGGATACTGGTTCAATAATATCTGCCTGCACCAAATTAGAAAGAAGTTTTGAAGCACCTGAACCTTTCAGTTCAAGAAGTTCCATAACTGCACTTCTTCCAAACACCTCATCAAAACCAAACTTCTCAAAGAGTCTATGGATATGAACCGTCGTTTTTACTGAGAAATTGCTACCCTTTTCGGAAAGTACACTTTCAATATCCACTTTTTGGTTTTGAATGTCCACTTTTTCATTCTCAATATCCACTTTCATTTCTCCAATGTTCACTTTTTCTGCATTCAAAAGTCCGCTTACATGAAGATTTCGATTGTAAAGCTCATTTTTCTCGTTCAAAAGCAGATTTCTGAGAAACGCTTCCAGATACTCTGTTGTTTCGTAAATATTTTTTTGCAAATTCGTGTAGTTCGCACGAACAAGTGCATTTCTAAAATACCACGCATTTTCCGCAAAAATATCATTGGTTGCAGAAAAGCCAAGTGTCCTCAAATATTTGATGAAGAACACTGCCGTTGTTCTTGTATTACCTTCTCCGAAAATATGGATTTGCCATAACTTTGAAATGAATACAGCAAGATGATGGATAATCTCGTCCATTGAAAGCCCTTTATAACTAAAATCCTTCTCCTGCGAAAAATCATATTCAAGTGTGGCTCTCAGTTCTGAAGCACTACCGTACATAACAGTTGCCCCATCAAGCACCCATTCTTTCTTTGTAATGTTGTAATCTCTAATCTTTCCGGCATGTTTATAAATCGCCTGAAAGAGTTTGCGGTGGATAGAGATATACTCATTCGGAGAAAATGAGAACGCTGTTTCAGAAAGAATTTCAGCAATACGAGACGAAACCTTATCTGCTTCTTCGGTACGTTCATCATCAGACAGATGCACTGGTCTTTCTTCATAGTAGCTGTCAATAAGACTTTGTGCTTCTTTCATCGTGATTTTGCCTTCAATATTCTGAATAGCAGTATCAATCAAATATTTAGATGGTTTGAGTCCGTCCACTGCCTGAAGTCCGATTGCCGTACTCCAAGCATATCCCTTATGAGCTTTGTCTGGTTCAGACTCCCTCAAATATTCCTTAAACGGGTCTTTTTCCATATTCACTACCTCGCTTCATAGTCTTATAATTCACTCTTACCTAAATTGTGCAGACCGTCTGCACAAATTTAAATCTGCACTATTCGCTTTCCTGCATATCCTCATCGGCTTTTGCAATCATCTGTCTGTACTGTTCTTTCACGCTCTCCGGTGCAAGTATCTGCACTTTACCATTGAAACCAAACACCCAACCGAAAAAGGTAGGACTGGCTGATACTTCAGTCTGTACTCTGAAAGAAGTCATATCATACGCAAGGGTTGTCACATCTTCTCCGAAACGATCAACCATTGTTTTCATCAGGCTGTTATCACACCTTAAATCCACAAAAACTTTCTCACCTGAGAACATAAAGAATACTTCTTTTGTGAAATTTTCAATATCAAAATCATCAGGCATAGGGATAATGTCCTTATCCAGTATCTCAGGTTTGGAAGCAATACGGTTTACCCTAAAATTGATAACCTTGCTTTTCTTCTCAGAATATCCGATAACATAATAATTATCCCCATTCCAAAGAAGTTTGTACGGACTCAGCTTATAAATTTCTCCCTTATTCTTCAAAACCATTTTCTTTAATCCGGTATAATCATAATACTGGAAAGAAATCTGCTTACCTGCATTGATGGCGTCATTTATAGCATCGATGATGTAATATATCTGCTCATCATCCGGCTTAATTCGATTGACCACATAATTATTACGCTTCAGCTTTGCCACCTGCCCCGGACTGGTCATCGTATGTATCTTCTCAATCAGAGTTTCGCTTTTCTTCTTTGTAATGAACTTTGATGACTCCACTGCGTCTATCAGCAACTTCAGTTCTGGTAATTTAAACTTACGGCTGGCTACAAAGTACTTGCTCTGAGTAGAATGGATAGTAACAATGTCCATTCCAAACTCCTGAAGTGCTGCAATGTCTTTTGTAACCGTCGTTCTATGTGCAGATATTCCGTATTCATCATTCAATATATTAATTAACTGTGTTGTGGAAAGAGGATTTTCTTCATCGGTTCTTTCCAGTAAAATCTTTTGTAAATATAAAATCCTTGGCTTTGTTTCCATAA
>ERZ837590.126-NODE-126-length-79310-cov-31.681913_pt1 | contig 79310 bp, 60 predicted proteins | sample MGYA00519573_ERZ837590 | MGnify/ENA primary metagenome ERZ837590 (study PRJEB31850, sample SAMEA3708820) | human gut metagenome | biome: human gut; feature: human-associated habitat; material: faeces | place: China | collected 2014 ... | reverse complement strand
TATTACTTTGAAAGAATAGTTTAATAAGACTATATTTTTCGTAATGCATAATAAAGGATACATTATAATATGGTATTGCTGACGGCGACCTCTTTAAAAAATCTTTCGCAGAATGGAAAATTTTTGTTAGACACTGTGAATCAAAATCCGTTTGTCACACTGGCTTTGTATTATGTTGTGCCGCGTTCACTTATGGCGATTGCATTTTTTTATGTGAGCATCAATGTGAACTGTGTTGTGCGCAAATCGATGGAAAATGCCTGGAAAATGAAACAAGACAGGCACTATGAAGGGGATACCGAATTTATTCTGCGGTATATTTGCCGTAGGTAGGAACTATAATTTGACGCGTGACAATAAAGTTCATAAACCCTATCTTGCAAAATTTGATAAAAACGGTAATAAAGGAAGAAAACATGAGTAAGAAACACAAACATATTTCTGCCACGAAAACAACAGAACAGAAGGCAGTACAACAGTCACAGCAGCCACAGAAACTGACACCACAGAAGCTGAACCAGCTTTTGGAGAAAAATCCGTTTGCACAGCTTCTGGGAATGGAACTGCTGGAAGTGCGGGAAGGCTATGCTTACGGAAGAATGCGCATGGATGAGAATTTTACGAATATTTACGGTGGAATGCATGGCGGATGTGCGTATGCGCTTGCTGATACGCTTGCTGGTTTGGCGGCATCCACCTATGGCAATTATGTTACAACGATTGACGGGAAAATGAATTATCTGGAGGCTGTGAAAAATACCGGCTACGTGTACGGTGAAGCGGAAGTACAAAGACAGGGAGGACGGATCGGCGTATATACCGTGAAACTTATGGATGAAAATCAAAAAGTTCTGGTTACTGCTGATTTTACCTATTACCGGACAGGACAGGCGATTGACCAGCAGGGATAGGGTGTTTTCAAGGTGTCTGATTTGGAAAAAAATCAGATGCCTTTTTTCTTTTTACTTGTTTATCGCGTTAAAGTATAGTAGTGTTAAAATATAAAAATACCAAGGAGGAAAAGTTATGGGAAAAGGTTTTGGACAGCATCGGGACATTGCAGCAGACGGTGAATGAATTTCAGATATAAATTGTTTGTAAAATAAAAACAACTTAATAAAAACAGAAAATGCGGTCATATTTATGAAAAAATATTTCATGAATATGACCGCTTTATTGTTCGAGAAATGAAAGATATAAAAGAAAACATACATTATTGTCTGATAATATTATATAAAACGAACAATAGACAAATTATCAGACAAAAGAACGAAAAAAATGATTTACAAGAGGCGGTTATAGGAGTAAAATGAGAATCAGTTAAGAAAAAGCAACTCATGAATGATTTACAACGAAAGGATAGTTCTATGAAAGAGCAATGGAATGAGAGCACAGCAACCGCCAAAGGATTATATGATCCGAGTTTCGAACATGATAACTGCGGAATTGGTGCTGTGGTAAACATCAAAGGGATCAAGACCCACCAGACCGTGGAAAATGCCTTGAAAATTGTTGAGAACTTAAAGCATAGAGCCGGAAAAGATGCCGACGGAAAGACTGGAGATGGTGTTGGTATTCTTCTTCAGATTTCCCATAAGTTCTTTAAGAAAGCGACAGAGCCGCTTGGAATCAAGCTGGGAGAAGAGAGAGATTACGGCGTTGGAATGTTTTTCTTCCCACAGGATGAGTTAAAGACCAATCAGGCAAAGAAGATGTTTGAGGTAATTGTCGAGAAGGAAGGAATGGAATTCCTCGGATGGAGACAGGTACCGATTCATCCGGACAAGCTTTCCGACAAGGCAAGAGGATGTATGCCATGCATCATGCAGGCGTTCATCAAAAGACCGGAAGATGTGGAGAAGGGACTTGATTTTGACCGCAAGCTGTATGTGGCACGCCGTGTATTCGAGCAGTCCAACGATGACAGCTACGTTGCTTCTCTTTCGAGCAGAACGATCGTATATAAAGGAATGTTCCTTGTAGAGCAGCTGCGTCAGTTCTTCTCCGATCTGCAGGATAAGGATTATGAGTCTGCAATTGCAACCGTACATTCCCGTTTCTCTACCAACACAAATCCAAGCTGGGAGAGAGCACATCCAAACCGTTTTATTGTACATAACGGTGAGATCAACACCATCCGCGGTAATGCAGACAAGATGCTTGCCCGGGAAGAGACGATGGCATCCGGCAAGCTGCGCGGGGAATTCCAGAAGGTACTTCCGGTCGTCAACACCGAAGGATCTGACTCCGCAATGCTGGACAATACGTTGGAGTTTCTGGTGATGAGTGGCATGGATCTGCCACTGGCAGTCATGATCATGATTCCGGAGCCATGGGCAAACAATGCTGTGATGACACAGAAAAAGAAAGATTTCTATCAGTATTATGCAACTATGATGGAGCCTTGGGACGGACCTGCATCCATCCTGTTTTCCGATGGAGATATGATGGGAGCGGTTCTTGACCGTAACGGTCTGCGTCCATCCCGTTATTACATTACAGACGATGATTATCTGATTCTTTCTTCCGAGGTCGGAGTTCTCGATATTGATCCGACCCATATCGTGACCAAAGACCGTCTGCGTCCTGGTAAAATGCTTCTTGTAGATACCGTGCAGGGCCGTGTGATCGATGACGATGAGTTAAAAGAAAAATATGCGGGCAAGCGTCCGTATGGTGAGTGGCTTGACAGTAACATCGTCATGTTAAAGGATTTAAAAATCCCGAATGAGCGTGTGCCGGAATACACACAGGAAGAACGTCAGAGAATGCAGAGAGCATTCGGTTACACGTATGAGTCCTTAAAGGATTCCATCCTGCCGATGGCAAAGAACGGCATTGAGGGTACCGCTGCGATGGGTACAGATACACCGCTTGCGGCGCTGTCCGGAAACCGTGAGCCGCTGTTTAACTATTTTAAGCAGCTGTTTGCACAGGTAACCAACCCGCCAATCGATTCCATCCGTGAGGAGGTTGTTACTTCTACGACGGTGTATATCGGATCTGCCGGAAACCTCTTAGAGGAAAAACCGGAGAACTGTAAAGTACTTCGGATCAACAATCCGATTCTGACCAACACAGACCTGATGAAAATCCGCAATATGAAAGTAGACGGATTTAAGGTAGAAACCATTCCGATTATTTATTATAAGAATACCAGTCTTGAGAAAGCCGTAGATCGTCTCTTTATTGAGGCGGATCGTGCATACAGAGACGGAGCCAATATCCTGATCCTTTCCGACAGAGGCGTGGATGATAACCATGTGGCAATTCCTTCCCTGCTTGCCGTATCTGCATTGCAGCAGTATCTGGTAAAGACAAAGAAACGTACTTCCCTTTCCCTGATTCTCGAATCCGGAGAGCCGCGTGAGGTACATCATTTTGCAACACTGCTTGGTTTTGGTGCGAGTGCAATTAACCCATACTTGGCACTGGATACCGTAAAACAGCTGATCGACGAGCACATGTTAGACAAAGATTATTATGCCGCAGTTGATGATTATAACCATGCAATTATCACCGGTATTGTAAAGATTGCAGCCAAGATGGGTATTTCTACGATCCAGTCGTATCAGGGTTCCAAGATTTTTGAGGCACTTGGTATTGATAAAGATGTCATTGACAAGTATTTCACCAATACGGTCAGCCGCATCGGCGGAATTTCCATCAAGGATATCGAGAATGATGTCAATACGCTTCATTCCGCAGCCTATGATCCGCTGGGACTTGAAACCGATGTAACCCTTGACAGCAAGGGGCGCCACAAGATGAGAAGCGGAGCCGATGCGCATCTGTACAATCCGGCTACCATCCATCTGCTGCAGCAGTCTACCAAACGTGGGGACTATGAGATGTTCAAACAGTATACGAGTCTGGTAGATGAAGAAGAAAAGCATACGAACCTGCGTGGACTGATGGATTTTGAGTACCCGAAGAAGGGTGTGAAGCTTGAGGAAGTGGAAAGCGTAGATTCTATTGTGACACGTTTTAAGACCGGAGCGATGTCTTACGGTTCTATTTCGAAGGAAGCACATGAGACACTTGCCATTGCCATGAATCACTTACACGGTAAGTCAAACACCGGTGAAGGTGGTGAGGACAAGGATCGTCTGACCGTCGGACCGGACGGAAAGAACCGTTGTTCCGCAATCAAACAGGTTGCATCCGGACGTTTCGGTGTTACCAGCCGTTATCTGACCAGTGCGCAGGAGATCCAGATCAAAATGGCACAGGGAGCAAAGCCTGGTGAAGGTGGACATCTTCCGGGTAAGAAAGTATATCCATGGATTGCCAAGACAAGACTTTCCACACCGGGTGTATCTTTGATCTCCCCGCCACCACACCACGATATTTATTCCATCGAGGATCTTGAACAGCTGATCTTTGACTTAAAGAATGCAAACCGCGATGCAAGAATTTCCGTAAAACTGGTTTCCGAGGCAGGTGTCGGTACCGTAGCAGCCGGTGTTGCAAAAGCCGGTGCACAGGTTGTCCTGATCTCCGGATATGACGGTGGTACAGGTGCTGCGCCAAGCAGTTCCATCCACAACGCAGGTCTTCCGTGGGAACTTGGTCTGGCAGAGACACATCAGACACTGATTATGAACGGACTGCGTAATAAAGTAAGAATTGAGACAGACGGAAAGCTGATGAGTGGTAAAGACGTGGCCATTGCTGCATGTCTTGGCGCGGAAGAGTTTGGTTTTGCAACCGCTCCGCTGGTAACCATGGGCTGTGTCATGATGCGTGTATGTAATCTGGATACCTGTCCGGCAGGTATTGCAACCCAGAATCCGGAGCTTCGTAAGCGTTTCGCAGGAAAACCGGAGTATGTTGAGAACTTCATGCGCTTTATCGCAGAAGAACTTCGGGAGTACATGGCAAAACTTGGTGTCCGCACAGTGGATGAACTCGTCGGACGAAGCGATTTCTTAAAGGTTCGCGGAGATCTGTCCGAGCGTGAAGCAAAGCTTGACCTGAGCAATATCTTAAATAATCCGTTTGCAGGAACAAAGCAGAAGGTTATTTTTGATCCGAAGCAGGTATATGATTTCGAACTGGATAAGACCAAAGATATCACGGAGTTCTTAAAACAGTTAAAGCCGGCACTTGATAAGAAGCAGAAGCGTATGATCGATACCGAAGTAACAAACGTAAACCGTTCGCTTGGAACAATCTTCGGATCAGAGATTACAAAGAAGTACGACGATACACTCGATGAGGATACTTTCATTATTAAATGCAGCGGAGCCGGCGGACAGAGTTTTGGTGCCTTTATTCCAAAGGGACTGACACTCGAACTGGTGGGAGACTCCAACGATTATTTTGGAAAGGGACTTTCCGGCGGAAAGCTGATCGTTTATCCACCGGCAGGAGTAAACTTCAAAAAGGATGAGAACATCATTATCGGTAACGTAGCACTGTACGGTGCGACAAGCGGTAAGGCATTCATCAATGGTGTGGCAGGAGAACGTTTCTGTGTCAGAAATTCCGGAGCTACTGCTGTTGTTGAGGGTGTCGGCGATCATGGATGTGAGTATATGACGGGCGGTCGTGTCGTTATCCTTGGTAAAACCGGAAAGAACTTTGCCGCAGGTATGAGCGGTGGTATCGCTTATGTACTGGATGAGGACAACGATCTGTACATGCGTACCAACAAGTCTATGGTATTCAGTGAGGAAGTCACCAATAAATATGACGTATTAGAGCTCAAAGAAATGATCAAAGAACATGTTACCCTGACCAATTCGGAAAAAGGTAAGGAAATTCTCGATCACTTCAGTGAGTATCTGCCGAAGTTTAAGAAAGTCATCCCATATGATTATAACCGTATGCAGATGGCAATCGTTCAGATGGAAGAAAAAGGTTTGAATGCAGAGCAGGCACAGATTGAGGCATTTTATGCCAGCACGAGAGCATAAGGAGGGAAGAAACAATGGGAAAGCCAACAGGATTTATGGAATACGACAGATGTGAGGCGCGTTCGGTGGAACCAAAGGAACGAATCAAAAATTTTGATGAATTCCACATCTTCCTTTCCAAAGAAAAACAAAGAGAGCAAGCAGCGCGCTGTATGGATTGCGGTGTCCCGTTCTGTCAGTCGGGTATGACAGTTGCCGGAATGACTTCCGGCTGCCCGCTGCACAATCTGGTACCGGAGTGGAACGATCTGCTTTATACCGGAAACTATCAGCAGGCATATAACCGTCTGCACAAGACAAATAATTTCCCGGAGTTTACCTCCCGTGTATGTCCGGCTCTGTGTGAGAAGGCATGTACCTGTGGACACTGGGGAGATCCGGTATCTGTCCGGGACAATGAGCATGGAATCATTGAGACGGCATACAAAGAAGGTTATGCCGGACCACATATTCCAAAGGTTCGTACCGGAAAGAAAGTTGCCATCATCGGTTCCGGTCCTTCCGGACTGGCAGCAGCAGATCAGCTGAACCAGAGAGGACATGATGTTACGGTATATGAGAGAGATGACCGTGTCGGCGGACTTCTGATGTATGGTATTCCGAATATGAAGCTCGAAAAGCAGATCATTGACCGTAAGATCAATGTTATGAAAGAAGAGGGCGTGAAGTTTATCACAGGCTGTAATGTCGGTGTGGATGTCAAGAGTGCAGAGCTGTTAAAAGAGTATGACAGAGTCATCCTCTGCTGTGGAGCAAAGCATGCGCGTGATATCAAGGCAGCAGGTCGTGATGCAGAAGGAATCTATTTTGCAGTCGATTATCTGTCACGCAACACAAAGAGCCTTTTGGATTCCAATTTTAAGGACAACAAATTTATTTCCGCAAAGGGAAAAAATGTTGTGATCATCGGTGGCGGTGATACCGGAAATGACTGTGTGGGAACGGCTATCCGTCAGGGTGCAAAGTCTGTAACCCAGCTGGAGATGATGCCATGTCCACCGGCAGAGAGGGCAGCAAATAACCCATGGCCGGAGTGGCCGAAGGTGTTAAAGACCGACTATGGCCAGGAAGAAGCGATTGCATGTTTCGGTACAGATCCACGAATCTATCAGACAACCGTAAAGGAATTCCATAAGGATAAGAACGGTAAGCTGAATGGTCTGACAATCGTCAGACTTGAGAGCAAGGTGGATGAGAAGACCGGACGCAGAAATATGGTGGAAGTTGCAGGTTCCGAGAAGAAGATTCCGGCAGAACTTGTACTGATTGCTGCAGGATTCCTTGGAACAGAGGAATACATTGCAAAGGCATTCGGTGTAGAGCTGAACCAGAGAACAAATGTAGCTACAGAGCCTGGAACATATGCAACAAATGTAAAGAACGTATTTGTTGCGGGAGATATGCACAGAGGACAGTCACTGGTTGTCTGGGCAATTCGTGAGGGCCGTGAGGTGGCACATGACGTGGATACAAGTCTGATGGGATATTCTTATCTGTCCGTACAGTAAAATAGAGACTTATGGCTGGTGCATAGCCATATGATTTTTGGGAGTCATCTGAAACAGATGGCTCCTTTTTTACCTCTTGTGGGCTTTTTTTGACCTGTCAGTGAGAAGCGGTTTACAGAGTTTCTTTTTTCCGATATGATAATTTCTGTAAAAAGGAGTCAGGTATGAAAATAAAAATGGAAATTGATGAAAATCTGCAGGAAGAGGAGATTATCGTGCGCTGCCGGGAATTAAGTGATGATGTGGTGGCAATGCAGAGAAGGATTGCGGAGGCTGTTCATGCAGGCATGCGGCTGACAGTTACACGCGGGGATCTGGAGTATTTTCTTCCTCTCAATGAAATTTTATTTTTTGAGACGGCAGATTCGGTTGTGGCGGTTCACACGGCCACACAGATTTATGAAACACATTTGCGGTTATATGAGCTGGAAAAAATGCTTCCGGGCAGTTTCCTGCGGGTATCCAAATCCTGCATTATGAATACAGGGATGATTCGTTCGGTCCGCAAAAATATTACGGGTGCCAGTGAAGTGGAATTTACGGATTCTGTGAAAAAAGCATATGTATCACGCAGTTATTTTAAAGTCCTGACGGACAAATTGGAAGAAAAGAGGTTAAAAAAATGAAAAAGAGAAATATTTTCTGGGCAGTTATTCTTATTTTTATCGCAGTATATCTGGTGGCGAGCAAAATGCATATGATACCTGCGATTCCGTTCTTTAAAATCTTATTTACCGTGATCTTTGTGTATACGGCTGTTTATGGATTTGTGCGGCTGCATTTCTTTGAAGGAATGTTGTCGGTTGGATTGCTGGGTTGTATGTACGATAAAGTGCTTGGCATTCAGGCAATTACTCCGTGGACACTTCTTCTGGCAGCGTGTCTGGTCGGTCTGGCACTGGATCTGCTTTTCAGAAATTTAAAAAAACAAAAAGATAATACTTATTTTGGACACAGCAATGCAGGCGGACATGTGGAGAATGGACAGGATGGGGAGTATGTACATGTGGAAAATTCTTTTGGAGCGTTGAGCAAATATGTAAATTCTGACTGTTTTCGGGAGGCAAAAATTTCGAACAGTTTTGGAGAGTGTAACGTATTTTTCAATAATACGGCATTAAAAGGAGCGAATGCAATTATCCGTACGGATAATTCTTTCGGCAGTACAAACATTTATCTTCCGTCAACCTGGCGCGTGGAATTCAGACAGAATACCGCATTTGGCAATGTGGAATGTAAAGGTCAGGGCAGCAGTGATCCGGATGCTCCGTGTGTGGAACTGCAGATCTCAAGCAGTTTTGGACAGACTTGTATAATTTTTGGATAATTCTGCTTGATATTATGTACATTTCGATGTAGAATTATAGACAAATAGTATACGATACATAGGAGGAAACGTATGCGTAAGAATTACTTTCAAGATGTGAAAATTGCGGATAAGCTGAAAATGATTATGAAAGCAATTTTTGCAATTTTATTGGTGAACAATATTCTGTTTGCAATTTTAATGCTTGTATTTGGACATCCGGTATGGATTATCATTTCTGTCATTGCAGTAGTTGGTATGCCATTGCTTTCCAAAAAGATCATTCAGGAACTGACACAAAATATTCTTGAACCGTTAGACCAGATAGAAAAGGCCGCAGATGACATGGCACACGGAAATCTCGAAATTGATATTTCTTATCAGGGGGAAGATGAACTGGGAAAGCTTGCAGAAAGTTTCCGCAATACATCTTTTTATTTAAGGGGTGTTGTGGACGATATCAATCAGCTCCTTACAGAGTTTGCAAAAGGAAACTTTGATGCGAGATCCCATGATATTGAAGCCTATCAGGGAAATTTCGGTGAAATTTTAAAGAAACTGGAAGCGACAGAAAATAATCTGAGCCAGACGATTAAAAATGTACAGGAATCTTCCGATCAGGTATCCGCAGGAGCTGACCAGCTGGCACAGAGTGCGCAGGGACTGGCAGAGGGAGCTACCGATCAGGCAGCGGCAGTACAGCAGCTGACATCTTCGGTTGCCGAAGTTGCTACACATATCGAAGAAAATACGAAGTCCACAGACAATGTACATGACCAGGCAAAGCAGGTTGCAATCAAGGCAGACAGCGGAAGTGCAAAGATGAAAGAACTGGTCGAAGCCATGCAGCATATTTCAGAGACCACCAATGATATCCAGGTTGTCATCGGAAAGATTGAAAGCATTGCCAGCCAGACAAACCTGTTGTCTTTAAATGCATCCATTGAGGCTGCGCGTGCCGGTGAAGCAGGAAAAGGATTTGCGGTTGTTGCAGAACAGATTAAAAACCTTGCGGAAGAGAGTGCTTCTTCGGCAGAAGAAACCCGTGTCATGCTGACAAACAGTTTGAATCAGGTGGGTGTCGGAAGCGCTGTTGCAGATGAGACTTCCCAGTTTATGTCGGAAATGATCGAACAGCTGGATGCGGTTGTTATGGAGGTGGCTAAGATCCGTCAGATTTCTGATAAGCAGACAGAATCGGTAAAGCAGATTTCCGATGCTGTTGAGCAGGTAAACGGGGTTGTGCAGTCTAATTCCGCTACTTCTGAAGAAGTATCTGCAACCAGTGAAGAACTTTCTGCATCTGCTGAAAGTCTGGATGAGATGGTATCTGATTTTATTCTTCGCAAATAAGATACGAACAGATGACTGGCACATTGTACAGATGAGGTGATTTTATGCCGTCGATCATGGTGTATACGGAAGAAACATTTTATTATACAGACGGAATCCGTGTTGTTGCGCGGGAAGAATATATGCGGCCGGATGTTACGGAACTGAGTTTCTACCAGAAAGAAGGTTTTTGGTTTGGATTTGAAGCTCCGTATTCTATTTATACCATGCAGGGAATCCGGGCATTGATTGAGTTGAAACTCAGACAATACGATTGTACACCGGAATTTCGCTATACGCGTAAGAAAATTGAATATAGTTACAGTGAAAAAAAGATTCTCGATTCCGTGATTTTTTATATCACGAAATCCGATCAGCCGGGAGTTTTGTCTGTGATGGAGGAAATTAATCATTCCACTCATCTGTGTTTCTGGAACATGAAAGTGCCATACCACGATTTTGGGGAAATTCGTAAACATACCGATGCGGTATTTTACGGAATGTTTCAACAAAAAGCGCAATAGTTCTTGACTTTTTCGGCAAAAGTTCTATAATACATTCTCGGTAATAGAGGATGTGTCGAATGAATAAAGAGAGAGATTATTTTTTTGATAATTTGAAAGCGGTATTGATATTCTTAGTCGTGCTGGGGCATTTTTTGCTCCCTATCCACGGAGAAAGTGTTCTTGTGGTGGTAAAGCGCCTGATCTATGTATTTCATATGCCGCTTTTTGTATTTGTGTCAGGTTATTTTGCAAAGAAAATATATAAAAACGGGCAGTATAATTTTAAAAAAATATTGTATCTGATCAAGGCGTACATCATATTTGTTATTGCAATTCAGATAGTATATGCACTGTGTGGATTCCGGGATTTCTCAGAGATTAATTTTTTCTCGCAGAGTGGGGCGCCGTGGTATCTGTTTGCCATGATTGTGTGGTATCTTACCATTCCTGTCATCCGGAAGTACAAAGAGATACCGGTATTAATCGTGACGGTTGCGCTGGCCCTGATCGCCGGATATTTCAAAAATATCGGCGATTTTTTGTGCATGTCCCGTATTCTGGTATTTGGTCCATTCTTTTATCTGGGATATTATATGGAACAACCGGTGCTTGAACGGGCATTGCGACCGGTTTACCGGAGAGTTGTTGTACCGGCTGCTGTGGCAATCTGTGCGGGGATTCTGGCGTTTGGCTCAAAGTTAAAAGATGAGCTTGGCATGGTCTATGAAAACATTTCCTATTATGAACTGGATGATGTGTGGGAAGGACCGTTTGTTCGTCTGGCACTGATGATTGCCGCGTTTCTGATTTCGTGGGCGATTATGTTTTTTGTGCCGCGTGGGAAAACCTGTCTGTCAGTGATTGGACAGAATACGATGCCGGTATATATGCTGCACCGGATCCTGCGGGATATCCTGATGTTTGCGGGAATCTATGACTATCTCGGAGATTGGGGATGGTTTGCGCTGTTTGTTCTGATTTGTCTGAGTATCTGCGTGATTTACCTGCTTGTTAATCCAAAGGTAGTAAATCAGGTAAATAAGATTCTGACACTTTATACCCCGCGGCTGTGGGGCAGAATACGCCGGAATCAGGCGATATAAAGGAATCGTAGATTGACTTTTCCTCCTATATTTTCTAAGCTTAGAACCAGAAAGATATAGGAGGAATTTTTTTATGGATGCAAAAAAGTTTGGAGTACTCTGGTATTATGGAGAAATGTCTGCACGGATACTTAATGGTGTAACGGCACAGAGTATGATAGAAGTAATTCGTATTTGACAATTCCAAAAAATGATTATATAGTGGCAGAAAAGAACTTTTGTTTTCACAGAGAAAATACACTGAGGGAGGAACGTAATAATGTACGAATTTACGCAGGATTGTCTGACGGGCATCGACCAGATCGATGAAGAGCACCGCAAACTGTTTTCGCTGATCAATGAAGCGGTTGAACTGCCGAAGGAAGCACGCACACCACAGACGGTAAAAAATATACTGGAACATTTAAGTGATTATGCCGTAAACCATTTTGCACACGAAGAAGCCTATATGGAGGCACAGAACGATCCGGAACTGCCGTTGCAGAAAAAAGAGCATCAGGCATTTGCCGATCACGTAAAACTTCTGGAAAAGCAGCCACTCACCGGGGAGAATGCATCGGCGATGCTCGATGAGATTCTGACCTATCTGGTACGCTGGCTGTACCGGCATATTTTAAGCAGTGACATGATGATCGGAAAAATGCAGAAAGAAGATCCGTTTGTGTTTACCGCGAAATATTATACGGGAATTGAACTGGTAGACAGGGAACACCGGAAACTGTTTGAGATTATCGGAGAGGTAAATGCACTGATCCATAACGACCTGCTTCATGACAAATACGATGAAATTGTACGTCTGCTGGATGAACTCCGGGAATATACCAAGTTTCATTTTGAAGATGAAGAGGCCTATATGCAGAAAATCAACAGCCCGATGCTGGAAGCGCAAAAGAGGGCGCATCAGGCATTTGTGGACAAGCTGATGAGTATCGATCTGGATAAGCTGGAAGAAATTGATGACAACCAGCAGGAATATCTGCATGAGCTGATTGAGTTCCTTGGCGGATGGCTGATCAATCATATTTTAAAGATGGATACGCAGATTGCAAAAACAGAACAGTAATTATTATGTGCGGTGAAAGGATTATTTTCACCGCATTTTAATATGTCAATTTAATATGAAACTTATATAGAAAATACGTTATCCTTTTTAAAAATATTCTTTATAATAAAAGATAGCGAGATTGAGAAAAGGAAGTGTATTTTTATGGCAACAATTTTTCCAAGGGAACAGAAGGCAAAAATGCTTTTTGAAAAGATTAAAGAGAATCCGCAGGCATGTGAGCGCCTGATGGAAACGTTTTATGATGCGCTCGGAGTGGGCGATGATTATGAGGGCAACGGTCTTTCTGCGGAGCAGTTCGCAACCGCACTGTTTCGTTCTTATGAGGAAAAGGATCTGACGGCGTTTCTGATGGCAATCTGCCAGAACAGTATGTTTGATCTGCTGCGGAATTCGTTTCTGGCTCCGTTTCGTTTTAATGCCAATGGTCAGACAAATCCCTATATCCTGACGGATGAGGATGGAAAATTAATTCCGGATATCAAATTTCATGTCAGTGACAAAAATTATGAGCAGTTTTTTAAGGTATTTCAAAAGAGTGAACAGGTGAAGATGTATCTGGCATACGGATTCCGTAAACGGCATTGTTATGACAGAGATACCATGGAAGCACAGGAAATCCGTATGGGAGAGCATATCGGAGTGCTGCTTGTCTATGAAATGCCGGATACGGTAAAAATGCAGGAGACAGAAGCGCAGGCATATGCGATCATCTGGGATATCCTGATGGATCTGCAGAAATCCCTGCCACGTTCGGTCGTTTATTACGGACAGGATTCCATGGAAAATAAGGGAAACCGTTACGATGCACTTGGGGTGTTTTTGCCGATGTACCATTTTCGGAAGGCATTGGAGAAAAACATTGATATTGCAAACAAAATTGTATTGATGCATTAAGAAAGAGGATGATGATTCATGCAAACCACTGCAATACCTAAAAATCACATGGATATCCCATGGCATGAGTACAGCGGTCACGGAAATTGTCCGATTACAGAGGCAGACCTGACCGAAAAAGCTTCAATCGTCGGCCGTGTCGGCCTGATGCTGTTATCCTGTGGAACGGGAGCCTGGCGTGTCCGCAGTTCCATGAATACGATTTCACAAAATCTCGGAATTACATGTTCGACAGATATCGGTCTGATGTCGATTGAATATACCTGTTTTGATGGAACGAGTGGATTTTCCCAGTCTCTTTGCCTGACCAATACCGGAGTCAACACATCAAAACTGAACCGGCTGGAGCGTTTTATCGGTGAATTTTCAACCGTAGGGAAAACCATGACGGGCGAACAGCTCCATGATCATCTGGATGAGATCGACCGGATTCATGGACTCTATTCCCCGGTGGCTTTGGGATTTGCCGCGGCACTGGCATGCGGCGCATTCACATTTTTGCTTGGCGGAGGACCCGTGGAAATGCTGTTTGCTTTTTGCGGGGCAGGACTTGGAAACTTTGTCCGCTGCAAACTGACAAAGCATCATCTGACACTGTTTCTCGGGATTGTGGCATCCGTTGCCTCGGCGTGCGTTACCTATACCATTCTGCTTCGGATCGCAGAGCTGATTGCCGGGGTTTCCCTGCAGCATGAGGCGGGATATATCTGTTCCATGCTTTTTATCATTCCGGGCTTTCCGTTTATTACAAGCGGAATTGACCTTGCCAAGCTGGATATGCGTTCCGGGCTGGAGAGGCTGACCTATGCGATCATTATCATTGTTGTTGCGACCATTACGGCATGGCTGATGGCACTGCTTTTGCATCTGCATCCGGTGAATTTTCCGGCGCTTTCCATGTCCGTTCCCATGCATATCATACTGCGTCTGGTCTTCAGTTTCTGCGGCGTGTTCGGATTTTCGATTATGTTTAACAGTCCGTGGAAACTGGCGGCAACGGCAGCACTGATCGGAGCAGTGGCCAACACCCTCCGGCTGGAGCTGGTGGATCTTGCTTCATTTCCTCCGGCTGCGGCTGCTTTTGTGGGAGCACTTTTGGCAGGAATCCTTGCATCATTGATCAAAAACCAGGCGGGATATCCAAGGATTTCACTTACGGTTCCGTCGATTGTCATTATGGTACCGGGACTGTATCTGTACCGGGCAATTTACAATCTGGGTGCGATGTCTTTGAATACCTCTGCATCCTGGTTTGCTTCTGCAATTTTAATTATTGTGGCACTGCCGCTTGGTCTGATCTTTGCAAGAATTCTGACCGACCGGACATTCCGGTATTGTACATAGAAATACGTCTGTTTCCTTACGGCTCCACAAATCCCGGAAAGATACTGACACCTCTTTATTTTAGAAAAGACTTGCAAAAACAGACTAATTGATGTAAGATAAGATACACAAAACAGGATGTCTGAAAAAGACTATAGATTTTACGGTTTCTGATTCAAACCGTCGGTCTATAGTCTTTTTTTGCGGAACATCCGGCAGAAAAGAGGAGTTTGTATGAATCAGGAGTACATGAAAACAAGAAAAATCCTGCCGCTGGTGCTTTCCATGTCACTTCCCATGGTCATATCCATGGCAGTGAATGCATTGTATAACATTGTGGACAGTTATTTTGTGGCAAAGATCAGTGAAGATGCGATGACGGCGCTTGCCCTTGTGTTTCCGATGCAAAATCTCGTCAATGCCATTGTTATCGGATTTGCGATCGGAATCAATGCAAGGGTAGCCTTTTATCTGGGAGCAAAAGAGGAGAAACTGGCGGATGAGTCGGCATCCGTGGGGCTTTTGTTAAATTTGATCCACGGTCTGGTGCTGGCACTGCTTTGTTCTGCCATTATGCCATCGTTTCTTCGGATGTTTACAGGCGATACACAGGTGATCGCACTGGCATGCACGTATTCCACGCGGGTATTTGCGTTTGCACCAGTGATCGGTCTGGGACTTGCATATGAAAAGATCTTTCAGGCAGTCGGGCGGATGAAGGTGTCGATGATCTGTATGATGCTCGGATGTGTAACCAATATTATTTTAGATCCGGTTATGATCTTTGGTCTTGGACCGGTACCGAAGCTTGGAATTGCGGGTGCGGCTTATGCCACGGGAATCGGTCAGTGTGTGACGCTGGCGGGGTATCTGCTGTTTTATTTTGCACGTCCGATGCATGTAAAGGTCAACGTCGCAAATATGAAGACAACCGGAAGCGTAATGAAAAATATTTATACCATCGGAATTCCGGCAACTTTAAATCTTGCACTTCCTTCCATTCAGGTGTCCGCATTAAATGCAATCCTTGCGCCGTTTCCGGGAAGTTATATTCTGGTGCTCGGAGTTTATTATAAACTGCAGACATTTATTTATCTGACGGCAAACGGAATTGTGCAGGGAATCCGGCCGCTCGTTGGATATAATTATGGAGCGGGAGAATATGACAGGGTGAAAAAGATTACGCACACCTCCATGGGATTGATCGCACTGGTTATGGTTATGGGAATGGCAATTTCCTGTGCAATTCCGCAGCAGCTGATGGGATTGTTTACCACAAGCCGCGCAACAATGGAAATCGGAGGTGCGGCACTCAGAATCATCAGTTTTGGATTCGTGGTATCCTCGGTTTCCGTTACATTTTCCGGAGTCCTGGAGGGACTGGGAAAGGGCATGCCATCACTTTTGATTTCTCTTGCGCGCTATATCGTTGTGATGCTGCCGGTTTCTTTTGCGCTCAGCCGGTTGTTACAGGCATCGGGCGTGTGGTATGGATTTGCCGTTACCGAGTATATCGTAGCGGTTCTTTCCTATTATATATACAAATTCCATATGAGAGATATAAAAGGGTAACAAAATAAAAAAAGTGTGGTACAATAGTTATGATATGGATAAGAGAAAAGGAATAAGGAGGAGTCGGTTATGCCATACTCAAACGCCACCAAACAGGCATTTGCAGATGCTCTTCGAAAACTGTTGGAACAGAAACCTTTTGCAAAGATCAGTGTATCACACATTTGCGAAGAATGCGGAATGAACCGCAAAAGTTTTTATTATCATTTTAAAGATAAATATGATCTGGTCAACTGGATTTTTGACACTGAAATTACAAAGATTTTTTCAGAAGAAGAATGGAAAAATGCCGGCTTTACATGGGATATACTGGAAAAAATCTGTGAGTATTTTTATAAACACCGGACATTCTATTCGAAAGTACTGCAGATTGAGGGGCAGAACTCTTTTACAGAACATTTCCGGGATATTTTAGTCCCTGTCAATCGTAAATTTCTTGCGATGGTAGAGGAAGAGGAAAAAGGAGAACATGAGGAATTTTATATTCATTTCTTTTCGGATGCATTTCTGGCAGCACTGGTGAGATGGCTTGAGGACAGGGAATGTGTGTCCCCACAGGAATTTAGTGCACTGTTGCGTTCGAGTGTGGAAATGATTGCAAAGTATGTGCTGCAGAGTCAGAAATAAGTGGAGAAAGATGCTCTAAATTGGTAAAATCCGACAAATTTTACCCACATTCGCGCTTTTGTCCACTTGAATTTGAGAAGAGAAAAGATATAATACTTTTCAGATTACACAAAACATTTCTGTCATGTTATGGCGGCAGAATGAAAGGAAGTTGAGATTATGAATAAAATGTCATTACAGAAGAGTATTCAGAACTTTGGAATCAAGCAGGCCTTAAAGTATATGGAGAAAGATCCAGAGGAGAACATTCCGAAACTGATGGATATGGTTGACAAATTTGCACCGGACGGATGGTATGAGGCACAGAGAAATATGATCCGCAAGGTGATTCAGGAGAGGGGAAACTGGTACCAGCTGATTCTTCGCATTTATCAGCTGAATCCGGAAGTCCGTAAGGCATTCTTCCAGAATTTCATTTTCAATGCAAGCTTAAAAGGCAGCGCACTGCAGGAGCAGCTTGCTGAAGAAAACAACTGTAACATTCCGTGGGCAATTCTGTTAGACCCTACCTCTGCATGTAATTTACACTGTACCGGATGCTGGGCAGCAGAGTATGGCCATCAGCTGAATCTGGATCTGGATACGATTGATTCTATCGTACGTCAGGGTAAGGAGCTTGGTACCTATATGTATATTTATACAGGTGGAGAACCATTGGTACGTAAAAAAGACCTGATCAAGATCTGTGAGATGCATCCGGATTGTGAATTCCTTTCTTTCACAAACGGTACTTTGATTGATGAAGAGTTCTGCCAGGAAATGCTTCGTGTCAAGAACTTTGTTCCGGCGATCAGTCTGGAAGGATTCGAGACAGCCAACGATGGACGAAGAGGCGAAGGTGTATTTGATAAAGTACAGCATGCCATGAGCCTGTTAAAGAGCCATGGTTTACCATTTGGTATTTCCACCTGCTATACCAGAAAGAATTTAGATGATGTAACCAGCGAAAAATTCTTTGATATGCTGGTTGAGAGTGGTGCATTATTTGTATGGTTCTTCCACTATATGCCGGTTGGAAATGATGCAGCAGTGGAACTTCTGCCTACACCTGAGCAGCGTGAGGAAATCTTCCATCGTATCCGTAAGTTCCGTCAGACAAAGGCAATATTTAGCATGGATTTTCAGAATGACGCACAGTTTGTCGGCGGATGTATCGCCGGTGGACGAAGATATTTACATATCAATGCCAAGGGTGATGTGGAGCCATGCGTATTTATTCATTATTCCAATGCAAATATTCATGACTGCAGCCTGCTGGATGCTTTAAAGAGCCCATTATTCCAGGCATATCATGACAACCAGCCGTTTAATGACAATATGCTTCGTCCGTGTCCGATGCTTGAGAACCCGGATAAGCTTGGAGAGATGGTAAAAGAGTCAAAGGCAGTAAATACCGATTATCAGTCACCGGAGACACCGGAACATCTGAAAGAAAAGGCTGCTCCTTATGCCGAGAACTGGACACCTACAGCAGAAAAACTCTGGAACAAAGAAAAAGAAAAGATTGCAGCAGGAAAAGCCGGCGTGGAACAGTAATGATAAGTTTTCTCAATAAGGACAGCCGGATTGCTGTTGCATAAAGTGTGGGACTCCGCTATTTATCGGATGATAGATGGTGTGAGTCCTTTTTTTATGCTCTTTTTTGCACGCCGTGGTGACTAAAAAAATACTTGCAAATTGGAAAAATGGGGCATAAAATACGTTTTTAAACAGGAAGACAAAATTATAAATCAGTTACTAAGGAGGAAACAACGATGTTAAAGTGTTTCAAAAATTTTGATGCAAAGAAAACCGGACTTTTTGCAGCAGGTGTACTGTTTGGTACCGCAGGAATCAAGATTCTTTCCAGCAAGGATGCAAAGAAACTTTATACAAATTGTACAGCAGCCGTACTCCGTGCAAAGGAAGTTGTTTTAAAGACCGCTACAAAGGTACAGGAGAATGCAGAGGATATCTATGCAGAGGCTAAGCAGATCAACGAAGACCGTGCAGCAAAAGAAGAGGAAGTATTTGACGGTGAGGAAGTAACCGAAGAGACAACTGCCGAAGAGACAGAAACTACCGAAGAGACAGCAGAGGCATAAAAACGCATGAAAGAGATGTTACGCAATAAGTAACATCTCTTTTATCGAAAGCAGGTTAAAGATATGAAATTTCAAATCAGACATGAGATAAGAGGAAGAATGAGAATTCACGTGATCCAGAGCCGTATGTCATTTGCACAGGCAGATACATTACAGTATTATCTGGAACAGTGTGAATCTGTGATTTCCGCAAAAATTCAAAATCGTACCGAAGATGTGACCATTTGTTATGAAGGAAGCAGAGATGCAATCCTTGAAGTGTTAAAGGCATTTTCGTATGAAAAGACGGATGTTCCGGATACCTGTATTAAAAATTCCGGAAGAGAAATGAATCAGCATTACTGGGATCAGCTGGTGGAGCAGACGTTCTGGCATTTCGGTAACAAACTGTTTCTGCCGTTTTCCGTTCGTGCAGTCATCACAGCGGTGAAATCCGTGAAGTATATCTGGAAAGGGCTTCAGACTCTGTTTCAGGGTAAGATCGAGGTTCCGGTACTGGATGCAACTGCCATTGGTGTTTCCATTATCCGTGGTGATTTTGCGACCGCAGGATCTGTGATGTATCTGCTTGGTATCGGAGAGACGCTGGAAGAATGGACACATAAGAAATCCGTGGGAGATCTGGCACGCAGTATGTCACTCAACATCAGCAAGGTATGGATGATGTGTGATGGACAGGAAATACTCGTTTCCGCAGACAACGTGCAGTCCGGAGATGAAGTGCGCATTCATATGGGAAATGTGATCCCGTTTGACGGAACGGTAACGGATGGAGAGGCAATGGTAAATCAGGCATCTTTAACCGGAGAATCGGTTCCGGTCCGCAAAGTACCTGATGGCGTGGTATATGCCGGAACTGTTGTCGAGGAAGGCGAGATTACGATCCGCGTCAGAGAAGTAAACGGATCAAGCAAGTATGAAAAGATCATGGCGATGATCGAGGAATCAGAGAAACTGAAATCCTCACTGGAAGGAAAAGCCGAACATTTAGCAGATAAACTGGTGCCATATACCTTCCTGGGAACAGGGCTTGTATGGCTGTTTACCAGAAATGTGACAAAGGCAGTTTCTGTACTTATGGTAGATTTCTCCTGTGCACTGAAACTTGCAATGCCATTGTCCGTGCTCTCTGCAATCCGGGAAGCAAGTACCTATAACATTACCGTAAAGGGAGGCAAGTATCTGGAAGCTATGGCGGAAGCGGATACCATCGTCTTTGATAAGACCGGTACACTGACCAAGGCACAGCCGACAGTGGAAAAGATTGTTTCCTTCAATGATCAGTCCGAGGATGAACTGCTTCGTATTGCTGCCTGTTTAGAGGAACATTTTCCACATTCCATGGCAAAGGCTGTGGTACGTGAGGCAGTAAACCGGAATCTGGTACATGAGGAACTTCACTCAAAGGTAGAGTACATTGTCGCACACGGTATTTCTTCCAAGATCGGGGAGAAACATATTGTGATCGGAAGCTATCATTTCGTATTTGAGGATGAGAATGCTACAATTCCGGAGGGAAAGAAAGAGATATTTGAGCAGCTTCCGGAGCAGTATTCACACCTGTATATGGCGATTGACGGAGTGCTTGTGGCAGTTATCTGCATCGAAGATCCACTTCGTCCGGAAGCGGTTGAGGTTATTGCAAAGTTAAAGAAACTCGGAATCTCCAAGGTTGTTATGATGACCGGGGACAGTGACCGCGTGGCATCTGCGATTGCGAAAAAAGTCGGTGTGGATGAGTATCATTCCGAGGTATTGCCGGAAGATAAAGCAAGCTTTGTTGAGGCAGAAAAGAATGCCGGAAGAAAGGTGATCATGGTCGGTGACGGTATCAATGATTCTCCGGCATTGTCTGCAGCGGATGTCGGCATTGCCATCAGTGATGGCGCAGAGATTGCACGCGAGATTGCAGATGTGACGGTGGGTGCAGATGATCTCCATGAGCTTGTTACTTTAAAGAAGATCAGTAATGGGCTGATGGAGCGGATTCACAGAAATTACCGTCTGATTGTAGGCATTAACACCTCATTGATCGTTCTTGGCGTGGCAGGGGCATTTCCACCAACCACATCGGCATTGCTTCACAACACGTCCACACTTCTGATCAGCTTAAAGAGCATGAACAATCTGCTCGATGAAAAGGAAGAAGTAACAGAAGAAAATGTAGCAGAAGCATTTGCATAATGGAAACAAAACTGTCTGATTTTCATAAAATAAAAAGAATGAGAATAAGGCAGGAACAAAATGAAAGAATTATATCCTGGGGATCAGGGAATCTGGGTACAATATCTGCAGCTGGCATTGCAGCGTGCAGGACAGCAGGTGATGCTGGATGGAATTTTTGGACCAAAGACCTGTGCAGCCGTGGAAAAAGTAATGGGCAGCAGCGGAAAGTGTGCGGTAAAAGAAGCACAGTGGAACCGTCTACTGCCCTTTTTACGTGGGTATATCACACACGAGGTAAAAGCAGGAGATACCTTTTTCTCCATTGCGAAAATGTATGATACAACGATGGAGCGAGTGATGCATGCAAATCCCGGAACGGATGCCGGAGCATTACAGATTGGAAGTACGGTTGTTGTACCACTCAGTTTTCCGTTGGTTTCCGGAGAAGTTCCATACACTTCCCTGCTTACCGGGTGGATCATTGAGGGCTTGCAGGCACGTTATCCCTATCTGCAGGTGGGAACGATCGGAAGAAGTGTTATGGGAACACCCCTGTGGTCGCTGCAGTTGGGAAATGGTCCGGTAGAGGTGGGGTACAATGCTTCCTTTCATGCAAATGAGAGTATTACCACACCGGTACTTTTAAAGTTTGCGGAGCGGCTGCTGGAGGCATATGCAGACGAACGTATGTATGAAGAACTGTACCCGGAGCGGCTGTTTGAAGAGTATTCCCTGTATCTTGTACCATTGGTTAATCCGGATGGTGTGGATCTGGTAAATGGGCTTTTGACGGAAGGATTTTATTATCGCCGTGCGGTCCGCATTGCGTCCGGATTCCCGGATATTCCGTTTCCGGACGGATGGAAGGCAAATATTCAGGGAGTTGATCTGAATCTGCAGTTTCCGGCAGGATGGGATATGGCAAAGAAAATAAAATTTGAACAGGGGTATAACCGTCCGGCACCGAGGGATTACGTGGGACAGACACCGCTCAGCGTCCCGGAGAGTATTGCCATGTTTGATTTTACGAGAAACCATGATTTTTCCCTGATTCTTGCATATCACACACAGGGAGAAGTGATTTATTGGAAGTATCTGGATGAGGAACCGGAAGGCGCCCGCCGCATTGCGGAATATTTTGCAAAAGTGAGCGGTTACCGGATCGAGGAAACACCGGCGGCGTCCGGGTATGCCGGATACAAAGACTGGTTTATCAATTTTTATGACCGTCCGGGATATACCATCGAGGCGGGGCTGGGAGAAAATCCGCTGCCGATGGAGCAGTTTTCGAAAATTTATAAAGACAATGTGGGAATCCTGCTTGGAGGAATGACGGAACTTGAATAAAAAATGAGGATTACCTCTGGTAATCCTCGTAAATTTTTTTGATGTGATTGTAGATTTTACTTCCAATGGTAGTATCAAACGTTTTGACCAATGCATTGTTTAATGCAAGTTTATTTTCGGATTCTTCCACCGCTTTATAGATGGATGTGTATTTGCCGGCCGGAAGTTTTTCGTCTTTTAATTCTGTTCGTATTTTTTTGCGGATTGCTTCCGGAAGTTTTTTCTTTTCCGGCTTCTTTTTTTCCACAATTTCTTTTGTCTCTTTTACCCCTTTCGTCTCTTTTTTTGATTCTTTGGGAACGTGATCCGATTTTTTCTTCTTTTTCTTTGTGGAGGTTCCCTTTTTTGAAGAAACATCCTTTGGGGTGGAAGGGGAAGCAATGCTTGGCTGGCGGAAGGCTTCGATGTTTCTTCCGCGCCAGAAATCGACAATACTGTCAAACCCGGTATCCTGGCTGATGATGTAAACCGGACCTTTTTCCCCTTTCCCGATCAGGAATCCAAGATAGGTGGCCAGCTGGAAATCCAGATAATTTTTAGCTACCTTGTGTGTTTCAATATATTCGATCACCGCTTTGGACGCCATCATTTCTACATGTGTTTCAAAAGGGATGGACTTGATGCTGTCTCCGTAAAAAATGACAACACGGTCAGATGCAGAGAGTTTTTTGATGTCTGTTACACCATCGTTGTGTACATTTTCATAGTCTACAAGATAAATGCCCATAGGTATTGTTCCTCTTTTCCTTAAGATGTATCCATTATACGTCAAATTCGAAGGGATGGCAAGAAGGGGGATAGGGTTAAGAAAGGGTAAAGGATAGAGGAGCAGGCTGGAAAACGAATTCTTTATGCTGAATGATTGGTTGACGGAAGTGTGGTGAAATGTTATAATTATTGAATAACAAGTTTGATATTGTTGGATAATTTTCACAAAATCGAACGGCTTTACGGGAAGGAGAATAAAGTTATGAAGAACATGAAGGTAAGAACCAAGCTGAATCTGATTCTGGTTCTGGTCATTTTACTTGTGGCTCTCGGGAGTGTTGTTTCCGTCAAAAACATGGAAGATGTGAAAGACAAAGCACTGGAAACGATGGATGCATCGTCCCGCCAGAGTTATGATGATTCGATCAAAGAGCAGGTGGGGGTGGTCATCTCCCTTTTGACAGAGATAAACGAGGAATATAAGGCAGGAACGTATACCCTCGATGAAGCAAAACAGATTGCGGCAGAGGAAGTGCGTCAGATGCGTTACGGAGAGGCTGGTTACTTCTGGATTGACCAGTCAGATGGTACAAATGTGGTTCTGCTTGGCAGTGATACCGAGGGGACGAACCGTATGGATACCAAGGATGCAAAAGGATACCAGATGGTGAAAGAAATCATACGTGTAGCAGTGGAAGATGGTGGAGGATATACAGATTATGTATTCCCGAAAGAAGGAGAGACAAAACCTTCCCCGAAGCGTTCCTACAGTGAGTACTTTGAACCGTTTAACTGGGTGGTCGGTACCGGAAATTATACGGATTATATTGATACTGCCATTGCAAAGCAGGACAAGGTATTTTCCAGCTATGCCATGCAAAAGGCAATCGCCCTGATCGCGGTATGTATTGTGATGCTTGCGGTTGTTGCAGTACTTGTTTTTATGATCGCACAGGATATTACAAAGTCGTTAAAGAAAGTTGTCGCAGAGATTGAAGTGATTGCAGGCGGTAATTTTGCCCGCAAGATGCAGACGAATATGATGAAACGGAAGGACGATTTCGGACAGCTGGCAGGAACGCTTGAGACAATGAGGGAATCGGTATGCGGATTGCTTGCACAGGTAAAGAAGGAAGCTGCAAATATTGATAACGTTGTGGAATCAATGGATACCAATATATCAAATCTGAATGGGGAAATTGAGGATGTATCTGCGACAACTGAGCAGCTTGCTGCAAGTACGGAAGAAACTGCGGCATCGGCAGAGCAGATTAACAGTATGACCCAGCAGATTGACGGTGCAGCAAAAGAGATTGCGGTACGTGCACAGGATGGGGCTACGGAAGCAGAAGAAATCCATAAGCGTGCAGCACAGACGAAGGAAACAACGGTGGAGAACCGGCGGAAAATCCAGACGATGCTGGAAGAAATCCGGGGAAGGCTGGAACAGGCACTTAAAGAGGCAAAGGTTGTGGAACAGATCGGCGTGCTTGCAGATTCTATCCTTGCGATTACCGGACAGACCAATCTGCTTGCTCTGAATGCATCCATTGAGGCAGCACGCGCGGGCGAGGCAGGAAAGGGATTTGCAGTTGTTGCAGAGGAAATCCGGGTACTGGCAGAACAGTCCAAAGATGCCGTGGCAAATATTCAGGCTGTGACGGAAAACGTGGATAATGCAGTAGGAAATCTGGCAAAGGATTCCAACCATCTGCTGGATTTTGTAGATACGGATATTGTGAAGAGTTTTGACGATTTTGAGAAAATGGCAGACGATTATAACATGGATGCCTCTAAAATTAACGATCTGGTATCGGATTTCAGTGCGACTTCCGAAGAACTGGTAGCATCTATTTCCAATATTACAGAGGCGATTGACGGAATTACCTCTGCATCCAATGACAGTGCTGCAGGTACAACAAATATTGCACAAAAAACCGTTTCGATTGCAGGCGGATCGGCAGAAGTCATGAAAGGGGTTAAGACAGCGGAAGCTTCCGCAGAAGAACTCCGCAGGAATGTAAGCAACTTTGTGATCGAAGAATAAGAAAATAAGAAATATAAAAGGGAATTTTATAAAGGGGAAAGTGGTTCATGGACTGCTTTCCCTTTTTATCTGTTCACAAAATGAACACAGAGTTTACATTTTTTACACACGCAAAAGCGATACACTGTTTCCGTAAAGGGCATTTTGTTGTCCAAAAAAGAAAAGGAGCATTTCGCTGTGATTGAGATCAATAATCTTGTAAAAAAATACGGGGATCATACGGCTGTCGATCATCTGTCACTCGTTGTGGAACCGGGGAAAATTTATGGTTTTCTGGGGCCGAACGGAGCCGGCAAATCAACAACGATGAATATGATAACCGGATATCTCGGTGCGACAAGCGGAGAGATTAAAATTAACGGGCATGACATTTTAAAGGAGCCGGAGGAAGCAAAGAAATGTATCGGTTATCTGCCGGAACTTCCGCCACTGTACATGGATATGACGGTAAAGGAGTATCTGGATTTTGTGGCAGATTTAAAACAGTTGGAAAAAAGTCTGCGTAAACGATATGTGGAAGAGGCAATGGAAACAACCGGTACGACAGAAGTGGCAGGGCGTATGATCCGCAATCTGTCCAAGGGATACCGGCAGCGTGTCGGGTTTGCACAGGCGATCCTGGGGTATCCGGAGATCATTATACTCGATGAGCCTACGGTCGGACTGGATCCGAAACAGATCATAGAGATCCGTGAACTGATCCGGCATCTGGGAGAAAAACATACGGTGATCTTAAGTTCCCATATTTTGCCGGAAATTTCTGCCGTGTGTGATCATGTGTTTATTATTTCCAAAGGAAAGCTTGTAGCGAGCGACTCTACGGAGAATCTGGTAAATCTGATGTCGGGTGCACAGGAGATTGAACTGACGGTGCGGACCGGTGCCGGGGAAGCAGCCGGATACTTACAGGGAGAAGAAAACATTGCAAGGGTTGAGCAGGCGGATCATGATAAAATCCGTATTTATGCAAAGAAAGGTGCCGATGTGCGGGAAGAAGTCTTCCGGCAGATGGCAGAGCATAACGTTTTGGTGCTGGAGATGAAGACGGTGACGAAATCTCTTGAAGATGTATTCCTTGAGATTACCCAGGAAGGAGGTGCACAGTAATGTTTGCTGTGTTAAAAAGAGAATTCCGGTCGTATTTCCAGAATGTGATCGGCTGGCTGTTTGTGGCCGCCCTTATGGCACTGTTCGGACTGTATTTTTATGTGTATAATCTCCGGCAGGGATATCCGTATCTGTATTATACGTTAAGTGCCATTACGATTATTTTTATGATTGCGGTACCGATCCTTACGATGCGCAGTTTTGCAGAGGACCGGAAAAATAAAACGGATCAGCTGATGCTGACAGCACCGGTACCGGTGGCAAAGGTTGTGCTCGGAAAATATCTGGCAATGCTTGCGGTGTTTACCGTGGATATTGCAGTTTTCTGTGTGACACCGCTCATTTTACGGGCGTTTGGAACAATTCCCATGGGCGAGAGCTATATTGCCATACTGGCGTTCTGGTTATATGGAGCAGCTTCCATTGCGGTAGGTATGTTTATTTCCGCATTGACGGAAAGCCAGGTGATTGCGGCAGTTCTGACGTTTGTGGTACTGTTTATCAGTTATATGATGCAGAGTCTGACAGGACTTATTTCATCGGATGGAAACTGGCTGACAAAGATTTTAAACTGTCTGGATCTGTATGCACCGTTTGAAAAATTCCAGGGGGGCTGTCTGGACATTACGGCAATCCTCTATTATGTAACGGTTATTGTATTATTTAATTTCTTTACCGTGCAGGCCATTCAGAAACGGCGTTGGAGCATCAGCAAAAAGACATTTTCGCTCAGCGTTTTTTCAAGCAGTTTTATTGTCGTAGTTTTCGCTCTTGCCGTGGTTGCCAACCTGGCAGTCGATGCGCTGCCGACGAGAATTACCTCGGTGGACTGTTCGTATTCTAAATTGTATTCCATTACAAAGGATACGAAAAAGACCATGAAAAAACTGAAAAGTGATGTGACCATCTATGTTCTGGCAGCGGAAAAAAGCAAGGACGCACAGATTGATTCCATGCTGGAGCGTTACAAAGATCTGTCCGGGCATATCAGGGTAAAATACGTCAATCCGAAGAGTAAACCTTATTTTTATAAGGACTATACGGACAATGCACCGACCAGCAACAGTCTGATCGTTGTCAGTGACAAGCGTTCGAAAGTGATAGATTATTATGATATCTATGATTATCAGTCAAACATGGATTATTCCACATATTCCTACAACAACGAACTGAAGGGATTCGATGCGGAAGGACAGATTACAAGTGCCATCCAGTATGTAACGATGGATGCGAACCAGCTCCCTGTCGTATACCAGATCACCGGACATGATGAGGCTACAATCGGAAGTGCATTTTCGGATGTCATCAGCAAATCCAATATGACATTGTCTTCCGTGGAACTGTTAAATGAAGAAAGTGTTCCGAAGGATGCGGCAGCGATTATTATTAATGCACCGCAGAAAGATTTTAATAAAAATGATGCACAGAAAGTAATTGATTATTTGCAAAAAGGCGGAAAAGCGATTATCGTGGGAATGTATTCCGAGACCGAGATGCCGAATTTTGCATCGATTCTGGATACTTACGGAGTAAGCTTTACCACAGGGCCGATCGCGGATAATGATGCACAGCATTATTACAATATGGGAGGTCCGCTGTATCTGCTGCCAAATGTAAACAGCAGTTCGTATACCGGAAGTCTTTCCGGCGGATATGTATATCTTCCGATTTCTCTGGGAATCAATTATCCGCAGAACAGCACGACGGATGACACGGAGAGTACAGAGGAGAGTACAGAGGAGAGTAAGACAACGTATACTTCTTTACTGGATACTTCCGATGATGCGGTTGCAAAGAACAATCCAAACAGTATGCAGGATTATGGATACGAAGATGGAGACGACAAGGGACCGTTTAGTGTCGGACTGGCGGTAGAAGATAAAGTCGATGATGATCACACGACGCAGCTTGTGGTATTCGCAAGCCCGTATGTATTCAGCGATGATGCAAGTCAGATGACGACAAACAATGCATCACTGTTTTCCGATGTGATCGGAAATATGATCACGGATACCCAGTCGGCCGGCAGCGTAATTCCGGAAAAAGAGTACACGCTCAGTAATCTGACAGTAAATGCATTACATGCGGCACTTCTGGGACTGCTGGTTACCATTATTCTTCCAATCCTGTTACTGGCCGGAGGAATTGTAATCTTTATGGTAAGGAGAAAAAAATAAAGAATGAAAAAGCAGAAAATACAGATGCTTGTGGTGGTCATTCTTCTGGTGATCTGCGTTGTTGCTTATATTTTTATCAGCAAAAACGCAGGGAAACTGGATTCCACAGAGAATGACGGACCAAATGCATCCATGGGAAATGTGACAGAAAGTGTTCTGGAAACAGAGACAGAATCTGTCCAGACTACAGAAACAACAGAAAAATAATTATTTCTTGTGCGTAAGTTTGTATAGGAACGTATAAGCCCAGATCAGTACCGGGATCACGAAGGTGGCAAAGATAGAAGCTTTGAACATTTTCATGGTTCCGGTATTGTCTGTGATGGCGCATACCAGTGTACTTAAGTACAGTACAACCAGTAAAATGATGCCGATGATGGCAAGAATCTGTTTTCCTTTTTTCATATGAACAACCTCCTTATGTATTCATGATACGGGAAAGGGCAGGTTTCGTCAAGAAAGGGCTTGGAAAATGGCAGACATTTTGTTATAATAAACATACATGCATCAAGGCATGTAAATTCGTAAGTGATAAAGGTGGTATAAAAATGGCTATATTGCAGGATTGGCAGAAAATTGCCTACAATGAGAACGCAAGTCAGGGGGAACTTCAGAAATTCTGGCAGAGATATTTCCTGTTAGAGAAGGGTGTGTATGAGAAATTATTGACAAACCCGGATGAAAAAGTAGAAGGAACGGTAAAAGAACTTGCTGATAAGTATGGACTTACCATTCTGGAGATGGCTGGTTTCTTAGACGGAATCAATGACAGTCTGGTAAAAGACAATCCAATCGAAACAATGGATGAAAATACCAGGGTAAATCTCGTTTTCGATAAGGAAAAGCTGTACAAGAACATGGTAGATGCCAAGGCTGACTGGCTTTACAATCTTCCGATGTGGGATGATATTTTTGATAAAGAGACAAAGCACAGACTGTATATGGAACAGAAGAAATCCGGTACGGTTATCGTTGGCAAAAAGGTGGGACGTAATGATCCGTGTCCATGCGGCAGTGGAAAGAAATACAAATTCTGCTGTGGAAAGAATAAATAAATTTCAAATTTTGAAATACAAATTCCCGGTATCACAAAAACTGATACCGGGCTTTTTTAAAAAGAAGAACAGGAACAGAATAAGACCATGTGGTTTGGTACATACTGATGTGGCAGCGATGATTTAACACAAGGAGGTATGTAAGATGACAAAACTGGATTGTAATGTGGTAAACTGTTCTTATAATGCAGACAACTGCTGCAGACGAACGGATATTCAGGTGGAAGGAACACAGGCAAAAACTTCTTCCGAAACCTGTTGTGGAAGTTTTGCACCGAAAGGATGTGGATGTCAGTCCTGTCATACAACAGATGTCAAAAAAGATACAACCGTCAGCTGTGAAGCGTGTGAGTGCAAATTCAACGAGGATCATGCCTGTCATGCAGGACACATTGGTATTTCCGGCGGACATGCAGACAGCAGCAGGGAGACAGAGTGCGGCAGTTTTGTATGTAGCTGCTGACAGGGGCATATGGGCGGCAGACTGCCGCCCTGCCAGTGAAAGGAGAAAAGGAATGGAACAACTAACGGATTACAGTATTAATTTTCCACATTTACATATTTATCTGCACCATGTCGGAAAAAATATCATGATCGGAAATTTTTCGGTGGCATATTATGGAATTGTGATTGCAATTGGAATGTTAGCAGGACTTGGAATCGCCTGCTGGATGGCAAAACGGACCGGCCAGAAAACGGATACTTATTTTGACCTGGCACTCGTTGCCATTATCTGTTCTGTCATTGGGGCGCGGGTTTATTATGTGATATTCCGTTGGGATCTATACAAGGACGATCTGCTGAGTGTGTTCAATCTGCGGCAGGGAGGTCTGGCGATTTACGGAGGCGTGATTGCGGCAATCATTACCGTGTTTGTGTTTTCACGGGTACGGAAACTGTCCATGGGTCTGCTTTGCGATACCGCGGGACTTGGTCTGGTCTTAGGACAGGTCATCGGCCGGTGGGGAAATTTCTTTAACAGGGAGGCATTTGGCGGTTATACGGACGGGCTGTTTGCCATGCAGCTGCCGCTTTCTGCCGTCCGATCCTCGGATGTGACGGACAGCCTGCTGCAGCATGTGGTGGAAGTAAATGGTATCTCTTATATCCAGGTACATCCCACGTTTCTCTATGAATCCTTGTGGAATCTGATTCTTTTGATCCTTCTGATCCTGTTTACCAGACACAAGCGGTTTGATGGGGAAGTCTTTTTGCTGTATCTGGCAGGGTATGGGATTGGAAGGTTCTGGATAGAATCCCTGCGGACGGACCAGCTGCTGCTCCCGGTCATCGGTTATCCGGTGTCCATGGCACTTGCAGCGCTTCTTGTGATCGTATCGGTTTCCTGGATCATCATCTGGCATATCCGTCGGCACAAAAAAACAGCATAAAATACATCTGGATGGGAAAATCCTCCACACGTGGAAACGTGTGGAGGATTTTTTTTGGAAAAAATACGGCAATCGTCTATCCATTTTCAAGAAAGACTGGGAAAAACCCTTGATTTCAGGGTGGTTTTAGGGTATTATGGATACATAGTGGTGGAAAGTGGAGTAAAAAATCCACTTTGTGGTGCAAAGTGGTGAACAAACAGAAGTTCAGAAAATGAGGAAGGGGAGGTGAGTCTGCCATGTTTATGGGCGAATACAATCATTCGGTTGATGCAAAAGGCAGACTGATCGTACCTTCCAAGTTCCGGGAACAACTTGGCAATGAATTTGTTGTGACAAAGGGACTGGATGGCTGTCTGTTTGTTTATTCCCAGGAAGAATGGAAACGGATTGAGGAGAGTCTTCGTGAAAAACCACTGACTTCAAAAGATGCAAGAAAGTTTATGCGATTCTTTTTTGCAGGAGCTGCAAACTGCGAAGTGGACAAGCAGGGAAGAATTTTACTTCCGGCGAATCTGAGGGAATACGCAGGAATCGATAAAGAAGTTGTTTCCGTCGGTGTATTCAGTCGTGTGGAGATCTGGAGCAAAGAACGGTATCTGGAAAACAACGATTTTGACGATATGGATGAGATCGCAGAGCATATGGCAGAGTTGGGAATTGGAATCTAAATATGGAGTTTAAACATTATTCCGTTCTTTTGAACGAGACAATTGAACAATTACATATTCGCCCGGATGGCATTTATGTGGATGGAACGCTTGGGGGAGGCGGACATTCACTGGAAATATGCAGACATCTGACAACTGGAAGACTCATCGGAATCGACCAGGATGCGGATGCCATTGCCGCTGCCACAGAGAGACTGAAAGATTATGCAGACAGGGTTACCATCGTAAGAAGCAATTATGCACAGATGGCGGACGTGTTGAAGAATCTCGGAATCGAAAAAGTGGATGGAATCATTCTCGATCTGGGAGTTTCTTCTTTCCAGCTGGATACACCGGAACGCGGTTTTACCTACCGGAGTGAGGATGCACCGCTGGATATGCGGATGGACAAGCGTCAGCGCCTGACCGCAAGGGACATTGTGAACGATTACAGTGAAGCGGAACTGTTCCGCATAATTCGTGATTATGGAGAGGATCGGTTCGCAAAGAATATTGCAAAGCATATTGTACAGGCGCGGAAAGAAAAACCGATTGAAACGACCGGGGAACTCAACGCAATCATCCGTGGAGCCATCCCGATGAAAGTACAGGTGACCGGAGGACATCCTTCCAAGCGGACGTATCAGGCAATCCGCATTGAGCTGAATCATGAACTTGATGTACTTCGCGATACGTTAGATACCATGATTGATTTGTTGAATGATGGGGGAAGAATCTGTATTATCACATTTCATTCACTGGAAGACCGTATTGTAAAATCCAACTTCAAAAAGAACGAAAATCCGTGTACATGCCCGAGCAATTTTCCGGTCTGTGTATGTGGAAAGAAATCCAAAGGACGTGTGGTGACAAGAAAGCCCGTTCTGCCTTCGGAGAAGGAACTCGAAGAGAACAGCAGATCAAAGAGTGCAAAATTACGCGTGTTTGAGCGTGTGGAAGATGGAATGGAAAGCAGGGAAGCGTTATGAGCAGTAAAAACTATTATGTAAACGGGAATACCGTGAGAGAACTGGATACACCGGTTCGGCACAATCAGAGAACACGCAAAGAAATCGAAGAGGCAAGACGCCGCAAAAACCGTAGAAATGCAGCGAGAAGGAATCGCCAGAGAGCGATGGAGATGAGCCGCGGTTATGTGGTATTTCTTACGGCATGTGTAGTGATCACTGCACTGACTGCCGTTTTGTTTGTACAAATGCAGTCGCAGATGACGACACGAATGAAAAATGTGGCAAATCTGGAGAGTCAGCTGGCAGATCTTCGCGCGGACAATGATGCACGTTATAAAAATCTTACAACTTCAACAGACCTTGAACATATCAAAAAAGTGGCAATGAAAAAGCTTGGCATGAAATATCCAACGGAAAAACAGGTGGTATATTATACCGTGGAAAACAGCAATTTCATGGATCAGTATGAGGATATTCCATCCAAATAACAGGAGTCAGATGTGAGAAGAAAGAGAAGAAGACCGGCACAGAAATTTAACCGGAAGATGCGGACAAAACTGATGGTTTTGTTTTCCCTTATTCTGGCTGTTTTGTGTGGACTGGTCGGCAGATTGACTTATATTGAACACACGAAAGGGGAAACCTATCAGAAAAAAGTACTTTCCATGCAGTCCTATGACAGTAAAACGATTCCGTACCAGAGGGGAGAAATCATCGACCGTTCCGGTACGGTTCTTGCTACCAGTGTGGCAGTCTATAATGTGATTTTAGACTGTACCGTTGTCAATGACAAAGAAGAGTATGTTGATCCGACCGTGGAAGCACTGGTGAAATGTTTCCCGGAATTGGATGAAACGGAGATCCGCAGAATTATAAAAGAGAAAAAGGATAAACGCTATATTGTACTTGCCAAGAAAGTACCATATGACGAAGTACAGCCTTTTGTGGAATTGCAGGATGCCGTAGACAAAAAAGGAAACAAAGTAAATCCGGATATCAAGGGCGTCTGGTTTGAAAAAGAATATCAGAGAAATTATCCGTTTGGATCTTTAGCCTCTTCCGTGATTGGTTTTACTTCTTCCGGTAATGTCGGCACAACCGGACTGGAAAATTATTACAACAGTACGTTAAACGGAATCAATGGACGGGAGTACGGTTATCTGGACTCGGACAGCGATTTTGAAAAGACCGTTATTGATGCACAGGACGGGGATACGCTGGTGACATCCATCGACGCAAATATTCAGTCCATCGTTGAAGAAAAAATCAAAGACTGGAATGAAAAATACCGGGACAACTATTATAAAGGAACCGGAAGTATCAATACGGCAGCGATTGTCATGAATCCAAACAATGGAGAAATCCTTGCCATGGCAGATTATCCGAATGTGGATCTGAATAACCCGAGGGATCTGGGAAAATGGTACACCAAAAAACAGATCAAGCGCATGTCTGAGGATGACAAAATGGATGCACTCAATGAGATATGGCAGAATTTTTGTGTATCCTCAACGTATGAGCCGGGATCTGTACAGAAACCTTTTACGGTTGCGTGTGGACTCGAAACCGGAACAATCAAAGATAAAATGACATTTGACTGTGATGGGTACGAGGATTTTAATGGACAGAAGGTGCGCTGCGTGGCGCGCTACGGACATGGAATAGAAACCGTCCGGAAGACACTTATGGATTCCTGTAATGATGCCATCATGCAGATGTCATACAAAATCGGAAAGAATCATTTTACAGAGTACCAGTCCATCTATGGATTTGGACAGAAAACGGGAATTGATCTGCCGGGAGAGGCAAATACCGCATCTTTGATGTATCAGGTGGAAGATATGAAACCAATCGATCTGGCAACCAATGCATTCGGACAGAACTATAACTGTACGATGGTCCAGATGGTGAGTGGATTTGCGTCACTGATCAATGGCGGAACTTATTATCAGCCGCATCTGGTAACCAAAATCACAGATTCGACAGGAAATACGATTTCCACGGTGGAACCGAAAGCTGTGAAACAGACCATTTCCCAGAGTACCAGCGATAAAATCCGGGATTATCTGCAGAGTGTCGTAAAGGAAGGTACGGGAAATACGGCAAAAGTGGATGGATATTCTATGGGCGGTAAAACAGGAACCGCACAGAAGTTTCCGCGTGGAAACGGAAAATATCTTGTTTCATTTATGGGATTTGCCCCATACGACAATCCGCAGGTACTGATCTATGTGGTTGTGAATGAACCAAATGTGGCAGACCAGCCGCACAGCGTGTTTGCGCAGAACATTGCGCGTGAGATCTTAGAAGAAGTTCTTCCGTATATGAATATTTATCCGGATGAAAAGAAGACCGGTGTAAACAAGGGCTATGATGTTACCGGGTCAAAAGACAGCTCACAGTATACCGGAAAGCATAACGGAACCAAGTCCAGAAATGAAAAGAAAAAGAAGAACTAAAGACAGAGAGTTCTTAGAAAGGCTCTGCAGAGCATATGCTTTAAGAAAAGGATCGTGGTGCTTTTCATGGAGTGGAATAAAACCTATCACCGCAGAAAAATATGTATCATATTCTTTTCTGTTGTTCTGATGTCGATGGTTTTGTGCGGGCGTCTGGTCTATCTTATGCTTTTTGAGGGAAAATATTATGAGACGCAGGCAAAAGATCTGCAGCAGAGAGAAAGAAAAATAAAAGCCGCCAGAGGCAAAATTCTGGATCGAAATGGTGTAGTACTGGCAGATAACAAATCAGTCTGCACCATTTCTGTCATACATAACCAGATAAAGGAACCGGAAGCGGTCATTGCCATGCTCGTAAAGGAGCTTGGAATTCCGGAAGAAAAGGTCCGTAAGCGGGTAGAAAAATATTCGTCTCTCGAGAAGATCAAAAGTAATGTCGATAAGGAAACCGGAAACCGGATTCTTGCCTATGGCTATGCAGGGGTGAAAGTGGATGAGGATTATAAACGGAATTATCCATACGATACGCTTGCCTCAAAAGTGCTGGGGTTTACCGGCGGGGATAACCAGGGAATTATCGGACTGGAAAGTGTGTACGACAAATATCTGGAGGGAACCGATGGTCTGATTCTGACGACAACGGATGCCCGTGGTGTGGAAGTTGACAATATCGGAGAGGAACGCAAAGAACCTGTTGCCGGAAATAATCTGCGCACATCATTGGATGCAAATATTCAGATGTTTGCCATGCAGGCGGCAAATAAAGCATATATTCAGAAAGAAGCGGATTCTGTCAGTATTATTGTGATGAATCCTTCCGACGGAGCCGTCATGGCAATGGTGGATTATCCGGAATTTCACCTGAATGAGCCGTTTCAGCTGATTGAGGAGTATAAGGAGTATGAGGGTACCAAAAAGGAGCAGGAATACTGTAACCGGATGTGGCGAAACCAGTGTATCAATGATACCTATGAGCCCGGATCAACATTTAAGGTGATCACCGCGGCAGCGGCACTGGAAGAAGGTGTGGTTTCTTTGGAAGACCGGTTTCACTGTCCGGGATATATCGTGGTGGAAGACCGCAGGATTCGCTGTCACAAAACGACCGGGCATGGAGCGGAAAGCTTTGTGGAAGGAATCGAAAATTCCTGCAATCCCGTGTTTATCAATGTGGGACTTCGGATCGGTGCCGATCACTTTTATGACTATTTTGAGCAGTTCGGTCTGTTACATAAAACGGGGATTGACCTGCCGGGAGAGGCTTCGACCATCATGCACAAGCGGGAAAAGATCGGGCTTGTGGAACTGGCAACCATCTCATTCGGACAGTCATTTCAGATTACACCGATCCAGCTGGCAACCACCGTTTCTTCTATTATTAATGGAGGAAACCGCGTGACACCGCACGTCGGAATGCAGGTGGAGAATGGAGACAAAAAAGTAATAAAAACGTTTGATTTTCCGGTGCGGGAGGGAATCTGCAGGGAGGAAACGTCGGAAAAAATGCGGTTTTTGCTGGAAAAAGTGGTATCCGAGGGAGGCGGAAACAAAGCATATATTGAGGGGTATGAGATTGGCGGAAAAACAGCCACTTCACAGACCCTGCCCCGTTCCGCACATAAGTACATCTCCTCGTTTCTGGGGTTTGCACCGGCGGATGATCCGAAAGTTCTGGTACTTGTGATCATAAGGAACCCTTCCGGCATTTATTATGGCGGTACCATTGCGGCTCCTGTGGCAAAGGAAATTTTCGAAAACATACTGCCTTACCTTGAATTGGAGCAGTAAATACCTTATAATCGTAATTATACGCAAAGATGGAGGTTGATCGTAATGAAACTTGAAGGAAAAAAGGTTCTGGTTGTGGGAGCCGGAAAGAGCGGCATTGCTGCGTCAGAACTGTTATTGGATAAAAAAATTGAAACTGTTCTCTATGATGGAAACAAAGATCTGGATGTAGAAAAGTTATATGAAAAGGCACCGAAACTGAAAGGAATGCCGGTGCTTTTGGGGGAGCTGACGGATGAGCAGCTGCGTGCATTTGATGTAGCAGTCTTAAGTCCGGGTGTCCCGACGGATCTGCCGGTCGTAGAGCGGATGCGTGCACAGAACGTCTGCATCTGGGGCGAGATTGAACTTGCATATTCTTTCGCAAAAGGCAGACTGATTGCAATCACCGGAACAAACGGAAAGACCACTACGACAGCACTGACCGGAGAAATCATGAAAAATTATTTCAAGGATGTGCGCGTGGTTGGAAATATCGGAATTCCGTATACTTCCGAGGCTGCCACAATGACGGATGAGACCGTAACGGTCGCAGAGATCAGCAGTTTCCAGCTGGAAACCATTCATGAGTTCCATCCACAAATATCCGCAATCTTAAATATTACGCCGGATCATCTGAACCGCCATCATACGATGGAGTGTTATATCCGGACCAAAGAGGCGATTACCACCAACCAGACAAACGATGAGGTGTGTGTACTCAATTATGAGGATGAGGTGCTTCGGGCATTCGGAGAGAGCGCACCGGTGCATGTGGTCTGGTTCAGCAGTGCAAGAAAACTTGCTGAAGGATTTTATCTCGACGGAGAGGAAATCTTTTATGCGCATGACGGAAACACCGAGATGGTGATCAATGTCAATGATCTGAATCTGCTGGGACGACATAACTATGAAAATGTCATGGCCGCAACTGCCATGAGTGTGAATTTCGGAGTGCCGATGGAGAAAATCGTGGAGGTGCTGAAGCGTTTCCAGGCAGTAGAACACAGGATTGAGTATGTGACCGAAAAAAGAGGGGTCCGTTTTTACAACGATTCCAAGGGAACCAACCCGGATGCCGCCATTCAGGGAATCCGTGCGATGAACCGTCCAACGCTTCTGATCGGAGGCGGTTATGATAAGCAGTCCACATACGATGAGTGGATTGATGCATTTGACGGAAAAGTAAAAAAACTGGTGCTGATCGGACAGACAGCAGAGAAGATTGAAGTGTGTGCGCATAAGCATGGTTTTATGGATACCGTGCGCTGTGAGACCTTTGAGGAAGCGATCCGTTACTGCTATGACCATGCAGTATCCGGGGATGCGGTTCTGCTTTCACCGGCATGTGCCAGCTGGGGCATGTTCCCGAACTATGAGGAGCGTGGACGGATATTCAAAGAAATCGTTCGTGGATTAGAGGAGTAGTGAGTCGTGCCGAAACGGAGACGTGGGGAAAAGAAAACAACATATTTTGACTATAATCTGTTGTTTATCATTATTTTCCTATTGTGTTTTGGACTGGTGATGCTTTACAGTTCCAGTTCGTATACATCAGCAAATAAATATGGGGACAGTGCACATTATCTGAAACTGCAGGCGCGAAATATCGCAATCGGTCTTGTTTTTATGTTCTATTTTGCAAAGAAGGATTATCATGTGTGGAGAAAATTCGGAAGGCTGGCATACTGGGGAGCCCTGGGGTTTTGCCTTGTCGTTCTGGCAAAGGTACCGGGGCTGACGCGAAGCTCCCACGGACAGTCCCGCTGGATTCAGGTCGGACCGATCGGCTTTCAGCCATCGGAGCTTGCAAAGATTGCCATCATTATTTATCTGGCGATGCTGATCGAGCGTATTCCCAAGCAGCTGGATAAGGTTTCAAGCATAGCAAAAGTAGGAATCCGTCTGGTGCCGCTTGTTTTGTTTGTCGCGGTAAACAACCTGAGTACGGCGATTATCATTCTTGGGATTGCTGTCTGTATGCTGTTTGTGGCAAGTCCGAAGTACAAAGAGTTTTTTGTGGTTGCCGTGCTGGGGGTGCTGTTTATTTTCGCATTTATCAATATCGCGTCTTACCGGAGTGACCGTGTGGAGGCATGGAAACATCCGGAGACAGCGGGAGATAAGGGATATCAGACCATGCAGGCACTCTATGCAATCGGATCCGGCAAGCTGTTTGGAAAAGGACTCGGACAGAGCCTGCAGAAGCTGGGCAATGTGCCGGAGGCACAGAATGATATGATTTTTTCCATTATCTGTGAGGAACTCGGCCTTTTCGGTGCCGTCTGTGTCATTCTTCTGTTTGTCCTGATGCTCTGGCGGATGATGGTCATTGCCAATAATGCAAAGGATCTGTACGGGGCACTTCTGGTGACGGGCATTATGTCACATATTGCGATTCAGGTAGTTTTAAATATTGCGGTTGTTACCAATACGATTCCGAATACCGGTGTCATTCTGCCGTTTATCAGTTACGGAGGTACCTCGCTTGTATTCCTTATGGCAGAGATGGGGCTTGCGTTGAGCGTGTCGAAGGGCATCCGTCTGGATACGATCGAGTAGGTTTGTCATGATTAAAGAAGAACGAAGAAAAAAGAAAAAAAGAAAAAACATTCTGCAGGTGATACTGGGAATCCTGATTGTGCTTGCGCTGGCAGTTCTGATCATTTTTACCGTTTTTAAAGTAAAAAATGTGGAGGTGGAGGGAAACAAACTCTACGATGCCAAAGTGATTGAAAAAGCAGTATTAAACGATGAGTATTCCTGGAATTCCCTGTATGTATTCCTGAAATATAAATTTGTCAATACCAGTGAAGTTCCGTTTGTGGACACGATGGAGATCAGCCTGAAAGATCCGCAGACTCTGCATATCAAAGTGTATGAGAAAGGAATCATGGGATATCTGTATCTCTCCTCGATCAATAAGAATGTCTATTTCGACAAAGACGGGATTGTGACAGAATTGTCTGACCGTGTGATTGAGGATACACCGCAGATCCTTGGGATTGACTGTAAAAAAGTAGTGCAGTATGAAAAGCTGCCGATCGGTTCAAAGCGGCTAAAGCAGCTTCTGACGCTGACGCAGGCTTTAAAACGCAATGATCTGATCCCGGATTCCATTACCTATGGTGTGGAAAATGAGCCGGTTCTGACATACGGGACGGTTAAAGTTTCCATGGGTTCCCTGGAATTTCTGACCCAGAAAGTGGAGCGGCTGGCAAAAATCAAGCCGCAGCTGCAGGGAATGGAAGGAACACTACATTTAGAAAACTGGACAGAAGAAACGACAAATATTGTGTTTGACAAAACGGAAAGTTCGAAAAAAGATAATAAAAAATCATAATTTTCGGTTGATTATTTGTATGAAAAATTATATTATAGTCTATATGGGTACGTATGAAACATTTTTATGTTTCACGGTGCCGCAGGGCTATAGGAAAGAGGAGGAAGAACCATGCTGGAGATTCGGACAACAGAGACAGATACGAGTGCCAAAATTATCGTGATTGGTGTAGGTGGTGCTGGTAATAACGCTGTGAACCGCATGATTGATGAGAATATAGGTGGAGTCGAATTTATCGGAGTAAATACAGATAAGCAGGCGTTGCAGCTTTGCAAGGCTCCTACGTTGATACAGATCGGAGAAAAGCTTACAAAAGGACTTGGTGCAGGAGCACAGCCGGAGATCGGCGAGAAAGCAGCAGAGGAAAGTGCAGAAGAATTATCCGCTGCAGTCAAGGGTGCAGATATGGTATTCGTTACCTGTGGTATGGGTGGCGGTACCGGTACCGGTGCAGCACCGGTCGTTGCAAAGATTGCCAAGGAGCAGGGAATCCTGACCGTTGGAGTTGTGACAAAGCCATTTAAGTTTGAGGCAAAGAAACGTATGATCAATGCCGTATCCGGTATTGAAAAACTCAAAGAGAGCGTGGATACCCTGATCGTTATTCCAAATGATAAACTTTTAGAGATCGTTGACAGACGCACTTCCATGCCGGATGCATTAAAGAAAGCAGACGAAGTATTACAGCAGGCAGTACAGGGAATCACAGATCTGATCAATCTGCCGGCACTTATCAATCTGGATTTTGCCGATGTGCAGACCGTTATGAAGGACAAGGGTATGGCACATATCGGTATCGGTAATGCCAAGGGCGATGAGAAAGCAATCGAGGCAGTGAAACTTGCCGTTGCATCTCCGCTTCTTGAGACAACTATCAATGGTGCAAGCCATGTAATCATCAATATTTCCGGTGATATTTCCCTGATGGATGCAAATGATGCAGCAAGCTATGTACAGGATCTGGCAGGAGAAGATGCAAATATCATCTTTGGTGCAAAGTATGATGAGACCATGACAGATGAAGCTACGATCACTGTAATTGCAACCGGACTGGAGAATCCATCCATGAAGATGAAGCCACAGCAGCAGGCGGGTGGAATCGGTGGCCGTATGGTATATCCGAATACAAACAATGTCCGTCCGACAGGTTCCGTTGGAATTGTCAGCCGTGCAGCTGCTTCTGGAAACAATAGTTTTCCGGGGGTTAATAACAGCAATTATGTCAATACAGGTACCGGTGTGGGAAGCAGACCGGTCAATCAGCCGCAGGCACAGGCACCGACTCCTTCCGCTTCGAACTATTCCGGAATCCAGCGTCCGAAGCCGGTAGAGAGTAATGTAAAGCCGGTAGAAATCAATATTCCGGATTTCCTGAAGAACCCTAGAAGATAAAATCGCACAATATGTCGATAATTTCCAAATAACAACCTCTTGTTTTTGCTAAATTATGAGGAATATTTTTCTTATAATAGGAGCAGAGACAGGAGGTGATTTTTTATATATGTATTCTATATTGATATCTTTCTGAAACAAAACTTTCTGATGAATTTTCTTGTATTATCCCTTACCTGTGTATTTTGCAAAAGTGCAGTCTGTCACCGGAATCTGCGCATGTTGGCTGCGGCGGTTTCCGGCACGGGACTTGAAGCGTTTGGACTGATGGTGCTGCCTTATGCAATTTCCGTTCTGTGTACTGCCATCGGCATCGTGCCGCTTATGGTTTTTCTTGCGTTTGGCAGGGAAAATAAAAAACAGAGGATGGTGAGGATTTTAAGCAGCTGGTTGTCCATTGTATTGTTAAACGGAGTGGCAACTGCAGTTTACAATCTGACGGGACTGGAAAATCTGTATCTGTATACCGCATTGGCAACGGCCGGAATCACTTACGTACTTGTCAAAAATCTTGTGGTGTCGGTGCAGAGGCAAAAGCGACAGATGTCTGTGGTCCTGTATAACAAAACGGTGTCGGTTCCATGTATCGGACTGCTGGATTCCGGCAATCTTTTAACCATGCCATTAAGTGGGAATCCGGTACATATTGCAGATGCAGCCCTGCTGCAGAAGCTTGTCGATGAAAAAACGGTACAAAAGGAGATTGAATACCGTGCACTCGGAAATCCGCATGGAAAATTGCAGGTGTACTGCATGGATGGGATGAAAGTAGAGACGGAGCCGGCAAAATTCTGTGACTGGAAACAGGTATGGGTTGGCTGCGCGGAAAATGGGGTGCTGTGCAATAAACCGTATCAGCTGATTCTGCATGCATCGGTGGCAGACCACTGTGGCTGCACAAAAGATCCATCCCAAATGACAAAAAACTGAGAAAGGAGAAACGTAATGTTTTCACTGTTTGAACTGGTGTGGAAGAGAATCCGCCTGTTTTTTACGGATGATGAGGTTTTTTACATAGGAGGGGCAGATGTACTGCCGCCACCTTTGGAGAGGGAGCAGGAGAACCGCTGTCTTATCGCTTTAAGCGGGCTGCATGGGGACAGTGAACCCATGACGCGCGAAGACGCAAGAAAGCAGCTGATCGAACACAATCTGCGTCTGGTGGTATATTTGGCGCGGAAATTTGAAAATACCGGAATCTGTGTGGAGGATCTGATCTCCATCGGAACGATTGGGCTGATCAAGGGAATCAATACATTTAATCCGGAAAAGAAGATCAAACTGGCGACTTATGCGTCCCGGTGTATCGAAAATGAGATTCTTATGTATCTGCGCAGAAATAATAAAGTGAAGCTGGAGGTATCGATTGATGAGCCGTTGAATGTGGACTGGGATGGAAACGAACTTCTTCTTTCGGATATTATTGGAACCGATGAAGATATCATTTACCGGGATATGGAGAATGAGGCGGAGATCATGCTTCTCCGCACTGCGGTTAATACGCTGACTCCGCGGGAAAAAGAAATTATCTGTCTGCGCTATGGAATCGGAAGAAAAGACGGCAGGGAAATGACCCAGAAAGAAGTGGCAGACCTGCTTGGAATTTCGCAATCCTATATTTCGAGACTGGAGAAAAAAATTATGGTGCGGCTGAAAAAATCAATTCAAAATAATGTGTAAGTGTGCTATACTAATTACATAAAATTTGCTCTGAAATAGTAAAATTTATATGCAAAATAACAAGGACAGCAGGATGAAAGGGCGTGGTTTTTATGAAGATTGAATTTTTAGGGGCAGACCGTGAGGTGACGGGAAGCTGCCATTATGTGGCATTTGGGGAGACTCATTTTCTGGTGGACTGTGGTATGGAACAGGGGGCGGATCTGTATGTGAATCAGGAGATACCGGTTAACCCAGCAACGATTGATTATGTGTTTGTGACGCATGCCCATATTGATCATTCCGGACTTCTCCCACTTTTGTATAATCACGGGTTCCGGGGAAAGATTTTTGCAACAACGGCAACCTGTGAACTGTGTAATATCATGCTGAAAGATTCGGCACATATTCAGGAATTTGAGGCAGAATGGAAAAACCGCAAGGCGCGGCGTGCAGGAAGGCCGGAAGTGACACCGATGTATAACATGGAGGATGCGCAGGGGGTTTTAGAGCATTTCGTTCCGTGTACATACCATGAAACGGTGCAGATCTGCGAGGGACTGACCATAAGGTTTGTCGATGCGGGGCATCTGCTTGGCTCCTCCTCCATTGAAATATGGGTGACTGAGGATGGCGAGACAAGAAAACTTGTCTTTTCCGGGGATATTGGAAACTACAACCGTCCATTGATCCGTGATCCGGAATATCTTGAGGAAGCGGACTATGTGATCATGGAATCCACTTATGGAAACCGCAATCACAATACACCGCCGGATTATGCGGCAGAACTGGCAAAGGTGATGAATTCCACGTTTACCAAAGGCGGAAATCTGGTCATTCCGGCATTTTCTGTCGGCAGGACGCAGGAAATGCTTTACTATATGCGCCGGATCAAAACCGAGGGGCTGCTGCCGGAGTATCCGGGATTTGAAGTATATATCGACAGTCCGCTTGCCGTGGAGGCAACAAATATTTTCCATAAGAGTGTGGAAGAGTGCTTTGATGAGGAAGCAAGACAGCTGGTACAGTCGGGCATCAACCCGATCGGGTTTCCGGGACTGAAAGTGGCAGTTTCCAGTGAAGAATCCAAGATGATCAATTTCAACCAGAAATCCAAAGTGATTATCTCGGCTTCCGGCATGTGCGAAGCCGGCCGTATCCGGCATCATTTGAAACACAATCTGTGGCGGACGGATTCTACGATTCTGTTTGTCGGTTATCAGGTGCCGGGAACGTTGGGATATTCCCTGTTAAACGGAGTCAAAAAGGTAAAGCTTTTCGGAGAGGAAATTGAGGTCAGAGCAAGCATTGTAAACCTTCCGGGTATCAGCGGGCATGCGGACCGGGATCATCTGACCGCATGGATTGCAAACTTTAAGAAGCCGCCGAAGAAAGTGTTTATTGTACATGGCGAGGAAACCACCGCGGTAGAGTTTGCGGAACATGTCAAAAACGATGTGGGATTTGATGCTTTAGCTCCATATAGCGGGGATGCGTATGATCTGCTTACCGGAGAACAGATCGCACAGGGAAGCAGACAGCTTGTGGAGAAAAAGACACAGGGTGTTTACCGTGCAAAATCCGGCGCGTTTGACCGCCTGATGATTGCGGGAGAACGTCTCATTGCCGTTATTAAAAAATGTCAGGGCATGGCGAATAAAGATCTTGGAAAGTTTGCGGATCAGATCAATTCGCTCTGCGATAAGTGGGATCGGTAAATTTGAGGGGAAAGCGGGACTTAAGTCCCGCTTTTTCCATGTCCGGAACAACCGGATGAAAATGAATAAAAAAACAGCACATGGGAATCCTTTATTATAAATCCAATTATAACGGAGGAATCCCATGTCTACGTACAAAGTTGAAATCTGCGGGGTAAATACGGCCCAGCTGCCAATACTGAAAGAAGAAGAAAAAGATGAACTTTTCAAAAAGATAAAAGCCGGCGACAAGGCATCCAGAGAAACCTATATCAAGGGAAATCTCCGGCTGGTATTATCCGTGATCAAACGGTTTAATAATCATAATGAAAATGTGGACGATCTGTTCCAGATTGGCTGTATCGGACTGATGAAGGCAATAGATAATTTTGATACGAGTGTCGGGGTGAAATTTTCCACCTATGCGGTTCCGATGATTATCGGTGAAATCCGCCGGTATCTGCGGGATAACAGCAGTTACCGCATTCCGCGTTCGCTGCGCGATATTGCATATAAAGCCATGCAGGCAAAGGAACGGCTGGCAAAAAATGCACAAAAGGAACCGACTCTCGAAGAGATTGCAAACGAATGTGAGATTCCGGTGGAGGATGTGGTGTATGCCCTGGATGCCATCCAGACGCCCTTAAGTCTGTTTGATCCGGTCTATACGGATGGAGGAGATACGCTGTATGTGATGGATCAGATTTCGGACAAGAAAAACAAAGAAGAGCACTGGGTGGAGGATTTGTCACTTTCCGATGCCCTGTCACATCTGAATGAACGGGATGAGCATATCATCCGTCTGCGTTTTTTTGAGGGAAAGACACAGATTGAAGTCGCGGATGAAATTCATATTTCGCAGGCGCAGGTGTCGCGGCTGGAGAAAAATGCGTTAAAAAGTATGCAGGGGTATCTGCGTACATGATAGCGGCCTGTTGTAAAATGGTTTTGTTATTGCTATCATGTGGAATATACAAAACGGAGAGGAAAAGAAATATCCGGCAGTAGAAAATTGCATTCTTGCTTTTTGCGGTGTACTGTGCTATACTGTCAACCGTTGAAGAGCCCATAAACAGGGGATTGCACGAAAAATTACCGAGTGTTCGAGACCTTCCACTCGTAAAACAAAACTAAAGGAGACAAATGGATATGAGAGACAAAAAGGTAACATTTATTGTTCAGGCTGCTGTGATTGCAGCACTTTATGTAGTGCTGACTTTTGTAGCCAACGCACTGGGACTTGCATCCCACACGATTCAGGTACGCTTTTCCGAAGCACTGTGTATCCTGCCTGTTTTTACGCCGGCAGCGATTCCGGGACTGTGGATTGGCTGTCTGCTTGCGAATCTGCTGACAGGCGCCGTGATCTATGATGTCATTTTCGGAAGCATTGCCACGCTGCTGGCAGCGGTATGTACCTATCTGCTGCGCAATCACAAGATTGCATGCACATTTCCGCCGGTTATTTTTAATATGATTATTGTTCCGTTCGTGCTGGTCTATGCGTACGGTATTCCGGCAGTATATTTCCACGGTGTGAATGTAACCATCCCGTTTAATGCCATGACGGTCGGAATCGGAGAGGTGATTTCAGTATGCGTTCTTGGAAGCATTCTGATGCGTGTACTTGCAAAATACAAAAATGTCATGTTCCGTGCCACCGCACAATAAAAAATTATATCTGATAGAAGGTTCTGGAAGTCCCTGCGAGAGCAGGGGCTTTTTATTTTAAGAAATTCTGTAAATAAGCCAGACAATTTTAAGAAAACCTTAATGTCATTCCAAAATAACGTATGTTATCATAAATGACAGGAAACCGTAAAGAACATTTATGGAAGGAGAAGATTATGAAAATAAGAAAGACAATCTGCAGTCTGCTTCTGGTATGCCTGGCATTTCTTGGCATATTTTGTGGCAGAGCAAATGTATATGCAGATCAGAAACAGGCATTGTCGGCAACGGTGACTCTGCTGAAACAGGAAAAAGACTGTGTCGTACAGGTGGAGGCAAAAAACAGCGGGGCGGATTTTACCGGGAAGGTGCGTCTGGTGTTTTCCGGTACCGACAACTCCAACGGCTGCGCATTTGAACAGCGCCTGACATTGCCGCAGAACGGAAAAAAACAGTATACAATGACCATTCCGTATGCGGATGTCAGCCAGACACGCGGAAACGGAATCGTGGCATTTATCGATGAAAAGGGAAACGTTGTGGCAAAGGAAGCATTTGCCAGTATTTTTGGCAAAGAAAAGCGCGGTATTGGTGTGGGAGTGCTTTCGGATCATTATGATGCGCTTGGATGGATGAGCATGAGCGGCCAGACCTATTATCTTCACGGAAAAGACCAGAATGTATATCTGACACAGATGGACGCAGATACATTGCAGGCGCAGCTGGATGAACTGTATTTTCTTGTGATTGATTCCTACGATGTGAGTTCACTTGGGAAAGAGAATATCAAGGCAATCGAGAAATGGGTGAAAAACGGTGGATGGCTGCTGATTGGAACCGGAGAGCGCGGCAAAGATACACTAGGTGGTTTTGATTCCTCATTTATGGAGGTCAGCTGCAAAAGAGTCAGCAAAGTGGGAGAAGAAAATGATGCATCGAAAGAAATGCAGCAACTGGGAAGTTATTCCGGATTTACCGGGATTGATTTTTCACAGATGCCGGTTGCAAAGTTGCAGCGGAACAATATAAATGCAAGCAAAAGCGAAGCTTATCCGGGGTGGGTGTATGCCTGTGGGGATGGTGCCATCGGTGTATGTGCCATTTCTTTTGGCGAAAAACAGATGCAGAAAGCTTCCCCGGATCTGTGTTACGGAATTTATGACCAGGTGGCAGGATATTCCATGAGCTATTCCCAATATGTCAATGACGAGGAATGGGGATGGAGTGGGAAAAATGCATTCGGTGTCATTGACCACCTCAATACGGCACTGGATTTTTCCTGGCTGAAAGTTCTGATCGTGGTCTATGTGATCGTTGTTGGACCGGTGCTTTATCTTTTTCTTTGCAAGATGAAAAAAAGAGACTGGTACTGGCTGGGGGTACCGGCACTTGGCATAATCTTTATCGGTGTGGTATTTATCGGCGGACGGAATTTAAAGCTGCATGAGACACGGGTTTATTCGGTGACCGCACAGCAGGCGGATGGAAAAAGTACCACCGGTATCGCCACCTATTACAATGCGTATCATTCCGGGGTAAAACCGTGGAAAGTACGGCTGAATGATAATTACGCATATGGCGGTTCAGGTCTCAGTGAATCATACAGCATGGCATCTTCCGGCAGGGTATATGCAGACCGTTATCACTATTTGGTGGAATATGACAGGGGTCTGTCCCTTGGGGTAAAACCGCAGAGCAATTTTGAAAATGCTTATCTGTTTGCGGCAGGAACTGCCAAAGGATGCGGAAGCATAGACACCAGTGGTCTGGTGCTCACGCAGCAGAAACAGGGGGGAAGCATAACAAACAACACGTCCTATGATTTCCCTTATCTTGTCTGCGTGTCGGATGATACGGTCATGGTATTTTCGGATGTAAAAGCAGGTGAGACCATAACGATAGACGGGAAAAGTAAAAAACCACTGCTGTCCCAGCAGATTTCTTATTTTGATGATGTCTACAACGTGTTATCGCAAGACAACATGAATGGAAATACATACTCGTATAAGCATAAGGATATGGCAGCTGCACTGTATCTGGGACTGTGCCAGATCCGGCGGCAGAACGATGTGTCGGGTACTGTTGTAGTGGAAGGAGTAACCGCAGACTACGGAAAAACCATAGAGAGCAGGTGCTCGGAAATTTCGTTTGGCTGTCTGTATACGATTGCCGGTCAGGAGGTGTCTCATGCTTCAAATTAGTCATTTGTATAAAAACTACGGAAAATTTCAGGCGGTCAGGGATCTGAACCTGCATGTGCCCAAAGGGGATCTGTTTGGCTTTGTGGGACCAAACGGAGCCGGAAAGACAACAACAATCCGGATGGTATGCGGACTTATGCCGCCGACAGAAGGAACCATTACGATCCATGGCGTGGATGCCCTGCTGCATCCGAAGGAAATCAAAAAGCAGATCGGTTATGTGCCGGATTTCTTTGGTGTGTATGACAATTTAAAAGTCAGCGAATATATGGATTTTTACGGTTCCATGTACCGTATGACTTCCAGGGAGATCACTGCGGTATCCAATGATCTGCTCGAACTGGTCAATCTGTCCGACAAAAAAGAGGTTTATGTGGATACGCTTTCCCGCGGAATGAAGCAGCGGCTGTGTGTGGCACGGGCACTCATCCACAATCCTTCCCTTCTGGTGCTGGATGAACCGAATTCCGGTCTGGACCCGCGTGCGCGTGTGGAGATGAAAGAACTTTTGCAGAATCTGCGCAGCATGGGAAAAACCATTGTGATCAGTTCCCATATTTTGTCGGAGCTGGCAGAGATGTGCAACAGCATCGGTATTATGGATCACGGGAAACTCGTAGAAGCAGGAAACATCGAGGATGTCATGGAACATGTTTTCGGTGGAAACCGGATCGTGGTTTCGGTTCACGGGGAGATGGAGCCGGCAGTGCGCATGCTTAAGGAACACCCCCAGATCCGTGTGGAATCGGTGGGAGAAAAGGAAATCCATATCTCGCATGCCATGAAAGAGGAAGAAATCGCGCAGTTGATCGCACAGATGATACAGAATGGAATTATCGTGACAGGATTTTATAAAGAAGAGGGAAATCTCGAATCCCTGTTTATGCAGCTGACAGGAGGGCAGGAAGATGAGAATTAATCCAATGGTAAAAAAAGATATTAAAGTACAGGCGCGCAGTATGCGGATCTGCTGGGAAATATTTGCTTATGAGGCGATTATGGCAGTTGTATTTTTCTTTGCCATGTTTTTGTTTTCCCAGCAGATGACCTATTCGTCTGCAAACATATACAGCAGCATTGTCGGGCTGTATCCGGCACTTGCGGTTACGCAGATTTTTATTCTGGGAGTGGTAGTCCCGGTGCGCACGGCTTCTGCAATTTCGGGTGAGAAAGAGCGGCAGACCTTTGATATTATGATGACAACCAGCATGACCGGATTTTCCATTATTATGGGAAAGGTGCTCACCGCGATGATCCAGAGCATGTTTTATGTGGTGGCAGGACTTCCGATCGTAGCACTGGCATTTGTTATCGGCGGACTCTCATGGGGCAATCTGTTCTGGTTTCTGGCGGTATCATTACTGGTTTCGTTCGTTTCTGCAAGTATTGGAATTTGGTGTTCTTCCATCTGTAAAAAAACGATCAGTGCCATAATTTTATCGTATGGTATCTATGTTCTGCTGTTTATCGGAAGTATTCTTCCCTATCTGGTCACCTCGGTTGTCCGCTTGTCAGGTGGGGTACCGGAAAAATCCTGCTGGGTGCTTCTGGTCAATCCGGGCATGTATCTGCTTGAATTTTTTACCTGGAGTATGACTGGAACATCCGTGGCGGAAGAACTGATCACAAATTACGGGAAAACACTTTCTGTTTCGGGTGCTGCCGTACATTATGGATGGATGGCCGTTTCCACGCTTTTATTTGTGGCACTGGCATTTGTCTTTCTTCTGATTGCGATGCGGCGGATCAATCCGATGGCAGGATATGGAAGAAAACATGCAGGGGGAAAGCAGCATGGATGAAAAAGCATTTCTGTTGCAGGAAATCCGTTACAGCAAAAGAAAACAGAACGTAAAAAAGTTCCTGCGCTATGAAAGCACAGGAATTGCCGCAGGTGGAACCATCGCCATGGTGCTGGAAGGATGTGCGGTGTTTGTCCCTTTTTATACGGTGCATGTGTGGGCTGTTTTGGCAGTTTTATGTGGTGCGGCAGCTGGAGGCATTTATACGGTAATGAAGAGATGTACCATGGTACAGGCAGCACAGCAGATCGACCGTTTCGGGTTTCAGGAACGGATCGTGACGGCATATGGGCGTATTGGAAAAGAGGGTAGTATCGACCGGATGCAGCGCAGCGATGCCGTGCATATGTTACAGGAAGACCATGCATGGAAAAAGGCGCGTGTTTGTCCGGACCGAAGGAAACTTGTGGCACTTTTTCTTTCCCTTGGGCTGGCGCTTGTTCTTTCGTTTGTGCCGTCCCCCGCGCATAAACAGGCGCAGCAGCGGCATGCCATCCGGCAGGAAGCCCGGGAAAAGGAAAAAGAAATCCAAAAAGTGATGGATGCCTTAAAACAGACAGACACCTCTTCCATGACAAAAGAACAAAAGAAAGCCCTGCAGGAACTGATACAGTCACTGGCCTTATCGCAAAAAGAAATGCAGCAGGCAGATACGAAGCAGGCACTGGCATCTGCCGGGCAGAAACTTTTCTACAAGTATGGACAGGCGGCACAGATTTCCGGGGCGGATGCCCTGGCATCGGTACTTAAAAATATCCAGGTGAATACCAATACAGGAAACCAGCTGGCACAGGGGGATGTACAAAGCACTACACAAAACACTACACAAAGCGGTACGCAGCGTGGGGAATCCACGCAGTCTTCGGAAACCAGTTCCCAGGATTCCGGGGATGGGGAAGATCCGGGCAGTGGAAAGGACGGAAGTGGAAGTGGCAATGGAAGTGGAAGCGGAACCGGCAAGGGGACAGGAAGCGGAAACGGAAGTGGAACAGGAAACGGAACAGGCGGCGGACGCGGAACCGGATCCGGAGGGGGAACACATGATTATGTGAGTGTTCCGAATAAACTCGGAAACGACAGCAGTATCACAAAGGACAAGGGGGATTCGAAGAATTCCGATTATTACAAGGCGAAGAATGGTCTGGCATGGAAAGGCGAACACGTGGATTTAGATTCCGTGGTCGGTGATTACACGAAAGAGGCCTACGAAGGCATTGCCAATGGAAAATACCCGGCCGGCATGGAAGATGTCATCCGGAATTATTTTGAAAATCTGAACTGATGGAGAGGAGATCTTATGACAGAATATGAAGTATGCCAGCAGAACACCATGGCATGTGAACAGGAAATTGCAAAGGGAATTATCGGACAAAAAGACGTCATCCGCCAGGTCATGCTGGCACTTCTGGCGGGCGGAAATGTACTCTTAGAAGGTATGCCGGGACTGGGAAAGACCATGCTGGTGCGCACGATCAGCCAGGTGTGTGATCTGAGTTTCCAGAGAATCCAGTTTACCCCGGATCTGATGCCGAGTGACGTGACCGGTACCAACATCATCGTAAAAGAAGAGCAAAAAAGTGCATTCCGGTTTGAAAAAGGACCGATTTTTGCCAATCTGGTGCTGGCGGATGAGATCAACCGTGCCACGCCAAAGACACAGTCAGCTCTCTTAGAGGCCATGCAGGAACACACCGTGACGATCGGAACGACCAGCCATCAGCTGCCGGAGCCGTTTCTGGTGCTTGCCACACAAAATCCGATCGAAAACGAGGGAACTTATCCGCTGCCGGAAGCCCAGCTGGACCGTTTTTTGTTTAAAGTGCTGGTAAAATTTCCGGACCGGCAGGAACTGCGGGAAATCGTGGAACTGACGGAGGGAAACCATCCGCCAAAGATCGCAAAGGTCATGGACCGGGAAAGCCTGCTTGCAGCGCGCGCATGCGTTGCACAGATTCCGATTGCGGATGCCGTCATGGATTATATTCTGGATCTGGTTATGGCAACTCATGCAGACAATCCGTATATCCGGGAGGGGGCAAGCCCGCGTGCGGCACAGGCACTGATCCGCACAGCCAGGGCACGCGCGTTTATGGAAAACCGCCTGAATGTCTCGTTTGAGGATGTCAAATGTGTTGCACTTCCGGTATTGCGGCACAGGATTCTGCTCAGTTTCGATGCAGTATCGGAGGGGATTACGGAAGATGCGGTGATTGGGCAGATCTTAACAGAAAAGGAACAGGGACTGTATGCTTGATGCGGGAATTTATGAACAGCTGTCGCGGCTTGTGATCGCGATGAAACAGAAAAGCAGCCAGAATATGGCAGGAAACCGCAGATCCGTACAAAAAGGGACTTCTGCGGAATTTTCCGATTTCCGGGAGTATATGCCGGGAGATGATCTGCGCAGGCTGGACTGGAATGTCTATGCGCGGTCGGAGCGCATGTATATCCGGGAATATTTCGAAGAAAAGGAAGCAGTGGTATCGGTTATTTTAGATACCAGTGCATCAATGCACTATGGAAAAAAGAGCAAGGCAGAACTGGCACAGGATCTGTGCGCGGTGATTGCCTTTCTGACTTTGCACCATATGGACCGGCTGGTGCTGTATGACAGCAGCCAGATGGGAACTCCGCTTATGGTTTCCGGGGGAAAGAATGCACTGCCAAAAGTACTTGGATGGCTGCAGGCACGTACATTTTTGGGGACAGAGACGGATTCTTTTTCCGCCGTGCGCCAGATGCAGAGGCGTGGGGCGGGAGTTACCGTGATCGTCAGTGATTTCCTGACCGAAGCAGCGACAGATCCCACGCAGGATTGTCTGGAAAAAACGATGCAGTATCTGGACTTTACGAAACAAAGACCCGTGTTGCTTCAGACACTGTGTGCGGAAGAACTGCGTGTGACAATGGACGGTACGCGCAATCTGATAGATATGGAGTCCAAAGAAAAACTGCGCGTGACGATGCGTGCGGATGTGATTGCGCGCTATGAACAGGAACTGCAAAAGCTTTCTGTGCGGCTGAAAAAAAGTGCATCGGCTGCCGGAGGCACCTATATACTCTGTGATTCCGAAAAAGAGAGACGTGCGCTTATTTTAGAAGATTTAAGACCTTTGTTTGTCTGAGAAAAATTTGAGGATGGATTATGATATTTGAGAGTTTGTGGCCGCTGGCATTTTTGCTGGCGGTTCCGGTTGTTGTGATTTTATATCTGCTTGTGCCAAAGGGGACAGACACACCAGTGTCTTCGAATTTGTTGTGGAAGAAGCTTTTTTATAATGAACAGTCTAAAACGTTCTGGGAAAAGTTTTTGCACAATCTGCTGATGTATCTGCAGATCGTGATCCTTTTGCTGCTTATTCTGGCACTGATGGCACCGTTTGTACAGCGTAAGGGTACAGGCAGTACGGACGTGGTGTATCTGATTGACACCAGCGGAAGCATGAAGCATCTCACCAAAGGGGGCAATACCCGCTTAGGGGAAGCCGTAAGTGAGATCAAAGAGCAGATTGCCGCTTCGGATGGGGCAAAAATATCCATTGTTACCTGTGACGGCACGGGAACCAATCTGCTTGCCGTCCATACTTCCGAGAAAAAAGCACTGTATCGGACGCTGGCAGACATCAAGGGCACGGACACAGCCGGATCGCTTTCCGATGCACTGGCAACCGTACAGACTGTGCAGAAAAAAGACAAAAAGAACGATCTGGCAGATGTCATCGTCTATACCGACGGCATAGGGGCAAAACAGACGAAAAATCTCAAAAGTCAGCTTCAGGCAACCATCCGCGTGGTGGGAAGTCCCGTTTCTAACGTGGCGAATACGTTTCTGTCCTGCACCAAAGACAGCCGTGGGGACACGTATACGGTTGCATCAGGCGTGACAAATTACAGCGATCATGCGGCAAATATGGAGATTACGCTGTATGAGGGAAAGAAAATTCTTGAAGTGCGTACACTTTCCCTTGCCGCAGACGAGACGTATACCTGCCTGTTTAAACAGGTGAACTGGGGAAAACAGCCGCTGCATACCGAACTTTCCGCAGTGACATTTGCCGGCAGCAGCCAGAAGGATTCCTTACATGAGGATAACTGTGCCTATGCACTCAAAGACCAGGTTTCCACGAGCAAAGCCACACTGATCGGGGAAGGAAATACCTATATCGAAAAAGCATATCTTGCCGTGACCGGAGAGAATCTTTCCAAGGCAAAAACAACGGATGCACTTGACCGTGACGATCCGGGGATTTGTATTTTTGATGCGGATGCGGCAGTGCAGGAATCTAATCAGCAGAAGGCGCGGATGATTTTTGCCAAAGAGGGAAAGAACGAGGAAAAAAATGTCAGCCTGTCCGCCGGCGATACCGAACTGACTTCCGGAATCCGGGACTTTGCGCTCGGGGTAAATCAGACGTATGTGTATGATCTGCCGGTCTGGGCCACGGGCTTTCTGTGGAACGGAAAGCAGTGCGCCGCATACTACGGGGAGCATGACGGAATCCGGGAGGTCGTACTCGGATTTGATCTGCGGGAATCGGATTTTGCCCTGCAGCCGGAGTTTCCGGTATTTATGAACCATGCGCTGCACTATCTTGAGGATAGTTCCCTTCTTTCCCAAAACGTCTATGATGCCGGAGATACCGTGCAGTTTCATGCATTAAACGGTGTGGACGTGCAGCAGATTGCAGCACCTACCGATCAGGCAGGACTGTTTACCGTAAAAGCGGGCGACAGAAAGGAATCCTATATTGTAAAATTTGCATGCAGCAGCCAGTCGGATGGACGGATCACGGCAGGCGATTCCGGCAGCCGCAACACGATGCAGCGGCAGCTTGTGCGAAAGCAGATGCGCAATGTCATCCTTATCCTTGTGCTTCTTCTTATGATACTGGAGTGGATCTGTTATGTCCGGCAGATGCGTTACCGTGGGCGGTTTTATCTTGCGGTGCGTCTGGTGGGGCTTGCCCTTTTGGTGCTGGCTGTCTGTGGAATTTCGGTGCCGCTTTCCCACGCGAAAGACACAACCGTTTTTCTGGTTGATCTGTCGGAGAGCAATGCCGCAAATCTCACGCAGATGGAGCAGTATATGAGCCGGCAGGTCAAAGACATGCCAAAGAACAATCAGTATGCCATCGTAACGTTTGGAGCCAATGCGGTTGTGGAACAGTTTCTGACCAGTGAGAAACACAGTTTTCAGATTCTCTCGGCACCGGAGGCGGATGCAACCAATCTTGAGGAAGCCGTTTCCACAGGACTTTCCATGATCCCGGACAATGCGGCAGGACGGCTTGTGGTGCTTACGGATGGAAAGCAGACAAAGGGAAACATCGAGCATACGGCATCGGCACTGACGGCAAAAAACGTGCAGCTGTATTCGGTTCTCTATGAAGATACAAAGCAGGGGAACGATGCCTATATCGAAAACGTGGAAATGCCGGAGTATCTTTATCCGGGTGATTCCTATTCCATGACGGTAACTGTGGAAAGCAACTATGAGACCGATGCGAAGCTGCAGCTTTTGCAGGGAACGGAGATGGTCAGTCAGACAGGCGTGCATTTAAACAAAGGCAGCAACCGTTTTGTTTTGAAACAGAAGGTAGTCGGTACCGATGCGCAGCAGTATACCGTGCGCGTGAAGGCACCGAAGGACACCTGTGAAAAAAACAATGATTATGGTACGTATGCGACGGTGGATTCCCTGCCAAAGATTCTGCTTGTATCTGGAATGGGAGAGGACAGCACACCGTTTTTAGGACTTTTGGATGCTGCCGGATGCAATTACCGGCAGGTATCCGCAGTCAGTGCACCGGATACTTTAAAAGAGATGCTGCAGTACAAGAGCATCATTCTGGAAAATGTGTACCGGACAGATCTGCCGGAGGGCTTTCTAAAAAATCTGAAAACTTATGTGAAAGACTACGGATGCGGTCTGGTGGCATGCGGCGGCGAGGACAGTTTTGCACTGGGCGGATATCAGGATACGGAACTGGAGAAACTTCTTCCGGTCGATATGCAGCTGCGTGGGGTGAATGAGAAACAGAATCTGGCAATGGTCATGGTGATTGATCATTCGGGCAGTATGTCGGAACAGACCGAAGGAGGCACCAATCTGGATCTGGCGATCGCGGCTGCCAAAGCGGCTGTGGATCAGCTGGATACGAAAGATGAAGTCGGTGTGGTAACCTTTGATGATGGTTACACCTGGCAGGTGCCGCTGGAAAAAGTGAAGGATAAAGACAAGATCCATCAAAGCATCGAGACGATCAGCGAAGGCGGTGGAACGACCATCAAACCGGCCGTGCGTGCGGCACTAAATGAAATCAAGAAGAGCAAGGCGCAGCTAAAGCATATTGTGCTTCTGACGGATGGACAGGGGGAAACCGAAAATTTTGAAGATATCATCAAGGACTGCAAGGATGCCGATGTAACTCTTTCCACGGTAGCGGTTGGAGAGTCGTCTGACAGACAGCTTCTGGAACGACTGGCAACGCAGTGTAAGGGCCGCTATTATTATTCCGATATCTCAACCGATATCCCAAAAATCTTTGCACAGGAAGTATTTTTAAATGGAGATACCTATTTGCAGAACGGGCAGTTTTCACTGAAAGGAAACAGCAGCAATGCCATCACGAAAAATCTCTTTGCCGATGGCTGGCCGCAGATCAAAGGGTACGTGAGTGCCTCTCCGAAAACCGGAGCCAATGTGCTGCTGGCATCTGCCGAAAAGGATGACCCGATTTTGTCTGTCATGCAGTATGGACTGGGGCATACGGTTGCGTGGAATACCGATGTGACAAACCGCTGGACTGCCGGGCTGGCACAGCAGAATGATTACGTGCAGCTGTGGAAGCGGATCATCGATTACAGTGCGGGAAATACAGCACTCGGCGAAGACCGTGTGGATGTAACTACCGTAAACGGAACAACAAAAGTTACCTATTATGCCAAAGACTACGCAGAGCAGACACAGGTGGAGGCTGTGTACACGGATCCGGATGGAAAAACGCATCAGGCGAAACTGACCGCAAGTGCACCGGGAACTTATGAGGCACAGCTGGATACGGCAGTCTCCGGTGTCTACAATCTGAGCGTGCAGCGGAAAAACGGCAAAAAAATCGAAAATGCCCTGACCACCGCAGCCGTGGTACAGTATTCGCAGGAGTACAAATTTGCGCTGACAAACGACAGCTTTTGTGCGTTCATCAAACAGTATGGAAAGATGCTTTCCCAAAAGAAGAATGTATGGAAGAAGTTAAAAGCTTCCGGGCGGGCACGGGTTTGTCTGACCAATCCGCTTTTAATCCTTTTGCTTTTCGTATTTCTGGCAGATATCGCCATGCGGCGGTTTGCCTATGTTCCGCCAATGCCACACTGGACGAAGCCGGTAAAAAAAGCTATAATGACAAAAGAAAAAACAGCAGAAGACGGGCAGCCGGAGCCGGAAGCTGAAAAACCAAAGGAAAAGACAAAGAAAACAAAACCGGAGGAAACGGCTTCCCAGGCACTCGATACTTCTGCGCTGTTAAAGAAAAAAGAAAAGCGGAACCATTCCGTTTAAAAGAAAACAGGAGTCATTATGCAATCAGACAGCAATTTACGAGAAACGTTACGGAGTATCGATCATAAAAGTTATCCGGCATACAAATCCCTGCGGGGAAGTTACCGGTTTGCAGACTATGTGTTATCCATCGATCATGTGCAGGGAGATCCTTTTGCGGCACCTTCCCATGTGCGCGTGACCGTGGATGCAAAGGCAGCGGCATTTCCGGAATATGCCATGAAAAATACACGGACGCGCACAGCACTGGCAGATGAACTGCTGCGCACGTTTGCCGCACAGATCAACCACTTTACATTTAAGGCGAAGGGATCGGGCAAGAGCGGCCTGATCTCGGTAACCCACTGCGGACAGGAGATTCTGACCCGGACAGCCTGTGAAGTGAACGAAAAAGAAATCACCGCGCGTTTTGCGGTAGGATTTCCGGCAAATGGACGGACGATCAATGCCAGGGAACTGGAGAAAATTCTGTTTACCTATCTGCCGGAATGTGTAAAGCATTCATTTTATTATAAAAATCTTGATGCTCGCAGAATCCAGAATGTCGTGGAGCTGGCAGAAGACCAGCAGGCAGTCCGTGACCAGCTGAAAGAACAGGGGCTGGTTGCATTTGTTGCCGATGATGCGGTACTGCCACGGGAAAGCGGGATTTCCTCCCGGCCGATGAAACAGTCTGTAGCCTTTACCTCTCCGGAATCCCTTAGGGTGACGATGCAGCTTCCGCACAGGGGTGCGGTCACCGGTATGGGAATCCCGAAAGGAATCACACTGATTGTCGGTGGCGGCTATCATGGAAAATCCACACTTCTGACTGCACTCGAACTGGGCGTTTATAACCATATCGCAGGGGACGGCAGAGAGTTTGTGATCACGGATGAGACCGCCTTAAAACTTCGTTCGGAGGACGGACGGTTTATCAAAGATGTCGATATTTCCATGTTTATCAATGACCTGCCAAACGGAAAAGATACCCATCATTTTTCAACGGAAGATGCCAGCGGAAGCACATCGCAGGCAGCCGGGATCGTGGAAGGCATGGAGGCGGGAAGCCGCCTGTTTCTGCTGGATGAGGATACGTCTGCAACGAACTTTATGGTAAGGGATGCATTTATGCAGAAAGTAGTCAGTCCGGACAAAGAGCCGATCACGCCGTTTCTTTCCCGTGCGCGCGATCTGTATGAGCAGGCAGGAATTTCTACCATCCTGGTAGCGGGCAGTTCCGGTGCCTTTTTCCATATTGCGGATACCGTGATCCAGATGGACCGTTACAAGCCGGTTGATATTACAAAAAAAGCAAAGGCATTGTGCAAAGAATTCCCGATTTCAGAGGAAAAGCCACATCCGTTCGCCCTGCCACACAGTCACCGGATCATGGAAAAAGATAAAAACGGTGCCACAAAACGCAGGGATTACCGGAGCGGAGCCGTGCGCAAAAATGAGCCGGAGCGGTTAAAATTAAAAACCATGGGAACGGATGGATTTGCCATCGGAAAGCAGACCGTGGACCTGCGGTATTTAGAACAGCTGATCGACAGCGAACAGACTGCGTGCCTTGGCATGCTCTTAAAATATGCGGTCGAACACCTGGTGGACGGCAAACGGACAATTGCCGAAGTCGTTGTACAGTTACAGAAAGAACTCGAAACGTCCGGCATGCATTTTCTGGTAGAAAACGGTATCGTTTCCGGCGGTTATGCCATGCCGCGGGTGCAGGAGATGTATTCCTGTTTTAACCGTTATCGTGTATAGAAAAAGGGAAGCACAGGAGAGACTATGAAAAGAATATTAGTTGTCGTTGACATGCAAAACGATTTTACGACCGGACCGCTGGGCAATGCAGAGTGTGCAGCAGTCATTCCGAAGGTCGCGGAAGTGATAAAAACAGGCGTGTATGACAGAATCATTTTCACCCAAGACACGCACCAGAGTAATTATCTGGATACGCAGGAAGGAAAGCGGTTGCCCGTCGTGCACTGCATCGAAGGAACCGAAGGCTGGGAGATTGCGCCTGTGATCCGTAAGGCAGCATCCTTTTATTCCAAAGAACAGATCGAGACGATCTGTAAGCCGGCATTTGGCAGTGTGCAGCTTGGCGAGTGCTTAAAGCAGTACTGCGGTGATGCAGAGGCACAGATTGATTTCTGTGGCGTGTGCACGGGTATCTGTGTCATCAGCAATGTCATGATTGCCAAAGCCTTTGTTCCGGAAGCGCGCGTGTGCGTGATTGAAAAAGCATGCGCCTGCGTGACACCGGAGTCGCACCGCACGGCGATCGAAGCGATGAAAACCTGTCAGGTGGATATACAGTAATTGTATCTTATTTAAGTAAGAAGAAAAGAGAAGAATTATGAAGTTAAATCAGATCATCACCAGTCTGCTGGAAACAGACATGTACAAATTTAGTATGGGAGAGGCCATCTATCACCAGTTTTCCGACTATAAAACTACATGGACATTCAAGTGCCGCAATACCGATGTGCACTTTACGGCAGAGATGGTGCAGGAGATCAAAGAGCAGATTAAGGCGTACTGCAGTCTACGTTTTACAGAGGAAGAGCTGGAATATCTGAACCGCATTACATGGATCAAGGGAAGCTATATTGATTTCCTGCGCCTGTGGCAGCCGCGCTATGAGGATTTTAAGATTTCGGATGAGGCGGAATGCGGACTTTCCATCGAGACATTCGGTACCTGGCTGAATACATCCTTGTATGAGATCCCGACACTGGCGATTGTCAACGAAGTGTATTTCCGTATGGCGTACGATTATGACAGGCTTTATGCCAGTTTCCGGGAACGTCTGGAACGGAAGATCAAAGATGCCAGCGGCAGATACGAGATCGGTTCGTTCAGTGAATTCGGACTGCGCCGCCGTCTTTCCGCAGAGGCACAGGAGCTTGCTGTCCGCAAGCTGAAAGAAGCAGAATTTCACGGGTCAGAATTTGTCGGAACGTCCAACGTCTATCTGGCCAAAAAATACAATCTGACACCGGTCGGAACCATGGCACATGAGTGGATCATGTGTGTCGGACAGGGAAATCACAAACATAACCCGGCATACTCCAACTGGTATGCGCTTGATGCCTGGGTACGCGAGTATGGCGTGTTAAACGGTATTGCACTGACCGATGCGATTACGACTGACTGTTTCCTGCGGGATTTCCAGCTGACCTATGCAACGTTGTTCTCCGGCGTGCGTCATGACAGCGGAGATCCGGTGGAGTGGGGCGAAAAAATGATCGCGCACTACCGGAAACTGGGAATCGATCCGGCAAATAAAACTTTATTGTTCAGTGATTCTCTTGATTTTGCACGGGCACACGAACTGTACGAACATTTCCGAAACCGCACAAAGGTGGCTTTTGGAATCGGCACCTATATCTCGAATGATACGGAGGTACCGGCACTGAATATCGTCATGAAAACCACGCTGTGCAACGGCATGGATGTCGCAAAGATTTCCGATACCCCGGGCAAGGGAATGTGCAAGAACCCGGATTATGTGCACTATCTGAAACGATGCATCGACTGGCGTATGAATCATGACAGATAAAAATTCTGATTTACAGACAAAGGAAGAAGGAACAGACCTATGAATTATACAGAGTGTATCGAACAGGCGAGAGGCCGTATCGGATCTTACTGTAAGGCGTGCTGGGAATGTAACGGCAGAGCCTGTAAAAACCAGATGCCGGGGCCGGGAGCCAAAGGTATCGGAGATACCGCCATCCGCAACTATGACAAATGGAAAGAAATCCGCGTCCAGATGGACACGCTGGTCGAAAACCGTCCATGTGACACGACACTGGAACTGTTTGGCAGAACGTTTCAGTATCCGTTTTTTGCCGGTCCGGTAGGTGCCGTGCAGCTGCACTACGGAGACTGCCTGAATGATATTTCCTACAACGATATTCTCGTTTCCGCCTGTGCGGCATCTGGCATCGCTGCTTTTACCGGAGACGGAACCGACAGCAATGTCATGGTCGCAGCCACAAAAGCGATCAAAAATGCCGGCGGACTGGGAATTCCGACCGTAAAGCCGTGGAACATCGAAGTGATCCGGGAAAAAATGGCGATGGTAAAGGATTCCGGTGCCTTTGCCGTGGCAATGGATATCGATGCGGCTGGACTGCCGTTTTTAAAGAATCTGACCCCACCGGCCGGAAGCAAATCGGTGGAGGATCTGCGTGAAGTGAAACAGGCGGCAGGGCTGCCGTTTATCGTCAAGGGAATCATGACCGTCAAAGGTGCCATGAAGGCAAAAGAAGCCGGGGCCGATGCGATCGTTGTGTCAAACCACGGCGGGCGTGTTCTGGATCAGTGTCCTGCCACCGCAGAGGTGCTCGAAGAGATCGCAAATGCAGTCGATGGCTCCATGAAGATTTTTGTCGACGGAGGCATCCGTTCCGGTGTGGATGTGTTTAAGGCACTGGCACTGGGAGCCGATGCGGTGATCATTGCCCGTCCGTTTGTGACTGCCGTGTATGGCGGAGCGCAGGAAGGCGTCGAGACTTATGTCAATAAGATCGGAAGCGAACTGAAAGATACGATGGCAATGTGCGGTGTGGCTTCACTGAAGGAGATCACACGGGATTGTGTCAGAGTGTGAGAATTACATATTGAGAAAGGATGAAACGCTTGTGTTCGTGGCGGGTGCCATGGATATGGGCGTTTTTTCTGTTGAGGTGAGAAAATGGATAGATTTTGTTATATTTTTTGCTGAAAAAGGTTGGTTGATGTAAAAATGTGATATAATAGAAAATAAAAATAAAAATAAGGGATTAGGGAAGAAATATAGGAAAGTGTACGGTTTATGGGACGGAAAAAAGTGTATTCTATGGGAAATGTAGAATAATGAATGGAATAGTAAGAAGACATTTCTATTGATAGTTCAAAAAATATAATACTATAAACATCGGTGTTGTAGAAAAAATAGATTGAGGAGTGCAAGCAGATTATGAAGAAAGTATGGATTATAAAGGAGAAGATAATTATTGTATTTGTAGTGGTTTTAGTAGCTTGTATGATAAGCCCTAATATGATTATCCATGCAGAGACAGAAAAAAATATTTATTATATGGGTGAAACACAAAAGAAAAATGATGCCGGATATAAAAAAGATGTTGAAATGAAAAGTTCAGATTTTCATAATGGATGGAGATTGGGGCAGTTTTGTATTAGTGGGTGGACTAGAAGAACGACGGATGACAACGGAAATCCGGTATTTCTTAAAAATGTTGGAGATGAGATATCTGTATCTTTTTTGTTGAATCAAAATATTGATAAATTAAATAATAAATGTAATTTGCAAATTTCAGAAGATAAAAATGGATATGATGAGTATTTTGGTATCACAAAAGCTGAAAAAACTAATTTTGGTCGTGGAACTTTATTGATAAAAATGAAAAATTATCAAAATAAAGAAACTATTCAGGCACCGTACACAAATTATTTGGAGGGTGTGAAAAAGGGTGCAAATATAAAAATAGATACATTTGAAGAAGGGGATTATGAGATCGCGTTAGATTATGAAATACGTAATAATAGGTTTCATATAAAAAAATGGGATCCAATCAATACATATTCACATTATCAGATAATGATAAAATTTTCTGTGCGCAATGGAAATTGCATGGTTTACCCATTTGACGTGAATACAGGGTCAGAATTGACAAATTGTTCATTCACAGAGAATGGATTCTATTTGGATCTGGCAAATTCAAGGTATCTTGATACTGATGTAAAGAAGGAAAATTATGTAGAGGAGAATGGAACATTAATCGAAGATACTCGCTTTAATCGACCAGCCAAGGATGGAGAAGAGTTTACTGATCCAGGAATTTATACTATCATGGTTAGTAATCAATATACGAAAAGTAAAACGGAAAAGAAAATTTATGTTGGAACAGATCCAATTTTGAAGGCGTATGTAACAACGGGAGAAGATATAGATCAAATTAAAAAATTGCTTAGCGAAGGTGCCGTAATTGAGGATGATGGAACAATTACATTGGCTTCGAATGAAATAATAGAAGGAACTGAGCAAACCACAGAGATGGTTGAAACCATGACAAATGGGAAAGCTCCGAATCGAAAGAAAGCTGAAATTGTGCAAGAAAATAGAACAAATGTTTTTTCAGTTGTTGGAGTTATTATTGCAGCTGTTATTTTAGTGTTATTTACGTTAATTGCAAAAAGAAAGAAACATAAGATTAAAGAAAAAGATTCTGCGGAGGAAATGGAATGAAAAAAATCATAGCATTATCACTTTTGCTGTGTGTTGTATTATCTGGTTGTTCTTTTAATAAGTCCGTAAATAACGATACAGGAAGCAATAATACACAGGAACGTCAGGCAACAGATGTAGTTGGATCAGAAGATGAAGATGTTCCTGAATTTACGAATTTGAGTGATCCTGAATTATGTTCTTATTTGGAGAAAAACATATATGCAGATGTTATAACCACATTAGATAGTACGGATTATCTTGTTGAAGATGTTAAGGCAACATATGTCTCGAAAGAATATTTGGATGAACTGGCCTATAATTCAAAGTCAAATATTTATTTTGGATATAACTTGGAAGATGTAGAAAAGGAGTTTGGGAACGAAAAGTATATTTTTACATGTGATGAATCTGGACAAACAGTAGTTGAAAGATATGAACAATATGACAATACTTTCAATCAGGTTGTGCAGAATGTAGCAATAGGAACTGGAGTCGTTTTGATTTGTGCTACAGTGTCGGTAGTGTCTGCGGGTGTTGGAGTTCCTGCAGTCAGTGTAATATTTGCAGCTGCTGCGAAAACGGGGACTGTAATGGCGGTACAATCAGCAGCAATTGGAGCAGCAATTACTGCGACGGTTACAGGCATACAGACACATGATGTTAATGAAACTTTGAAGCAAACTGCATTATCGGCAAGTCAAGATTTTAAATTCGGTGCAATACTTGGTGTAGCGACAGGTGGAACCGGAAAGATTTTTCAGTTATCCAAAGCAACAAAGGGTGGATTGACTTTAAATGAAGTTGCACAAATACAAAAAGATACAAAATATTCTCTTGGATTGATTAAAATGTTTCGTTCGACTAAAGAGGCAGAGATTTATAAAGAGGCAGGATTAATAGAGACGGTCATTAATGGAAAACCTGCATTAATAAGAAATATTGATCTGACATATAAGAGTGAGTTAGCAGGGAAAACAGTTACAAATCTTGAGAGAATGAAACAAGGTTATGCGGCGATTGATCCAACAACTGGTCTGGCGTATGAATTACATCATATAGGACAGTCCGTGGATTCACCTCTTGCTATATTGACAAAGGAAGAACATATAAGTGCAGGAAACAATGGAATATTACATGATTTAAATATTGCGGATGGTCAAGGGGTTCACAGTCAATTGTCAAAGGTACAGTGGGATGGGCAAAGAAAAGCGTTTTGGCAAGGTTTGTGTAAGGCTTTAACATAAGGAGAGATAGGAATGAATATCATACAGGCATTGCAGGGAAAAGAAAATCTGCTAAATGGGGATGGAGTAGAGGAAAGCGTTGTCGCAGCAGCTGAAAGAGAACTTAATTTAAAATTTGCTGCAGATTACAGAGAATATTTACTCAGAATGACAATAGCTGCGTACGATGGTCATGAATTTACTGGATTATCAAAGGCGGTAAGAACCAATGTGGTTGAGGTGACAAAACAGAAATGGTTGGAATGCAGTAAGATCTCAAAAAGTTGGTATGTGATTGAAGAGACAAATATCGATCAGATTGTAATTTGGCAGAGTCAGGATGGAAAAGTATATGAGACTATTGGGGGAAGTGAGCCAGTATGCGTTGCGGATTCTATGATTGCGTTTGTTATGAATATGAAGTAGTGGGAGTTTATCTGTGAGGAGTTAGAAAATGAGTAGCAGTAAGGGAAAAGCAAAAGAAATTGCTATAAATTCAAAGGAAGCTGTTGTTAAGCTTTTGGATCAGGATGGAAATGGACAAATAGATAGTGTAGATATTATTTTGTTGGCGTTAAAAGTACCAGGAGTAAAAATTGATAGGGCTAAGTTTTTGCAAAAGGAGTTTTTCAAAAATCATCCACAAGAGGTAATTGATGTAGCACTTGCATCAACACCTGCACAGGCAGGAATTTCGTTAGAGGAAATCAATAAGATCGCGGATGAAGTGATTAAATTTGAGCGTAATGCTGTGTCGGGAATATCATTGGCACTTGGGATACCGGGAGGCGTGGCAATGGCAGCCACAATTCCAGCAGATATAGCTCAGTATTATGGATATATGTTGAGAGCTGCGCAGAAGATGTTGTATTTATATGGATTTCCAGAGTTGGATACCTCGGAGGAAGCAATTGCATTAGATTCAGAAACCATGAATGCATTGACGCTTTGCTTGGGTATCATGTATGGTGTTGCAAATGCAAATAATGCTATAAAGGCAATGGCAAAGGCTCTGGCAACTGGAATAGAGAAAAAATTAATAAAGAAGGCGTTGACTAAAGGCACGATATATCCAATTGTAAAAGCGATTGCAAAATGGTTTTCCGTAAATATGACAAAGGAAATTTTTGCGGGATTTTTTAAAAAAGCAATTCCGGTATTGGGAGGGGTTGTTGGGTGTGGAATTACATATGCGACATTTAAACCATGCTGTTATCGATTGAAGGATGCGCTTCAAGATACGATGCTCAGCAACCCAGATCATAAATCAAATGCGGAAGAGAACAAAATTTATTATGATATCGAAGTAGGATAGGCTGAGACAGGAGATGAGGAAATGTAAAAATGAAATATAAGATGATTGATTTATGTGCTGGAATTGGAGGCATTAGAAGAGGATTTGAACTAACACATGGTTTCAAAAATGTTATGGCTGCTGAAATAGATCCATTTGCGGCTAAAACTTATGAGCATTTATATGGGGAAAAACCGATGGCAGATCTGACATCGCAGGATTTTCTAGATGCGGTAAAAAAATTAAAATATGATATTTTGTTAGCTGGATTTCCATGTCAGACATTTAGTCGAGTTGGAAAGATGGAAGGTTTTGAGGATGCAACTAAAGGGACTATTTTCTTTTCAATAGCTAAAATTATATCTGAAACAAGACCTAAAGCAGTATTTCTTGAAAATGTAGAGAATTTGATTTCGCATGATAAAGGGAGAACTATTGATACAATTATAAGAACTTTAGAGAAGGAGTTGGAATATAAAGTTGTTGGTGTAACAGTTGATGATAAAGGTAATTATATATATTCAAAAAAAACTTTTGTACGTAATAGCCGATATTTTGGGATTCCACAAAATAGACCCCGTGCTTTTATAATGGCATTCGATAGAAAATGGTACGGAAGTGCTGTAAATGAATTAATTGTGGATTTGCCAGAAGGCAATAAAAAGTGCATCTATAAAGACATTAATGATCTATTAGAAACAGAGGTCGAAGATCGTTACTATATGTCAGAAGGATTTTGGGAAACTTTGAAAAAACATAAACAACGACAAAAATTGAATGGTAATGGATTTGGATATTGCATTGTTAATCAAAAACCAGATTTAACGGCTAATACAATTTTGGCAACAGGGGGATCAGGAAAAGAACGGAATTTGATATATCAACCGAAAGATGGGGTTGCTGGGAAAAAGGTAAAATATAAAAAGACAAAATTGAATAGTGAGGGAATCCGTGTTATGACACCAACTGAGTGGGGACGGTTACAAGGATTTATAGGATATGCTTTTAAGGAGAATGAGAAGGAAAAATTTAGTTTTCCTGATGGTATTTCAGATGGTCAAAAATACAAACAGTTTGGAAATTCTGTAACAATTCCTGTGATAGAGGAGATGGCTAGTTTTATGTTAGAATGTTTTGATATTATGAATAAATATTGTAAAAAGAAAATAATTGAATCTCTTAAAAAAAAGGAAATTGTTACTGAACAAGAGTGTCAATGTATATTGGAAATACCTAAATCTCATACGGAGATGATTTTAAAGGAAATGGTACAAAATAAGGAAATATATAAAGTAGAACAGAAAAAAAGCTATTATTACATAAAGTGTCCAGATATTAAATGCGAAGAAGTATAGTTTATGCATGGAGTGTTAACCAAATTGGGGGCGAATGAATGAATGGATGTAATTATATTGAAAAATTTATAAAAGAATGCAAGATTTTTTATGGAAAAAATTTAATATCAGAAGAATCTATAATCAGAAGATATTTATCTTTTCTCTCAACGCAATTTGAAAAGGAAGAAAGAAAGACAAGTTTTGCATTGCATACAGGATCTCTTTGTTTTGATGTAATTGCCATTGTAATGTTCACACTTGAAAGTATTGCGTATAATATGTCAAATAATGATGACTTAATAGCATCTCTTCGAGTTGGAAATTTAGTTTTATATAAAAATTCCAGATATAGATGGAGGGGGACTATAGAGCGTGAAGGGAAAATTTTTTTTGCATTAGAAAAGGACGGAAGGGGAAAGGATGGAAATAATATAATTTATAGCGGATATGAAACTAATAAACATTTAATAAAACCATATTATGGAACATCAAAAAGAACAGATAGCAGAGGAATTAGAAGAGAACAGCATGCAAGAGAGAATTTTTTAGAATGGTTATTAGAAATCCCTGAGCGGGAAATTCCGAGTGAGTTGGATATTTCTGTTGTAATTATTGCTAATAGAAAAAAGTTATCTGATATATTAAAGAATATATCGATTGTCTATGACGGAAATAAGAGAATTAGTTTATTAGACATAGTACCCGTTGCGTATTACACGTCAAATGGCGAAGAATATAGCCTTGGGAAAAACCAAACGAAAGCGGAAGCAGTTTTGAAAATTGCAGGTAAGATATCAGAAGCCAGAGATTTGATTTTAAACAAGCAATTGAATAAAACGGTTGGAATGTTAGTGATGGAAACGGAAGGTATCACAAAGAATAGTTCTGAACTTATAGATTTACTGAGTAGGAAAACTTTGTGCTTTACGCATGTTATGGGACCACTAAGAATGGAATTAGGCCAAGAAGTTGTGGAGTTATATGATGAAACAGATGTTTTTGCTTGCACAAAAGAATTTTTAGAGGAAAATAGTACTTCGATACAATGCGATAACTATTTAACGCGTGAGCTAGATCAACAAATAAAAAATATAATTAAATTAAATATTCACCAGACAGTAATAAAGACTGGGGGTTGGGATTGGAAAACGTATTTGGATTTAAGACGTAAATTAGATAAAGTGAGAAAGTCAACATGGGATGATAGACAAGAATTTGTATTATCTACATTTGCTTTAATAAATTTGTTTAATTCATCTGTGTTTTCTATGAGGTCTTTAGAAGAGGCAATTTCGCGACAAACGTTTAATGTAACTATTATATCGCCAGAGCAGCGAGTAAAACAAATAATTGAATTAGGTAATAGATCAGGGGAATTATATGCTACATGTAAATGGGTAACAGACACTATACAAAATAGGTATAGGGAATTACTAAATTCTAATACAAAAAAAAGGTATTTAGAAACGTATTTGAAAGAGAATTATGGTTATAAGATTGCTATTATTGTTCCTAAAGCGTATTATGTTACTCTTTTAAACAACATATATACAAATATGTTGTTTTGGAGAAATGTACGTTGTGTTACAGCGAGTAAATATGATGCGAAAAGTTGCTATGACAAGATATTGATTGTCGGTAATATAAGCAATAGAAAATTTAATATAATGCAATGTAGTGCCGCAGAGAGTGTTGATATTCTACTGTATCCTTGTGAGGAAATTCTATTATCAAATCAGAAGAAAAAATCTGCCATTTTAACGCAAAGGTTAAATAGTAAACAAGGGTTGTGTCTGGCAGAAGTAAATGTGAACAAGGATCTTCTCGAGGATCAATTTGATGAAATAGTTGAACAGGAATTCTCTGAAGTAGATCAATACATAGAGAAGATGAATTTGTATCAATTGCATCAAAATGTTGTTGCATCTGCTAGTAGTATAACAGGAGTTGTAAATACAGAAGTACAAGCAGTGGGAAGATTTGTAACTGGAGAACAAATTTTATTCTCTAAATATTATAATCCTATTGTATATGATCCGAGTTCTGGAACAGTTTCAGAAGTTAAAGTAGATCAATTGGAAAGTGGAGACATTCTAATTTTTGTAAAGCGAGACAATTATACAAGTAATGTAGTTGATTTTATTTATGATGAATTAATTATCCAGAATAAATTAAACGAAGATGTTGTTAATTCAACAAATATGGCTAATTATTGGAAACAAATATTGCGCACCTATAAAGAAAATGGAGGGTATACATATCAAGAAATTGCTTCACAAATGAAAGTGTATGGAAGTTCTTTGCAAGCAGTAACTATTCGCCAGTGGTTAATGGAGGATAGTCATATTGTTGGACCAAGAAATGAGGAAACAATGCGACAAATTGCATTGTTAACGGGGGATAAGAAATTAAGTAAAAATGTACATACATGTTTTGAAGCGTGCAGAGTGGTACGACATCAAAGAAAAGAAATATTAAATTTAATAGGTCGAGCAATTACAGACAAATTAACAGGGAATCAACCTGTACAAGGAAGTATATTTTCCATTGTTTATGATAATGTTGAAAATCTTTCGGAAACAATGGAACTAGACACAATATTTCATTTAGATGAAGTGATTAATGTTCCGATTAATCTTGCTAATAGGCCTATTACGGAGATGGAGGTATTAGTGTGAAAGAAAGTAAATCAAGCAAAAAACGTGGATTAGCCACAAAAAGAAGGCTCACATAGTGAACCTATTTAATGGTATTTCCACCTAAGAAAAGAGGCGTACCTGCACATCAACAGTAAACGGGTGGGTGCATCTGATATTGATGCCGGGAGGCCTTAATAATTGAGTTAATTGTAACACGAAAACTTGAAGGCGTAAAACACTTTCGTTACTATTTGTGCCGCCGCTTGGCGGCAGAATGGAGATTATTATGAACAAACTAGAATATATAGATCAAATGATTAAGGCTCGAGAAGAGTATATTCATTTAATCAAACAGGAATTACTTGGACCGGGATCTGAGTTTTCTATTCCAGATTGTGAGCATGAATTGATTTCAAGTAGTCCAACAAGTAGATATTCAATAGGAATATTATTTCCGCAAAATATATATGTAAAGCAAGATAGTGAAGAAACATTAGAGATAAATGAATTAAATGCGCATGACGAAGAACTGGAAGGGATGGTTGTTGGAGTAGAAGAATTAAATGATATGCCAAAAGCAAAACAAGAGTTTTCACAGGAGCAAAGTTACAATGATGTAGAAGAGGAAAACCTTGATGAAGAGGTTTGTATGTCGTCTCAATATAAACAATCATCAATGGGGATTACATTTATTGTTGAAGGAGATACAGATGTTGTAAGAGGTTCACTTTCTTTTGCAACATATAGAAAGGCTACGGTATCTGATTGTGTAATTCCATATAAACCTGATGATGGAGAAACATATAAAATACCGATAGAACTTGAACATAAAATGAAATATGATGCAAGCATAAAAGCAATTCGGTTATTAGCAAATATTGACTATAAGGAAGCCAGGAGAATTTTTGAGCAAGATACTTTATCAGAGCAAGATGCAGAAGTATTAAGGCCAATTACATATCGATTTATAGATTTGGTGAAGAATGGGTATGTTAGGGAGCCACATTTGATACCAGAATTCGTTTTAAATTTTAAAAAAGGAAATTATGTTGAATGTGAGCCAATTGAAGAATTGGAGAAGTTGGATATTAAAATATCGGCTTTAAAAACGTGTTTGAAAGATAACACTTATTCGATAACTATTATGTTGGTAAATGCTAAGGATGATAATATAGGAAAACCATATAACTGTTTGTTTCAATCAAAAATAGAGATTAGAACAGATATTAATAATTTTGTTTTCTTAGATAGTAATCCTAATATGGATTGGGACAATTTAGATGATGAAGAGAAATCTTTAAAACTATTGTATCGCAACAAAAAAAATTATGCTACAGGGCTAGGAACTTCTGCAGATTGGAAAATTGACGGTAATGGACAGGGAAGTGTTTGGACGGAGTATTTTCCACAGGTAGAAGTACCGCAAATGGACTTTACTTTGCCTCCTAATAATCTGGTTTCAGATGACGAATTGTCAATGAAATATTTTTCGGATTTAAATGATATAGCAAAAGAAGACAAGCTTTTATCTTTGGAAAACCTTGTAAATTTGTACAAAACATGGGTAGATAATCTAGAAACTATAGCACAAACGTTGGACCCTAAATATTGTTCTATTGCAGCAGCAAATATTAGAGAATGTAAACGTGCATATGGGAGAATGGATAAAGGGATTAGTATATTAAGAGAAAATGAAAAGGCATATACTGCGTTTATGTTAGCTAATCGTGCAATGTTTATGCAGAGAATTCATTTGCAGATGCAATCAGATATGGCAGATAGGGAACATTACCCAGGCGACGAATTAGTATCAGAAAAATTACATAATATGGATTATTATGAAGAAGATGATGCAAAGACAAGATGGCGTCCGTTTCAGATTGCTTTTATATTAATGGATATAGAGTCAATCGTAGATGAAAAGTCAGAAGATAGAAATATTGTTGATTTAATATGGTTCCCTACCGGAGGTGGAAAAACAGAAGCATATTTAGGACTAACTGCAGTCACAATTTTTTATAGAAGGCTTGCATATCTAGATCTATCGGATGGAACTGCGGTTATAATGAGATATACTTTGCGACTTTTGGCTGCACAACAGTTTACAAGAGCTTCGACTCTTATTTGTGCATGTGAATATATTCGAAAAGATTGCCTTGTAAAACGATCAAAATATCCAGCATATTCATTGGGAAAAACTCCTATTACAATTGGATTATGGATTGGAGGTGCACACATTCCTAACAATAATACCGGGGAGCAGAGTGCACAATATTTTTGTGAAAAGCTAACAAAATCAACAGGTTTTTCTATTGAAAGTGCAAAAGTAAGATATAACAAATTTCAAGTACTAAAATGTCCTTGGTGTGGAACTAAAATGGTAAGAGATTATAAGGACAGAAAAGAATATGGGAAGTGGGGATACCAATTAAAAGATGGAAAACATTTCTTCTTATTCTGTCCACACGAAGAATGTGATTTTACTTCACGGCTTCCGATACAAATAATAGATGAAGAACTATTTGATAATCCGCCAACGTTGTTATTTGGAACTGTTGACAAATTTGCGATGCTTCCATGGGACGGAAGAATAGGATCTTTTTTTGCGGTAGGATCTGAAAATAGATGCCCAGAGTTGATTATTCAAGATGAGTTACATCTAATATCTGGCTCGTTAGGAACGATGGTGGGTTTATATGAAACTGCAATTGATGCATTGTGTGGACAAAAAGGAATTAAAGCTAAAATTATTGCTTCGACAGCAACTATTCGGAAGGCTAAGGAACAGTGTTCTGCACTGTATAATCGTGAAGTAGTCCAATTCCCTGCGCCAGGTTTAAATGCAGATGATTCTTTTTTTGCCAAAGAAGCAAGGGTTGATTTAAAAAATGGTATATACGGTAGAAGGTATATTGGGGTACAGCCATCTGGAAAGACGAAAGCAATGGTTGAAATTAGAATACTTGCAACAATGCTACAGACAATTTATTCGATGAATCTGTCTGATGAAGAGATAAAAGATAAGTATTGGACATTGACTGCATATTATAATAGTCTTAAAGATTTGGGAAAGGCCTCATCAATGATAGATGATGATGTTAAAGACTTTATTATTAGAACTGCTAACAGGCACTTTGAAAAAAGACGATTTATAGGAGGTGCTGATGAACTCACTAGTAGAGTTACAACGACAGAATTAAACGAAACACTAGACAAGTTAGAAAAAGTAAAATATTCAAGTGATAAGGATGGAAAGCATAGATTTGCGTCGAATATTCTTCTGGCAACTAACATGATTTCTGTTGGAATAGATGTAGCTCGTTTAAATACAATGGTTATGGTAGGACAGCCTAAACTGACAAGCGAATATATACAGGCTTCAAGTAGAGTTGGAAGATCTTATCCTGGAATGGTTGTTGTGCAATATGATTCTACAAAAAGTAGAGATCGATCACATTACGAACAATTTAGACCTTATCATGAGTCTTTTTATAAATACGTGGAACCGACAGGTGCTACTCCATTTTCAAAACCAGCGCGAGAGAGGGCATTACATGCTGTTTTAACGGCTATATTAAGAAACAAAGCGGGGATGAAAGAGGATAAATCGGCTCAGTTATTTGATGAAAATAGATATGAGCTCGAATTAAAGGAAATTGAAGAATTTATTGTATCAAGAGTACAGACAATAAATAGTCGATTAGATCAGAATCTCAACGATGATTCGGAATCTGTTAGAGAAGAAATAAAAGAATTTTTTTCCGAATGGCAGGAGAAAGTAGAGGAATGTGGAAATCAAGCAAAACAATTATATTTTGGTAGAAAGTTTATTTTAAAAGAGCCAGGAAAAGGTGAAGAAAGACTTTTGCGGCCGTATAAAGAAAAATGTTATGATAATGCAAGGGATACTATGACATCTATGCGTAATGTTGATTCATCAGTAACAGGAAGTATTATAATATGGGAGGATTAAACGTATGGAAAAGGGGATAAAAAGTAAAATAGCTTTGAAGAATGTCGCTTATTCTGTAAGAGCTACGCAGGCGGTTTTACAATATGGAGTTGGCGCAATGGTTGATTTCCCAGAACAAACTTTAGTTACAGCAGCACCTGAGACATGGGAAAAAACTAGCAAAATATATGATGATCGTTTTGCAAAAGCATTGGATGTAGAATATTTTGCGTTACCCATAAATATATCGTATTCTAGATTTCCTGAGTGGTATTTTTGCCCAAAATGTAGAAAGTTTCAACCTCTTTCCAGCTGGATCAAAGAATATCGAGCAAAAGCGAACCCAAGTAAATTAGAGGCTGATCCATATATGACTCGAAATTTACAGTGTGTGAAATGTCATCAGGATTTGGTTGCTTCTAGGATTGTTACAATTTGTGAAAATGGACATTTGAATGATTTCCCTTGGGTAAAATGGGTGCACACGCGAGCACGAAAGCCTATATGTGCTAATCCTTGCCTTAAATTCAAAACAGGAGCTTCAAGCACAGAGGGACTTGAAGGTTTGTCGGTGAGTTGTACGTGTGGAGCATCAACATCTTTAAAAGGGGCATTTGATCCAAATATTTTTAAAGAACTTGATGAAAAAAATGAAACCGAAAATTTTTTGTGTACAGGCCATCATCCTTTTAAAAATTCAAAGACAGTGTGCGGATGCTATCCGAGAACTGTTCAAAGAGGTGCATCTTCAGTTTATTTTCCAGTTACATATAGTTCGTTAGTAATTCCACCATATGCGGACTTATTGAATACGAGAATTGAAAAAAGCAAAACATTTGATGAGTGTTTAACAATTATTGCAGACGCTGAGCCAGAAGAAAAGAAAGAGCTTATAGAAAAAAGATTAGTTAAGTGGTCCAAAAAAATAGCTTTGGAAATTGGAACATCTGCAGAAGAATTAGAAAAATTATTGAGGAGTAAATTACTAGATGAATCGGATAAAGTCGAAGTTACTAGTATAAAATATAAGATACAGGAATATCAGGCGCTGTCAGGCGAAATAGTTTCGCCTGAAGCAGGCTGGGGGGATTTTGTACGTGAGCAGATTGATATTTCGGAATATAGAATACCACATGTTATGGCTGTTTCACTAATTGATAAGGTGCGAGTTGTTAATGCACTAATTGGATTTTCGCGTATTACACCGGCTTTATCCCCTAAAGATGAGGGATTTGTTAGTATTAAAGAATCTTCAACCAAATGGTACCCGGCATGTGAAGTAAGAGGTGAAGGCATATTTATCGAGTTTGATAATAGTGAAATTGAGAACTGGATAATTTCAAATCCAGAAGTCGATGAACGAGTTAAAATTATACAGGATAATTATAATAGCTCTTTTATAGGGCAAAATCATCCTAGAAAAATAACCCCTAAATTTATCATGTTACACACTTTATCACATTTACTGATTAAACAACTTAGTTTTGAATGTGGTTATAGTATAGCTTCTTTAAACGAACGAATATATTGTTCCGATATAAACGATGGGAAAGTTATGGCTGGTATATTTATTTACACGGCAAGTGGAGATTCTGAAGGTACATTAGGTGGTTTGGTTCGACAGGGGATGCCGGATGCCTTGCCTTCAATAATTCGACGAGCTATTAGAGAAGCAAAAACTTGTTCTAATGATCCTGTATGTATATTAAGCAGAGGGCAAGGGAGGGATTCCTTGAATTTAGCAGCATGTCATGCATGTGGATTATTGCCAGAAACTTGTTGTGAAGAAAGAAATGGCTTTTTGGATAGAGCTTTAATTGTTGGAACTTATAAGGAACCTCAGATTGGTTTTTGGAAAGAAGTGTTATAGAATTATGGGAAATGAGAAGTTTATGAAAGAAGAATCATTACAACTATATTATGAAAAGTATCTTAAAGATATAAGACAGGTATCTAATTCAACAATTACACATTATACGCAGGCATTAAGAACAGTTTCTAAATATTTAGTTGATGATAGGAAAATACAAAATAGCATTTATGAAATTAAAGATATAGGAGAACTTGAGGTCATTAAAAAACATTTGGAGGGGAATGCGGAGTTTACAGCTCTCGATAAACGAGGACATCAAATGTATAGTACTGGACTAAATAATTATATAAAATTTGCGAAAGGAGAAGGATTTGGCAATATTAAGAAGAAAATAGAAATTTTTGATGAAGAAGTGCCCATAGGGAAAATAAAAACAAGGAAAAGTACATCATTGTCTAGATCTTCAATTATCAAAAACCAATCAATAGAATCTGCAGGGTATCAATGTGAATATGATTCAAATCATGTAACATTTATTTCGAAAACAACAAAGCATATGTATATGGAGGGGCATCATGCAATTCCTATGAAGTTTCAAGACAAATTCAATTATAGTATAGATATATATGCAAATATAGTTTGCTTGTGTCCGATTTGTCATAGGTTATTGCATTATGGAATTGCCAGCGAGAAAGATAAGGTTTTAAATAAAATTTATTCAGCGAGAGCAGATAGGCTTGCTGCTTGCGGAATTAGAATTGGAAAAGCTGATTTTAAAGAACTGGTAATGTGATATATGAAAAACAATACATTAAATTATTACAACACCAATGCAAAATCTTTTGTTTCCTCTACCCTTGTAGTTGATTTTACGGGAACTCAGGACAAGTTTCTATATTTTCTTCCACCAACATCATCCATCTTGGATTTCGGTTGCGGTTCCGGAAGAGACACAAAGTATTTTCTTTCTGCGGGAATGCAGGTTGATGCAATAGATGGATCAGAAGAATTGTGCAAATTAGCAAGTAAATACACAGGAATTCCAGTAAAACAAATGCTGTTTGAAGAATTGGATGTGAAGGCGCAGTACGATGGTATATGGGCCTGTTCGTCGATTCTTCATCTTCCAAAAGATGAGTTAAAGGATGTCTTAAATAAGATGCTTGCAGCGTTAAAAGAACATGGAATTATTTATACTTCCTTTAAGTACGGAACATTTGAGGGAGAAAGGAATGGACGATTTTTTACAGATTTTACGGAAGAAACATTCCAGAAATTTGTAAAAGATATTGCCGGGATTCAGATCGAGGAAGAATGGATTACAGGAGATGTCAGACCCGGAAGAGGAGAAGAACGATGGCTGAACTTAATTCTGCGGAAAAAGTAAAAATGAATTTGCCGGAGAATATTTCAACGGATGTGATGACAGGTGGAGTCGATGAGAGAATGTATTTATATTCTCGATTAGTCGGGAGCCTGAAAAAAGCAGATGGAGTTGATATTGTTGTATCTTTCCTGATGGAATCCGGTGTGAAGATGTTATTGGAAGATTTGGATCATGCATTGCAGCGTGGTGCAAAAATTCGGATTCTTACGGGAAATTATCTTGGAATTACACAACCGTCTGCATTGTATCTGATCAAAAGCAGATTGGAAGATCAGGTAGATTTACGTTTTTATAATGATCCGAAACGTTCATTTCACCCAAAGGCATATATGTTTCATTATGCTACTTATAGTGAAATGTATATTGGTTCATCAAATGTTTCCAGAAGTGCGTTGACTTCGGGAATTGAATGGAACTATCGATTTAACAGCAATACCGATCCAGAGAGTTATCGCAAGTTTTATGAGACCTTTGAGGACTTATTTGAAAATCATTCAATTGTAATTAACGATGAAGAACTTAAGCGGTATTCCAAGAACTGGCATCGCCCGGCAGTGGCAAAAGATCTGGACAAGTATGATCAGGAGGATTCACAGGATACAAATGTACGAATGATCTATGAACCTCGCGGCGCGCAGATAGAGGTATTATGTGCGTTGGAGGCAACGCGCGAAGAAGGTGCAAAACGCGCGTTGGTTCAGGCGGCAACGGGAGTCGGGAAGACCTGTATTGCTGCATTTGATTCGAAAAAATATGATAGGGTGCTGTTTGTTGCACATCGGGAGGAAATTTTAAATCAGGCAGCTGTAACCTTTCACAATATCAGAAATTCAGATGATTATGGGTTCTTTAGAGGAACAGATAAATGTACGGATAAGTCCATAATTTTTGCTTCCGTCATGACGCTTGGAAAAACGGAATACCTGAATGAAAAGTATTTTGCAAAAGATTATTTTGACTACATTGTAATTGATGATGAGCGCGTTATAATAAGGACAAAGTTAGAGAAACCCAGTAAAATCAAGG
>ERZ837590.124-NODE-124-length-79801-cov-32.027688_pt1 | contig 79801 bp, 70 predicted proteins | sample MGYA00519573_ERZ837590 | MGnify/ENA primary metagenome ERZ837590 (study PRJEB31850, sample SAMEA3708820) | human gut metagenome | biome: human gut; feature: human-associated habitat; material: faeces | place: China | collected 2014 ... | reverse complement strand
GTAGAGCACTTGACTTTTAATCAAGTTGTCCGGGGTTCGAATCCCCGCACGCTCAGTATTTAAAAACGCAGATCTTTCAAAATAAGAAGGATTTGCGTTTTTATTAAGCGGATGTGGCGGAATTGGCAGACGCGCTAGACTTAGGATCTAGTGTCCACGACGTGCAGGTTCAAGTCCTGTCATCCGCATGAAAAGATAATCCCGAGAACAGTATGATATGATGCAGTTCTTCGGGATTTTTTGCATACGAAGGTATACAGGAGAATCTGCTGCCGGTAGTTCTCTTTATATAAAAAAGAAAGGAAAAATATATGAGAAGAGTAAAAAGAGTTATTGTGCTGATTTTGATCGTGATGTTATGCATGCCGCTGCTGACGGGAGTGCAGACCGAGGCTGCAGATGGGGAAAAACATCTGGATGTATTATTTACGCATGATACACATTCGCATCTGAACAGCTATTCTACAATCGTAAATGGGAAACAAAAAGAGGTCGGAGGCTTTGCAAGGATCAAAACATTGATCGATGAAAAGAAGAAAGAAAATCCGGATACACTTATCCTGGACGGAGGAGATTTTTCCATGGGAACCCTGATCCAGACAGTGTACACAACAGAAGCGGCAGAACTTAGGATGCTTGGATATCTGGGCTGTGATGTTACGACATTTGGCAATCATGAATTTGATTACCGTTCCGGCGGACTTGCAGATATGCTGAAGATTGCAAAGAATTCAGGGGAGACAGTTCCGGAACTTGTAGTGTGTAATGTAGACTGGGATGCCATGGAAAAAGAAGGATTAAGCAAAGGGCAGAAACAGATAGAATCCGCATTTGAGACATATGGAGTAAAGGATTATGTGGTTATTCAAAAAGGCGGTGTAAAGATAGCGGTTCTTGGGGTATTCGGGAAAGATGCATTAGAATGTGCACCTACCTGTGAACTTGAGTTTAAGGATCCTGTGGAATCAGCAAAAAATACAGTAGAAGAGATTAAGAAAAAAGAAGATGTCGATATGATCGCATGCGTTTCCCACAGTGGGACATGGGAAGATGAGAAAGTATCAGAAGATGAGACTCTGGCGAAAGAAGTACCGGATATTGATCTGATCATCAGCGGGCATACACATACGCAATTAGACCAGCCAATCAGACATGGGAATACTTATATCGTATCCTGTGGGGAATACGGTAGAAATCTTGGAAGCATTTCCATGACCCAGAAGAAAGATAAGCGCTGGAAAATGAATACTTATAAATTGATTCCGGTAACAAAGAATGTAAAATCTGATCAGGCAGCCCAAAAGCAGATTGATAAATTTATGGATACTGTTGATACCAATTATCTGGTAAATTTCGGTTATACAAAAGATCAGGTACTTGCAGAAAATGATATTAAGTTCAACAGCCTTGAGGAAATGGAAACAAAGCATGAAGAACTGAATCTGGGAGACATTATATCTGACGCCTATGTGTATGCGGTGGAAAATTCCGAAGGATATGATGGCAGGCCGGTAGATGTGGCGGTTGTGCCAAGTGGAACGGTGCGTGACACATACACAAAAGGTGATATTACGGTAGAAAAGGTTTATAATTCTTTCTCACTGGGGATCGGTAAAGACGGTCTTGCCGGTTATCCACTGATCACTGCATATTTAACAGGAAAAGAATTAAAGCTGGTAGCAGAAGTAGATGCGTCTGTTTCTGATTATATGACGACTGCAAGATTATATTGCAGTGGAATGAACTTTACTTATAATCCGCACCGCATGATTCTGAATAAAGTAACAGACTGCTATTTGACCAAAGACGGGAAGAGAGAAGAGATACAGGATGATAAATTATACAAGGTTGTGACAGATCTGTATACAGGACAGATGTTGGGCTCTGTCACGGATGTATCATATGGATTATTAAAGATTGAACCGAAGGATAAGAATGGTAAGCTGCTAAAGAATCTGGAAGATGAGGCAATTACAGACGGCAAGACAGAATTAAAGGCATGGGTGGCAATTGCAAGATATATGCAGTCGTTTGAAGACACAGACGGAGACGGAATAGCAAATGTTTCTGATTACTATAGTACGACACACGGGCGGAAAGTAGTGGAAGACAGCAGGAATATTGTAGATCTGTTAAAACATCCGAATAAATTTGCCGGAATGATCGTGGGAATCTGTGCGGGACTTCTTTTTCTGATTATAGTGATTATCTGGCTGATACGAAAGTTGATCAGAAAAATCCGTGTTAAAAAGAAAAAATAAAAGAAATGAAAAAACACCGGGCATTCTATTCTGCCTCGGTGTTTTTTAACTATTTTATAATAAATTTTCGGATTATACAGCTTACAACTCCTGCGGCACAGATTGGAAGTAATGTATTCTTTAAACTTCCGTAAACAGTCAATGCACTCTGGATTCCCTGGAGTGCGGCAGGAATCTGCGGAATGAGACTTGCAAACACAGCAGACAGATAAGAGCCGGCTGCGATAATGATAAAGGATGTAAGCCCCCGGCCGTTATCGATGGTATTTCCATCACGGCCCTGCTTCCTGCTTCCGCCGAGAACACAGAAAAAGATAATAATCTCATAAAGCAATAATACTCCGGCAACCGCAAGATAGGCGATCAGTTCCTGATCTGCAGCTGTCAGACGGGAAATAATGTTACCAAAAGGACCTACATTTGTCAGGAAATGCAGTCCCAAAAGATAAATGATCCATGCGATCAATAACAGCGTTCCCATTCTTAACAGAAAATTGATAAATTTGAATAAGATTTTTCCTCCCGTTTTTGCGGTTTTTGCAACCGGTTTTGCGACATTTGGAATTTTAACCCCACGTTTTTTTCGGCGATTTTTCTCTTTTTTACGACCATTGCGGGGATCATCATAATCATCATCCATGGCATTGTCATCATCATAAAGCTCATCATCTAACTCATCAAGGAAATCCTCATCATAATAGCTGGTATCAAAGAAATTATCTTTTCCTTTTTGATTCCTGCTTTTTCTGGAATTTTTCCTGTTTTTATCCTTTAATTTTTTTGTTAATCTGTCATAATCATTTTTTCTGATATAATCGGTATGATCAATGTCGGATAATCCGGATAATACATCACGGTAATCATCATCATCGTCATCATCGATGGAGATGTCCGGAAGATCACCTTCGTAGATCACTTCGAAATCATCGTCAAAAACATCAGAAGCAGTTGGTGTTTTTTTCTTGTTATTTAAACTCATTGTTAATCCCTCCTATTTATACCCGTCTTCTATTTTATAATGTTTGAAAAAAACTCTCAAGAGTGGTCACAGAATATTCACGAAGTTGTAAGAAAAAATTTAGATTTGTATTATATGAAATAAAAGCTTAACAGATCTGAAAAAGAAGTTTGTTGAGAAATAAAGTGGAATCACGTATAATAAAATTTATTAATATAATGACAAAGAAGGAGAGAGGATATTTGACAGAGTTATATTATTTCGCATTATCATTTTTTGTATATGGATTCCTGGGATGGTGCACGGAGGTCGCATATGCAGCAGCAAAACAGGGCAAGTTTGTAAACCGTGGATTTTTGAATGGACCGATCTGTCCGGTATATGGAATAGGGGTTGGTGTTGTAGTACAGTTTCTGACGCCGGTTGAGAATAACCTGGTGTTGCTGTATATCAGTTCTACCATACTTGTGACTGTGATCGAAGGGATTACCGGATTTTTGCTGGAGAAGATCTTTCATAATAAATGGTGGGATTATTCGGAACAGCCATTGAATATTGGTGGATATGTATGTGTGTTGTTTTCGCTGATCTGGGGAGTGTTCTGCGTCCTGATCGTGAAGATTATCCATCCGCTGATCTACAAAGTGCTGACGATGATTCCGCTCGTTCTGGGAATTGTAGTTATGGCGTGTCTGGCGGTCGGACTTCTTGCGGATCTGTATGTAACAGCTTCCGGTATCCTTAAGATGAACCGCAGACTGGAAGCAATGGAGAAGATTGCAGCCGAGCTGAAGGAACTGTCTGATAAGGTTGGCGAGAATATCTATGAGAATGTAATGGAAGGTATGGAATTCAGGGAGGAGAAGAAAGCTCGTATAGAGGAATTAAAAGCGAAATACGAAGAGATGGCAGAGAACCGTACAAAAGTTGGTGAGCGTCTCGTGAAGGCATTCCCGAAGATGCAGGTCGGGCAGCATAAGGAGATATTTGAGGAACTGCGGGAGCGCATAAAAAGAAGTAAATAAAATCATAATTCAGAAAAAATAAAAAACCTTGAAGAATAAATCTTCAAGGTTTTTTCATGCGGAAAAAGGGACTTGAACCCTCACAGGATTGCTCCCACTAGAACCTGAATCTAGCGCGTCTGCCATTCCGCCATTTCCGCTTGACAAAAAGTATCTTATCATAGTCTGACGGAAAATGCAAACATTTTTTGTGAAAAATTGAAATTTTTTTAATTTTTTCTTCAAATCTAATGGATTTCGATTCCGTTTACTTCCAGATGATCATCGATTGCAATTACCAGACAGCGGCGTCCATCGATATCACGCGTCTCTACCAGATCGGCTCGTTCCGGATTAACCTTAACTACCACATCCGGTGTCTCAATCTGGAAAGTCTTAGCACTGGCGATGTTGGATGCGAGCAGGGTTCCGTGTATGCCGACTGTCTCATCGAATTCATCATCGAATGATTCAAGCTTCTCTTCGGCAACTCCGCTGCGTGTCAGGAGCTTTCTGACATCAGTTTTGGATAATTCCAGCGGTTCCGGTTCTTCCTTGGACTGTTCGATCATCTCATTTAAATTATCATGGATGTTACGGACCACTTCGTAGTCACTGTCTTCGCCCAGGGTATCACTTACGATTGCCTGGAAGGTTGTCTTCTGATCACCGGCAGTCAGTGGAGTAGTGCTTCCAAGGACGTGTTCTACGAAATATGGCTGTAATTCTTCTGGTTTCTTTGTGTAATAAAGGACATTATGTACGTCCGTTGCACGATCCTGGAATGCAGGGAATAAAAATCCTTTGACCGGAGCTTCTACGAACCAGTCGCGGATACGGTCTTCAATGTTATTTGTCTGTGCATTGTAAGTAAGTCCGGCTTTCGTAAGATTGACCGGACAGATGCTGCAGAGGATGTGCTCATATACGGTATCGGAGGCGTCCTCCATCTCCAGACCATCTTTGGTCTTACCGGGAACATCGTATACGGCATGGATCAGGATGATGTAGTAGTTTTCGCCGTATTCATAACTTTCCACGACCTTATCATAGAATTCCTCCAGAAGAAGGTCATCCTGAAGTTTACTGTCCTTTAATCTCATAAGAAATTCCTGTGTGCCGCCATTCAATTCCTGGTCGAGCGGGAATTCCATATTGATGAGGTTCTTTCCGATTGTTCCGGAAAGGGTGTGTTTGAAGATGTCAAAATATTTGAAAGCCTCTTCTTCGGGTAAAGATAAGAAGGCTTTTTTCATTTCCATTTTTTTCTCTTTTTCGTGATCCACATAACATCCGCAGATGCGTGTGATGGCACAGTTTTCAGGAGAAAACTGTCTGCGGATCTCCAAAACTTCTTTTTTATTCATGCTATACACTTCCTTATCATAGGCTGGGAGGATACCTTAAAGCTTCTATATCAGATATCCGGTCCTGCGTTATAAAATGTTAGCATATCAGAGAGGAAAAAACAATCTTTGACCATTGTAAAAGATGAGATGGGAACGTATAATAGTAAATAGAATATACCAAAATACGTAACTATCCGACACTTGAAAAAGATGGGGAAGGGGATAGTTATAGTAAAAAAGAAAGGGAAAAGAATATGGGAAATATATTCGACATTTTAGGACCGGTAATGGTAGGTCCATCCAGCTCGCATACAGCAGGGGCAGTCAGGATCGGTATGGTGGCAAGACAGTTATTCGGCCGTCAGCCGGAGAAGGCGGAGGTTATCTTGCATGGCTCGTTTGCCGCAACAGGAAAGGGACATGGAACGGACAGGGCATTGATTGCCGGTTTATTGGGGATGATGCCGGATGATATGCGCATACCGGACAGTTACGAAGTTGCAAAAGACATGGGGATGGATTTTGTAATGAAGAACAAGAACATTAAGGGTGCACATCCGAATACTGCTCAGATTATTATGGAAGCAGAAGGTGTGCCGCAGATGAAGATTCAGGCACATTCCATCGGAGGCGGACGCATCTGTGTCTGTAAATTGGATGGGATTGATGTAAATTTCAGTGGAGAGAGCTGTACACTGATCATCCGGAATGTGGATGAGCCGGGACGGATCATGGAGGTGGCCGCTGCACTCAGTAAAGCGGAGATCAATGTGGCGACCATGCAGGTATTCCGTGACAAGCGTGGCGGAACGGCTGTTATGGTTGTAGAGACAGATCAGGTGATTCCGCAGAGTGCGATCGATGAACTGGAGAGCAAGCCGGGAATTATCCGTGTGAAATTTCTTGATCCGAACGGATCGGTATAGATAATGGAGGAAAAGAAGATATGTCATATCAGTCAATGGAAGAGGCGAAACTGAGAGGGGAAAAAGAGAACATTCCATTCTGGAAAGCAATCCAGTTAGAGGATGCACAGGAGAGGGATGTGAAGATAGAAGATTCCTGGGAAAAGATGAAGTATATGTGGCAGTCCATGCTGGATGCGCTGGATGCCTATGAACCGGACAAGGTATCAAGAAGTGGTCTGGTCGGAACAGAAGGCGGGCTTATGGACAATTACCGTGAGAATGAAGAACCGTTGTGTGGGGATTTTGTCTCAAAGGTGATGTCTAATGCACTGAAGATGGGGTGTAATAATGCCTGTATGAAACGAATTGTTGCGGCACCCACAGCAGGAGCCTGCGGTGTACTTCCGGCAGTACTTGTTACTTATTATAAAGAATACAATGTTCCGGAAGAAAAGATGATAGAAGCCATGTATGTGGCAGCCGGACTTGGTCAGATCATTGCCAACCGGGCATATCTTGCGGGAGCATCGGGAGGATGTCAGGCAGAGATCGGTTCCGGTTCGGGAATGGCAGCCGGGGCAATCTGCTATATCAAAGGCGGAGATACGGATCAGATCGGACATGCCTGTGCGATGGCATTGAAGAACCTGATGGGACTTGTATGTGATCCGGTAGGAGGTCTGGTAGAGGTACCGTGTGTGAAACGTAATGTAGGCGGTGCAGTGAATGCGCTGGCGGCAGCGGACATGGCACTGGCAGGGATTACAAGTAAGGTACCTGTTGACCAGGTGATAGATGCGATGAAAGAAGTCGGAGATAAGATGGACGTATCATTGAGAGAAACCGGTGTCGGTGGTGTTGCCGGAACACCTGCAGCACAGGAAGTAGTAGAAAAATTAGGGATGTAGCTTGTGCTACATCCCTTTTTTAAGAGCGCATTGTTTTTAAATCGTTTCTATGAAAATAAGCGTGAGCTTTATCGAATAATTTGTTGCAAAGAACCGTATAAACAGAACCAAACAGGTTGGCACCAATCCTGAGTGCTACTGCATATGGCATCCCAAACAGACCGGACGCAATGGAAAGTGCTCCAAATGTATTGAACACTGTCTGCCAGGAATATCCTGCCGAATATCCGACACCGATACCGCCGATGATTCCGATATAGGCATACATAGACTCAGGAAGAACCGTATACAGAACAACGAATAACAGACCTCCTACGATGTTGAACATCCAACGCTTTCCGGAACGTGCGACACAGTCATTTGTAAACGGAAGACACACGGACATACATGCGATACCTGCCCACATAGCTCTTGGAAGTCCGAGCAGGGACATGATGAGCATCGCTGATGATACGATGAATGTCAGCTTGATATACCATCTGCTGCGTGCGGAATGAATGTTGAATTCCTGGAACAGATGAGAAAATTTACGCCGGTAAGGACGGTTCTTCTGATTCTTATAGAAAATGATCATGCAGAGGATCATTCCGACAAGGAGTCCTTCCATTCTTAAAATGTAGGCATGTCCGCTTACATCATATCCAAATAATAATAGATAGCCAAGGACAAAAGTAGAGTGATTGTACATGATCACATTGTGGCATCCGAGGATCATCAGCAGCATGATACAGACCACATTGACAAAGAATGCCGGAACCGGTGATACCATGTTGGCAAGACGGGGACCTGCCATAAGGATTGCGTAGATACCTGCGATAGAGGCAAGTCCGTGCGTGGTACGGATCCCGAAATCGGCCTGCCTGAGAACCAGCACGGCCAGAAGCACGGTAACTCCGACAACACTGTTATCATTTCCGATGAATTTACTATATAAAGATACAACGGCGACACAGAATACCATTACAAGATATACTTTAAAGTTGTAAATGAGTATGTGACGGCGTTTTTCTTTTTTATCGGTTGTGTTTTTAATCAGCTGTTTAGAGCCGGTCGAGCTTAGTTGTAGTTCCTGGTAAAATGTCATAATAAAATCTCCTTTACTTTTTTTGTGAAGAAAGAATCTCGTTCGCTTCACGGATTAGTTGGAATAAAGTCTCGAATTTCTCTTTCTTCATATTTTTCTGTAATGTATAGAGTGGATCCAGATAGTAATAGTACATACGGTCAATCTCATCTTTTCCGGCACCGGTAATGCGGATGCAGTAACTGCGGCGGTCGGACGCAGAGGCCTCTTTACAGATAAACCCTTTGGATTCCAGACGGTCGGTCAGGCGGCTTACGATAGTCTTACTGATGCCCATAGCGCTGGTAATCTGTCTTGGGGTCAGTGGTTCTTCCGAAAGCGCGATCCGGAACAGAAAATCAATCTCCTGAGCAGAAGCGTGCTCTGATTTTCCGGATTTCCGGATCGCCATACTTGCGAAATGCCGGAGGTCGCCTTGTTTTGATACGATATCGGTCCAGTTTTTGTCTTTCATAGTTACTCCTTTATGATAGTTTACTTTGTAAACAATTGCGATAAGTACTATAATAGATATAGAAGGAAATGTCAAGGGGATTTATGGAAGTACCTTTGGTCTATAAAAATAAAAAAGTTTGTAACGAATTGAGAAAAAATGACTCTTAATAGTAAAAGAAGATATAAATGAGAGAAGAGAGGTGAGTTCATGGAATCTTTTGAGGAAGTATATCAGAAATATTTAAAAGAGGTATATTGTTTTCTGCTGAGATTATCCGGAGACAGGGAAATAGCAGAAGAACTTACCCAGCAGACATTTGCCATTGCATTTGAAAAATTGGAAAATTTCAGAGGTGAATGTAAATTATCGGTGTGGTTATGTCAGATTGCGAAGCATGAATATTATGCGTGGACAAAAAAGCAGAAAAGATATGCAAATAAATTAGATGAAAATCATGCAGATCAAGGGGAGGATTTATTAAATGGCATAATCAATCAGGAAAATGGACAGATCATCCGAAAGATTCTACATGACTTACAGGAACCGTACAAAGAAGTATTCATGCTGCGGGTGATGGGAGAGGTATCATACAGAGATATCGGACAGTTATTTTCAAAAAGTGAAAGCTGGGCGAGAGTGACCTATTACAGAGCCAAGAAAATGATCGTAGAAAAGATGGGAGGCGCAGGCAATGATGAAATGTGAGATTATCAGAGATCTGATACCGTTATATCTGGATAAGGTATGCAGCGAAGATAGCAGAAAACTGGTGGAAGAGCATTTAGCAGAATGTAGTGAATGCAGGAAATATATGAAAGAATTAGAGACGGAACTGGAAGCGGTGAAACAGAAAAAAGAAGAAGACCTGGATGAAAAGCGGTTGTTACAGGAAGGAGCGGAGCGTATGAAGGAAATCGGCAGGAAAAGTATCGTAGATAAGATGATTATTGTGGATACATTACTAAATTTCTTATTGATCGTAACGGCTGTAGTATTATGTAAACGGCAGATAGATATCGAAGGTGCTGATGCGGGATATTATATAGCAGCCATGGTATTCAGCTTTGGATTTATTATCGCATTCTTCATATGTGACTGCATCACACTGGTTCAGAAATGGAAGAGAAGAAAAATGCAGACGGAGTGGGAGTATAAACAGATTCCGATCTGTGAAAGTTATGCGAAGATATCTATAGGTGTAAAAGTAATCATTGTATTTATGCTGGTATGTGCGGCTTGTATATTGGGATTTTCACAGTTTGGAGGAGTGTTTTCTATTTAATGCATTATAGCGGCTGTCACCGATCGGAATAAACTTACAAGGTCCTATCCTGTGCTGACTCCAACATGGGGAAATTCTAAAGCAAAAAAGTTGACCTAAAAACGAGCTCACAAAAAATCCAAACTCGACATTCGTCTCAGACAGTGGATTTTTTGTGAGCAAACGGTCAACTTTTTTACTTAAGAATTACCAACCATGAGTCCGTATGCACAGGATAGGACCTTGTAAGTTTATTCCTGCGGTTTCGCATGCCATAATAATTAAATGGAGAACTGTAATCTTTTATTACGGTTCGGGAATCTGGCTTAGTGAATTAAATAGAAACTTGACAACTATAGTTGTCATCTGTTAGAATTTAAATGACAAGAAAAGTTGTCAAAATATGATTGAGAATGGAGATGAGCATTTGCCTTTACTAAACCGATTGAAGGAATACAGATCAAGACTTGGCATCAATCAGACCGAGATGGGAAAGCTCGCAGGCGTATCCAGACAGACGATCAGCCAGATAGAGAGAGGAGACTATTCGCCGTCAGTAACACTTGCATTAAAGATTGCGAAGATTTGTGAAGTCAGTGTAGAAGATATTTTTATATATGAAGAGGAGATAAATGATGAAGGAAAAGAAAAGTAGTTATTTTACCGCAACGTGGAAGATGCTCGCGGCAGTGATAATCGGGGGAATCGCCGGAGGCGTGTCGGCAGTCATCTATGAACTGATGAAAAAAGGAATAGATGCAGGAATCAGAACGATTAACGGAACGATTCAGCAATATATATTTCCAACTCTGATTATAATCGCGGTTGTTACGGTAGTTGTTGGTGAATACAGTTTATACCGGTTAAAGAATGTATACAAAGAAATGAAGGATGCAGATGAGGACAGATTCTATGAACTGGATTACGAAGAAGAAAAATGGGGAGCGTGGACCAGTGGGGTTAATTTGGTGTCACAGGTGGCCTGCATCATAATTTTATCCTTTGGATATTCTTTGAAGTATATAGAATCAGGAAAATCCAGATATTTTTTATTCGCCTGCATTATATTTATACTGTGCTATTTCTACGATATTTATCTTTCTGTACGTTATGTAAAAGCGATACAGGCGGCACATCCGGAGAAAAAAGGTGATCCAACTTCAAGAAAATTTACGGAACAATGGGTGGAAAGCTGTGATGAGGCAGAAAAAGAAATTATATACAAAAGTGCATATAAGACCTATATCGTATTGAACAAAGTAATACCGCTATTACTGTTGCTTACATTAATAGCGAATATGTTCTTGAATACTGGTATATTGGCGGTTCTTGTTGTAGCTGTCATTTATCTGGTCACAGGAATGACGTATATCAGATCCTGTATGGTTTCAAAAGCGAAAAAGCTTGGATAACGTGCAGTTGGCAGGTTCTATTGCAGATTTTTGTATGTAAATGAAGGCATCAGGTAAGTTCTGATGTCTTCATGAGAGAAAATTCTATATAATAATCAGTTGAGTTAAGGGACATTTCGTTCCAATCATGAAATACATCAATAAAAATATCTCAAAAAATTTTCAAAAAATATATTTTGATATTCAAAATACTTGACAAACAAAATTTCTTGATATATACTTTGACGGTCAAAATAATTTAGAATCAAAATAAATCAGAGGTATTTAGAATGACTGGAAGAATATGTGGGACAGGATCTTGCGTACCATCATTTGTAATGGATAACAATGACATTGCAAAACTGGTTGATACCAGTGATGAGTGGATCCGGGAGAGAACCGGAGTCGTGAGACGTCATATCATCAGAGAAGAGACGACGGTATCCATGGCCGTCCAAGCCGGACGACAGGCACTTGAAAATGCAGGTATTACTGCAGACGACGTGGATCTGATCATCGTTTCTACGATTTCTTCAAATGTAATACTTCCATGTACAGCCTGTGAAGTGCAAAGAGAACTCGGAGCAAAGCGTGCAACCTGTTTTGATCTGAGTGCGGCATGTACCGGATTCGTAGTTGCTTATAATACAGCGGCGGCGTATCTGAATGCGGGTGTGTATCAGACGGCTCTGATCATTGGCAGTGAAAGTTTGTCGAACCTGACGAACTGGAAGGACCGCGGAACATGTATCCTGTTCGGGGATGGTGCCGGAGCAGCAGTACTGAAAAGTGAAGATATGAGATATTATCTTCCAGTGACACACTCCGATGGTTCCAAAGGAGAAGCACTGTGTTGCCGGAGCAGATATGACAGAAGCGAGTTATCGCCGGAAGATCTGCCGAAGCCGGATGAAAAAGAATATCTGATGCAGATGGATGGAAGAGAAGTATTTATGTTTGCAGTAAAGAGTGTGCCGCAGGCAGTAAAAGAAGTGCTGGAAAAAAATAATGTGGCTCAGGAAGAAATCAGCTTTTATATCTTACATCAGGCGAACAAAAGGATCGTAGAAGCAATCGCAAAGCGGCTGGGCGAGCCATTGGAAAAATTTCCGATGAATCTGGAAGAATACGGAAATACATCTTCCGCAAGCATTCCGATTCTTCTTGATGAACTGAACAGAGCCGGAAAGCTGCAAAAAGGTCAGAAGATTATCCTCGCGGGATTTGGCGCAGGACTTACCTGGGGCGCAAGTATTCTGGAATGGTAAAAACAGTAAAAACAAATATGAGAAGGAGAACAAAAACATGTTAGAACAGATTAAAAAAATGGTAGCAGATAACTTAGGAGTAGAGGAAAGCAAGATCACAGAAAATGCATCATTCAAAGATGACCTCGGAGCAGATTCCCTGGATCTTTTTGAACTGACAATGGCACTGGAAGATGAATACGGAATCGAGATTCCATCCGAAGATCTGGAAAAGATCGTAACAGTAGGTGATGTTGTAGAGTACGTAAATGCTCACAAAGAGTAAGAAATACAGGACAGTAACATAAAAATGAGATTATAAAAAGACAGGGAGTATAGAGATTATGCAGACAGAAGTAACCAGATTATTAGGAATTGAATACCCGATCATCCAGGGCGGTATGGCCTGGGTAGCAGAATATCATCTGGCAGCAGGTGTATCCGAAGCCGGCGGACTGGGACTCATCGGTGCAGCAAGTGCTCCGGCAGACTGGGTAAGAGATCAGGTACGCAAGGCAAAAGAACTGACAGACAAACCGTTCGGTGTCAACATCATGCTGATGAGTCCTTATGCAGACGAGGTTGCAAAGGTAATCGTTGAAGAAGGTGTAAAAGTTGTGACCACCGGTGCAGGTAATCCGGAGAAATACATGAAGATGTGGAAAGAAGCCGGAGTAAAGGTTATTCCTGTTGTTGCTTCTGTAGCCCTGGCGAAGAGAATGGAACGCTGCGGGGCAGACGCCCTGGTAGCAGAAGGATGTGAAGCCGGCGGACATATCGGCGAGAGTACAACGATGGTGCTTGTTCCGCAAATCGTGGATGCAGTCAATATTCCGGTTATTGCTGCCGGAGGAATTGCAGACGGAAGAGGAATCGCCGCCGCATTTATGCTGGGAGCAAAAGGTGTTCAGATGGGAACACATTTTGTCGTTACAGATGAATCCCAGGTACATGAGAATTACAAAGAAAGAATCATTAAAGCGAAGGATATTGATTCCAAAGTAACAGGAAGAACCACAGGACATCCGGTCAGAGCCCTTCGCAATGATATGACGAGAAAATATCTGGAACTGGAGAACGCCGGAGCCGGATTTGAAGAATTAGAAAAGCTTACACTTGGCGGACTTAGAAAAGCAGTTGTAGAAGGCGATGTGAAGAACGGAAGTGTAATGGCAGGACAGATTGCAGGTATGGTAAAAGAAAGAATGTCATGTAAAGAGCTGGTTCAGAAACTGGTGAATGAGACAGATGCATTGATCGGAGGAAAAGGATTCTATGAGTAAGACTGCATTTATTTATCCCGGACAGGGAGCTCAGAAAGCCGGCATGGGAGCCGACTTTTATGAGAACAGTGAGATCGCAAGATACATATTCGATCAGGCAGGTGAGGAGCTTGGTCTGGATATGAAAGCACTCTGCTTTGAAGAAAATGACAAACTGGATCTGACGGAATATACGCAGGCAGCGATGGTTACCACTTGTCTTGCGATGACAAGAGTTGCAGAGAATAAAGGGTTGAAAGCAGATGTTACGGCAGGATTAAGTCTCGGTGAATATCCGGCGATCGCAATTGCCGGCGGGATGAATGATATGGATGCGATCCGTCTGGTGAGAAAAAGAGGAATTCTGATGCAGAATACGGTGCCGGCAGGAGAAGGTGCTATGTGTGCGGTCATCTCCATGGATGCAGAGAAAATCGAAGAAGTGATCGAACCGATCGCAGATGTATCAGTTGCAAATTATAATTGTCCGGGACAGATTGTTATCACCGGCAAGACGAAGGCTGTGGAAGAAGCAGCCGGAAAATTAAAAGAAGCAGGTGCAAGACGGACAATTATGTTAAATGTCAGCGGACCGTTCCATTCGAAGATGCTGGTTCCGGCGGGAGAGAAGCTGGCAGAAGAGCTGGAGAATACCAGATTTCATGAATTGAAGATTCCGTATGTGACAAACGTATCGGCAGAAGAAGTAACGGATATCAGAGAAACTCCGGGGCTTCTTACGACACAGATCAGTTCACCGGTGCGCTGGATGCAGAGCATGGAGCGCATGATCGCAGATGGTGTGGATACATTCGTCGAAATCGGACCGGGCAGGACACTGGAAGGATTCTTAAGAAAAATCAATCGAAATGTGAAAGTATTCCACATTTCCCAGTGGGAGGATGTGGATAAAGTCTGTGAGGAACTCGCAGATGGTGGAAACAGGATGGAGGAATCGTAAAGATGGATCAGACAATGGAAGGAAAAGTTGCGGTTGTAACCGGAGCATCCAGAGGAATCGGAAAAGCAATCGCTGTAAAGCTTGCATCAAAAGGAGCAACAGTTGTGATCAACTATAACGGTTCCAGAGAAAGAGCCGAAGAAGTAAAGAATGAAGTTGAGTCTGCAGGCGGTAAAGCGGTGATCATACAATGTAATGTGGCCGATTTTGATGCCTGTAAAGAATTCATCGAGACGGTGATCAAGGAGCAGGGAAGAATTGATATTCTGGTTAATAATGCAGGAATCACAAAGGATGGACTCCTTATGAAGATGTCAGAAGAAGATTTTGATAAGGTATTGGACACAAACTTGAAGGGAACATTTCATACAATAAGAGCTGCGCTCCGCCAGATGATCCGCCAGAGAAGCGGACGCATTATAAATATGGCATCTGTTGTAGGTGTCAGCGGTAATGCAGGACAGGCAAATTATGCGGCGTCCAAAGCAGGTGTGATCGGACTGACCAAAACAGCAGCCAGAGAAGTGGCATCCAGAGGAATCACGGTCAATGCAGTTGCACCGGGATTTATCGAGACCGACATGACAGAAGTACTTCCGGAAAAGATAAAAGAAGCGTCTGCCGCACAGATTCCGCTTGGAAAATTCGGAAAAGCAGAAGATGTGGCGAATGCGGTTGCATTTCTTGCGTCAGAGGATGCGGGATATATTACCGGACAGGTATTGCATGTAGACGGCGGTATGGTGATGTAAAGGAGATTAAGATATATGAAGAGAAGGGTTGTAGTGACAGGACTTGGAGCAGTGACTCCGATCGGAAATACCGTGGAGGAGTTCTGGGACGGTATCAAAGAAGGTAAAGTAGGAATCGGAGAGATCACAAAATTCGACACTACGGAATATAAGGTGAAAATTGCGGCCGAGGTAAAAGATTTTCAGGCAAAAGACAGAATGGATTTTAAGGCAGCAAGAAGAATGGAGCCATTTTCCCAGTATGCGGTAGCGGCGGCGAAAGAAGCATTCGAGGATTCCGGACTTGATATGTCAAAAGAAGATCCGTTCCGTGTCGGTGTGATCGTAGGTTCCGGTATCGGAAGCCTTCAGGCAGTAGAAAAAGAATATGAAAAGATCCGGACCAAAGGACCGGGAAGAGTCAATCCATTGCTGGTTCCGATGATGATCTCGAACATGGCAGCAGGTAATATTTCCATCCAGCTTGGGCTGAAAGGAAAATGCACGAATGTTGTCACAGCATGTGCCAGTGGAACAAACTGCATCGGTGATGCATTCCGTGCGATCCAGTATGGTGACGCAGAAGTGATGCTGGCGGGTGGAGCAGAAGGATGTATCTGTGAGACCGGAGTCGCAGGATTCACAAGTCTGACAGCACTTTCGACTTCTACAGATCCGATGAAGGCATCCAGACCATTTGATAAAGACAGGGATGGATTCGTTCTCGGAGAAGGTGCAGGTGTAGTTGTTCTGGAAGAACTGGAACATGCAAAACAACGTGGTGCAGTTATCTATGCCGAACTTGTCGGATACGGTTCTACGGGAGATGCATATCACATTACTTCTCCGGCAGAAGACGGAAGCGGAGCAGCCAAAGCAATGGAACTTGCAATGGAAGAAGGCGGGATCGAACCTTCTCAGGTAGATTATATCAATGCACATGGAACCAGTACACATCATAATGACCTGTTCGAGACACGTGCAATTAAGCTGGCACTCGGCGAAGCGGCAAAGGATGTTGTGATCAATTCTACAAAATCTATGATCGGACATCTGCTTGGCGCAGCAGGAGGTGTAGAGTTTATTACCTGTGTGAAGACAATTCAGGATAACTTCATTCATCAGACTGTCGGAACAGAAACCGCAGATGAAGAATGCGACCTGAATTATGCAATTGGTGCGCCGATTGAGAAGAAAGTGGATTATGTACTGACCAACTCGCTTGGATTCGGAGGGCATAATGCAGTGTTATTGTTGAAGCGGTATGAAGGCTAGCGGAGAATCACAGGAGGGACAAAAAGCATATGGAAATGGAGAAAATGATCGAACTCATAGATGCCGTGTCAAAGTCAGATCTGACAGGATTTAAATATGAGGAAGAAGGAATCAAATTGCATTTGAGCAAGAAAGAAAATACATGCTATGTGACGGAAAATCTGTCTGCACCGGTGAATGCGGTAACAACTTCTGCTGCTGAGATAAAAAAAGCAGCAGAAGGAGATCAGATATCGGGAACATCTGCCGAAGAAATACCTGTCGGGAATGTAGTGGAATCCCCGCTGGTAGGAACATTCTATGCAGCACCTGCGGAAGACGCGGAAAGTTTCGTAAAAGTCGGTGACAGAGTAGAAAAAGGACAGACACTCGGAATTGTAGAAGCAATGAAGCTGATGAATGAGATCGAAAGCGATTACAGCGGAACAGTCGCAGAGATTCTGGTAAATAATCAGGAAGGTGTGGAATATGGACAGCCATTGTTCCGCATCGTGTAGGAGGATAGTATGAATCATTTGGATATCAATCAGATAAAAGAAATCATCCCGCACCGCCACCCATTTCTTCTGTTGGATTACATTGAGGATTATGTACCGGGAGAATATGCAGTGGGATATAAATGTGTGTCTTACAGAGAAGAATTCTTCGCCGGACATTTTCCGGAAGAACCGGTGATGCCGGGAGTACTGACTGTGGAAGCGCTGGCGCAGGCCGGTGCGGTTGCAATCTTAAGTCTGGAAGAAAACAAAGGAAAGATTGCATATTTCGGCGGAATTAATAAATGTAAATTCAAAGGTAAGATCATTCCGGGAGACAAGGTACGTCTGGAGACGAAGATCATCCGGCGAAAAGGACCTGTCGGTGTCGGCGAGGCAGTCGCAAGTGTGGATGGAAAGGTAGTAGTCAGTGCAGAACTGACATTCATGGTTGGATAAACAAAAAGCAGCATAGGAGTGTAAGGAAAGATGATTAAAAAAGTATTGATCGCAAACAGGGGAGAGATTGCAGTGCGTATCATCCGTGCCTGCCGTGAGATGGGAATAGAGACTGTGGCGGTCTATTCCGAGGCGGACAAAGAAGCACTGCACACGAAGCTTGCAGATGAAGCAATCTGTATAGGTCCTGCTCCGTCAAAAGACAGCTATCTCAGTATGGAAAATATCATCAGTGCAACGATCATCAGTGGTGCAGATGCAATTCATCCCGGATTCGGATTCCTGTCTGAGAACAGTAAATTTGCAGAATTATGTGAGCAATGCAATATTACATTCATCGGACCGGATTCCAAAGTCATTGCAAGCCTTGGTAATAAACAGGTTGCGAGAAATACAATGATGGAAGCAGGCGTTCCGGTCATACCCGGAAGTAAGGAACCGGTCTACGATGCAAAGACAGGTGCTGCGTTGGCACAGGAGATCGGCTATCCGGTTATTATAAAAGCTGCCCTTGGCGGCGGAGGGAAAGGCATGCGTACCGCATGGACACCGGAAGAGTTTGAATCTGCATTTCAGACGGCGCAGAAAGAGACCGAGATGGCATTTGCCGATTCGACGATGTACATTGAACACTTTGTAGAAAATCCAAGACATATTGAGTTCCAGATTCTGGCAGATAAATATGGCAATGTGATCCATCTGGGAGAAAGAGACTGTTCCATCCAGCGTAATCACCAGAAATTGATTGAAGAATCCCCATCTGTTGCATTGTCAGATGAACTGAGAAAAAAGATGGGAGATGCGGCGGTGAAAGCCGCCAAAGCAGCAGGGTATGAGAATGCCGGAACGATCGAGTTCTTATTAGAAAAATCCGGGAACTTTTATTTCATGGAAATGAATACCAGGATCCAGGTGGAGCATCCGGTAACGGAATGGGTAACCGGTGTAGATCTTGTAAAGGAACAGATCCGTATCGCATCCGGACAGAAGCTGTCCTATACACAGGAAGACATTAAACTGACCGGACATGCGATCGAGTGCAGGATCAATGCAGAGAATCCGGAGAAAGGATTCCGCCCGTCTCCGGGAACGATCACGGATATGTATCTTCCGGGAGGAAAGGGAATCCGCATCGATTCTGCAATATACAGTGGTTATACGATTCCGCCATATTATGATTCCATGGTGGCAAAACTGATCGTATGGGCGAAGAACCGTCAGGAAGCAATCCACAAGATGCAGAGTGCGCTGGGTGAGGTCATTATAGAAGGAATTGACACGAATGTGGATTATCAGTATGGAATTGTGAATCATCCGGATTACATTGAGGGAAATATAGATATTGAATTTATTGAAAGACTGTAGAGGTGACTGCTGATGAAGCTGGACAACGTATTTAAGAAAACCAGAATTGCTGTCGGAAGAAAGAATTATATTACATTTACCAGACGACCGGAAGTACCGGAGGGATTACTCCGCAAATGTAACAAGTGTGGAGGAGCAATTATTGCAGAGGATGTAAAGAAAGATCATTACATCTGTCCGAAGTGCGGGGGATATTTTCGCGTGCATGCGAGACGAAGGATCGAGATGGTTACAGATGAAGGTTCTTTTGAAGAGTGGGATTCTGATCTTCAGGGAGGGAATCCTCTGGAATACAAAGGATACGAAGAAAAACTGGAAAAACTGCAGGAAAAGACAGGGCTTTCAGAAGCAGTCATAACAGGAAAAGCAAAGATTGACGGCCGTGAGACGGCTATCGGAGTCTGTGATGGGAGATTTTTGATGGCCAGCATGGGAGAAGCAGTTGGAGAGAAGATAGCAAGGGCAGTAGAGAGGGCAACAGAAGAAAGACTTCCGGTCATCTTATTTGCCTGCTCCGGAGGGGCCCGTATGCAGGAGGGAATCGTCTCTCTGATGCAGATGGCAAAGACATCCGCAGCACTGAAGCACCACAGTGATGCCGGACTTCTTTATATCAGCATACTGACTGATCCCACGACTGGCGGAGTAACCGCAAGCTTTGCGATGCTCGGGGATGTGATCCTGGCAGAGCCAAAAGCTCTGATCGGGTTCGCAGGCCCAAGAGTGATCGAGCAGACCATCGGCCAAAAGCTTCCGGAGGGATTCCAAAGAGCAGAGTTCTTACTGGAACATGGGTTCCTGGATGCCATTGTAGAACGTCCGCAGATGAAAGCAGTACTTTCTAAAATCCTTGCACTTCATGAGAATGGAAAAGGAACAGATTTTAATAGAAAAGAATGTGCTCAGGATCTTGTGGCAGACGGAAGGAAAGAAGAAAAATTAACGGCATGGCAGAGAGTAGAACTTTCCAGACGAAAAGACCGTCCTGTAGGAAGTGATTACATTGATGCGCTCTTTACAGACTTTGTAGAATTCCACGGTGACAGATATTTTGCGGATGACAAAGCAATCATTGGCGGTGTGGCAAGGTTCCATGGTATGCCGGTAACGGTGATCGCACAGGCAAAGGGAAGAAATACGAAAGAAAATATCGAAAGAAACTTCGGCATGCCGGAACCGGAAGGTTATCGAAAAGCATTAAGACTGATGAAACAGGCAGAAAAATTTGCCAGACCTGTCATTTGTCTGGTCGATACACCGGGAGCGTTCTGCGGACTGGAAGCAGAAGAGCGCGGACAGGGAGAAGCGATTGCCAGAAATATCTATGAGATGTCCGGATTAAAGGTTCCGGTCGTATCTATCATTATCGGTGAAGGCGGAAGCGGTGGAGCACTTGCGATGGCAACTGCGGATGAAGTGTGGATGCTGGAGAATTCTATCTATTCGATTCTTTCGCCGGAAGGATTCGCAAGCATTCTATGGAAAGACAGTTCTAAAGCAAAAGAAGCCGCAGAAGTGATGAAGCTGACAGCAGAGAATTTGAAAGCACAGGGAATCGTAGAGCATGTTTTCGCAGAACCGGAAACATATACGGTTCAGAATATGGATTCTGTGATCATGCAGATAAATGAAGCAATAGAAGAGTTTCTGATGAGATATGGAAGCATGTCAGAACAGGAATTGATAAGACATAGATACGAGCGCTTCAGAAATATGTAATAGGTATGAACACATAGATTCTATAATATGACGAGGAAAAAAGATATGGAAATACAACCATTGAAAATAGGAACAAAGATGGCAAAAGTTCCGGTTATCCAGGGCGGTATGGGAGTAGGGATCAGCCTTGGAAATCTTGCCGGAGCAGTTGCAAAAGAGGGCGGCATAGGGATTATCTCTGCCGCTCAACCCGGCTTTAAAGAAAAAGATTTTGAAAAGAATCCATTAGAAGCAAACTTAAGAGCGGTGAAATCGGAATATGAAAAAGCAAGAAAACTGGCACCGGATGGAATCATAGGATTTAATCTGATGGTTGCCATGGAGCATTATGAAGAATATGTGCATGCGGTGGTAGAAGCAGGCGCAGATCTGATCGTATCTGGAGCGGGACTTCCGACGGAACTTCCGAAATATGTGGGGGATTCGGACATTCTGCTTGCGCCGATCGTATCTACTGCAAAGTCGGCGAATGTCATATTAAAGTACTGGGATAAAAAATATCAAAGAATACCGGATCTGGTAGTGATCGAAGGACCGCTTGCCGGGGGACATTTGGGATTTCGTGAAGATCAGCTGGATGAATATGAAGGACAGGCAATATACGATCAGGAGATTCAGAAAATCAAAGAAATCATACAGAACTATTCGGATAAATACGAAAAGAAGATTCCGATAGCAATCGGTGGAGGAATTCATGACAGTGAAAGCGCCGCACATGCATTTTCCCTTGGAGCAGATGCGATACAAGTGGCAACCAGATTCGTTACAACGGAAGAATGTGACGCAGACATCCGCTATAAAGAAGCATATCTGAATGCCGGAAAAGAAGATATTGTGATCGTAAAAAGTCCTGTGGGAATGCCGGGACGTGCGATTCTGAATCCCTTTATGAAAAAAGTAAAAGAACAGGGCAGGATCGCTCCCGCACATTGTTACCGCTGTCTGAAACACTGTAATCCGGGAACGACACCATATTGTATTACGCAGGCACTGATCAATGCCGCAAAGGGAAATGTCGATGATGCATTACTTTTCTGCGGGGCATATGCATACAGAGCAGATCATCTGGAAACTGTGAAAGAAGTTATTGATTCTCTGATGCCAGAAAGGGTATAATAAAAGACAAGAGTAAAGAATGAAGAGTTAAAGTGAAGGAAATTACAGAAGATGGGAATGGATGACGCATATAAGATGATCAATCAGACACTGGTCAGTCTGATCAATGAAATATGGGAGCTGGAAGAAAAGGCGATTATTACGGACGAGTTCAAGGATCTTACAAATAATGATATGCATGTAATAGAAGCAATCGGACTCGGAGAAGGAAATAATATGTCTTCCATCGCCAGAAAGCTGAATATTACGGTAGGATCCCTTACGACTGCCATGAACAGTCTGGTGAATAAAAGATATGTGGAGCGTCACCGCAGTGAAGAAGACAGAAGAGTCGTTCTTGTCAAGCTGACAGAAAAAGGTGTAAAGGCTTACCATCATCACGAAGATTACCACAGACAGATGACACAGGCTATCCTGGACAAACTGGATGATACCGAACTTCCGGTACTTGTGAAGACACTGGATGCATTATCTGAATTCTTTACCGGGTATAGTGAGAATAAGGAGTCATAAGAGTATATGGTAAAAGGTGTAATTTTTGACATGGATGGAACGATGTTTGATACAGAATGCCTTTCTACAAAAGGATGGATTTATGCAGGCAAAAAGTTGGGCGTAGACATTCCGATTGCATTGACAGATTCTTTCAGGGGAAGAAATCCACAATCAATCCGAAAAAAATTTGCAGAATATTTTGGAGACAGACTGGATTATGATGAAGCAAGGGCAATGAAGCATGAGTACTTCGATGAAGTGACAAAAGACTCTGTTCCGCATAAAGAAGGATTACGGGATTTATTAGAATACTTAGATGCACATAAGATTCCGGCTGTGATAGCGACTTCTACAGAGAAAAAGCGTGCAAGCAGGCTGATACATGTGTCCGGTGTAGAACATCTTATTGCAAATGCGATATACGGAGATATGGTAGAACATGGAAAGCCAGAGCCGGATATTTTTCTGAAGGCGGCAGAGTTGATTGGACAGAATCCGGAAGAATGTCTGGTTCTTGAGGACAGTGCCCCTGGACTTCTGGCCGGGAAGGCAGCAGGCGGATATACGATCTATGTACCGGATATGGCGGTTGTGCCGGAAGAAGTAAAGAAAGGAATCACGGAAGAATTGGCAGATCTGCATGAAGTGACTGCATGGATCGAGAAAGAGAATAACAAATAAGAAGATAGAAAGTGACTGTCATGCAGCCTTTACAGGTTGTGGGCAGTTTTTTCTGCATATGTCAGAAATACAAAATAAAATTCATAGAATTCAGGAGGAATAGCAATGTACGAAAAAGAAGCAGAACAATTACAGACAATTATTGATGACAGTGAAAGAATTGTATTTTTCGGAGGTGCAGGTGTCTCTACAGAGAGTGATATTCCGGATTTCCGAAGTGCGGATGGATTATACCGGCAGAAGTATAAGTATTCACCGGAACAGATTGTAAGCCACAGTTTCTTCGTACAGAACCCGGAAGGATTTTATGAATTCTATAAGGAGAAGATGATGTTCCTGGATGCGAAACCGAATGCTGCACATCGCAAGCTTGCAGAACTAGAAGCAGCCGGCAAATTAACTGCCGTGATCACGCAGAATATTGACGGACTTCATCAGGCAGCAGGAAGCAAAAATGTACTGGAACTGCACGGAAGTATTCATCGCAATTACTGCATGAAATGCCATAAATTCTACGATGCGGCTTATGTAAAACACGCAGACGGAATCCCGAGATGCAGCTGCGGTGGAATGCTCAAACCGGATGTTGTACTTTATGAGGAAGGTCTTGATTCTGCTGTGATCAATAAGAGTGTGAAGGCAATAAGTGAAGCAGATACGCTGATCATAGGTGGTACGTCCCTGATCGTTTATCCGGCAGCAGGATTTATTGATTATTTCAGAGGAAAACATCTGGTGGTGATCAATAAGGGTGCAACAGCCAGAGAAGTTGGTGCGGAGTTGACGATTGCGGCACCGATCGGGGAGATACTGGGACAGATAAAGGTACAATAAAGACGAATAAAAAGAGGAACTGCCAACAACAGTTCCTCTTTGTGTATTGTATTATAATTCCAAATTAAATATGTAAATTAACCTACAATGCGGTATTTCTTATCTACAGCATTCAGAAGTTCATGTCCGTCTTCTGTTACGAGAACAAGGTCTTCAACACGAACACCGTATTTTCCTTCGAGGTAGATACCAGGCTCGATAGAGAAGATCATACCAGGCTCAGCTACATTCTTGTTGATCGGGCTTACATCACCATACTCGTGATCTTCCTGTCCGATGAAGTGTCCAAGACGGATTCTCCAATATTCGCTGTATCCGGCTTCGTCGATCAGATCTCTTGCCTGAGCGTCGATATCACAGAAACGTACACCAGGTTTGATAACGGCTTCAGCCTTCTCAACTGCTGTACGAACCAGATCATGGATAGCAGCCTGCTCATCGTCTACGCTCTTGCAGTAGAATGTTCTTGTCATATCTGAGCAGTAACCATTCCAGATACATCCCATATCGATCAGGACACATTCTCCGGCTTTCAGAGTTCTTGTCTCACTTGGTGTATGGTGCTGGTCAGCAGCATTAGCTCCGAAACATACGATGGTATCAAAGCTTACTCCGCTTGCTCCTTCTTTCAGGTACTCAGCATCGATGAAGTCCGCAACTTCTTTTTCTGTCATACCTTCTTTGATGAAGTCTGCAACTCTTTCCATAACCTTATCATTGATAACAGATGCCTGTTTCATGATTGCAATTTCTTCTGCATTCTTAACTGCACGAACACCGTCTACGCAGTCAGATCCCCAGATTGTCTTCATCTCAGGGCAGCGCTCCTGAAGTGGAATGAGGAAACGAGCTGGCCATGTTTTGTCAATTCCAAGAGTACTCTTGGTATCGATGTGCTCCATCAGAACCCCGATCTGATCATCCATGTCACTGAACCACACTTCCTCAAATCCTGTATTTGATACATAATACAGATAGTTCAGGAATAATGTATGCTTTCCACTTGTTCTGAGTAACAGTGCATATAATCTTTCCCCAGGATTTACCATGATGCCTGTTAAAAAGCGGATGCTCAGTGGATCAGATACCAATAACTGATCAATTCCTTTCTCTTTCATTTTTTCCAATACGCGGTTAATTCTTTCGTTCATTGTTAAAATGCTCCTTCCTGTGCGTTTTGTTAAAAATCCTATTTAAAATAATAACATGAATTGGCTAAAATGACTAGAACTTTAGTGAATTTTGGGCCAGTGGGGACGGTGTTTGTGGCTTTTTTTGTGTCCCCTCCGGTAATTTTGTAAAAAAATAGGACTGCATTGTTTGGGAGGAGTGCAGTCCTGAGGAAAAAGTTATGAAAAAGATTTAAAGTGTTTGTTCTTTCGAACAATTCTTAGTATAGAAGGAATATGTGATGAAAGTGTGATGGAATTAGGAAGAAATTGTTAACAAATGAAAAACATAAGTATGTAAAAGAACATGTGGATAGCAAGACTTATAAATATGAAGGCATATGTGTATAAGAGTAACTTTTTGAGAATGCTCTTGTAAAGAGCGAAAGAAGGTAGGAAAGTGGTGTCCAAAACCATAAGGGCATGACAAGTAAACCATAGGTAGAAAAAATGGGAGCATTCAAAGAAGTCTCATCTTTCACACTTCTACTGGGAGTAAAAATTAACATGGATGGAATTGCACTGGTTGTCAACGTGGGTAGTATCTTTGATATGAAACGTATGCTGGTTAATATTACAGAGGATGCTTCTTGCAGTATTATTGTTTAGAATATGAAACAGAAGAAAGATGAGAAAAGAGAGATTGCACTTGGGGTGTAATTTCATACATCATAGAGTAGATTACTCCAAGCCTGAATAAAACTACTATTTCGAATTTTATTATTGAGAAATATTGTTGAATGAAAAGATAGTGTGTTGTATAATCCAAGAGGAGTAATTTGTGAGAGTTATATGTCTTTCATAAAAGTCAGATATAAAATATATCTGTGAGTTGAAAAATGTTAGAATTTAAGAAGAAAATTATTTTATGGTCAAATCAAAAGATGATTTGACTATAAAATGGGCTTGGAATATATTTATGTTAGAATAAAAGAATAAAAACAAATTTGACAAGCAAATTAAGAAGTAGTATAGTACAAATGTAATGAAAAAACCGCCTGATACTGACAATATCAAACAGATGTCGAACATTTTTTTGACATCTACCTTGTGTGCTATTTTATGATTTGATAAAATATAGTAAAAACACACAAAAAATAAAATTAAATATTGGACATAGTGTACATATAATACAAGGAGTGCTATATGGATAAAGAAAATACAAAGATTCAAATAACAGAAAATCTAGCACATGTGGATTATAAATCAAGAAGATGTCAGTCTATGAAAAAGCATTTAGAGAATGTAGCGTTTATGGCAGGAAATTCATGTTCATTAGAGGAATTGAAACCTTTAATTGTATTAATTGGAATTCTTCATGACATAGGAAAATTTGGAAGAGAGAATCAGGAAGATTTCAAGAATATTCTGGTTCAAGGTAATGAAAGTCATAAACATGGACTGGATCATTCTACCGCAGGGGGACGATTAGCTCAGGAGTTAATAAAAGAAGGATCGGTTGCAGAATTTATTAGTACGGTTATATATTTTCATCATGGTATGGGGGACTGTATTAATTTAGATAATGGTCAGGGAATCCAACAGCATCGTAACGAAAAAGAAATTGATTATGAATGGATAAAAGAAGAATTTTTCCAGACATTTCGTAAAGAAGTAGTTGAGGAATATTGTAAAAAAGCAATTGAATCATACAAATATCTATACGGAAAAGTAACTTCTTTTTATAATGAATCCAAAGCATTAAAAAGAAAATGTGGAAATGGCTATTTCTTTATGGGGATGTATTTTAGAGTAGCATTATCGTTATTAATTGATGGAGACTGGACGGACACGGCGTGCTTTTTCCAGAATGTACCATTAACAAAGAGAATTTCACTGGATGAAACGCAAAAAATTTGGCAGGAATGTATCGATAATTTTGAAGAATATATGGAACAGATGATTCGAAATAATCCTGCAAATGGTAATTTACTGAATAAGTTCCGACAGGAAATCTCAGATTCTTGCAGGCAAGCTGCGGAGACAAATCGGGATTTATATCGATTAACTGTGCCGACAGGAGCTGGAAAAACACTCAGCAGTCTTCGTTTTGCACTATACCATGCAAAAAAGATGAAAAAGCAACACATCATATACATAGCCCCATTCAACTCGATTCTGGAACAGAATGCGGAAGAAATTCGAAAAGCAGTTGGAGATTCTTCGGTAGTATTGGAACACCATTGTAATGTGATTTGTGAAGAAGGAGAAGAAGAACGGTACCGTAGTCTGACAGAAACATGGGATTCACCGATTATTGTGACGACAGCAGTACAGATTTTGAATACATTATTTTCAGATCAAAAAAGTTGTATCCGAAGAATGCATACATTGTGTAACAGCATTATCATTTTTGATGAGGTACAGGCAATTCCGGTGAAATGTATGGAATTATTCAATCTTGCAGTAAATTTTCTGTCCCAGTTCTGCGACACAACAGTAGTATTATGCTCTGCGACACAACCGACGCTGACTAAGATTAAAAATAATAATATCTGTGAATGTGAAGAGATGACCGGTACAGTGGAAAAATATGCAGAAGCTTTTAAAAGGACGAATATTATTGACGCTACAGGTTTATATCCAGGTGGAATGAAAATAAAGGATTTGAGTAATTTTACATTGGAACGAACGGAATTGTATCAGAGTACATTGATTATAGTAAATACAACGGCTTGTGCGTTAGAATTTTTTCAGCAATTAAAGAAAATATGTCCGGAAGAATATGTACTTTTTCATCTGAGTAATAATATGTGTCCGCAACATAAATTAGATACGTTGGAAGCGATAAAAAGAAATTTAAAAGACCAGTCTAAAAAAGTTATCTGTGTGAGTACACAGGTCGTAGAAGCAGGAGTGAACTTTTCGTTTGGTTGTGTTATAAGGTCAAGGGCTGGATTGGATAATGTGATTCAGGCGGCAGGCAGGTGTAACCGGCACAAAGAATTAGGAAGACTGGGGGCCGTTTATATTGTAAAAATATCAAAAGATGTAGAAAAATTAGAACGTTTACATGAAATAAGAGATGCACAAAATGCATTGCAGAAGGTGTTGGATGATTTTAAATCTGAGCCAAATCAATTCAAAAATGAATTGGATTCAGAGGAAGCAATAAAGAAATATTATTCCAATTATTATTCACAGCTTAGAACAAATGAAACAAAATTTCCAGTAGATAAATATGCAACGACAATTATTGATCTGCTTGGAAAAAATGAAATTGGGAAACAACAATACAAAAGAACAAATGGAGAAGAAATTCGGACAAGATTACCACAAGCTTTTTTTACAGCGGGAAAAGTGTTTGAGGTCATATCCAATGATTATAAGACGGGGGTTGTGGTTCCATATAATGATGAGGCAAAAAAACTAATAAGTGAATTATCAGAGGAAAGATTTGATATAGAGATACAGAAAAAAATCTTAAGAAAATTACAGCGATATACAGTAGGAATATCTGAGACGAGAAAAGGAATACTTGGAAATGCCATATATGAATGTTGCGATGGAGAAGTAAGAGGATTGTGTGATGGATATTACGATGAGGAAGTAGGTGTAGTGGATGAACCGAATATGGAAATTCATTTTTTTTAGAGGAGGTGAAGAATTTGAAAAAATATAGAAATACAATCGAATTTGAAGTATATGGATCTTATGCATTATTTTCAGATCCGGTTTTGCGTGTTGGTGGTGAGAAAACAAGTTATCACATCCCAACATATGAAGCACTGAAAGGGATTACGGAGAGCATCTATTGGAAGCCATCTATAATTTGGTATATAGATGCGGTAAGAATCATGAACCCAATTCAAACAGAGACAAAAGGGATACGACCGATTGCATATAATGGTGGAAACGAACTAGCGTATTATACATATTTGAAGGATGTGAAATATCAGGTACGGGCACATTTTGAACCGAATAATAATCAACCAAAATTAAAAGAAGATAGCAGAAATGAAAATAAACATCACAATATCGCAAAAAGAATGGTACAAAGAGGTGGACGCAGAGACATTTTTCTAGGAACCAGAGAATGTCAGGCATTTGTGGAGCCTTGTGTATTTGGTGAAGGAGAAAGTTATTATGATACAATGCCGGGAGAAGTAAGCTATGGATTTATGTATCATGGAATCACTTATGCAGAAGAAGCTATTTTAGAAGAAGATCAAGACCAGATGACCGTTCGATTCTGGAGACCAGTAATGAAAAAAGGAGGAATTATTGAGTTTACAAGACCGGAAGATTGTACAGAGAAAAGGCATATCCGTCATATGGAGAAAAAGATCTTTGGAAAAGAAGAGAACAATTTTATTGGTCTGGATGAATTTACAGATGAGGAGGTGGCAGATTGAGTTATGTAAATGAGTTGATTGATTTATATAATAAGAATCAAGACAAAATAGGTGTGATTGAATACCGGGGAGATATCCCATATGTACTTCTGCCACCATTTCATACAACGGTAACAGCTCAAATAACAGTAACGATTGATCAGAATGGAAATTTTATGCGTGCTGAACTGGTTGCTCAGGATGATAAGATGACGATTATACCAGTTACTGAAAAATCGGGAAGTCGTACAGCTGGTAAAGAGCCACATCCGTTATGTGATAATTTGAGATATCTGGCAGGTGATTATAAAGATTACTATAAAGATGACGGAGTATGTAATGAACTGTATATGTCTCAAATTGAAAAATGGGAAAAATCAACATATTCTCATGAAAAAGTAAAAGCCATTTATTTGTATTTGAAGAAGGCTACGTTAATAAAAGATTTAGTTGAACAAAAGATTATAAAGTTAAATGATAATAATCAAATTGATGACAAAGAGAACATGGAGGGAATTGTTCAGACAAAAGCTTTTGTTCGATTTATTATACGTTCTACTGGTGAGAATTTATATCGAGAGATACCGGATGAATGTTGGAAGGACAGAACATTACAAGACTGTTATATCAAATATGTCCGGTCACAGGAAAGAGAAAAGGGAATGTGTTATCTGACAGGTAATATGGAATCTATTTCGTATCTTCATTCAAAAAAAATAAGGAATGAAGGTGATGGAGCAAAATTAATTTCAGCGAATGACAGTCAGAATTTTACATATCGTGGACGTTTTGCAAATAGAGAAGAAGCAGTTGCTGTTGGAAGTGAGACATCTCAGATTGTTCATAATACCTTGAAATGGATTATCAGAAAACAGGGAGCCTTTTTTGATACGATGACAATAGTTACCTGGGAGTCTGATCAGTTGAGTATGCCGAAATGGAATATGGATACTGAATCAATTATAACGGAATATGAAAATGAACAAGAAGAAAATGATTGGGACTCTTGGGACGATGACTGGTCGGAAGAAGAGGAGGTATCGGATGGTAATCCAATTACAGCAGAAAAATTTTATAAAGCATTAAACGGATATGGCAAAAAAGTAGATAACACGTCAAATATGATATTGCTTGCCTTTGATGCAGCAACCCCGGGACGGCTTGCAATGATTGAAAATGTGACATTGGATACTGCAAGATATTTGAAAAATATTGAAAAATGGCATAATGACTGTAACTGGATTCACGAAAAATGGAAGGATGGAAAAAGAATACAGTTTTGGGGAATGGTTGGAGTCAGAGATATTGCAGACATCTTGTTTGGCATTGAGAATAAAGGCAAATTATCCATAGTAGATGGAAATGGTAAGAAACTTTATGCTGAAGTAGCGAAAAGGCTACTGCCATGCATATGGTATGGAAGCAACATTCCATATGATTATGTGAATCTTGCGGTAGTAAAAGCATCGAATCCGTTGACATATAAAGAGAGAAAAAACTGGGAAAGAGTCTTAACCTTAGCTTGTTCAATGGTAAAGAAGAATGAAAAAGACAGAAATAAGGAGGAATGGAACGTGGCATTAGATAAGAGCGCAAAGGACAGGAGCTATCTATATGGCAGATTGTTAGCAGTGGCAGATAGAATTGAATATATGACATATGATGCAAAAGATAATGGAAGAATTACAAACGCAAAAAGATATATGAGTACATTCTCCCAGAGACCGTATGAAACATGGAAAGTAATAGAGGAAAATATTCAACCATATCTGGCAAAACTGGATGTAGTAAAAAGAAAATACTACGAGAATTTATTAAGTGAAATTTGTAATCTGTTTGATATAGATAAATTCAAGGAAAATAAGAAATTGGATGGTTTGTATTTACTTGGATTTCACAGTCAGGAATATGATTTGAGATTTAAAAAAGAAAATTCAGAAGAGAAGAAAGAGGAGGAATAGACATGAGTGAGTTAAAAGGAAAAATTGATTTTACGTTATTTATCAGTGCAACCAATGCTAATCCGAATGGAGATCCGTTGAATGGAAACCGCCCTCATATCAATATGGACGGATATGGAGAAATCTCTGATGTATGTATTAAAAGAAAGATAAGAAACCGTCTTCAGGATCGGAATCAGAAGATATTTGTTCAATCAGATGACAGAACAGATGATTCGTACACAAGCTTAAAAGACCGTGCAGATAGTTGCGAAGAATTAAAGAAAGAGATGAGCAATAAGAAAAGTGCAAATCGTGATGTATGTGCTGCAATTGCATGCAATGAATGGTTTGACGTAAGAGCATTTGGACAGGTATTTGCATTTAAGGGGATTCCAGTATCTTTTGGTGTAAGAGGACCAGTATCAATTCATCAGGCGGTAAGCTTATCGCCAATTGATATTGTTAGTATGCAGATTACCAAGAGCGTAAATAGTGAGTCTGGAAAAGAAAGTAAAGCATCGGATACGATGGGAATGAAACACAGAGTTGGATTTGCGGTATACAAAGTAATGGGAAGTGTGAATGTACAACTTGCAGAAAAGACCGGATTTAGTCAGGATGATGCGGAAGAGTTAAAAGAAGCATTAAAAACATTGTTTGAAAATGATGCATCTTCGGCAAGACCAGAAGGAAGTATGGAAGTGCGTAGAATGTATTGGTGGCAGCATGATGAAAAAACACCGGCAATTTCCAGTGGAAAGATTCAGAGAGGATTTACAATTAAAGAAAGAACGAGTCATCCAAAAGAATTTGAGGATTATGACATTTCTTGGAACGTAGAAGGTTGCAAAGAACCGGAGGTATTTTAAATTTGTATAATGAAGAAAACTTTCTTCAATTATCCGGAATTCAACATTTTTCGTTTTGCAGAAGGCAGTGGGCACTTGCCTATATAGAGATGCAATGGCAGGAAAATGTCAGAACAGTAGAAGGAAAGATCCTACATGAAAATGCTCATGATGCAGGCCTGAAAGAGAAAAGAGGAGATCTGATTATCGTAAGAGCAATGCCGATTCACTCCCGGGAATTGGGAGTGAGCGGCGAGTGTGATGTGGTGGAATTTCATAAAGCTCAGGAGGGAATCAGTTTATCGGGAAAAGAAGGACTTTATAAAGTAGTTCCGATTGAGTATAAAAGAGGAAAACCAAAAACCGATGATTCGGATATTTTACAAGTAGCAGCTCAGGCATTATGTTTAGAAGAAATGTTATGTTGTACGATACCATACGGATATATTTATTATGGAGAAACGAGGCATCGTACAAAAATAGAATTTACAGAGGAGATACGGGTAAAAGTCAGAAATACATTTGCCGAAATGCATAAGTATTATGAACAACGTTATACTCCGAAAGTGAAAACAAGCAAAAAATGTAATGCCTGTTCATTGAAGGATATTTGTCTGCCAGTTTTAAATAAGAAAAAATCAGTTTCCGGATATATTGATAGGATGCTATCGGAAGAGGAAAACATATGAAGAGGCTTTTAAACACGTTATATGTAACATCGGGAAACAAATATCTTTCTTTAGAAGGAGAAAATGTTGTGGTATTGGAAGAACAACAAGAAATAGGAAGAATCCCATTACATAATTTACAGGCAATTATTACATTTGGGTATACAGGAGCAAGTCCGGCTCTTATGGGAGCATGTACACAACGAAATATAGATCTGTCCTTTATGTCGGGAAATGGAAGATTTCTGGCAAGAGTGATAGGTGAAGTAAAAGGAAATGTTACATTAAGAAAGCAACAGTATAGAATTAGTGATAATAAAGAAGAAAGTGCACGGATAGCCAGAAATTTTATCCTAGGCAAAGTATATAATTCAAGATGGATTTTAGAAAGAGCTGCAAGAGATTATGCAATGCGTCTGGATGCTGATAGGTTAAAGAAAAAGTCAGCATTTTTGGCGCAAAGTATAGGAAAAATCAGAGTATGTGAAAAAGCAGACGAATTATTAGGTTTGGAAGGAGAAGCAGCTTCTGTATATTTTTCAGTATTTGATGATTTGATATTACAACAAAAAGAGGACTTTTATTTTAATAGAAGAAATAAGAGACCGCCGTTAGATAATGTGAATGCAATGTTGTCATTTGGATATTCTTTATTGGCAGGAATGTGTGGAGGAGCTCTTGAAGCTGTAGGTTTAGATCCTTATGTAGGATTTTTCCATACGGACCGTCCGGGAAGAATGTCTCTGGCGTTAGACCTTATGGAAGAATTTCGAAGCGTTATGGTGGATCGATTTGGGCTAACATTAATCAATAAGAAAATTATGAAAGAAAAATATTTCATAAAAAAAGAAAATGGTGCGGTAATTATGACTGATGATGGAAGAAAAGCATTTTTATCGGCCTGGCAAAATAAAAAGCAAGAAATGATAAAACATCCATTCTTAGATGAAAAAATAGAATGGGGAATGGCTCCGTATGTACAAGCTATGTTACTGACCAGATATTTAAGGGGAGATTTAGACGAATATCCACCGTTCTTCTGGAAGTAGGTGATGGAATGCTGGTTTTGATTACATATGATGTAAATACCCAGACATCTGCTGGGAAAAGGCGATTAAGAAAAGTAGCAAAAGAATGTACAAACTATGGAACTCGTGTGCAAAATTCTGTGTTTGAATGTCAAATGGATGTAACAAAATGCAGGCAGGTAAAACATATCTTAGAGGATATTATAGATAAAGACGTTGATAGTTTGCGGTTTTATTATCTAGGTGATAAGTATAAAAATAAGGTAGAACATATTGGCGCAAAACCTGGATTTGATGTTACGGATACTTTGATATTTTAGTGCGAATAATAAGCGCACAGAAATCTTCTGGGAGATTCGCACTGGAAAATGGTGTGCTTTTCCAGAAGAAAAGTAAATAGGAATTAGAAAAAATATAAATTTTTAACGTATTATATTCAAAGGGTATAATACGTGCAGTTTTAGACAGAGTGTTTTTGTTTAAAATTGCTGTCATCCTCCTTGTGAGGATGTGAGTTGAAAATCGTATCATTTCTCAATTCTTCCATCATCTGTCGTCATCCTCCTTGTGAGGATGTGAGTTGAAAACTTTCGCCTGTCTCTTTTCCACTGTTAGACACCGTCATCCTCCTTGTGAGGATGTGAGTTGAAAAATCGTAATGAGTGATGAACTTTTATCTCATTTGGTCATCCTCCTTGTGAGGATGTGAGTTGAAAAGATAGCGTAATGAACACATTACAGGAGAAACAAGGTCATCCTCCTTGTGAGGATGTGAGTTGAAAAATTGCCTCTTACCAGATTCACCACATCTGTTCCGGTGTCATCCTCCTTGTGAGGATGTGAGTTGAAAAGATAAGAAAATTATACCAAAGAACCGCAACAAGTAGTCATCCTCCTTGTGAGGATGTGAGTTGAAAAGCTAGTTCTTCTGACATATGTTCGCGAAGTGATCGTCATCCTCCTTGTGAGGATGTGAGTTGAAAAGACTAATTCTGTCTGTCCTGGAATCTGAGTTTCGTCATCCTCCTTGTGAGGATGTGAGTTGAAAAATCTCTCTCCACTGCACAAAGCGTTCTTCTTCCGTCATCCTCCTTGTGAGGATGTGAGTTGAAAAGCCGAATTGGAGCGAAAGCTAACCAGCGAGCGTGTTGTCATCCTCCTTGTGAGGATGTGAGTTGAAAAAACTGTAACTTCTGACATTCCTAATTCATCTGCGTCATCCTCCTTGTGAGGATGTGAGTTGAAAAAATCTTGTAAACCATTTGTTTCAAGCTTACTAATGTCATCCTCCTTGTGAGGATGTGAGTTGAAAATGATAGAACGGTCTTGTGCTATCGGATAATTATTGTCATCCTCCTTGTGAGGATGTGAGTTGAAAAATTATACTGCAGGTCAAACGGTTACAACAAGGGGTCATCCTCCTTGTGAGGATGTGAGTTGAAAACCGCATGCAGCTCCAGACAATGGATTCCACTTCGTCATCCTCCTTGTGAGGATGTGAGTTGAAAAATTGCAGGTGAGCTTTCTGATTCGCTAGGAAAAGTCATCCTCCTTGTGAGGATGTGAGTTGAAAATTTCTTGCTGTTGGCATTTCGCCTGTAGCATCTATGTCATCCTCCTTGTGAGGATGTGAGTTGAAAATTCAATACGTTTATCATGCGCTCTTTTTCGTTCTGTCATCCTCCTTGTGAGGATGTGAGTTGAAAAACTTTTCGACTTTTCTATCAGTAATTGCAACAGCCGTCATCCTCCTTGTGAGGATGTGAGTTGAAAATTTGATACCATGAATCCGGAAGAACTGCAGCTGGCCGTCATCCTCCTTGTGAGGATGTGAGTTGAAAAGTTTTAACGAAGCGTGTAGCTATGTTAGAATTAGTCATCCTCCTTGTGAGGATGTGAGTTGAAAAATCACTACGGGGTTGGATGGTCACAGTCATCCCGGTCATCCTCCTTGTGAGGATGTGAGTTGAAAAATCATCCTGTCAACAGCATTTCTGACAGCTTGTGTAGTCATCCTCCTTGTGAGGATGTGAGTTGAAAAGTATCGTGCTTCTAATTTGGCAAGTTCAATATCCGTCATCCTCCTTGTGAGGATGTGAGTTGAAAATCCACTGGGTTGAAAGTTATAAAGTGCTCTTTCCGTCATCCTCCTTGTGAGGATGTGAGTTGAAAAACAGGAGGTATGAGTATGAATCCATATATGTCATGTCATCCTCCTTGTGAGGATGTGAGTTGAAAAATTAGAAATGAGTTGATCACAAATGAAACTCCATGTCATCCTCCTTGTGAGGATGTGAGTTGAAAAGAGAATGATGTAAAAATGTATGGTACTCATGTATAGCCCTTTTATGAGAAAAATAGTTCCAAGTAACGATATGAATTCAATTTATGTTATGCGAAAAAGGGGAGAATTGAAAGAATATAAGTTACAGTTTCTTAGCATTAAAAAAGGACTGCATTATTTGGGAGGAGTGCAGTCCTGAGGAAAAAGTTATGAAAAAGATTTAAAGTGTTTGTTCTCTTGAACAATTTCTAGTATAGAATTGAATTGTGATAAAACTGTGATGGAATTAGAAAGAAATTGTTAACAAATTTAGAACATAAAATAAAATGCGATCAGATGCACCATAAACCGGGACAGTGTTGAAATCCAAAAGTCCGGGTGTTAGAATTACAACAGATGCTATAACAGAAGATATATATCAAAGAATACAAGAAACCATACAGAACATACGAATATACACCAAGGAGGAATACACCATGCGGATCCTAATCTACGGCGCTGGAGTCATCGGAAGCTTCTACGCATCCAGATTCGCCAAAGCGGGACTGGATGTAACAGTTTTAGCAAGAGGGCAGCGGTTAAAAGAATTACAGGGACACGGTCTATGGTACAGAGGCAAGACAAGAACGCATAAAGTTGAGGTTAAGACGATCAGTGAGTTAAAACCGGATGACCGCTACCAGTTTATTTTCCTGACCGTACGTGAGAATCAAGTAGAAAAAGCGCTGGAAGATATCAGTAAGAATAAAAGTCCGAATGTTGTCACGATGATTAATACGATTAAACCATATGGCAGGTGGGAGAAAATCTGTGGAAAAGGTAGGATCATTCCGGCATTTCCGGGAGCGGGTGGCTGCATTGAAGGCGGAATTCTGGATGCGCAGCTTCTGCCAAGAGCAATCCAACCGACAACATTCGGTGAGATCGGAGGAAGAAAGAGCAGCAGGGAAGAAGCACTGGCATATATATTTAGAAAAAGCCACATTCCATATCAGATTGTTCCGGAAATGCATCACTGGCAGATATCACATCTTGGTGTGATCATTCCGCTGGCAGATGCTTATTACCAGAGCAGGCATCCGGAAAAAATCTGTGCAAATGAAAAATTGATGACGCTGACAGCTTATCGGATGAAAAAGAACCTGAAGTGGATCGCCCAGAAGGGAATGTTGTGCCCGGCAAAGCTTTATATGATCAAAGATATGCCGACAGGAATGCTGGCAGGGGTTCTAAGCAGAGTATATCAGAGTGAATTTGGCAACAGATTTCTTTACAGACATGCGATGCATGCACCGGAAGAATTCCAGCGGCTGCATCAGGAATTCTATAATTATATGAAGACACATACGAAAGAGAGTAACAAAGCATGATAAGACCGATTATGAAAGACATATTTTTCCTGAACCAGAGATCCGAGCCGGCAACAGAGGCGGACAAGCAGGTTGCAGTGGATTTGTTAGATACATTGAAAGCGCACGAGGAAGGCTGTGTCGGCATGGCAGCGAATATGATCGGAGTGAAGAAATGTATCATAGCCGTTAATATGGGATTCATGAATATGGCAATGTTCAATCCGAAGATTGTAAAACGTTTCGGAAAATATGAGACGGAAGAAGGCTGCCTTTCCCTTACAGGTGTGAGAAAATGCACCCGGTATCAGGATATTGAAGTAGAATATCAGGACATGAATTTCAAAAAGCAGAGACAGAAATATACCGGATGGACGGCACAGATTATTCAGCATGAGATAGATCACTGTCAGGGCATAGTGATATGACACTAAGAAAAGTAAATGTTTTCCTCCTGTTTTATTGACACAATTGTATCAATAGCATACAATAAAACTAGATTGTTAATAAAATAACATATAAAACGTGAAGATTACAGGAGGGTAATATCATGGCAAAGATTTTATGTAGTCCAAGTAAATATGTACAGGGTGCAGGTGAGCTGAAGAAGCTGGGTGAATATGCTCAGAAGTATGGCAAAAAAGCACTCGTGCTGATCACAGAATCCGGATATAAACGTATCGGGGACGTTGTAAATACCGGATTTGAAGGATACGAGATCACACCTGTGTACGAGTATTTCAACAGAGAATGCAGTAAGAATGAGATCAACCGACTGGTAGACATCATGAATGAGAAGGGCTGTGATGTCGTGATCGGTATCGGCGGTGGTAAGATCCTGGACACGGCCAAGGCAGTTGCTTATTATAAAGAAGCACCGGTTCTGATCTGTCCAACGATCGCCTCAACAGATGCACCTTGCAGCGCACTGTCTGTTATTTATACAGATGCTGGTGTATTCGAAGAGTACTTATTCCTTCCGGCCAACCCGGACATGGTTCTGATGGATACTGAGATCATTGCAAAATCACCGGTAAGACTTACCGTTTCCGGAATGGGTGATGCGCTGGCAACATATTTTGAAGCAAGAGCCTGTCAGGTAAGCGGAGCAACGACATGTGCGGGTGGACAGGTCACACAGGCAGCAATCGCACTTGCAAAACTCTGTTTTGATACGCTGATGGCAGAAGGAGTAAAGGCAAAACTTGCTTTGGAAGCAGGAGCATGTACACCGGCTGTAGAAAAAGTCATCGAAGCCAATACATTGCTGAGTGGTATCGGATTTGAGAGTGGAGGACTTGCAGGAGCGCACGCAATTCATAATGGATTTACCGTACTGGATGAGTGCCATCACATGTATCATGGCGAGAAAGTCGCATTTGGAACGATTACACAGCTGGTACTGGAGAACATTCCGGCAGAAGAACTGGAAGATATCATCGATTGGTGTATCGAACTGGGACTGCCTGTGACATTAAAAGAACTGGGAATCACAGAAGTAACAGATGAGAAGCTGATGGCAGTTGCAACGGCAGCCTGTGCAGAGAACGACACGCTTCACAATATGCCATTCGAGGTAACTCCGGAGACTGTATGTGCAGCGATCAAAGCAGCGGATGCATACGGTAAATATTTCCTCGGAGAATAATATATAATCCAAATACATAATCTAACAGGAATAAGATTTGTTAAAAACCCACGGGATCAGTGGTTGACATTCGTCAAAAGATAATGCTATAATGTGCCTCTAAAATATGTGTGGATTTTTCTGGAGCAATCTATTTTTCGCCACATGACTGATGCGTTCGGTCATGTGGCTTTTTTAGTGCATAGAAATCATAAAATCCATAATAAAATTGATATGTTATGTATGTGGAAAAAGAAAGGGGAAATTATATGGATCAGACATATATGAAAGAACAGCCGGTGTTAAAACTGATATTGTCAATGGCACTGCCGATGGTGCTTTCTATGATGGTGAGTTCACTTTACAATATTGTGGACAGCTTCTTCATCGCCAGGATCAGCGAAGATGCCATGACGGCATTATCACTGGTGTATCCAGTGCAGAATCTGGTCAATGCCGTGATGATCGGATTTGGAATCGGAATCAATGCGGTCATCTCATTTTACCTGGGAGCTCAGGATAAAGAGATGGCAGACAGGGCAGCAACACAGGGAATGCTGCTCGGAACCATTCACGGAATCGGTTTTATGATTTTGGGAATTGCCGTAATGAGACCGTTTTTACAGATGTTTACGGGAAATGCACAGATCGTGGACTATGGTGTGCGTTATTCAAGAATTGCATTTTTATTTGCCACGGCATTGTCATGGCAACTGGTATTTGAGAAGACATTTCAGGCGGTCGGCCGCATGGTAGAATCGATGACCTGTATGATGTCAGGTGCGGTCATCAACATTATCCTGGATCCGGTCATGATCTTTGGACTCGGACCATTCCCGAAGATGGGAATCGAAGGAGCCGCACTTGCAACAGGAATCGGACAGGCAGCAGCGGCACTGCTGTATCTGATCCTTTATATCGCGAATCCGCTTCCAGTGAAATACAGAAAGAAATATCTGAAGGTGGACCTTAGATTATGGAAGAAGTTATACGTGATCGGAATTCCGGCAAGTCTGAACCTGGCACTTCCGTCACTGTTGATCTCTGTATTGAATGTAATACTTACAGGCTATGGGGAAGTCTATGTATTCGTTCTCGGAGTCTATTATAAGCTGCAGACCTTCCTGTACCTTCCGGCAAATGGAATCGTGCAGGGAATGCGTCCGCTTCTCGGATATAATTACGGAGCGGGAGAGCATAAGCGTGTACATAAGATCTTTCGGGACGGTCTGATCCTGGTACTCGTGATGATGACGGTCGGAACGGTAATCTGCCTGGCAGTTCCGGGACAGCTGATGGGGCTATTTACGGCGAATCCGGTAACGATGCAGGCGGGAAGTGTGGCACTCAGAGTCATCAGTCTTGGCTTCATTGCTTCATCCGTATCGGTTATCTGCAGCGGTGCACTGGAAGGTCTTGGAAAAGGCGTGCATTCACTGATCATTTCGTTATGCAGATATGTGGTTGTGATCATTCCGGCGGCATTCATCGTCAGCCGTTTTATGGGAGCGGTCGGAGTATGGCATGCGTTCTGGATCACGGAGGCTGTTACGGCGGCGATCTCATATATGGTGTATCGGAAAGGTGTGAAGGGATAGCAGAGATAAAAAATCACGGAGCAACAGTTTTTTTGATGCACAAGTATAATATTGTATGATAAAATAGTAAGAAACAGGAAAGCAGAAAAGAAAACAGAATATACAAGGACGACTCTGACTGCAAGGCATCATCCCGAGCAGGAATAGTTAAGAACTTCCTTATTTCCGACACATGGTATTTCTATACCATGTATTCGCATTATGCATTGGAAAAAACAAAAAAGAGCATTTTGTATACAGAATAAGGCGGCTTCAGATAACGAAAAGAGAGCCGGCTTATGTATACAAAATGTTCTTTTTCATTTGAACAAATATATAAGCAGAACATGCAGGAGGAACACACATGTTAAAAGTAGCGATTTACGGCAAAGGTGGGATCGGAAAATCCACCGTCACATCTAATCTGGCGGCAGCATTTGCCACAATGGGGAAGAAAGTCATCCAGATCGGCTGTGATCCGAAGGCAGATTCGACGATGAATCTGCTCGGCGGGGAACCGCTAAGGCCGGTCATGAATTATATGAGAGAAGAAGACGAAGAACCGGAGAAACTGGAAGACATTGCAAAAGAAGGATTCGGAAATGTCTTATGTATCGAGACGGGCGGACCGACACCGGGGCTTGGCTGTGCCGGAAGAGGAATCATTGCGACATTCCAGTTATTAGAAGATCTGAAATTATTCGAGACCTATAAGCCTGATGTTGTTCTGTACGATGTACTCGGGGACGTGGTCTGCGGTGGATTCGCAGCGCCGATCCGGGAAGACTATGCGGAAAAAGTTCTGATCGTGACATCGGGGGAGAAGATGGCACTCTATGCGGCAGATAACATTTCCAAAGCAGTAAAGAACTTTGAAGACAGAAGTTATGCAAGAGTGTTCGGAATCGTACTGAATCACAGAAATGTGGAAAATGAGACCGAAAAAGTAGAGACATTTGCAAAAGAGCATGGATTTGACATTGTAGGGGAGATTCCCCGCAGTGATGAGATTATTCGTTATGAAGATCAGGGGAAGACGGTGATTGAGGGCAATCCGGAGTCGGACATCAGTAAATGCTTCTATGATCTGGCGGAAATATTATGGAAAGATGAGGAACAGGTATGAGAGGGATTGCCTATTATTGTACGGTAGAAGAATTACAGAAGCGGGGAAGGGATGGTATTCCGGAGCAGTTCCGGTCGAATACGCATCTGATCTACAGTTCTCCGGCGACGCTTGCATTTAATTCGCCGGGAGCGGAAGGATTCGGTGTAAAGAGAGCGGGGCTTGCGATCCCGGATTCGATCATGCTGATCGTGGCACCGGGATGCTGCGGACGGAATACGTCCATGATCAGTTCCATGCCGCAGTATGAGGACCGGTTCTTTTATCTTACGATGGATGAGACCGATATCGTAACGGGAAGACATCTGAAAAAAGTGCCAAAGGCAGTACAGGAGATCTGTGACAGTCTGGAGAAGAAGCCGTCGGTTGTGATGATCTGCATTACCTGCGTGGATGCGCTTCTTGGAACAGATATGGAACGGATCTGCAGAAAATCCGAAGAAAAGACAGGACTTCCGGTCAGACCGTGTTATATGTATGCGCTGACAAGAGAAGGACGGAAGCCGCCGATGGTGCATGTGCGCCAGTCCTTATATTCTTTATTGGAACCAAAGAAGAAAAAAGGAAATGTCGTGAATCTGCTGGGATTCTTCTCACCACTTATGGATGACTGTGAGTTATATGGGATGCTGGAAAAAGCAGGCGTAAAGACGGTACACGAGATATCCAGATGCAAAGACTACGAAGAATACCAGACGATGGCAGAGGCGAATTTCAATCTGGTATTACATCCGGAAGCGAGATTCGCAGCAGAAGATTTTCATGAGAAATTGAAGATTCCATTCATTGAACTGCGAAGATTATACCAGATCGATAAGATAACGAAGCAGTATCAGGCACTGGGGAAGGTTCTGGGGCTTCCATTCGAAGATCATGAAGCGGAGACTGCTGCACTTGATTCCGTAAAATGCTTGAAATCTGCGAAGCCGGATGCAGTTTTCGCCATCGGGGAATGCATGAACGGGGATCCGTTCGAACTGGCACTGGCGCTTGTAAAGTATGGATTCCGGGTGGCTGAGATCTATGGAACGCTGACCGCCGAGAATTTTGTATACCTGAAGAATTTATCTGAATTGAGTCCGCAGACAAAAGTATTTTCCAATATGGAACCAACCATGCTGTATTATGATCCGGAAGAGAGCGGGGTTACAATTACAATTGGAAAAGATGCCTGCTACTATCATCCAGATGTGAAAAACGTGATGTGGAACGAAGAAGTGCAGCCGTACGGATATGCGGGTGTGAGACATTTGTGCGAAAGACTGTTGGAGGTGTAGGCGATGAAAGGATTAAGAAAATATCTGACACCATTTGCACCGGATCAGTCGGGAGCAGTGTCGGTGTTATATGAACTTGGCGGAATGCTGGTCATCTGTGATGCAGGCGGATGTACGGGAAATGTGTGCGGCTTCGATGAGCCAAGATGGTTTGAAACAAGAAGTGCGGTATTCAGTGCGGGACTTCGTGATATGGATGCGATCCTTGGACGAGATGACAGACTGGTTGCAAAACTTGCAGATGCGGCAGAAAAGCTGGATGTGACATTTGCAGCAGTGATCGGGACTCCGGTTCCCGCAGTGATCGGGACGGATTACCGGGCGCTGGAGCGGATGCTGTCTAAGAAGACGGATCTTTCGGTCCTGACGGTGAATACGGATGGAATGGAATTGTATGACAAGGGAGAAGAAAAGGCATATCTTGCATTGTTCGAGAAATTCAGTGACAAGAACGAAGAGTCTGAGGATATGAATGATAAAGACAGACCACGTATCGGGATTATCGGCATGACTCCGCAGGATGTCAGTGACCTGAAGGCAGCAGATAAGATCCGGAAAGTATATGCAGACCAGGGAATGCGTGCCATCTGCTATGGCATGGGAGACGGACTGGATGAAGTGAGAAATGCTTCTCTGGCAGCGAAGAATGTGGTCGTATCTCCGGCAGCATTAAAAGCAGCGCAGTATCTGCAAAAGAAGTTCGGAACACCATATGAGATTGCCTATCCACTGGCATCAGAACTTGTGCCGGAAGTGAATTATCAAGGAAAGAAGATACTGATCGTACAGCAGCAGGTGATTGCAAATGCAGTGCGTAAGGAGATCGAAAAACGAACCGGGGAAAAAGAAGCAATCACAACAGCGACATGGTTCATGCGGAAAGAGGAGATTTTAACGGATCTGAATGTTGATGCCGCAGATGATATTAGTCTGAAAGAAGGGGATGATTTCATTTCGCTGGTGGAAAAAGAAGGATATGATGTGATCTTTGCAGATCCGTGTATGGGGCGGATGATTCCGGGATTTGAAGGGACATTTATTCCGCTGACGCATTTTGCAATGTCAGGAAAGCTTAACGTGTAAGCAGGATATATGGGAAATCTATATGTTTTAGACAGGGGGAAGAAACGGATGATAACAAAGAAAATCCGTGTCTACGGAATTGTGCAGGGCGTCGGCTTCAGACCGACTGTGAGCCGTCATGCAGCGGCTGCCGGAATCACCGGAAGTGTGTGTAACAAAGGTCCCTATGTGGAAATCTTTGCACAGGGAGAGGAAAAATGTGTAAAAGATTTTCTGGAGAGACTGGAAAAGCAGCCACCGAAGAGAGCAGCCATATTGAAGATCAATACAGAAGATGTAAAAGAGGAAGAATACGGGAAATTCAATGATTTTCAGATCATAGAAAGTGAGAAGACAAAAGGGGAGATATTTGTCTCGCCGGATATTGCAATCTGCGAAGAATGCAAGAAAGAAATGTACGATCCAAAAGACCGGCGTTATCTGCACCCATTTATTAACTGCACCTGCTGCGGACCGAGACTTACAATCCTGGATGCGCTTCCATATGACCGAGAACGGACCAGCATGAAGGAATTCCCGATGTGTCCGGACTGTGCTTCGGAGTATGAGAATCCGGCGACCAGACGTTATGATGCGCAGCCGGTATGCTGCAACGATTGCGGTCCGGAAGTGTATCTGATTGGAAGAACAGAACGCGGAAGAGCTGCAATTATTGCCACAAGAAAAATGATCCATGATGGCGGGATCGTGGCAATCAAGGGAATCGGTGGATTCCATCTCTGCTGTGATGCGACGAATGAGGAAGCAGTACAGAGACTGCGGACATTAAAGAACCGTCCGGCGAAACCGTTTGCCGTGATGGCGCGGGATGTGGAAGCGGTAAAGCAGGAATGTCTGGTAAATGAAGTACAGGAGGAGATTCTGGATGGACACCAGAAGCCGATCCTGTTACTTGAAAAACGGAAAAAATCTGCAGACAGTACAGGTCTTTGCAAGTCTGTCGCTCCGGGGAATCCGAAAGTCGGTATCATGCTCCCATACGCTCCGGTACAGATGCTGTTATTCCGATATGACGACGGGATCCAGATGCCGGATTATCTGGTGATGACGAGTGGCAATGCATCCGGTGCACCGATCTGCAGGGATGACAAAGAAGCGGTGGAGGAACTGTCACAACTATGTGATCTGATCCTTTCTCATGACCGGAAGATCCGGATCCGGGTGGACGATTCGGTGATGGATTTTTATAAGGGAGAGCCTTATATGATCCGGCGCTCCAGAGGCTATGCACCGCTTCCGACGATGGTGACAATGCCGTGGAAAGGACAGGTGCTGGCAGCAGGCGGAGAACTTAAGAATACGTTCTGTATCGGAGTGGATGGACGTTTCTATCTGTCCCCGTATGTAGGGGATCTGGAAGATCTCCGTACTGTAAAAGCGTTGCAAGAGACGATCCACAGATTCGAGACACTTCTGGAGGTAGAACCGGAAGTTGCAGCATGTGATCTGCATCCAAAATACAACTCGACAGTTGTTGCAGAAGAACTGGGACTTCCAGTCGTGAAGATCCAGCATCATTATGCACATATTTTATCCTGTATGGCAGAAAATGACCGGAAAGAGCAGGTGATCGGCGTGGCATTCGACGGAACCGGATATGGTACAGATGGAACCATCTGGGGAGGCGAACTTCTGCTTGCAGATTATCACGGATTTGAACGGATGGGAAGTATCGAACCATTTCTTCAGATCGGAGGCGATATTTCTGCTAAAGAAGGATGGCGAATTGCAGTTTCACTGATCTATCAGCAGACACAGGATAAAGAGCAGACAATGGAGATTGTAAAGAAGATTAACCTGTGCAGTGAACCGGAATGCAAAGTGCTTCTTGCCATGGCGGACCGGAAAATGAATGCTGTGCTATCAACCAGTGCGGGACGTCTGTTCGATGCAGTCAGTGCAATTCTCGGAATCCGGACGAAGTCTACGTTCGAAGGGGAGGCTTCGATGGCACTTGAATTTGCTGCAGAAGCTTATGAGAAAGAGATCTGGGAAATTGATGAGCCGGCAGATGGTGAAAGCGGTCCGGATGAAGAAAAGAAAGAGCCGGAAGACAGGCTGATTATGAAGACAGGAAGCCTTATAAAATATCTGACAGAGAAGAAAACAGAAGGCATTCAGGCAGAAAAATTAGCTTATATCTTTCATCAAAAGCTGGCAGACTTTATAATCTGTGGCTGCAGGAAGATCAGAAAGAAAACAAAATGTAATTGTGTGGCATTAAGCGGCGGTGTATTCCAAAATCGGCTGTTGTTGAGAATGGTGGAAGAAGGTCTGGAAAAAGAACATTTTACCGTACTCAGGCATCACCTGATCCCGGCAAATGACGGCGGGATCGCACTGGGGCAGGCAGCATATGCCATGCAGTATATTCAGGAGGGAAAATAACATGTGTGTAGGATTATCAGCAAAAGTAGTCCGTATCAGTGACGGTACGGCGGTTGTAGATGCGGGGGGCGCAAAAAGAGAGGTCTCTTCAGAATTACTGGAAGATCTGGAACCGGGAGATTATGTAATGGTGCATGCAGGAATCGCCATTGCAAAAATTACCGATGAAGATGACAGTGAGACAGATCAGTTGATGGAGGAACTTCTGTAATGAGTGAAAGAAAGAAAACGGCAAGAGAGATCATAGAAGGATACGACGGTCCGGCAGTACGGATCATGGAAGTATGCGGGACACATACACATGAAATCTTCCGTCTGGGTATCCGCAAACTTCTTCCAAAGCAGGTAGAATTGATCTCTGGTCCCGGGTGTCCGGTCTGTGTCACACCGGTAAGTTATATCGATGAGGCAGTTTATCTGGCTCTGGAAAAGAGTGTGACAATCTGTACATTCGGAGATCTGGTGCGTGTGCCGGGAAGTAAGAAGAGTCTGGCAGATGCAAGAAGCGAAGGCGGGAAGATCCATATCGTCTATTCACCTGCCGATGCGGAAAAATATGCAAAAGAACATCCGGAAGAAGAGGTTGTATTCTTATCTGTAGGATTCGAGACGACGACTCCGGCGGGATGTCTGTCTGTCAAAAAAGCAAAAGAAGAAGGAATCACGAACTATTCCATGCTGATTGCAAATAAAACGATGCCGCAGGCATACGAAGCATTAAAAGGAAGCGCAGACATTTTCTTATATCCGGGACATGTCAATGCGATCACAGGAACAAAGCTTTGTGAAGAACTGGTGCAGGAAGGTGTAAGCGGTGTGGTGGCAGGCTTTACGGCAAAAGAACTTCTGACTGCACTGGCAGTTGCGCTGACACATTTTCAGAAAGGGAAACCTTTCTTTGTAAATTGTTATCCGCGTGTAGTGACAGAAGAAGGAAGTAAAGAAGCGCAGAGACTGGTGGATACGCTGATGGAAGCATGTGACAGTGAATGGAGAGGACTCGGAATCATACCGGGATCAGGACTTCGTTTACGTGATGAATGGGGTATGTATGATGCCAGAAAGAAATATCAGGTTCCGAAGATGGAAGGAAGGGCGAATCCGGCCTGCAGATGCGGGGATGTATTACAGGGAAAATGTAAACCATCCGACTGTAAAGTATTTGGAAAGGTCTGTACACCGCAGCATCCGGTAGGTGCATGTATGGTATCCGGAGAGGGAGCCTGTTCAGCATATTATATGTATGGAAGAGAATAAGAAAATAGACGGAAAATAACAAGGAAGTGGACAAGATGAATGAGTATGTGGATAACGAAGCAAGAAAAGCGAAATTAGTGGGGAAAACTGTGACGATGGCACATGGTGCGGGAGGACACCAGACGTCAGAGCTGATCGATATGATCTTCAAAGCACATTTTGATAATCCGGATCTGACTGCGGATGATGCAGCCGTCCTGGCACCTCCGGCCGGTAAGATGGCAGTATCTACGGATGGATTTATCGTATCACCGGCATTCTATCCGGGAGGAAATATCGGAAAGCTTTCCATTTGCGGTACGGTCAATGATCTTTCATGTATGGGAGCAAAACCATTATACCTGACCTGTGCATTTGTGATCGAAGAGGGATTTCCGATGGAAAAACTGGAAGAGATTGCAGAAGCAATGGAGAAGACGGCGAAAGAAGCCGGAGTCCGGATCGTATCGGGAGATACCAAGGTTGCCGGAAAAGGGCAGGTGGACGGAGTCTTTATCACGACAACAGGTATCGGTGAGATCACGGATGGAGTCGAAGTTGCGGGAAATCTTGCAAAACCGGGCGATGCGATTATTGTGACAGGAGATATAGGAAGACACGGATGCACGATCCTTCTTGCGAGAGAAGATTTTGGAATCGATGCGGATGTGACGAGTGACTGTGCACCACTCTGGGGGAATGTAAAAGCAGTGATGGATGCAACGCATGAACTGCATGTGATCCGTGATGCGACCAGAGGAGGAGTCGGAACTGTGCTGTATGAGATTGCCGGACAGAGCCAGGTAGGCATTCGTCTGGATGCTTCGAAGATTCCGGTTGCACCGGAGGTACGAGGCGTATGTGGAATGCTTGGACTGGAGCCGCTCTATCTTGCATGTGAAGGACGGCTTGTGATCATGGCGCCGAAAGAACAGGCACAGACGATCGTGGATGCATTGAAAGTATGTCCATATTCACAGGATGCGGCAATTATCGGTGAAGTGACCGAAGAGCAGCCGGGAAAAGTAGTGATGTTGACGGAGATCGGAACGCAGGCATTACTTCCGCAGCCGGGCGGGGAATTACTGCCGCGCATCTGTTAGGAGGGTATCAATGGATACAAGAGTGGCAGTTATTTCTATCATTGTGGAAAATCCGGAAGCGATCGAGACATTGAATCATCTGCTTCATGAGGCAGGACAGTATATTATCGGAAGAATGGGAATTCCATATCGGGAAAAAGGTATTAATATTATCAGTATTGCGATTGATGCACCGCAGGATGTGATCAGTACGTTATCCGGCAAGATCGGTCGTCTGAGCGGGATATCCACGAAGACGGCGTATTCGAATATTATTACGAAAGCAGGAGAATAAAAATAGTATGATTAAGATTGCAGTATATGGAAAAGGCGGGATCGGAAAATCAACAACCGTGTCTAATGTAGCTGTGGCACTGGCGGAAAAAGGACTGAAAGTGATGCAGATCGGATGTGATCCGAAAGCGGATTCGACGATTGCATTAAGACACGGGGAAGCGGTGCCGACTGTACTGGACCTCTTCCGGGAAAAGAAGCAGGATCTGAGATTAGAAGATATGGTGCGGATCGGCTATCAGGGTGTGATCTGTGTAGAGGCAGGTGGTCCGACACCGGGACTTGGATGTGCAGGAAGAGGAATTATCACGGCACTGGAAAAGTTAAAAGAGACAGGAGCATATGAAGTATATCAGCCGGATGTTGTACTTTATGATGTACTCGGGGATGTTGTATGCGGTGGATTTTCTATGCCGATGAGGAAAGGATATGCGGATAAAGTCTTTATCATCACTTCGGGAGAAAATATGGCAATCCATGCCGGGGCAAATATTGCGATGGCAGTGGAGAATTTCAAGACCCGTGGATATGCGTCTCTTGGAGGGATTATCTTAAATCGCAGAAATGTGGCAAGAGAAGAAGAGAAGGTAAAAGAGCTGGCAGATGATTTCAAGACACAGGTGATAGGAACATTATCTCACAGTGAACTTGTGGCAGAAGCGGAAGAAGAAGGAAAGACGGTCATGGAGTGTTTCCCAGGCAGTGAGATGGCGGAAGAATATAGAAAGCTTGCGGAAGTAATCTATGAGTTGTCAAAAGAATCCGGGGAGGGATGGAAATGTTAAAGAAAGCCGGAGAATCAAGCGGTCTGGAATTCAATTCCCCGGCGCATGGGAACTGGAATATTGTCCATACAGGAATGCTTCTTCCGGAAGCAATCCAGATCTATGTCTGTGCAGATAACTGTATGCGGGGAGTTGTTCTGACAGCAGCCGAGATGAATGCCGCAGACAGGTTCTCTTTTGTGATCGTAGAAGAGGAGGACCTTCTGAATGGTAATCTGGAAGATGTGACGATCGAGGGAGTGGCAGATGTATTAAAGAAACGGGGCGATCATCCGAAGGCGGTATTATTATTTACAGTATGCCTGCATCATTTCCTGGGATGTGATCTGGAACGGGTATATGAAGAATTGGAAGCGAGATTTCCGGAGATCTTTTTCATCCGCTGTTATATGGATCCGATCATGCAGAAGCACGGACTGACGCCGGATCAGAAGCTTCGGAAGTCGATCTACGACGCACTTCCGGAAAGAAATACAGGGAAGTCTGATTCAGAAAGATCAGTGACAATTTTAGGCAGTGATTTTGCGCTGGATGAGACGAGTGATATCAAACGTTTGTTGAAGGCAGAGAATATAGAAGTGAGAGAACTTCCGACCTGTGACTCATGGAAAGCTTATGAGAACCTTGCAGACAGTAGAATATTCATAGCATGCTATCCGCCTGGAAAATATGGACTGGAAAGTCAGGCAGAGAGGCTTGGGAAGAAAGCGTTATATCTTCCGGGAAGCTTTGATTATGAAGAAATCATCAGACAATGGAGAATGCTGGAGCAGACGGTTACGGAAAGTGTAAGAGATGCTGAGATAGATGAGACCATAGAAAGAGAGATTGCATTGTGTGAAGCAGTTTTGAAAAAAACAAGACAAATAATCGGAGATGCACAGATCATGATCGATCACACATTTCATCCAAGACCGCTGGAGCTTGCAAAGCTGTTACTGACACATGGCTTTTCTGTGACAAGAATCTATCTGGATGCGGTAAATCCGGAAGAAAAAGCAACATTTGAGTGGTTGAAACAACAATATCCTGGCCTTTCATATGAGCCGACGATCCACCCAGAGATGCGGGTACGTCCGAGGAAAGAAGAAAATATACTGGCAATCGGACAGAAAGCGGCGTGGTTTACCGGAACGAAGCATTTTGTCAATCTGGTGGAAGGTGCCGGTCTGTATGGATTTGACGGAATCCGGAAAGTGGCAGGATTGATGATAGAAGCCTGGCAGGAAGAAAAAGATCCGGAAGATCTGATCATCCGGAAAGGTTGGGGGTGCGAAAGCTGCATATGAAACGAAGTTATAAGATCATACCAATTTATACAGCGGATGTATCCGGTGTCTGCTCGGCACTCTATGAACTTGGCGGGATGACAGTGATGCATGATCCGTCCGGCTGTAATTCTACCTATAATACACACGATGAGATCCGCTGGTATGACCAGGACAGCATGATCTATATCTCGGGACTTACGGAGATCGATGCTGTTATGGGAAATGATGAGAAACTGATCCGTGATATCGAGATTGCGGCAGAGGAATTAAAGCCGAAGTTTATAGCACTTGCGGGGTCCCCGATTCCCTATATGAATGGAACAGATTTTGAAGCAATCGCCAAGATATTGGAACAAGATCTCGGGATTCCGGCATTCTCGGTTCCGACAAACGGCATGCATGATTATGTATATGGTGTTGGAATAGCACTTGCAGAGATTGCGAAACGTATCGAAGGAAAGAGAGAAGTGACGCCAAAGAGCGTGAATCTTCTTGGTGTGACACCGCTTGATTTCGGACCACAGGAGCATGTGGATGCATTGATACAGAATGTGGAACAGGCGGGATGGAAGGTTCTGTCGACCTGGGCGATGGGAGATACACTGGAAAACCTTGCTCGTGCACCGGAGGCAGAGGTGAATCTGGTGGTCTCTTCGACGGGACTCCGGGCAGCGGAAATATTGCAGGAAAGATTCGGGACACCTTATGTGACCGGTACACCGATCCGGGGATTTATGGAGGTTCTTTTACATGCGATGGAAGAAAAAAAGCAGGTGTCATATCTGGAATATGAGAAGCGGCTCAGAGGATTTACGCGGGAGTCAGGAAAGAGAGATACAATCATATTGATCGGGGAACCTGTGATCATGAAATCGCTGGCTGCAGCAATTGAGATAAAGTACCGGATAAATGTGAAGGTTATCTGTCCATTAAAGGAAACAGACGGACTGCTTGCAGACGGAGATGTTGCTGTCTGCGGGGAAGAGGAACTGGAGCAGGCACTTCAGAGTTTAAAGAATGTAAAAGGCGTTGTGGCGGATCCATTGTATCGCCCGGTCTGCCCGGAGAATGTGGCATTTTATGAGTTGCCGCATATTGCATTTTCGGGAAGAATTTATAAAAAGAAACTGCCGGTTCTTGCAGAACTTATATAGGCGGTAAGAGCAGAAAGGAAACAGAAATGGGACATTTATATTTTGCAAGACACGGACAGACAGTCTGGAATGTAGAGAATAAGATCTGCGGAGCAACGGATATTGAATTGACAGAACTGGGCCATCAGCAGGCAGAAGAACTGGGACAGGCAATTCTGGAGCAGGGAATTCAGATCGATGAGATACTGTATTCACCATTGATCAGGGCAAAAGAGACCGCAAGACACGTATCAGAGGTAACCGGTATTCCGATGCGTGAAGAAATGCGCCTGAAAGAACAGAACTTTGGAAAATACGAAGGTACGCCGAGAAATGGAGAAGAGTTCCAGAGGGCCAAGGCTAATTTTATTAATTCTTATGAAGGCGGCGAATCGATGCTGAAGCTTTGTCACCGGATCTACGATCTGCTCGATGATATTAAAAAAGAATCAGATCAGAAGACATATCTTCTGGTTGCACATAACGGGATCTCAAGAGCGATACAGTCTTATTTTGGCGATATGACAAATGATGAATTTGCAAGATTCGGTATCAAGAATTGTGAGATTCGTAAGTTTGAATACGAGGAGTAAGAATAAAAACAAAAAAGAAACATGAAAAATCCACCGTACTTAATAATTTTTTAAATACGATGGATTTTTATGATATTTCATCCAATGGACTATACCTCTTTCTTTCTTCGATTTGTTTTTTAATCATTTTTTAAATGATGTTAAATTTACGTTCCTGGTGGTTTGTCCTCCTTTTTCTTTATTAGACTCTTTTCAGTTTAGATTGTCCTCTGCATTGGACTGTACCTCTTTCTTTAGATTTTAAATAAAGATTTAACTGATTGGTGGTCCGTCCTCCTTTTCTTTTGTTGATATTATAATATCGCACGAAAGTGAAAATGTCAATAGGTAATCTGAAAAAAATGTGAAAAATAATAAAAAGACGAAATATTCTGAAAATAATATCTGCTTGACATGCCACCTACTTACGAACGCATGGCGATAAAAAAGAGAAGTTACCAGTTGTAAAATCAGGTGGTAACTTCTCTGTATTTTATAAATGAATCTAAGGTTATATAAGATAAATGCCGTCGATAAATTCTTTGATAAATGGCAGAGCAGCTCCGATCGCTACTGTATCACCAGGACATTTGCCGGGAATGATGTAACTGGTGTCATCGTCAAAGGTAGAACGCTCAGCCACGTAATGACGGATCTTAGAGAGATCTTCATCTGTAAAGTAAGGGGCAAGATGTCCGCCTAATATAACGGTATGCTCCAGAACCATATGCAGGTTGTTGATCAGAATAGACAGATGTCTTAAATAATCCTCCCATCTTTCTATGAAGCCGATATCGCCGGCTGATTTTTTTTCGAAAAATTCGTCCAGGTTATCGGAATCTCCGAGAAGTGAGTTCACAGAACAGTAGCATTCTGCACAGCCCTGACGTCCACAGTAGCAATCATGACCGCCGGGAACCAGTGTCATGTGTTCGAATGTTCCGCTTTTTCCTGTAGTACCGGTAAGAAGCTGACCATCAACGATGATGGCACCACCCAGATGGTAATTTAAAGAAATATAGGTTACGTCTTTGATATCCGGGCTTTTCCATAATTCCGTGTTACATGCACATTCAGAGTCATGAATGAATTTGCATGGGACAGAAAAAACATTTGTAAATGCTTTCAGGGAAAATCCAGTGCAACTTAATATCTTACCATAAGTAAATTCTGAGCCATCCGGTGAGATCAGGCCCTGAACGCCAAGGCCTATTCCAAGAATGTTATCTTCTTTATAATGATTCGATTCAAAAAATGTCTTTACGGCATTGCTTAATTTGGAAAGATATGCATTGGTCGGTTCAAAAGTAAGCGTTAATTTTTCTTTTGCAATAGCTTCTCCATACAGATTCACTGCGAGAAGCCGTACGGTATGAGACAGGATTTCGATACCAATCGCAATCTGTGCATTTGAAAGAATCTGATAAGCAACTGCCCGGCGTCCGACAGATGAAGAAAGGCGGCCGCATTTTTCAATCAGATTCTGGCTTTCTAACGTCGTAAGATGCTGTGTGACCGTTGGAAGGCTGACAGAAAGCGCAGTTGCAATTTCCTGTTTTGAACAGGATGGATTCATATATATATATTGATAGACGTCTGATAAATTCTTTTTCTTTATATCTGTTAATGAAAATTGTTCCATAATAATCTCCCTTTTATATGCTGCTAATTATATAAAGCAATTTAATAAAATAATTATACAATTTTATCCGTATCTTGAAAAGACTCTTTGCTTTATTAAAAGTGCACAAAATAAATTCGCAAATCTTGTAAATATTTACATCTTGTAAAAAATATAAAAAAGAATTATTATGTAAACACATTAAATAAAACGATTTTATAAAACTAAAATATAAAATTATTTAAAATAACAAAAAGAAAGAGAGGAAACAAAAATGGGAATCATTGAAAACATGAGACTTGATGGGAAAAAAGGATTTGTAACAGGAGCAGCAAGAGGAATCGGAAAGTGCACGGCAACGGCATTTGCAGAGGCAGGAGCTGATGTGGCAATCGTTGACCTTGACATTGAAGAAGCAAAGAAGACGGCGAAAGAGCTCGCAGAAAAGACAGGCAGAAAAGTCATAGCAATCCAGACAGACTGCACAGACAAAGAGCAGGTAGATGCAATGGTAGAAGAAGTTGTAAAAGAACTGGGAGGCCTAGATTTCTGCCATAATAATGCGGGAATCTGCATCAATGCACCGGCAGAAGAGATGACATATGAACAGTGGTTGAAAGTAATCAATATTAATCTGAATGGAATCTTCTTAACGGATATTGCAGCAGGAAAATATATGCTGGAAAATGGCGGAGGTTCCATCATCAATACAGCTTCCATGTCAGCACATATTGTAAATGTACCGCAGCCACAGTGTGCATATAATGCATCAAAGGCAGGCGTGATCCAGCTGACAAAATCACTTGCAATCGAATGGGCAAAACGCGGCGTGCGTGTAAACTGTATCAGCCCTGGATACATCGGAACAGAGTTAACACTGAACTCACCAACACTGATTCCACTGATTGAAAAATGGAATGAGATGGCACCAATGGGAAGAATGGGAAAACCAGAAGAACTTGAAGCAATCTGCGTATACCTTGCAGGAGATACAAGTTCATTTACAACAGGTTCAGACATCGTAGTTGACGGAGCATTTACCTGCTTCTAATATGAAAAAAATATAAGGAAGTTTGTGGCGGCAGACTTCCTTACATTTTAACCTCGGAAAAATGAATGCGAAAGAGAGAGGAAAAGAAAAATGAAAAAATGGGCAAAAAGAATCGGTTATGGAATCGGTGATCTGGGATGTAACCTGGTGTTCAGTACGATGGCTTCGTATCTGATGGTATTTTACACCGATGTATTTGGAATTACGGCGGCTGCGGCAGGTACGATGATGCTGGTAACAAAATTTATCGATGCACTGACTGACACAGGAATGGGACTGATCGTCGACAGAACACATACAAAATGGGGACAGGGACGCCCATATTTTGTGATTGGTGCGATCCCTTTTGCTGTGTTTACGGTTCTGACATTCTTCGTACCGGACTTTGGAAGTACCGGAAAATTAATCTGGGCATATCTAACTTACTGTCTGCTTTGTACGGCATATACAGTCGTAAATATTCCGTTGAATACGATTGTGCCAAGGCTGACATCGGATATTCATGAGCGTGATATCCTTGTATCCACAAGAATGATCTGTGCGATGGCGGGAACAGCAATCGTTATGTCAATTACAGCACCATTGGTCAAATTCTTCGGACATGGCAACGAAGGAAGAGGATATCTGATCACAATGACAATTTATGGTATTGCAGCAATGTGCATTTTCTTCCTCACATTTGCAAGTACCAAAGAGATCGTTCCACCGACAGCGACACAGGAACACCGTTCACTTCTGCAGGACTTTAAGGGACTGACTGGACAGGCGTGGATTCTGTTCTTGTTGAACCTGTTCTATTTCTCATTATATGTAGTAAGAAATACAACGGTTATCTATTATTTTAAATATAATCTGGGAAGAGAAGACTGGCTGTCACTGGTAGGAATTCTGGGAATCTTGTCCGGATTACCGATGTTACTGGCGCTGCCTGCATTGGAACAGAGATTCAGCAAGAGAAATTTAATGTTCGTAAGTGTGGGGCTGTATGTGATCGGAGATCTTCTGATCTTTATAGGCAAGAACTCGGCAGCATGCCTTCTGGCCGGCCTTGTGATCACCGGACTTGGAATCTATGGAATATTCGGAATTACATTTGCAATGCAGCCGGATGTGATCGATTATTCTGAATATAAGAAAAATGCAAGTGTAGCGGGACTGATCGCTGCATTCCAGGGATTTTTCGTAAAAGGCGGAATGGGACTGACAAGTTTCATTATCGGAATCTTCCTGAAAAAAGGCGGCTATGTAGCTAATGCGGTACAGACCTCTCGTGCACTGACGCATATTGAAATCTGCTTTATCTGGATCCCGATCGTGCTGTGTGTGCTGATCGCAGTTTTGACATATTTTTATAAATTGGATAGTATCCGTGGTGAGATGACGGAGGAACTGGAGAAACGTAGATAAATTATGCATAAAAACCTGGACAAAAAAATCAACTTTTTGGTGAATCTTTATCTGCTGTAGGTGTTATAATACGACTGTAACAAAGGAAACCTACTTAACAAAACCTCTTTGTAGCGTTGAAACCGCAAAGCGAAGGCTGCTAAGCATCAGATTTTTGGAGGAAAAGATAAATGAATACTTTAAAAGCTGAAAAAAGAAGCATGGACATCAAAGCAAAGAAATTAAGAAGAGAAGGTTACGTTACTGGTAATGTCTTCGGAAGAGAGATGAAAGAGTCTGTTCCGGTTAAGATGGAAAAAGCAGCTGTTGACCGTTTACTTAAGGCTTGCCACAAAGGTAGTCAGGTAATGCTGGACATCGAAGGTGAGAAGATGAATGTTCTGATTAAAGATGTCGAGTTTAACCCATTAAAAGGTCAGGTAGATGAGATAGACTTCCAGGCACTTGTAAGTAATGAAAAAGTACATTCTGTAGCAGAGATCGTTCTGGTCGGACATGAGAAAGATGCAGGTGGTGTACTGGAGCAGTTACTGGAAGAAGTACAGTTCAAGGCATATCCGTCAGCATTGGTTGACAAGGTAGAAGTTGATGTAAGTAACATGAAAGTCGGAGATTCTATCAAGGTAAAAGATCTTACACTTTCAAGTGACAAAGATGTAGATGTCATGACTGATCCTGAGACTACAGTTGTTACATTGCAGTATGTACACAACAATGTACCGGATGATGATGAAGATGAGGCAGCCGCAGAGACCGCAGAATAATTCTTGTGTAATACAGGAAATTGTATTACAGAAGGGAATAATCTAAACAAAAGATAAAGTATATAAAAATATGGAAAAACCCGGATATCGAAGTATAGATGTCCGGGTTTTTCTGTTATACTACATCATATATAGAAACTATGATCTGTTCTGATTTGTATAGAGATGAACAAAAGCAAGAATGGTAAAATGAGGTGATCTTATGGCAAAAGAGCAGCTTGCGGTAATAGAGATGGTAACGAATATGATCCTGGGTAAGACCGGTGGAATCAGTAAAGTGGACTTTGTACCTCAGAAAATACGTTGCCCGGAATCACAGAGTATTGTGTATGAGAATCCGGGGCAGACCTTCCCAAGAAACACTCCGGAAAGCCAGGGGATTCATTCGGAGCATTTGAGGAATCTTGTGGAGGAACTGGCATACTCACCAGACACCGATATGCACCACTTTATGGTATTGCGTCATGGAAATGTCATCTGTGAGACGGATTTTGCACCTTACAGAAAAGGCATCTGGCATATCACACATTCCATGTGTAAGAGCATCACCGGAATGGCAGCAGGACTTCTGATAGATGAGGGAAAACTGGATCTTTCAGAAAACATTTATAAAATTTTTCACGATAAAGGAAGTACCTGGGCGAAAATATTCCGGCCAGAGGTCACGGTAGAGAACCTGATGACGATGACAAGCGGCGTAACATTTAATGAATCAGGAATCGTATCCGGAAATGACTGGCTGGAAAGTTATCTGAATGCACCGGTATCAGAAAAACCAGGCACAAAATTCCAGTACAACAGTCTGAATTCCTATGTGCTTTCCGCAATCATAACCGAACGGACCGGAATGCCGATGGATGAATATCTGAAGCCGAGACTGTTCGATCCATTGGGGATTACAGATTATCTGTGGGAGAAATGTCCGAGAGGAATTACGAAAGGCGGCTGGGGACTTTTCATGCATACAGAGGATATGGCGAAGCTTGGACAGCTATATCTGAATAAGGGGAAATGGAATGGAAAACAGATCATTCCGGAAAGCTGGGCAGAGGCGTCTGTTACGAAAAAAGTAGATAGTATAGAAGGTACTTACGGATACGGATATCAGCTCTGGATGGAAGAACGTCCGGGAAGTTTTGAATATAATGGAATGCTTGGGCAGAATGTGTTGATCTATCCGGACGTTGATATGGTGATCGTAACGAATGCGGGAAATGAAGAACTATTCCAGGACAATGTGATGCTGAATATTATAAGAAAATATTTCCCGGTAGATTGGATGCCAAAAGAGACCCTTCCGGAGAATCCAATTGCGTATGCAAAGCTGCAGGAACTGACCGAAATCTGTTTAAAGAAGCAGCAATGCTATAATCATCCACTCACGGTCTGTAAAGGTGGATGGAAGAAGAACTCAGAAAAATATAGGGCACGCGGGAAGTATATAGAAACACAAAAAGCACGGAAACAACAGATCCATTTACTGGAGGATCTGCTGAATGGTGTACACTATGAGCTGGACCAGTCAAGTGTCGGTCTGTTTCCGCTGGTTATGCAGGTGATGCACAATAATATGACAGATGGGATATCGAAAATCGGTTTCCGCAAAGGGATGATACTATGCTTTCAGGAAGGTGAAGAATCAATAGAACTTGAAATGGGATGGTCAAAATATATCGAAAATAAACTGACTGTTCATGGAGAGACATATCTGGTTGCAGTGAAGGGAGAACTTTCCTCAGATGCAGATGATAACCAGGTTTTGAAAGTGGAAATTGCGTATCTGGAAGAAGCGATGAGACGGAAGTTATACGTGACATTTGTCAGGAATACAGGGAATAACCGGGACTTAATACCGCCGGAACATATAGAAATAAAATGGTACGAATCACCCGGTAAGGCTTTGATCATGGAAGGAATGGAATCCATCACGACAGAAGTTACTAAGCATCCGATCTATTCCCGTATCAGGGAGAACGGAGGTATTGATCTGCTCCATCGCCTGATGGAACAGACGATAGAGCCGGTGATTAAGGGGAAATTAATCATTACTGATACACATTAAAGTAAACGGAAAACCTGTTCTACAGTTGCGGTCATATTATTGCGCGCAGCGACAGGATCCATAGCTTCCGCAAGTGTGCAGACACTGCGCAAGATAGGAAAAAATGCATCGATCCCTTCTTTGTTGCAGGCAGTCGCTTCTTTTGTGACGCTTCCTGCAAATGCGATAACCTTTGCATTATATTTTTTTGCAAGTCTGGCAACTCCGACAGGAGCTTTTCCCATTGCGGTCTGAAAATCAAGGCGGCCTTCACCGGTAACGACCACATCTGCGCCGGAAAGCTCTTCTTCCAGTCCGACAGCATCTAAGATCAGTTCAATACCAGGTGTCAGTGCTGCGCCGGTATATGCAAGGAATGCATAGCCAAGTCCACCGGCAGCACCGGCACCTGGTGTATTCATATAATCATTTTCAAGAGTTTCAGAAGTAACTCTGGCAAAATGTGCCATCGCTTCATCCAATGTTTTTTTCATATCTTCGGTCACACCTTTTTGCGGTCCATAAACGTATGTGGAACCATTTTCACCACAGAGTGGATTATTCACATCGCATGCGATCTGAATGTGGCATTCTTTTAAAAGCGGATTCATACCGGATACATCGATACGGGCAACTTTAGCCAGGGCCTGTCCGCCTTCTCCGGCATCTTCGCCATTTTCATCCAGAAAACGTACGCCGAGAGCTTTTAACATTCCGATACCTCCGTCGTTGGTGACACTTCCGCCGATACCGATGATAAAGTTACGACAGCCTCTTTGGATAGCATCGTTTATCATTTCACCAACACCATAACTGGTTGCAAGAAGCGGGTTCTTTTCTGAATCAGGAACCAGAGTAATACCTGCTGCGGATGCCATCTCCATAACAGCAGTGTTGGTATCTTTCAGATATCCGTAATAAGCATCTACCGGTGTGTGCATCGGACCTGTAACGGTAAGGTCAATGCGTTCCCCGTTCATTCCTTCGATCAGTGCGTCGGTTGTTCCTTCTCCTCCATCTGCGAGCGGTTTTACGATAACTTCCGCGTCTGGTTTTGCTGCAAGGATTCCGTCTTTGATTGCCGTTCCGGCTTCCATGGAACTTAAGCTTCCTTTTAATGAATCGATTGCTATTACAACTTTCATGTGAATAAACCTCCTGAAATACATTTTTTAGGTACATAGAAATAAAAATTCAAAATTGATTTCTTAATATGCAGTATAACATAAGAGAAAAAGAAAAATATATAGTACGAAGAATGAAAAAGGGGAAAAATAAACGCAATATATGTTTCAAGTGACATATATTGCGTAAAAAGCTGCAGTTCTATCTACATTTCTTTCAGACGAAGAGCAAGATAAAGAATAACTCCGTCTCTGAAACTACGCGGGTTCAGACCGCAGATCTTATGAATACGGTCTAACTTGTATTGCAAGGTATTCTTATGAAGATAGAGATATTCACTTGTTCTGGAAAGCGATTGCTCATGGTCAAAATAACTGCGTAAAAGAGAACAGTCTGCTTCATCCAGGCAGGAAAGCGTCTTTGCAATAAATTCAGCCGTGGTGACTTCGTTTAAGGATCCAAGGAGGATTTCAAGTGTCAGATCATCGAAGAGTGCATAATGATCAGCAGAATCCGTAAGTGAATTTAATGCAATCCGGGCAGTATCGTAAGATGTAGAAAGCTTAAAAAGTTCCGCTGGGCGTCCGATACCCATCTGGATGGAGTCAGACAGGGACAGACAGAATGCTTCCAATTGTTCCAGAGGGAAGGAGCAGTCGATGATTGCAGCATATTCATGTGGATACTGAAACTTATATAAGTGTATGGAATGTTCTGTGAACATCCGTAGAATTTTTTCTTCTGCAGACGAGAGCGTGATCGTAGAATGGTCTGATAACATGCGGATGATCAATACACGTTTTTTCTTCTCAATATTGATCTCAAATTCATCAAGAAGATCATGGATATAGTTCAGATCTGCTATTTTATCCGGGAAAGACTCAAATTCGCAGGTTCCGTTGGAAGTTTCGATTCCGGACAGCAGATAAGAAACCAGATAAGTGCGCTTTTCTGACAAAGTGCGGGAAGCAGCATTCAATTCCTGTTCGCGGATAAGAAGCCGGGTGATTTTTTCTGCCAGATAAGCAAATTTGCGGACCTCATCCGGGGAACCGCTTATTCCGATAACAGCAATGAGATATCCGTTGTGTGTAACAGGAATATTGACTCCGCTGCTGGTTCCTTCGTAGTGGTCATTTTCCTGTACTTCAATGACAGTTTTCGTATCGGCAGCTTTTTTACCGATTTCATGAAAAGAGCCGATGCGGGAAGTATTGGTACTGGCGTAGATAATACCATTCTTATTGATGAAATTAATATCGTGTCCACAAACGTCATGGACGGTATCTACAATCTGTGTAGCGAGCTGTTTTCCAATCTGTGTGATCATGGGTATCCCTCCTGCTTATATGATTCGCCTAAAAGACCATATTCAAAAAAGTTCATATCTGAGATTATAGCAGAGAATCCGTTCATATTAAAACATGAAAAAATATATTTGATAATAAAAAAAGTTAATATATTAAAGTGAAATTATTTATTTTATTATTTATTCTTGCGGTGTTATACTTGAAGCAACAAGGAAAAAGAAACGGAAATAACCGAAAGGAGAAAGACTCATGTATAGTATTGATTTGAACAGTGATATGGGAGAAAGCTTTGGAGCATATAAGATCGGAGGAGACGAAGAAATCATCAAATATGTGACCACTGCCAATGTTGCCTGCGGATGGCATGCAGGAGATCCGATGGTTATGGACAAGGTTGTCCGCATGGCTAAAGAGAGAGGTGTTATGGTAGGTGCACATCCGGGATATCCGGATATGATGGGATTCGGACGCAGAAAGATGGTTCTGTCTCATGATGAGATTAAAAATTATGTAAGATATCAGATCGGAGCGCTTGCAGCATTTACGAAGAGTTATGGAATGAAATTACAGCATGTGGCACCTCACGGGGCAATGGGAAATGCATGCCAGTATGATGAAGATATCGCAAGCGCAATCGTAGAAGCAATCTGCGAATATGACAAAGACCTGATTGTTTACTACTGTGCGGGAGCAGTTCTTGGAGATATCGCCGAGAGCAAGGGACTTCGTACAGCTTCAGAGATCTTCGCAGACAGAGCATATATGGATGACCTTTCACTCGTTCCGAGAAAGATGGAAGGGGCTATGATCACAGATGAAGACATTGCAATCCAGAGATGTGTGAAGATGATCAAAGAAGGAAAGGTTACTTCTATCACTGGGAAAGAACTGGATATCAAAGGAGATACTCTTTGTGTTCACGGTGACGGACCGAAAGCGCTGGCATTCGTTCAGAAGATACGTGAGAAATTCACGGAAGAAGGCATCGAGATCAGACACTTATAAAATATAGTATAGGGACAAACAGATAATCATTTTCAGCAGGAGGAACAGGCATGGAATACAAAACAGCAAAAAGAATGGAATACCTTCCATTCTCCGGAATCAGGGCAGTTATGGAAAAGGCAACAAAGATGCAGCAGGCAGGAGAGAAAGTCATTCATCTGGAGATTGGACGTCCGGACTTTGATACACCGAAAAAGATCAAGGATGCAGCGTATGAGAGCCTGAATGCGGGACATGTATTTTATACATCCAATTATGGAACTCCTGCACTCCGGAAAGAAATCGCAAAATGGGAAAACGAACATCACAATGTGAATTATGAAACATCGGAAGTTCTTGTAACAGTTGGTGTCGGTGAGGCGACTTATGCGTCTATGGCAGCATTTCTGGAAGAAGGCGATGAAGTGCTGGTCCCGAATCCGGTATGGCTGAACTACATTCATGTACCGTCCTCACTGGGAGCAACTCCGGTTACTTACAGCCTGAAAGAAGAAAATGATTATCAGATAGATTTTGAAGAACTGGAATCTAAAATTACTGAGAAAACCAAGATGATCGTAGTGGTTAATCCAAGTAACCCGACCGGCGGTATCTTCTCAAGAAAGACACTGGAAAAATTAAGTGAGATCGCAATCCGTAATGATCTTCTGGTCGTATCGGATGAGATTTACAGTCAGCTGGTGTACGATGGTGCAGAGCATGTCAGCATTGCTTCCATTCCGGGGATGAAAGAGAGAACGATCACACTTGGAGGATTTTCAAAAGCATATTCTATGACCGGATGGCGCTTGGGATATATGTGTGCTCCGGCAGGTATTATCTCTGCATGTGTCAGAGTACATCAGTATACGATCACATGTGCTTCTTCATTTGTACAGGATGCAGCAATCGTCGCACTGAATGAATGTGCAGATGATGTAGAAGCAATGAGGCAGGAGTATCAGAGAAGAAAAGACTTCATGGTAAAAGCATTGAATGATATTGATGGTATCAGCTGCAATAACCCACAGGGAGCATTCTACATTTTTGTAAATGTAAAGAGTCTGGAAATGACATCAATGGAAGTTGCAGAATATCTGCTTGAACATGCCAAAGTAGCACTGGTTCCCGGATCAGCATTTGGCTCTGAAGGGGAAGGATATCTGAGAATTTCTTATGCATGCAGTTACGAAGACCTTCAGGAAGCAGCTAAGAGAATCAGAGAAGCAGTTGCAGAACTGAAAGCCAGATAAAAATAGAAAAATTAATTTGACACTACCAATTAATATTGTATAACGTATCCAAAATGAAAAAGCAGCATCTGTCCGTCAGATACTGCTTTTTCAATGAAACAGGAAAATATGGATACAGTTACCGTCCGCCCCATATTTCACCAATCGGGATCTCCTTGCGTTCAAGATGAAGAAACTGTTCCAGAATCTCTTCAAAAAGCTCAACAGCACGTTTGCTGGTAGTTTTTGGATATTTGTGCTTGATCTTATAGCAGATGCGGTTTGGAGCAGGATTCTTCAGCTCGCTCACATATACTTTGCGGTACCGGGAAAGTTCATGGATGACGGATTCCGGTGCAATCATCCAGGTATCTGCATTTTTCCAGAGACGATCGAGCAGTGTGATCGTATCTGCAGAAATATGTGGTCTGGATACAGAAGAAAGCCAGCGGTCGTGCCAGATTTGAAAATTATCATCCCAGCTTAAGAACAATTCTTTTGTTGAATCCAGTTCATCTGTGTGTACGATTGGTTTCTCAACAACCGGATGTTCGGATTGTAAAAGATAAAGTTTTTCTTCAAATAATTTTTCTGAAATAATGTTTTTGTAATGAAGCTGGTGATATACAAAGCCTATATCTATATTATGTTCACTGAGCATACCGTATAATTCAGAAGAATGATGTGACTGAATGCTCAGATCCAGATGTGGATAATCTATAAGGATCTTGTCATACAGCGGGACAAATACGGCAATGTTCAGACTGTCGGTACAGCCGATATTCAGCAGCAACTGTTCCTGATTATGCTGTAGTTCAAGTGTTTCTTTCCAAAGAGACATCCAGCGTTCGGCGAGGATGATAAAATCCATTCCCTTTGGTGTGAGCTCGACCTGCTTGTGGCCCTTGTTGCGGATAACCAGAGAAAATCCGAGCTCGTTTTCCAGAGAAGTTAAGCGGTGGCTTACCGTAGGCTGGGAAAGAAATAAGAGATCTGCGGTTTTGGTAATACTTTTGGTATTGACAATCGTTAAAAATGTTTCAATTTCAGCGAGATTCATGCTATTCCTCCTCGTTCATTTGTTATTTATATTTCATAGTTTGTAGTCATTATGAATATAAAAGTTGTTTATATTATACAGAGAAATTATTCGTTTTTCAATCAGTAACTTGTGTGCTATGATGAAATCAGAAAAAAGGAAAAGAGGTTTTTATATGTCAGCAGGATGTAGAATCAGAAGGAATTTTGAAAGACCGGCAAAGGAGTTAATTGAGGCATTCCGTGGAATTCCGGTTGCTAATATTGACGATAATTGCGGAAGGATCGCAGCGGTAGATGCGAGTATTTTTCCATTAAATCCTAAGGCACGTCTTCTTGGAACGGCATTCACAGTAAACGCACCGGCAGGAGATAACCTTCTGTTCCATGCAGCACTTGATATGGCACAGCCTGGAGACGTTATTGTACTTGCAAACAAAGGAAGTATGAGCCGTGCACTATGTGGTGAGATTATGAGCAATTACGCAAAGAAGCGTGGACTTGCAGGTATCATCATTGACGGGTGTGTGCGTGACAGCTATACACTCAGCCAGATGGACTTTCCTGTGTATGCAAAGGGGATTACACCAAACGGACCGTATAAGAACGGTCCTGGAGAGATGAATTTCCCAGTTTCCTTTGGAGGAATTATTATCAATCCGGGAGATATCCTTGTTGGTGATTCCGATGGACTGATCGCAATAGATCCAAAGAATGCGGAAGAGCTTGCTAAAATTGCAAAAGCTTATCATGAAGGGGAAGAAAATCAGCTGGACGGAATTATAAATCGTGGTGAATGGCCTCGCCCATGGGTACAGGATTCCCTGAAAAAAGTTGGATTCGAATTTGTGGACTAGCAGATAATTGTATATTAGAAATATTAGTATATGTTATAATGAATCTAAAGTGACGAACGATAAGAAATGATATGCAGAAAGGTCTGTCAGAACATGGGACAGACCTTTCTCCATACAAAATGGAGGTATGAAAATGGAGGTAAGATTTCTTACAGCGGGAGACCGGGCGGTTTCTGTAGAGTTTGGGAAAACAATCTGCCTTGAGACGAATGCAAAAGTACGTATGCTGGATGAGAATTTGAAAGAAGATCCGATCGAAGGCATGATCGAGACAGTTCCTACATACTGTGCACTCATCATTCACTACCGTCCGGAAGTGATCCGGTATGGGAAACTGGTGAAAGAACTGGAGAAAAGACTTGGTAATATGCATGCAGTCGACAACAGTAATAAGAAGAAAGTAGTAAAAGAAGTGCCGGTATACTATGGTGGCGAGACAGGTCCGGACCTGGAATATTGTGCAGAGCTGGAGCATACAACCGTAGAAGAGATCATAAGAAAGCATTCCGAACATGAATACTATGTATATATGCTGGGATTTGCACCGGGACACCCGTATATGGCAAGATTTGATGAGCCGTTCGGATTCAAGAGAAGAGAATCACCGAGAGTAAAGATCCCGGCAAGATCCATTGTTGTACAGCAGAATCTGTCAGATTTTATTCCATTTGAACAGCCATGCGGATGGAATATTATCGGAAGCACGCCGCTGGATATCTGTAACTTTGATAACGAAGATCCATTCCTGGTACATGCCGGTGACTGGGTAAAACATGTGCCGGTAACGAAGTCGGAATACGACAAGATCCGCAGAGATGTGAAAAAAGGTACATATAAGGTGAAGACATATACACCGGAAGGTAACGCATAGAATCGGAGGTCATGATATGGGAATAATAGTTGAAAATGGTGGAATCCTGACGACTGTACAGGATGAAGGAAGATTCGGATATCAGGCATTCGGAGTATCTACCTCAGGAGCCATGGATAATCATTCGTTTCACATCGCCAATATACTGGTAGGAAACGATATGGGAGAAGGCGCACTGGAGATGACATTTATCGGTCCGACATTAAAGTTTACCAGTGATAATATCGTTGCAGTGACGGGCGGAGATCTGACTCCGATGCTTGACGGCAATGAATTCCCGATGTATCGGGCAGTTCTGGTGAAAGAAGGGCAGACGCTTTCCTTTGCAGGAGCAAGAAATGGATGCCGTGGATATATTGCATTTGCAGGAGGCCTGGATATTCCAATCGTGATGGGAAGTAAATCAACACTGCTTCGTAATCATCTTGGAGGAGTAAAGGGACGAAAACTTGAAAAAGGTGATGAGATTGGATTTGTCTCAGCGAAGACGATACTTCCGAATATGGAAGCAAGAAAAGTACCGGCAAGTGTATATCCAAAGAAAGAGATTGTTCTTCGTGTGGTACTGGGACCACAGGACGATGAATTTACAGAAGCAGGGGTAAAGAGCTTCTTTTGGAACAGTGGTGTGATCACCAATGAATTTGACCGTATGGGCTGTCGTATCGAACGGGAGCCGATTGAACATGTCGGGGATGGTAATATCAATACAGATGGTATTTCCGTCGGATCCATCCAGGTGCCAACAAATGGAAAGCCGATCATCATGTTATCGGACAGACAGAGCACCGGAGGATATGCCAAGATAGGAACAGTAATTTCCGTGGATCTTGCAAAGATTGCACAGGCACAGCCAGGACAGAAAGTACGTTTTGTCAATGTAAGTCTGGATCTGGCCCAGGATCTTTATATCAGAGAGCTGGAGTCGATTAAGGCACTGGATGAAAAGCTGAATGCGTAAGTGGTCATTCAAGTGATGATCATGCAGGATTGCACATGGAAATGAAATAAAACAAAATGCTAATAAAAGAGAAAGGTAAGAAATGTTATGAAAATTGTAGTATTAGACGGTTACACAGAGAATCCTGGAGATTTAAGCTGGGACGCATTAAAAGAATTAGGAGAAGTAGAAGTCTATGACAGAACTTCTTATGAAGAGTCACCATTGATCGCAGAGCGTATCGGGGATGCAGAGATCGTAGTGATCAACAAAACACCTGTTTCCAGAGAAACAATGGATAAATGTGAAAATATCAAACTGATTGCTGTTCTTGCAACAGGATATAATGTTGTTGATTATGCGTACGCAAAAGAAAAAGGCATTCCGGTGGTAAATGTACCTACATACGGAACACAGATCGTAGGACAGTATGCACTCGGACTTCTCCTTGAAATCTGTTCACATTACGGACATCACGACGAATGTGTAAAAGAAGGAAAATGGGAGAACAATCCTGACTGGTGCTTCTGGGATTACCCAATGATCGAGCTCTATGGAAAGACAGCCGGAATCATCGGACTTGGAAGAATCGGACAGGCTACAGCAAAACTTCTGAATGCATTAGACATGGAAGTAATCGCATATGATGCACATGAAAGCGAAGCAGGAAAGAAACTGGCTGAATATGTGTCATTAGATGAGTTATTTGCCCGTTCTGATGTGATCTTCCTTCACTGCCCGTTATTCCCGGCTACAGAAGGAATAATCAACAAAGAGAACATTGCCAAGATGAAAGACGGTGTAATCCTCATCAATAACAGCCGTGGACAGCTTGTTGTAGAGCAGGATCTGGCAGATGCACTGAACAGTGGTAAGGTATACGCAGCAGGACTTGATGTTGTGTCTACAGAGCCGATCAAAGGCGATAATCCACTGTTAACAGCTAAGAACTGTATCATCACTCCACATATTTCATGGGCAGCTCAGGCATCAAGACAGAGAATCATGGATATCACAGTAGATAATATTAAAGCCTTCCTTGAGGGAAATACAGTAAACCAGGTAAACAAATAGAATAAATATGATAAAGGAAAGCCTTTCACAGAGTTATCAAAACTCTGTGAAAGGCTTTCTTTGGTACACTTCCCAGATATTTATATACAAAAAAGAGAAGCTGCCAGATAACAGCTTCTCGCTATTCAAAAGATGAGGAATGGGGGTTATTTCCCTTCTGCAATGTCCTTTGTGATCTTTAAGAACTTGTCTACGTCATCTCTGCCATGGCAGTGAAGAGGAGATACACGGAGTGCTCCGTCAAGTCCGAGTGTTTCTACGATACGTTTTGAATAAGGGCTGCTCTTCACACGTTCGAAGATCGTCACACCGTGTTCCATATATTTCTGAGCACAGTCTGCATATTCAATACCCTTGATACCCATAGCAATGATCAGATCTTTGTATGTAAGGTCTTCCATGTCTACATATACTTCAACATCAGGAATATGACGAAGACCAGGAACATCTTCTGTTCCTTCCAGCATACGGTAGAGAAGTCCTCTTTCCTGCAGATGGATTCTGTTCATACCTTCTACATAGAGCTTACGTTTGCTCATTCCTTCAGCTTTGTCTCCAAGGAAATGTTTTGCAATATCGCATACATAATCGATGACTGCCATCATAGATGCGAAGTTACCAGGTGTAGGAGTTCCGAGAGCCCATACATCAGGAGCTTTACATGTGAGTTTTCTGTGCGTCATGCTCGCAACACGGTCAGATACATAACAGTATCCACATCCACGTACACCAAAGAATTTGTAAGGTGCGAAGTTGGATACATCTACACCCCAGTCTTCAACATCTATAACGGCATGTGGTGCATGCTGTACTGCGTCACTTACAATGTAGATGTCAGGATTGATCTCTTTGGCACGTCTTGCAATTTCCTTGATATCCATGATATTTCCGGAAATGTTGGAAGCAGCCATGATGCTTAATAAAACGGTGTCTTTGTCTACGTACTGCATAATCGTATCAGGATCAAGACCACCGGTTGTCTGATTTGCAGGAACTTCACGGAATTCTCTTCCTGTCTGCTTACAGTAGTATTCTACCGCATCATGAGCAGACGGATGTTCCAGTGCAGATGTAACTGCATTTTTTCCCCATTTAACGTTTTCCATGATTGTTCCGACAGCATGGAACATTGTCTGGGAAGCAGAAAGTTCAGTGATAAGAGCACCACTCTTTGCACCAAACACAACTTCAAGGATTTCTTTTGTTCCTTCACTTACATAATAAGAAAGATCATATCCTTTTCCACGTACACGTTCCGGACAGTCTGGATATTCTTCCAGTCCGGCTTTGGCTTCTACAGCAGCTCTGAGTCTGAGAGATCCGCCGGAGTTCTCAAAGAAGAGCCGGTCTCCATAATCCGGATCTGTATCGGCATAACAAAACTGTTCTTTTAAGCTTTTCTGATATTCATCTGAAAATAATTCCCCATATTTAGTAGCCATAATTTTTCCTCCTTATTGGCTTGAATCTATTAGTTGTCTTTATTATATCAATGTTGTTGTGAAAAGAGAAATGAATAATGTTGCTGTATAATATTAACGATATTAATATTTGATAATATAGATAATATAAAAGATATTGATATTTTATAGACAAATAATTAATTTTACTTACGACCGCATCCATGTTACATTGTATGTAGTTCATAAATAAACGCGCGGTTTATAGAAAAAATTAGTAAATTCTAATGAAAACAAAAAGGAAAAGGAGTAGAACAACAATGAGTAACACAACGAAAAAACAGCCAATGTCGGTTGTAAAGAAAATGATGATCGCTCTTGTCGGCGGCCTGTTGGTGGGAATTGCTTTTCTTTTATTAAGAGAGCAGTTGATCTCTTCTGGTAATGAGGGTGCATGGACGATACTCAACAAGATCCTGTTCCAGGACATTACAGCAGAAGATGGTGTTAGTGCAATTGGTCTTTTCTACATTATAGGCCAGTTATTTATGAGAGGATTACAGCTTGCGATTGTACCACTTGTATTAGTATCCCTCAGCCTTGCGATGTGCAGTATTTCAAGTTCCACAAAGCTTGGAAGAATTGCAGGACGTACACTGATCGGATTCTTTCTGTTCTATGTATGTGGTGCATTCTTAGCAGGTATCGTTGCATATGCGGTAAAATCAGCAGGATTTTTCAACGTAACACTTCCAAGTGAGGCAGTTACAGATGCAGCAACACTGGATGCATTTAACCCACTGGCAACAATCGTAAATGCAGTACCGTCCAATATTGCTGCCGCATTTAGCAGCAACAACAGTATTCTGGCAGTTGTAGTAGTAGCAATTATCATTGGACTTTGCATGAATGCACTGGGAGAAAAAGCTGACCCACTGAAGAAAGTGCTGGAAAGTGTCAACGAAATCATTCAGTTATACCTTACATTCTTAATTAACAAAGTTGGTCCGATTGCAATTTTCTGCCTGATCTCAAGAACATTTGCAATTTACGGAACAGAGTACCTTGCACCGGCTGCTGCTTATATCGTAGCTGCAATGGTAACCTTATTCGTATTGGTTGTTACAATTTATCCTATCGGTATCTGGGTAACAACAAAGATGAATCCAATAAAGTTCATCAAGAAAATTGCGAAGGTCGGTGTGTTCGGATTTTCAACAAACTCATCAGCAGCATGTCTGCCGCTCAATACAAGGACATGTATTGATGAACTTGGATGCAGCGAAGAGATTACAAGCTTTGTATTACCGACAGGTATGACGATCAATATGAACGGAACAACCGTTATGCATATGTTCGCAGCAACATTTATTGCAACAAGTGCAGGAATTGATGTAACACCTGCCAACCTCGCAACGATCGCATTCTTATCAATCTGTGCAGCTATGGGATGTCCTGCTATTCCAATCGCAGGTACCACACTGATCGTAACGATCCTTTCAGGACTTGGATGGACATCTGATGCATGTATGATCGCTTACGCATTGGTTGTTGCAATCAACCGTCCGGTAGAAATGGCACTCCTGCCACTGAACGTTATCGGTGATGCCACAGTAAACGTAATCGTAAATGCGAAAGAAAAAGAGCTGGATAAAGAAAAATATAACAGCTAAAAATGTAACTGATAAACTTTTCATAACGGCAACGGATGCATTCATCCGTTGCCAAAAAAATGACTATTTATTGACAGGAATTTAACAACTGGGAGGAAAAAAATGGAAACATTTATGAAGTTACTGGAAACAATTCAGACATTTGTCTGGGGACCGCCGACATTGGTGCTTCTGATGGGAACAGGTTTGTATTTTACATATAAATTACGGGGAATACAGATCTGTAAATTTCCAAAAGCACTGAAAAGTATTTTTGAAAAAGAAGAAGGAGCAGGCGATGTATCTCCGTTTGCAACACTTTGTACAACACTGGCTGCTGATATCGGAACCGGAAGTATCGTAGGTGTGGCAACAGCTCTTCGTATCGGCGGACCCGGAGCGATGTTCTGGATGTGGGTATCAGCGCTTCTTGGAATGACGACAAAATATTCCGAAGCACTTCTGGCTGTAAAATTCCGTGTAAAAGACGAAAAAGGTGAAATTGCCGGAGGACCGATGTACTATATCCAGAATGGAATGGGAGAGAAGTTCAAATGGCTGGCAAAAATCTTTGCATTTTTCGGAGTTGTAACCGCACTTCTCGGTTGCGGTACATTCCCACAGGTCAATGCAATTACAGAGTCTGTGCATGATTCTTTCCATATTCCGGTCATTTTTATCGGAATTATTGTTACTGTATTAACAGCAGTTGTAACACTTGGCGGAATTCAGGCAATCTCAAAAGTTGCACAGTTTGTCGTTCCATTCATGGCAATCTCTTTTATCGGTGGCTCTATGGTGATCCTGATCGTGAACCGTTCGGCAATTCCGGGAGCGTTTGCAGAGATATTCTCATGTGCATTTTCTAAGGAATCTGCACTTGGAGGAGCAGCAGGAACGGCTGTGATCTCCTTCATGACAGCTATGAGAACCGGCGTGGCAAGAGGCGTGTATACCAATGAGGCTGGTCTGGGAAGCTCACCGATCGTTGCGGCAGCAGCAAAGACCGATTCCTGTGTAAAACAGGGACTGATCTCTATGACAAGTGTATTCTTTACCACAATTCTGACATGTTCTATGACAGGACTGGTTGTAATCTCAAGTGGTCTGCTTGATAAGACTGATTTAAGCGGAAGTGTTCTGGTTACAAAGGCATATAATGCCGGACTTCCATTTAATATTGGTATGTATCTGGTAGCAGTAGGAATTATCTTCTTCTCATTTACTACGATCCTCGGATGGAACTATTATGGAGAAAGATGTGTGCTGTATCTCACTGGAAAGACAGGAAGTATCAAGATCTTTAAGATCGTTTATATCCTGGCAATTGCAACAGCGCCGTTCCTGACACTGGAACCAATCTGGCTGATGGCAGATATCACCAATGCGCTGATGATCATTCCGAACCTGATTGCATTACTTGGACTTCGAAAAGTGGTTATCAGTGAAACTAAGAAATTCTTCGACAGGGAAGAACGTACGAAGGTGAATGTAAGAAAATCAGTAGTGGAGTAGAGTCATTGTTGAAAAATAGTCGCCTAGTTTACCAGACTTGGGGCGGCTATTTTTGTGTCTTATGATTATCCTTACCAATGGTGTATCCGATGCTGAAGCAAGGTAAGCCGAAACTGATGATAGCTAAATGACCAATTATAGATTTCTGTATCTTGCACAGTCTTCTTATATAGACTTATAATAAAAGAAAAAGACCGAAAGGACTGATTCTATGAAACGTATTTTCTGGATCGTATTGGACAGTGCAGGCATCGGTGAAGCACCGGATGCGGATAAATTTGGTGATGTCGGAAGTAATACATGGAAGAGCTGCTATGACAGCGGGAAACTTCATATTCCGAATATGGAAAAGATAGGAATCTACCAGATTGATGGTATGGAATATGCAAAAAGCACAGAGAATCCGACCGGAAGTTTTGCAAGAATGCAGGAATTATCCTGTGGAAAGGATACGACGACCGGACACTGGGAAATGGCGGGAATCGTAACACCGGATCCACTTCCCAAATTTCCAAATGGATTCCCAAAAGCATTCATAGAGGAATTTTCAAAAAGGACGGGAAGAAAGATTCTATGTAATCTGCCGTATTCAGGCACACAGGTCATTCATGATTATGGCCGGGAGCAGGAAGAGACAGGAGCACTGATCGTATATACATCTGCGGACAGTGTATGCCAGATCGCAGCGCACGAGGATGTAATTCCGGTAGAGCAGTTGTATGAATACTGCAAGATCGCCAGAGAGATGCTGACGGGAGATCTCGGAGTCGGAAGAGTGATTGCAAGACCATTCATCGGAACATGGCCAAATTACGAACGAACGATCAGACGGCATGACTTTTCACTTGCACCGCCGAGACAGACGGTGTTGGATGCATTAAAAACAGAAGGAAAAGATGTGATCGGTGTCGGAAAGATCTATGATATCTTTGAAGGGCAGGGAGTGACGGAGACCTACCCGAATCAAGGAAATGAAAAAAATATGGAAAAGACGATCGAGATACAGAAAAAAGAGTTCGACGGACTTTGCTATGTGAACTTAGTAGATGGGGATATGATCTATGGACACCGGCGTGATATTGCAGGATATGCAGGAGCACTGACGAGATTCGATGAACAGTTAGGAGAATTCCTCGCAAATATGCGGGACGACGATATGCTGATGATTACGGCAGACCATGGCTGTGATCCGGGATATACCGGAACGGATCATACAAGAGAATATGTGCCTTGTCTTATATACGGAAAAGAGATCAAAGCAGGGGTGAATCTGCATACCAGAAAAGGTTTTGCAGATATGGCGACGACGATTGCGGAAGCTCTTGGAAGTAAATACCGGGGAGATGGGGAGTCATTCTGGGATGAAATAAAAAATTGACATATTCATTAGATGATGTTAGTATAGTTATAGAAAAATGGTGCTGCCGATAGACGGTCAGTCCAATAGTTTAAGCAAAATTAGTCGCCTAGTTTACCAGACATCGGGCGGCTATTTTTGTGAATTATTGTTATCTTTGCCAAATGTATATCCTAGTCCGAAACAGGTTAAGCCGAAGCTCACCACTGCTATAAAATCTATAATGCTCATGGCTTAGCCCTCCTTTCCATTGGAGTCCCTTACGGGCTATGTAATCAGAGGGTGTGGATTACAGTCATCACAGTCCCTCTGTTAAAAGGACTAACCGCCTACCGTTTTATGGCAACACCCGATTTTAATTATATCATCATTTTACAATAAGGCAATATATACTTACTTATTTGTTTACTTGACATGCTTTCTATATCAATTCGAAGTAATATACAATAAGAGGTGACATTATGAGTCTTCCACCATATAGAAAAATCGACCAGTCAACCTGGCCGCGACAGGATCACTACAAGTATTATACCGAAAAATTAAAAGTAAACTACAGTATGACAGCACGCCTGGATGTAACAAGATTAAGAGCAGAATGCGACCGGCTCGGAGTGCATTTCTATGCGGCATTTATCTGGTGTACGTCAAATGTTGTGAACCGTCTGCCCTTCATGAAAATGATGACGGACGAAGAAGGCAATCCGGGAGTGTGGGATGTGATACATCCGAATTATACGATCTTCCACAAAGAGGATCACACATTTTCTGACTGCTGGAGCAAATACGATGATGACTTTGCGACTTTCTATAAGAGAATAGAAGCGGACATAGAAGCTGCAAAGAAGGTCAGAGGCATCAAGGCAAAAGCCGGACAGCCGGTGAACTTTTACTGTATTTCCTGCGTGCCATGGCTGGATTACACCGGATATGCGGCATCAACAGCATCTGATCATGTGCCGCTGTTTCCGATCATTACATTCGGTAAATACACAGAAGATAACGGGAAACTGACACTTCCGCTGACGCTTACGATTGCCCATGCGGCGATGGATGGGTGGCATACGTCGGAATTCTTTCGGGAGATGCAGAAGGAACTGCAAGGAATTGAATTGGGATTTAATTTATTAACGGGGAAGCGGCCTCTCAGTCCTTGAAGGAAACAATAGATAAGGCTTCTTGTTCAGGTTCCATACCATAAGAAACACTAAGAGAGTCAGAATCACCTAAAAGCAAAGGAACTACGCTCAAACTCGGCGTTCGCCTCAAACACGTTCGCTTCGTTCCTTTAACGGTGCTTCTGACTCTCTAATTGTTTCTAACGGCATTCCACATTCACAATAATCCTTATCTATTGTTTCCTTCAAGTCGTGACTGGCAGCGGATGTTAATAAATGAAATGCCCGGAAGTGTAACCCGGTGGAGGCCACTACGGTTACGCAATTGCTGTTTAATTCTTAAGGCATTTGATACACACGGAATAAAACTTGGAAAGGCGTTCCAGTGAATGTGAAAGAGGCGTTGGTAATTCTTAAGGGGCAAAATTCTGCGTTAGGTTTTCAAAATTTGACTGTCTGAGGCGTATGCCGAGTTTCAAATTTTGAAAGCCTGCTTTTAGCAGAATTTTGCCCCTTTAGAATTGACCCGCCGATGGAACCTGAGCAGGAACGCCTTTTCAAGCTTTATTCCGGTTCGGGTATCCACAGCCTTCCTGAATTAAATCCCAATTAAATCCCAATTACCGATTTTATAGCTCCCAACAATTCCGCATATGTCTCGTATGCCGGAATCTCCGGATGATCTTCTTTGATCTTATCAGTGGTGCGGAACAGGAATCCTGCTTTTCCTGCCTGGATCATGCCCAGATCGTTGTACGAATCGCCACTTGCAATTGTTTCAAATCCAATAGACTGTAGTGCTTTCACGGTGCTGAGTTTTGAGTTTTCCACACGCATCTTAAAATCTGTGATCTCGCCATTTTCTGCGATCTCAAGACTGTTGCAGAACAATGTCGGTCTTCCGAGCTTTTCCATCAATGGCTGTGCAAATTCTGTAAAAGTATCACTGATCAGAATTACCTGACTGAAAGAGCGCAGTTCATCTAAGAATTCTTTTGCTCCCGGGAGTGGGTCGATCTTAGCAATCGTTTCCTGGATTTCCTTGATTCCAAGTCCATGTTCTTTTAAAATATCCAGTCTCCATCTCATCAGTTTATTGTAATCCGGTTCATCCCTTGTCGTTCTTTTTAGTTCAGGGATTCCACTTTCCTCGGCAAATGCGATCCATATTTCCGGTACTAATACTCCTTCAACATCCAGACATGTAATATACATTCTATGATTCCTCCTATACCTGTTTGCCTTTTTGCTTTTTATCATAACACAAGTTTGCTGATTTTACATTCTTTTTATTAGCAATTCTTCATTCCTAACTGCCAGAATGCAACCGCACTGGCAGCTGCGACATTCAGCGAATCCACACCGTGTGACATCGGAATCATTACCGTATAATCGCAGGCGGCAATGGTTTCCGCCAGCAGTCCGTCTCCTTCCGTTCCCAATATCACTGCCAGCTTCTCTTCTTTTGCGAGTTTCGGATCAGCGATACTTACGGAATTTTCTTTCAATGCCATCGCCGCCGTTTTAAATCCCAGTTCACGTAATATATGCATTCCTTCTTTTGGCCAGCTTACAGATCTATCCACAAATGTCCACGGAATTTGGAACACTGTCCCCATACTGACCCGGCTTGCTCTTCTGTAAAGCGGATTACTGCATCCACCTGTCAAAACCACTGCATCCATGTGAAGTGCCGCTGCTGAACGGAAGATAGCGCCTACATTTGTGGGATTCATTACATTTTCAAGTACTGCTATTCTGCCACAGCCGGCACAGATTTCCCGTAGCCCCGGCAGATTCCGCCTTTTCATCACACATAACATTCCTCTGGTCAGTTTAAACCCGGTAAGCTTCGTCAGTACAGCAAATTCTGCCGTATATACCGGTACATTGGCACACCGTTCAAGTACGGCTATTGTTTCCGCATCTTCCAAAGCCTGCTTTTTTTCTACCAGAACAGACACTGGATCATATCCTCCATCCAATGCCCGGATAATCACTTTCGGACTTTCCGCAATAAACAGTCCTTTCTCCGGATGGTCTTTGTTCAAAAGCTGTGCTTCTGTGAGCCTTGCATATACATCCAGTTCCGAAGCATCAAAATCCGTAATTTCTTTTATATTCTGTAATAGCCTTATATTCGCAGTTTCTGTATTATCCATAATCATTTTCCTCTTCTTTGTCATTCACAGGACCTTATTGTTATCTTATTATACAGAATGAATGATATTTTCTCAATTCTGTAAATATTTTATGCCCATAATCCCGGACTTTATGTTAAAGTGGATAAGGTATGAGCAGATATTTTTTTGATATAAGGAGAATTCTTCACTATGATGACTGAACTTGAGAAATATTATAATAAATTTAACGAAGAAAAACGTCTTGGAAGCCGGCATGGACAAGTCGAATTTACAACTTCTATGAAATATATACACGAATATCTTCCAAAAGATAAATCTGCAAAAATTCTGGATGTAGGTGCAGGAACCGGCCGTTACAGTGTCGCCCTTGCGGAAGAAGGTTACGATGTTACCGCTGTTGAACTGGTTAAATATAATCTTGGCATTTTAAAAAAGAAGAACAGTTCCGTAAAAGCTTATCAGGGTAATGCTATGAAATTATCTCGTTTTTCGGATAAAGAATTCGACTTGATCCTGGTATTTGGCCCTATGTACCATTTGTATTCCATGGAAGATAAAGTCAAGGCACTGACCGAAGCAAAACGTGTACTAAAAGATGACGGTGTAATCATGGTTGCTTACTGTATGAATGAATACAGCGTCCTGACCTATGGATTCAAACAGAATCATATTTTAGAATGTATAGAAAGTGGAAAGATTGATGAAAACTTCCGTGTACAGCCAAAACCGGAAGACCTCTATGATTATGTACGTCTGGAAGATATGGATGCATATAATAAGGCCGCCGGACTGGAACGGATTAAAGTAATCTCAGCAGACGGACCTTCGGATTATATGCGCCCGGTACTCAATGCGATGGATGATGAGACATTTGAGACATTTATCCGATATCATCTTTTGGTATGTGAACGCCCGGAACTTGTGGGGGCAGGATCACATACGGTGGATATTTTGAAGAAGATTGGGATTTAATTCAGGAAGGCTGTGGATACTCGAACCGGAATAAAGCTTGAAAAGGTGTTCCTGTTCAGGTTCCATCGGCGGGTCA
>ERZ837590.93-NODE-93-length-90354-cov-11.971528_pt1 | contig 90354 bp, 80 predicted proteins | sample MGYA00519573_ERZ837590 | MGnify/ENA primary metagenome ERZ837590 (study PRJEB31850, sample SAMEA3708820) | human gut metagenome | biome: human gut; feature: human-associated habitat; material: faeces | place: China | collected 2014 ... | reverse complement strand
CGTCTCTTTTCTGAGTATGTCCTTTACGTGGCACGTTACTTCCCTCCTTAATCATATTGATTATATCATCGGTACTCACGCAGTAAAACTATTGCATGTTCGCACTGGTAAGGTCCTATATTTAACCCGCAACCGACAGGGTATATGGAATACCGTACAAATCCTTATAGTCTTCCGCTGTAATACATTAGATGAATAATATCTTTGTAATCCTCCTGATTATCTGCAATCAGGAAGCGGCGTAGATTTCTGATCTACAAAAATTATTTTTTAACTTTAGGTCTCTTAGCTCCGTATTTGGAACGAGCCTGTTTTCTGTTAGCGACACCTGCGGTATCAAGAGTACCTCTGATGATGTGGTATCTTGTACCAGGTAAGTCCTTAACTCTTCCTCCACGGATAAGAACAACGCTATGCTCCTGAAGGTTGTGACCCTCTCCTGGAATATAACTTGTTACCTCGATACCGTTGGAAAGACGAACTCTGGCGATCTTTCTAAGAGCTGAGTTAGGCTTTTTAGGAGTAGCTGTTTTAACAGCAGTACAAACACCACGTTTCTGTGGAGCAGCCTGATCAACTGCTTTCTTTCTTAAAGAGTTGTATGTTTTCTGCAGAGCCGGTGCTGTAGATTTTTTAACAGCTGTCTGACGGCCCTTTCTTACTAACTGGTTGAATGTTGGCATTCCATTTCACCTCCCGATTTATTTCTCCATGGGCTTTCCCATGGGGCCTTGCGGTTGCTATTTACAAATTACGGCATGCGGAAATATAACGTTTCATTCGCACGCTTGCTCATTATAGACCGTAAATACAGGGCTTGTCAAGGTGTTTTATAAAGAATTTTTGCTGATTTTACAGGGGTTTAACACAGTTTTCTTCATAGATGTCACAACCCTGCGAAAATGACGGTTTTACCTCCAGGGTCTGGCCTTTTCTGTCCACCCGTGTTCCTTCCAGTAAGCCACATCCACTTCATTCCATCCACTTTTTACAAGCTTACGCATCACCTCGAAATATGTTTTGGTCTTCAACACCGGTTTTACATGGCCATAGTTCTTACGGATTTTTTCTGCCAGCTTATCGGTCGCTTTCTCAATCTCCGCCATCTTTTCCGGAGAAATTGATTTATAATTTATGGCATGAACGGCAGTACCGTACCTGTATATCTTTCCCATTCCCCAGAAAAACATACTGTCTGCCATATCTTTGTTGGTCCATTTCGTTCCGGCACCTGCTGCGGTAGAAATACAGACTCCCTGTTTGGAAAACATATCCGGGTTTGGCCTGTGCAGCATCCATCGGTAGCCATAGTGATCCAGCCATGCTTTCATGGAACCGGTACAGTGATAAACATATACCGGACTTGTAAGAATGATCACATCTGCGCTGTCAATGGCATCTGTCAGCGGTTTCAGTTCTTTATAATATGGGCAAAGCTTCTCATCCTTCACAATACACTGGTTACATCCAATGCAGAAATGCCCGAAATCTTTTGGCAGAAAAAACTCTGTCACTTCTCCACCCATCTTGTCTGCCAGCATTTTTCCTATATGATAAGTAGAACCTTTATGGTTCTGCCCATGCACCATTGTGATCTTCATAAATCCCATCCCCCATTTTTACAGCTCCGTCATCTCTATCCTGCCTGATCACGATCTCTTTACAACGATCCTCTGTAACTTTCAGTTTCTCTCCACGGATATATTCCCGGAAACTGTCCTTAAAAGAGACGCCGCTCCGAAAATCTCCGCATTCTCTTCCGTATATCCTTCTTCTTTTTCCATCCAGCGGTCCACGATCTTCTGGGCTTCCTTCAGCCTTCCTCCTGCGATCCAGGTATAGATCAGCGCCGTTGCAGCTGTAGGATCATCTTCATCCTGCAGGTACCATTCCCGGCAGAAATCACCGGCCTCTTCTTTTTTGTCCAGGGACAGCATCGATGAAGCCAGACGAAATCTCAGATCCGCCGGAGCTTCCTCTTTCCACGCAAAAAGATCCAGAAGCTTTCTGCAGACTTTTTCCATCTGAGCCTGGTCCTCTTCCTGTTCCAGTGTTTCCAGATAATCATTGATCCATATTTTCAGATCAAAAGAAAACCCTTCCATGCCGTTGAGGCAAAAAAGCTCCGGTGCAAAATTGTGCTTTTCCCTGCGTCCGCTCTCAACGATTTTCATCAAAGTATCAAACGCCTGATTCCACGCCGTCACATCTCCATCATCCCGCACCATACTTTCGTAAGACTGTATCATCTGCGCTTCCAGTTTTTTCCACAGTTTTTCCATGGCCTTTCCTTTCTGTACTGCAGCATCTCCTGCAGGTTCAAAGCCGCCGGCTCCCGCAAGCCGGAAACGGCCTTTTTATCCGGTTATGGCCTCCGCTCCTTCCTGGAAGTATAGCACGTCTTTTTCCGCCTTTCCACTACAATCTGGGAAATTCCCAGGATCATAACCATTAATATAGAAAGAACTGCTCCCTGTTTTAATCCCGGGGTGCTATATCTCATAACGATCTCATGACTGCCTTTGGAAAGCTTTATGCCTGTAAGTCCCTGAATACCTACTGCCTGTACTTTTTTTCCATCCACAAATATCTGCATATCCGGATCATAAAAGCTTCGTATCAGCAATATCCCATCCTGTTTCACAGATATACTGCCTTTCCCGTCGGAAAGATCTGTCTGCTGGGACGAAAGCTTCCGGTAGATCTCATCCAGATCCGATTCCTGATAGGTTCCCAGAACTGCCTCTTCCATGCCACAGTCTGCCGTTACCCGCACTGTGGTATCCGACTGACAGGTTCCAAGATCCAGAAAATTATTGTTCCAGTAATCCGATGTCTGGCTCTGCCCGTTAATGGTCACATTCTCCGGCTCCGTCCCCGGAATATAGAGATATCCATGCTCTCCTTTTTTCAACCGCACTGTAAAAACCGCTCTTCCGGCCAGCAGGGAATCTGAATTTATCGTCTGCATTTTGTACAGTCTTTTTCCCACGATCCCGCTGAGAAGCCGGTTTTGCACTTCCAGCGGATCCGTTCCTTCCATGGCATAATCCGCTACAGAATCGTTTATCATATATGCCCCTTTCAATGCCCGGGGATTCTCATACAGATCAAAGGATGCACTTTCGCCGATCTTTTCATATGCCGTATGCAGCGTTCTTGTATTTCTACAAAGAAGATACCGGATTCCCAGCAGCATGTCCATCACCTCGGTAGCTCCCGCATACTGATAACGATTTTCCAGATTTTCAAATCCCATGTTTCGGACAAAATCCCACATTTCTTCTGTATTCGTGGAAGAATACATGGAGATTCCGTTCAGCTGGTACAGCATTTCCTCATTTCGAACAAGGGGATTTACAATGGCCGACCGGTAGTTTACCTGATCCGCCCCTGTCTTTTTCATAAGACTGGTCACTTCCCTGTCACTTTCCGCATAAACATCACGGTTGGCAGTTCCGTTGTCTGTGATACTGAAAACACCATGGATTCCGGTTTCCGCAAGTATCATTACGGCCAGGACCAGAGATACGATCTTCCTGATTTCCACACGTCCCAACGGATGTGACGGAAGTTTTCCACAAAGAAAACTGCCCGTCCACACCGGAAGAAAAAATGCCGCGATCACTCCGTCTGTAAGAAGGGTTCCCAGCCCTTTTCCGCTTTTCAGCCCTACAACAGTACAAAATATCTCTGCCAGGATAAATCCTGCCAAAATCCTCTTCCCGCTTTCCTTCTCCAGTTTCCCCCAGGCATCACAGCTTATTTTCAAAAGCAGAAAGATGAGAATAAACGCAAAACGATTGGGAATCCCCACCGGTTTGTGCATTCCGTGAAACAACAGATTCAGCGCTGTGATATGAAAGCCTGCAAAATACAGAAGAGCCATTGCCCCTAACATGATCTTTTCTGTCCTGCGGATCTCTTTGTTCAGGAAATAGATTCCTGCAAAAAGAAGCACCGCACATCCGCAGTAAAGGTTTACATCTCCCTGCTCCCCGGATTTTACAAAAGACATGGAATCTTCCATCAATGCGCCAAGCTGTTTCCAGATATCTCCGTAGACACCCTGAAGGCCGGTTCCCGCTTCTGCCGCAGCCGGTGTCCGGGATACTGCAACGATTCCCGGGATCAGCGTGATTCCTGCAAGGCCGGCTCCGCCAATGGAGGCTCCGGCAAATTTCAGCAGAGAATGTGGGATCTTCTCCGGGCGTTTCTCCTTTTCCAGAATAATCATTTGTACCACATAATACAGCGCCGCAAAGGTGCACAGCATAAATCCCATGTAATAGCTTGTCAGGATACCATACCCCAGAACAAGGCAGTACCCTTTCCACTTTCCGGTATTTACCAGCCGTTCAATAAGATATGCCAGAACCGGCAGGAGCATGATACAGTCCAGCCACATCACATTGCTGTAATATCCCATCAGAAAATTGGACAGTGCATACATACACCCCACAGAAACTGCCATGCAGTCTTTACCTGGATATTTTTTCCCGGCATACCATGCCATGGATACGCTGCACAGCCCCACCTTGATCAGAATCACTGCCGTTACGGCCTCGTTCACGTACATAAATTTCATGAACAAAAGTACCAGTAAACTGAACGGGCTGCAGAGATAATAGCAGAACAGTCCGTAGAAATTATACCCCATGGCATGTGCGGACCAGGTCCAGCCCGCTCCCTTTCCAAGCTGCTCTGAAAGTTCCCTGTAAAAGGCTGTATACTGATGGACTCCATCTACCACCAGCGCCGAATTTTCTCCAAAAGGATAAACGCCCTTCAATGCAAAGCCCAGCGTAAAGATCAGCACCGGAAACAGAAACGCCAGGAGATAGATCCACCCTCTGTTTCCCCTTTTTTTATTTTTTTCCGCTTTCTGTATTCTTATTGGTCTCATTTCATTTCCTCGTCTGTCTGCAGCAATTCCAGGCCGTTCTGTTCTGGACAGCTGAATTATCTATCGGCTGTTATTTTCTGAAATACTGTTATTTCTTTTCCGTCTTTTTTTCTGATCCTCTGTATTCTGTAAATCAAATATCTGCGTTTTACTTTATCGCATGCTCATATACTTGAACATTTTTGCAAAACAGATCATAGCATGTTTCCTACTGTATCATGTTTTTGTGAAATTACTGCGAATTTTTTCAGAGCAAAAGAAAAAAGCTGTCACATCATTGGAGACACAGAAAACTCCGCCGACGTAACAGCTTCTTTCTGAAGGAATCTGTGTACGCTGATCCACAGATCTCTTCATGGGTGTAATTATTAACTTTATGTGATGAGTTTTTTAGTTCCCGGCCTGTATGATACGGATATTCACATATCCTGAGGTGGCTGTTTACAGGTTAAGAACTATTATGGATATATGATAGCATGGCCATATACATTTGTAAAATTGATATTTCGTGTTTATAATATAGAATATTTTAATATTTATCAAACGGATAAAAGCCTCTACCACACGGTAAAATCCTGTTTTTATAAAACGGTATAGCCTCTGGATTTCAGGCAGGATCTCACTTCCATGATATCCTCGGTATGGAATACCATGATCGGCTTTCCGGAATCACGGTTAAAGGAGAGGTACAGATAATCCACGCTCACATTACTGTCCTTCAGTGTAAGAAGCAGATCATTCAGATTTCCGGTCTTATCCTCAACCTCCACTCCGATCACCTCGATCACGTGGCAGAGATATCCTGCAGCAATCAGAGCCTCCATTGCCTTATCCGGCTCCGAAACTACCATTCGTACGATTCCGTACTCTGCGCTGTCATTGGTCACAGAGCCCAGAATGTTGATATCCTCGTCCTTCAGGATACCGGTAATGTTCTGCATAACACCCTTTTTATTTTCTGCATAGATGGATAACTGTTTCAGCATGATAAAATCCTCTCTTTCCTATGTGCTTTATTTTGCTGTTCTATCGTATGATAAATCTTCGCACATCTTATCAGGTATGTCAACCAGAGCAAGCCGGATAATAACACAGACCTTCATATTTTAGTTTACCCGACTCCATAAACACTGATATTTTATGATCAACATTTAACCCGGCCCACCTGTTCACCGCATGTGAGCATGGAGATATTTTTCCCGGGTAGCGATACCTCCCCGGATATGTCGCTCCTGCTTGTTTACATCCAGTACCTTGCGAACTTCTATGGCCAGAGCCGGATTGATCACTTTCAGGCGTTCTACGCAATCCTTATGTACCGTACTCTTACTGATCCCGAATTTCTTAGCTGCCTGCCGCACCGTAGCCTTTGTTTCAACAATATATCCTGCGATCTCAACTGCACGTTCTTCAATATAATCCTTCACTGCCAAGCCCCCGAAGACGCTTTTTTACAGTGTATGCGGAGGCTTTTTCAGGTATGAGCCCTATTCTATGCAAAGCTCCTTATAATAATTTAATTCTTTTTCGCCTGCTTATAAAGCACAAGACAGACGATCACAAACACAACCGTAACCGCTACGGTAAGCGGAAGGATCATAGAAGAGCCCGCCCCGAGCAGAAGGCCAAATCCCTGTCTCAGCGTCAGGATTCCAAAGATGGAAAAAATAACAAATGCAACTGTATTGAGGATTCCCTCCGGTGCCTTGCTTTTCAGAAGATATCCGATCAGAAGTCCGATCACATCCGCTGCAAAAAGTCCCAGTGAACAGGCAAGCCATACCACAACCGCTGAACTCAGTCCCTCATTGGCACCAAATGTAATTGCGGTAAGCTGTGTCTTATCCCCCAGCTCCGCAACAAAAAATGTACAGAATACAGACAGCGGTGCAAATTTGATCTTACGATCCTTAACATTCTCCTCCTCATCATCGTCACCCTTCAGTGTTGTCACCGCAAAAAACAGAAACGCTACACCTGCGATCAGACGGATCAGCCAGGTAGGGACCACGGTACTGATAATACCTCCTGCAAGCACTGCCAGTCCGTTGAGCACCAGGACAGCAACACCGGTTCCAAGCAAAATATCCTTCAGCTTGAACCTGGAAGTCATTGCCACCAGCATCAGCTGTGTTTTGTCACCCATTTCCGCAATAAACTGGGTAAAAAGCACTTTCATAAATAACAGCATTTTTCTTCTCCTTTGCATATTCATCCGCTCCGGAGCCATAAAAAAAGACCCACGTATACTCTATCTCTGTAACAGAAATAAAATATACATGAGTCTCATTCTTTAAGATTTGCCAGGTGCATGCACCAGTATGTTGACAAACCACGTCTACACGCGAATTACTCCCTCACGGAATTGATTTTCGTCATTGTAGCAAAGTTGAGAAATTTTGTCAAGAGCATTAGAAAGCTCCGCCTGTGCTGTACAAGAGAACCGGCGCTTCATGCCGACACCACTAGAAATCCCTGCCGGCACCGCCACCGCCGAAGCTTCCTCCGTCTCCGGAGCTTCCGCTGTCGTAGCTGTCATAATCATCGTCTCTGTCATCGTCATTGTCGGAACTTCCGCCGCTGCTTTTTCCCCCTCTTCCCAGGAGCCAGCTCAGCGGAAACAGGGAATTAAAGAGCCGATGCAGTACATTCATACGGCTGAAATTCTTTTTCCAGTAGTCTGCGGTATCCTTTCCCGACAATTTCATTATCAGGCCCTTCAGAATCAGAACCATAGTTACGATAAGAAATACAGGCAGCATCACGCACAGCAGATATGCGCCCACCATGAGCAAAACGATCATCACAAGCCCCAGCGCGATCTCCCAGACAGTTCCCTCATCCTCATCCACATCCTGCTGCACCTTCTCATACCTGGGAGCTGTTATCTTCTCCAGGCCGTATTCCTCACGGATCTCATTTAGCAGTGCATAATAAAGCTCCACAGTACCTTTTTCAAACTGATTGTCTTTATAGGAAGGAACTGCATATTCATCCAGAAGTCGTCCGGTCTTTGAATCAGGTAGCTTTCCCTCAAGACCGTAGCCGACAGATACCCAGACTTTACGGTCCGAAACCGAAAGGACGATCAGGACACCATTATTTTTCTTCTTTGAACCAATTCCCCATTTGCGGCCGGTTTCCACTGCATAATCACTGATGTCTTCCCCATCGGTGGTATCCACGGTAAGGACAACCAGCTGCGCTGTGGTATCCTCATACAGCTGCTCACCAGCCTTGCAAAGCTCTTCCTTCCAGGTATCGCTGAAAACCCCTGCATAATCATTAACATAGAATTCTTTTGTGGCAGACGGGATCTTCCCGAAAGCTGCCAGCGTACTTCCGGACAGCGTCAATACAAAAGCCAGCAGCACAGCCATCCGTCCGATCCATTTTTTCATAGGATATTCTCCCTCTATCCGTTCTTTCATTTCATCAGAACAATGGTCTGATCTTATCACTCTGCCAGCATATCCCCTACATCCGGCGTATCTGCTGCTGAATCATCGGCCTCAAAATACGACGCCTTCTCAAAGCCAAGCATGGAACCAAATACATTCCCGGGGAATTTCACAAGCCTTGTGTTATAAGCTTTCACAGCCTCATTATAATCTTTTCTCGCTACAGAGATCCGGTTTTCACTTCCGGACAGTTCATCCATCAGGCCCACATAAGTAGTATCACTTTTCAGTTCCGGATAATTTTCCACCACAACCTTCAGACCGGAAAGTGCACTGTCCATCTGCTGATCTGCCTCAGATTTCTCTTCCACGGTATCTGCATTCATCAGCTGGTCCCGCGCCTCCAGAACCCTGTCAACAACCCCCGTCTCATGCTTCGTGTAACTTTTTACCGTGCTGACGAGATTCGGGATCAGATCTGCACGTCTCTGCAGCATGGTATCCACATCAGCCTCTGCAGTTTCCACAGCTTCTTTACTTCCGGCAAGCCCGTTGTAACTGAGCATAAGTCCTCCGGCAAGGACCACGATCACTGCAATAACAGCCAAAAATACTTTCTTCATCTCTTTTCCTCCCTTCCGATATCACAGATAACCTTTCAACCTGCAATACAGGATTTTTTATATCCCTATTGTACCAGAGCATACAGGATTCCACCAGAAAAACTCACCCTTTTCGGTCAGAATTTTTCTGCTATTTCTATAAGTCCCTGATATATTTTTTCGGAAAGCGGAATGGAAACACCAAGTCTCTTCGCTTCTTTCACAATATAGCCGCTGAAGGTTTCCAGCTCCGTCTGTTTTCTCCGGATGCGAAAATCTCTCTGCAGGGAGCTGGTTGCATTATCCGCATGTACATGGCGGAATTTATGGATCACCTCATTGATATGCTCATCCGTCAGCGCAACACCCTTTGCCCGACCTACACTGGCAGCTTCCCATACAAGCTTCTCATATTGCTGCGCTTTCACCGGATCTCTGCGGAGCTCCCCGATGGTATTATCATAAAAAGCAGTCATCACATTAAAGGCACAGTTGAGGATATACTTTCTCCAAATCTCCACCTCGATATCCCCCTGATCCTTATAGTCAATATCCGCACCTTTCAGGATCCCTGCCACTTCTGCAACTTTCTTCTGCTGCCGTTCATCCGCATCTTTGATTCCAATACAAAGCCACGTAAACGTATCCTGCTGGGAAATGGAAAAATCCTCATTGGCAAAAGCCACCGTATAGATCAGCGAATCCACAACCGTTCCCTTACCAACCAGACGGCGGATGTTTTCTCCCGGGTCCACACCATTCATCACAGGAATGATCACTGTGTCATCCGTGACCATGTCCCGGATACTTTCGCACACCTCAGCCAGAGAATAATTTTTTACACAGATAAAAATATAATCCTGCTGTCCCATATCCTGAATTGGAACTACCCGCTCTGGCTTTGCCACGATCTCACCCTTATAATCACTGTGGAGCACCAGGCCTTTTTTCCGGATGCTCTCTGCCCTGGCGCCACGTGCAACCATCGTCACATGCGGATACGCCTTCGCCAGCAGCCCGGCTATGTAACCACCAACACCACCTATTCCGATCACTGCGATCTTTTTCTTTTCTGTATTCATATTTTCTGTTTCCTTTCCTGCTGTTTCTCACTGAGGACTTACCCTCCCCGGAAAAAATGTGGATATTCGCGATCCACATTGACAAACAGCATGGATATTCACAATCCGCATTCGCTACCTGCTCATTGTATCAAATATTCCCATACATTTCCAGAAAGCAATTTTCAGTAATATCCTGTTCAAAAAATATAGAAAAATACAGAAACTTTTTATCCCGTCTTTTTTTGTCCCGGATTCTGGTGTATACTGGATATAAATTTTTTACGAAAAAAACAAAAATGTGAGGTGACAAAAATGGATACCAAACCCGTTTTTCACGGAAGTGATATAGAAAAGATCTGCAGCTACTACAATCTGAAAAAAGAAGACATCGTCAAATTCGGTGCAAATGTCAATCCTCTGGGACTTTCCCCAAAAGCCGGCAGAGCCATTGCAGAACACGTGAATATCCTTTCCTCCTACCCGGACAGAGAATACACATCCCTTCGGAATACGATTTCCAGCTACTGCAATATTCCCGCTGATTTCATCCTTCCGGGAAACGGCTCCAGTGAGCTGATTTCCCTTCTGATCCAGGAGCGTGCCCCGAAGCATACTCTGATCCTTGGACCTACCTATTCTGAATACTCCAGAGAGCTCTCTTTCTCCGGAAGTACCCAGGAATACTACCACCTTCAGGAAAGCAATGATTTCGAGCCGGACATTCCGGATCTCTGCCGAAAGCTGGAGCAGGGCTATGATTTTCTCATCCTCTGCAATCCCAACAATCCGACCTCCTCTGCCATCACCCAGGAAGAGCTTCGCAGACTTATCGGTTTCTGTGCAGAAAAAAATATCTTCGTGATGATCGACGAAACCTACGTGGAATTTGCCCCGGATATCAACGCCATCACCGCAGTTCCGCTGACACGGGAATTCACCAATCTCATGGTACTCCGCGGCGTATCCAAATTCTTCGCCGCTCCCGGAATGCGCCTGGGCTACGGCATCACTGGAAATATGGACTTTCTTGCAAAAATGCGCGAAAAACAGACACCCTGGTCACTTAACAGCCTTGGTGCCTTTGCAGGAGAGATCATGCTGCAGGATGAAGATTATATTAAAGAAACCAGAAATCTGATCCTTTCCGAACGCGACCGGATGATCCGGGAGCTGAAGGATACAGACACCTACAAAATCTATCCCGCCTATGCAAACTTTATCCTGCTCAGGATCCTGAAAAACGGACTGACCTCCTATGACGTATTTGAAGCCTGCATCAGACAAGGCATGATGATCCGTGACTGTTCTTCCTTCCAGTGCCTGGACGGGGAATTTGTACGATTCTGTATTATGATGCCGGAGGATAATTCACGGCTTGTTAAAGTGCTGAAATCGCTGTAAAAGCTGTACAATACAATCCGAGATTTCCGGATCCCCTGTTTTATGCCTCCTGTGCCTGACAGACATTTCTGTCAGGCATTTTTTCACCTGCATATTTTTCTGCAAGGATCACATTCTCACAACATACAGGGCCTCTTTTTTGTTTGAATACTATACGTTTTTTACATCATTCTCAAACACCGTGTACTGCGGAAGTTCCTCGATATCAGTTTGAATACTATACGTTTTTACATCATTCTCAAACCGCTTCCTGTCCACGAATCAGCATCTCCGCGTTTGAATACTATACGTTTTTACATCATTCTCAAACCTGCCATCTGCTGGACCTGATTAAGTTGCTGTTTGAATACTATACGTTTTTACATCATTCTCAAACTTATAAAGCAGCGCACGTTCTTCAGATCCGGTTTGAATACTATACGTTTTTACATCATTCTCAAACGTGACTAGAGAAGCGTAGGAGGTGTGATTGTTTGAATACTATACGTTTTTACATCATTCTCAAACGTCGCAAGTGCTACTTCGATGTCAGCCCATGTTTGAATACTATACGTTTTTACATCATTCTCAAACCAAGAGTTGTTGTTTCGTTGCAAAGCTGCAGTTTGAATACTATACGTTTTTACATCATTCTCAAACGGTTTTTCCATATGCCGCTTTTTATATTCGTTTGAATACTATACGTTTTTACATCATTCTCAAACTTAAATCCTACTACTCTGTCCTCGCCTTCAGTTTGAATACTATACGTTTTTACATCATTCTCAACCCTGTTGTCAAAGGCAAGATTGAAGCTCTGAGTTTGAATACTATACGTTTTTACATCATTCTCAAACTTCATGAGGCTTGCGTCTTTATCGTCATCTGTTTGAATACTATACGTTTTTACATCATTCTCAAACAGGCCTGTGATGGGTCTGGCTCTGCAGTAGTTTGAATACTATACGTTTTTACATCATTCTCAAACCTCAAATTCAAAAATGAAGTGCCTCACACGCACATACATTATAGTATTCAAACTATTTTAATCAATAGACTTCACATCCATCTTTGTCAATTATATAATATTTTTTCATTTCTAAAAAGTCTCTTTGTATATTTTCAATAAATAATAATGAAATTTCATTATATACAGCATTTTTTATCAATTCCTGAATCTGTTCATTTTCAAGATAAGATCTTATATTTATAAAAACAAGCACTTTCTTTCCCATTAGCTCTGACATAAGTTTCATATACTGTGCAAGCTTCTCAGAAAAATCATACTCTCCTCCTTCCATCTTTACTCCCAATGCCTTAAACAACTGTTGAACATCCATAGCTGTGTCTATTTCAATATCATACCCACAAATACTTTCCAGACGAAAAATATAACTTTGTAAATCAGCATTCAGCTTCTGCGTATCTATGAACATCTCTTCTCCATATGCTGTTTTCTGAAGCTGTAAATACAATTTTTTCTGAATCCTGCGATCTTCAAAGTCTAAGGCAAAGGGATTCACAACTATTTCCACATATTTTGAAATATCAAGAATTATATCATCATCTGATAAAACAAATCCCCCCTCTTCACCTTCTACCTGTAAATTCAGAAGATGTACATATTTCTGAAAAAGAGCTGGTGATTCAATGATCCACTCTGTTGCTTTTCTATAATCCAATTCTATCACGTTCTCCATATCCACATAAGCAAGTTTCATAAAATCACCAACCTTTCATCACTATCCAAAACCTCTGACTTTACTTCCCCAACTATCAAATCCATTTTTGAATACTGCTTCTCTGTTACAGACAATAATTGAACCAAACCTTCCGGTGGACTATTTTTATGAACACTGTCTACAATACTCTTTACCACGGTTCCATTTAATGCAATTTTGCAATACACAGATTCCTGTAACATCAAAAATCCATTTTTAAGTAAAAATTTTCGAAATTTAGTGTATTCACGTCGTTGTTCTGATGTACCCACCGGAAAGTCAAAAAATACCAATACTCTCATAAATCTATAACTCAAATTTGTAAAATCGGATCAAAGCACTGTCATTCTCATTTAATGCATCAAACACGCTTTTACAGTAAATTTTTATCGCATTATTTACATATTGCTTTTTTCCATCTATCACAACTTCCTGATTTAAGATATCCACAAGGCGCATTTTTTCATCCTGAGCAAATTCCGTCATAGACATATTTACCACCTCACGGTCAACCAAAATGCGAAATGGTTCCATCAGATCTGAAGCAAAATTAAACTGATTAAACATATTATCATGGAACAATCCCAACTGTGTGATATAGCCTCCTGCAACAGTTTCCCTTGTAAAAGCAGATAGAATAATACTATATCCATAATTTAATGCCGCATTCACTAAACTATCTTCTGTTCTGGTAAATGAAAGTCCAAATAGTGCATTAAAATATACTTTTGCTGCATGTCCTTCTCTATTCGTCTCATCCTTCCAACAAATCTCATTTAAATACGACTGCAGTACTCCCGATTCCTCCTTTCCCAGATATTCCAACAGTTCTTTTTGCTTTCGTATTTTTTCTGTTACAATTTCTGTCCATACTACATCTTTAATACTACAATTCCATTGAATCTGCTTACGAACTTTATTACTGGTATCATGGCTTCCATAATATCCAATCAGTTCTGAAGACGGATTTCTTTTTTCATCACAGAAAATCACCTTAATCTTCTTTTTTGTCAGTTCGGCCAATAAACTGGTGGTAATTGACACTGCTGTGGATTCAATCAAAACTGTAGATATTTCTCCAAGATGAATTTTTGTCACTTCTTCATTTCGTACTACCATATATCCTAACTGATAATCCAGTTTTGCACGTTTGGAAATAACAACAATCCGCCAACTCATAATTTCTGCAGATCAATCACCTTCTCGTAAATACCTGTTGGTGACTGATTGATCACGCAAATATTTTTACATTTTGTTATATTACTGTTTAATACTAAAATTCCCGCTTTTCCGGGGCCTTCAATTAGCTTCAAGTCTGACGCTACACTTTGACACTGAAACATATGTAAAATTTCATAAAGTACAACACATTTCTCTTCTATCTGCAGTTCATCAAACTTCTCTTTTTTAGAAGATAACGTTTTTGCCTGCTCTCCTAATCTATTACCATAAACTGAATTCTGTACCTTGTACAAAAAAGTATTATACAATTGTCCTAACATCTCTTCATTCAATTTATCCGATTCGTAAATCTTAATTTCTTTATTTTCTTTTCTTCGATTCACAAATTTAACTACTTTCTTTAAAGTTGCTTCATCTTCTGTTGAAAGTATCAATTGATTTGCACATTTAAAAAGTAACTGATTACCTGTTCTACCTGATAACCACATAAAAAATCCACCAACCTGGAACAAAGAATCTATTTTAATTTTATCAAGTAACACTATCGGATTAATTAATTTCCTTTGCTCTTGAAGATAATTTTCCAATGCTTTCCTGTTATTTTCCAACTGCTTTTTCAGCCGAATGGGCACGTATTCAATTGTTCTCTTTTTCTTTCCTTTCTTTTCATCCGATTCTACTAATACAAAGTAAGCACCCGCTTCTTTATTATATCCGCCATATTTCTCAATATCACACAGTCTCTCATCACTGCCTTTAACCGGCACTTGTCCTTTTCCTTTCTTCATGAGCTGCTGATCGAATAATCCACCTGTAGCCTCATGGACTCTGCGTGTAACCAGAATATTATTCTTTTTCATAATGTTCCGGACAGTTCCAATCGTACCATTCTCTCCGGAAATCCAGGCAATTTCTCCATTTCTTTCTACTTCGCCATACGTAAACAGTTTCTTAAGGTTATAGCTTCTGTTTGAATGATTTTCAATAAAATTCACCGGGCTTTTTGTAAATTTTACCAGATAAGTATTTCCAACAACTATATTAAGATAAGCATCTTTGGCATGATGTAGATCATTCATATCTCTTACCTTAATAAAATTAAATTTATGTCGAAATTCAGAAACTGTTCGAGCCTTCACATAGACGATTTCTGTATCCGGCATAGCCTGTTTCAATATACTGGCTACAACCTTTGTCGTCTGTCGGTTTTCTACCAGCTGTCTGGAAATAAAGCCTGCCAGCTCTGCTGGCTCAAATTCTGTAGCACGTGTCAGACGTTTATATTTCTCCTCTGAAATAAATCCGGCATTTTTTAATGCTTTCCAAAATCCCCTACATTTTTCCCGGATGTCAGCCTGAATTGGATACACGTCCGTCTTTTCCAAATTCAGAATTCTTTTTACAAGCACACGATTGTCAATACTATCATCCATAGTTTTCGACTGGGGATAAATATGATCTATATCATATTTTTGATTATTCCACAATTCATCCAAATCTATCGGCAGTCCAGTATACATACATCTTCCCATTTGTGTATAATACAAAAATAACCTGTCACTTCTTAAATCAGCTTCCTGACATTTTTCCAGTTTACTCTGCAGATTTTCATCATACAGTTCTTTTTCATATTTACTACAGTATTTGTAAAGATCCAGTAGTCTCTTTTTTCTGGATTCTGTTCTTCCACTATTCGTTTTTTCCTTTGCCACTTCCACAAAAACTCTCTTTGGCAACGTTTTCTGTATTTTGCAGATTTCTTTTACAATCAACAGTGCTTGCCATACCTGGCGTTTTACAGACGGAGAAATATTCAATTCTTTTATTGTCTCATATGAAATTTCTTTATTTTCTAATTGTCCATTCTCTTTTTCTACCTCATTTCTAAATGTATATTTAGCGCTCAGTAACTGAGAAAGATTATCCTGAGTTCCCCAGAGTGTTTTTATAATCGTCCACTCTTCCTCTCCTTGTACCGAAATTGCAATTCCATTTAAAAATTTTTTTGATAATCTTCCCCATCCTCGATATGATAAATTACTTAAACTTTCTTTTTGCTTATCTGTCAGCTGTGGACATATTTTTCCAATTCGTTTTCTTAACAGTGAACGTGCATCACCAAACAATGTAACATTTAAAATGATTTCTTCTTTTTCTCTTTCACTCAAATGCGCATCTGTCAGTTTTTCTTTAAAGTCATGATAAGCAGTCAGTGAACCTTTAAAATCTCCATCGATTCCTGTGATAACTGTATTTTCATCGATTTTTCCTTCTATCAGTAAATATCTCTTAAACTTTTTTTGAGTAACTTTCCGATATCTCTGAAATACTTCTTCATATATTTTCTGTTTTAATTCTACTGATAATAATTCGCCATTCAGCCGGACATTATTAAGCTCATTTAACACTTCAAATTTACTATATAAAAGTGAATACTTCGGAAGCACATCTTCATGAATAAGATATGTGCATTTATTTGTCATCCGGCGGATAAATCTTTCCGCACTGACCTCCTCATCCACAATATCAGTAAAGTTCCACGGATAAATTTTTCCTTCTTTTCTTTTTACCCAATTTGTCTTTTTTCCATCTATCGAAATTCCATTTAGAGGTCCTACATAATAAGGCACTCTGAAGGTGAAAATCTGGCGAATTTTATCTTCTTCTCTTTTCAACAACGGAATCCGTTCCTGCAAATTAGTTATAATTGCATTCAACTCATATAAGTGTATCTGGTAAGGAATGACACTATTTGCTCCTGTTGATTGCTTCGGCAAAAAATTTCCGGTTTCTAATTCTTTCTTCAACCAATTTGTTTTCTCAGAATCATTTATACGTTCAATTATACTCTTTTTCAGATATGCATAAAAATCTTCCTTCGTGCATTTTTTTCCTTCAAAGTCCTTCTTTTTTCCGTTTATATTTACAGTTCCTATATACGCACAATAATTTTTATATTTTCCACTTGTGTCTGTAAATATCTCTTTGTATGCTTCTATTGAAATATCTTCTTTCACTATTTTTTTTAAATGCTGTAAGTCTTTATGATGTTTTTCATATAAAGCGACTTTTGCTTCCGAAATAGAAGAATATTTATTCAGAATATCTGCAAGTGCTGCCCAGTCGTATACAGCTTTTGCGCTTTCAATAATATAATATCTCTCATTCAGATTATTTTTTAACTCAACCTCATAATCATCAAAACCTGCATCCGCAAAGGAGATTTTCGGTCTTTCCGTTTCATCCAAAGATTTATCGTTAAAAATATTGCTTAACTTTACGGTACATCCTGATATCAGAGCCAACAGCTCCTTTTCTTTTACACGTGTAACCTTAAGCAATTTAATAAGTGTTGTTTTTTTAGCCGACCTTGTTAAGTTAACATTTTTCAATATCTTTTCTATATCATGATAAGTTTCTTCCGTAATTTCTCCGTCAAATCCCATTTCTTCGTTTCTTACCACTTCAAGAAACTGATCAAACGTCGTTCTGAATTCTCTTATCTCTTCAATACTCCCATTTAACAGAAAATGTCCTCTATGTTTCATCATATGATGAAATGCCAGATAAACCAGTCGAATATCCGGTGTTTCTTCTGTAGTCATTAGATATTTTCTCAAATGATAGATTGTCGGAAATTTTTCATGATATTCTTTATCCGTAAACTCTTTATCTATAAATAATAAATACGGCATTTCCGGACAATTCCCGTTTTCATCTCTTTTATCTTCTGCCCAGTATCGGCTTTCTTTCATTCGTCTGAAAAATCCCGAATCTTTCTCAGCAATTTCTTCTGCAAAAATTTCCTGAAGCCATTCAATTCTCTGATTTCTTCTTTTTAATCTTCTTCGAGCTGTACGATTGATTCTTCGATCTTCAGCTGTATTTGCAGACTCAAACAGCCTGGTTCCCCACAAAGCTTTTCCATGTGCACGCAAAATATGGTATTGATCATCCGTAACTGCCCAACCAACAGATGCACTTCCCATATCTAATCCCAAATAATAATCCTTCTCCATAGTTGTCTCCTTGTTAAGTTTTTTGTTTAATTGTATCATATTTTTATTGATTCTGAATATTTTTCACTTATTTCTTATATTTTTATAAAACAAAAGAGCTACCGGAAAACCGATAGCTCTGCTTCCACACACTGTGGGTCATTTCTTCAATGACGTGTTCGATAAATCGTTATTTGAACTTATGATGTAAAACATATAGTATATTAATACTATACAAGGTTCTTTCAATTTTGTCAATCGATTTGTCAGAGATAATCAAATTATCAAAAAACATCATTCTCAAATATAGTACAGTTTTCTCTAAAAACAAATTGACCTTTGGTCTCAATATTTTCACGTCGCGGCTTTCAGACCTTATTGATCTTTACTCACCGCACCTTTTATTTATTTTAAAATCATTTCTTGTTAATTTCTAATATTTCCATTTTATTATTCTTTTTATTTCTTTGAAAATTTTCAATTTCTTGATTCATATTTATGTGAAAAGTATCTTCAATTTCAGCAATCATCTTATAAGCCGGATTCTTTATTTTTCCTCTCTCCAAACGTCCTATCTGCGTCTCGGAGTATCCCGTTGCCACGGCAAGATCTTTCCGACTCATTTTCCTTGCAACTCTCTTTTCATATACTATGATACCAAAAATTTCAAAATATTCCATTTATGGAATCTCCTCCTGTGCTATTATTTTTAATTTTTCTCTGAGTTTCATGTTTGTCACCTCCTTTTTTATTTGGCAAAATTAAAAGAACACATCTATTGTAACATATATTTTCATATAAAAACGGTCACATATGAACATGCATCATTGATTTCTTTGCCGTCAAAACAAACTTTTTTAGGCTTATTAAGGCAAAAAGGACCAATCTCTCTCGACTGACCCTCAATTAGTTCGACAAACCCTCAAAACTTTGATCATTCAAAAAGCCACCATATGACAAATGACTCTTCATCTGCCATACAGCGGCTTCTTCTTTATTTTATACATTCTCTTCTTTCAAATCCTACTCTTGCATTTAAAACACTAAACTTATATCCCGAATCTATCAATACTCAAACTAATTCCCCTTAACTCAATATTAAATAAATCACAAATAATATTAATCCATATACTAATAATTGCCCTAAAATGTACATAACACTACTCCTATTAGTTTGAATACTATACGTTTTTACATCATTCTCAAACATAGTATTCCGGTGTAGCGTAAGCTTCGTAGTTTGAATACTATACGTTTTTACATCATTCTCAAACTCTTTCCAATGTTCCCTGGCTGCAGTTTTCGTTTGAATACTATACATTTTTACATCATTCTCAAACAGTGTTGCGGCAGCGTTTGAAGCTTTCGTTGTTTGAATACTATACGTTTTTACATCATTCTCAAACGCAAGCCTTAATTTGTTCTCGGCATTTTTGTTTGAATACTATACGTTTTTACATCATTCTCAAACATACAGAAATAGAACCATACGGAAAAGATGGTTTGAATACTATACGTTTTTACATCATTCTCAAACTTGCATCGCCTTCCAGATAGATGTGGAGTTGTTTGAATACTATACGTTTTTACATCATTCTCAAACCAATAGGTGCAGTTATTGACGAGCAACCGAGTTTGAATACTATACGTTTTTACATCATTCTCAAACGAAACGATCAACGTAGACGAACTTCTGGTTGTTTGAATACTATACGTTTTTACATCATTCTCAAACGGAATCTTATCCAGTTCATTGTAACAAAAGGTTTGAATACTATACGTTTTTACATCATTCTCAAACCCTCAAATTCAAAAATGAAGCGCCTCATCTGCGCTTATCGTATGATATTCAAACCTTGAAAAGTAATAAATTCACATTTATATTATCAATTATAAAATATCTTTTATCTTTTGAGAAGTCTCTTTGTGTATTTTCAATATTTTATTCTCAAACCAACCCCAACACCTTCATCGCATTACTCTCCGTCACAGCCACAACCTCCTCGCAGCTGATTCCCTTAATCTCCGCAATGGTCTTCACAACCTCCGGCAGATACAGGGAGCTGTTTCTTTTTCCACGGTTCGGCACAGGTGCCATGTAGGGGCAGTCGGTTTCAAGCAGGATCTGATTCAGCGGCGCATACTCTGCCACCTCCTTCAGCTTCCGGGAATTCTTAAAAGTAACCACTCCGCCGATTCCAAGATAAAGTCCCATATTCAGATACTCCCTTGCAATCTCCTTACTATAGGAAAAACAATGGATAACTCCGCCATACATCCCATCCTGCATATATTCTTTCACAATATTCAGCGTATCCTCTGCTGCATCACGGCTGTGGATCATAAACGGGAGCTTTTTCTCACGGGCGATGTCCATCTGCTGGCGGAATACCTTCTGCTGGAGAAGATGCTCCTCCTTCTCCTTATGCCAGTAATAATCCAGGCCGATCTCGCCTACAGCTACCGTTTTTTCCATGTCGCAATATCTGCGGATCTCATCCAGAACTGCTGCATCCACCTTATCCGCATCATCCGGATGAACACCCACTGCGCCATAAACAAAAGGATACTTCTCAACCAGATCATAAACCCGATCAAAATGTCCCACAGAAGCACACACATCCACAATATGCCCGATCCCATTCTCCTGCATGCTATCCAGCATGTCAGAACGATCCTCATCAAAAGCTTCATCATCGTAATGTGCATGGGTATCAAAAATCATAGCTTTATCCACAGTCATCTCGTCACCGACGGAAACTTTTCCACCTTTCAGCACTCTTGTAAACACACCTTCCCGGGGCATGATGCACTCACCCATCTTCTGAAAAATGGCACAGCCATTGTGGCACTCCTTTCCGATCTGAGTCAGCTCCAGCACAACCTCACCACAGCGAAATCTGGTGCCAACCGGAAGCTTTGCAAAATCAATCCCTTCCACAACCAGATTCTCACCAAAAGCACCATCTTCGACCTCTGCGCCCTTCGCACGAAACGCATCGATCTTTTCACCGGAAAGAAGACTCACCTGCCGGTGCCACTTTCCGGCATGAGCATCCCCCTCAAGCCCCCAGTCCTCCACAAAAACTGCAGACCCAACATTCTTCTTCTGTGTTCCTTTCTTCTCACTGATACAAACCGCAAGTACTTTTCCCATAGCAAACTCCTATTAATCACACATCATTACCAAATTTATTCCTATATCACACCAGCAATATTGATTTCCAAAACCTACCACATGTAACTCTCAAGCCTCAGGAATTATGAATCGCTGGAGATGAATTTTAATCATAAAACCTACCACATCCAACAGCCAGCCCAACGGAGGCAGGACCAGTACGGTGACGTTAGCGGAGCGGCCGTCGAGAGGCGAGTATAGCTGCTGCCACCGAGCGCCCTGTTTGAGCCGCAGGCGAGTTGGCGCGAATGGCAGCAAACCAGCGACGCAGCCGAACAGGCCGCGCAGCGTGTCACCGTACTGGCCCTGCCTCCGTTGGGCGTCCGTTCGTTAGTCTAAGTATACACCACACACTACCGTCCGCATTCTCCAGCATCGCCGGTCAAAATCTCAATCCCATGCCCCAACGCCTCAATAATAACCTCCAGGCACTCCCTGACAGCCTTAGGACTCCCCGGCAGATTAACGATCAACGTCCCCTTCCGGATCCCGGCCGTAGCCCGGCTCAGCATCGCCCGCTTCGTAATCGTCATACTAAACGCCCGCATCGCCTCCGGAATCCCCGGCACACGCCGCTCGATCACATCCTCCGTAGCCTCCGGTGTCACATCCCTCTGAGAAAACCCGGTACCACCCGTAGTCAGGATCAGCTCCGCAAGCCCCAGATCTGCGATCTCAGCCATCCGGCTCCCAAGCATCCCACGGTCATCCGGCAAAACATCCACAGAAACAACCTCATACCCGGCCGCCTCCATAATCTCCTTCACAGCAGGACCACTAAGATCCTCCCGCTCTCCTCTGTACCCCTTATCACTAGAAGTGATCACAGCAACTCTCTTCATCACTCAACCTCCGATCTGAGCCATACAAAGCTTCTCCGTCTTATCATCCTTCTGTTTCTCCAGACCTCCGCCAAAAACATGCCCGTCCGGTTTCTCCGCCAAAGCCTCCAGGATCACAGCCTTCAGCACCTCATCCGAACCACCACTGCGGATCACCTCCCGAAGATCCCTTCCCGCCGCATACTGCAGACAGGTCTTCAAAAAGCCCTGAGAAGTCAGCCGGATCCGGTTACACTCCCCACAGAACTTATGGCTCACCGCGCTGATAAACCCGATCTTTCCGGAAAAACCATCCACATCATAATAATGACACGGTCCATTCCCAAGGGGCTCCCCAACATACGGTGAAAACCGCGGAAGCTTTTCCCCAAGGATCCGAAGCAGTTCCTCCTCCGACACCCCATGAAATTCTTTTCCCATCCCAATGGGCATCATCTCAATAAACCGCACATGCACCCTGTGATCCCTGGCAAAAAGCGCCACCCGGCAAAGATCCTGCTCCGGGATCCCAAGAGGCACACAATTGATCTTCAGTGAAATCTCCGGATACTTCATTGCCTCCGAAATGCCTTCCAGCGTCCGCCCCAGTTCATCCCGCCGCGTGATCCGCCTGCTGCAGGCCTCATCCAGCGTATCCAGGCTGATATTCAATCCGTCCAGCCCCGCCCGGGCAAAATCACTCATCTGATCTTTCAGAAGCACACCATTTGTAGTCAGAGTCACCTTCTCGATCCCCGGCATATTTTTCAGTTTTTCCACCAGCTGAGGTATCCGCGGCCGTACAAGCGGTTCCCCGCCGGTCAGCTTGATCTTCCGGATACCCAGCTCTGCCATCACCCGGCAGATCCTCAAAATTTCCTCTTCCTGCAAAATGAGGGAGCGCTCCACATGCTGCACTCCCTCCTCCGGCATACAATAAATACACCGCAAATTACATCTGTCAGTTACGGAAATCCTGAGATAATCAATATTTCTTCCGCACCTGTCTATCATTATTTTTCCTCAAAACGGAAATCTCCGCTTTTGCCTCCTGTTTTTTCTTCCAGATGGATATCAGACATGACCATGTGCTTGTCAATTGCCTTGCACATGTCATAAATGGTAAGAAGCGCCACCTGAACACCTGTCAGCGCCTCCATCTCCACGCCTGTTTTTCCCTCTGTTTTTACCGTGCAGAATACACGGATCACTCCCGCATCCTCATCGGTCTCAAAATCCACAGAACACTTCTGGATGGGAAGTGGATGACACATGGGGATCAGCTCAGAAGTACGCTTCACACCCATGATACCTGCCACACGAGCCACGCCAAGTACATCGCCCTTTTTCACATTTCTGCTTTTTACCGCAGCCATGATCTCCGGACTTACCTGAATGGAACCCGTGGCTGTTGCCGTACGGTGAGTGACCGGTTTGTCGGACACATCCACCATAACAGCATTGCCGTTTTTATCAAAATGATTCAATTCCATATCTGTCTATACTTAGCAGATCTCAGCGCCTGCAGGCATCTCTTTCTCCGGTACCATCAGGGAAAGATTTCCGTCTGCATCCTCTGCACAGAGGATCATACCCTCGCTGAGGATTCCGGCAAGCTTGGCAGGCTTCAGGTTTGTAACGACCATAACCTTTTTGCCCACCATTTCCTCTGCGGAATAATGAGCCTTGATTCCGGATACGATCTGACGAACCTGGCTTCCGATCTTAACCTGAGAGCAGAGAAGTTTTCTGGATTTCTTAACCTCCTCACAGGCGATGATCTCACCAACCTGGAACTGCAGCTTCTCAAAATCATCGAAAGTGATCTCCGGCTTTGCCTCGATATCGATCACATTCTCTGTTTTCTCCTCTTCTACCTCTTCCTTCGGCTCTTCTTTCGGCTCTTCTTTCTTCGGATGAAGCTTCTCAACCTTCTCAAGAACCTCTTTCAGGTCAAGTCTCGCAAAAAGGATCTCCGGTTTGTCGGTTACACGGTTTCCTGAAGGATAAAGACCAAACTGCTCCATCTCCTCAAGAGTTCTCTCGTTTGCGTTGAGCTGTACAAGAATACGCTCTGTTGTACGCGGCATAAAGGATTTCAGAAGAGATGCGCCGATGCAGATTCCCTCAACCAGGTTGTAGAGAACTGTTGCAAGACGATCCTGCTTTGTCTCATCCTTTGCAAGTGCCCATGGCATTGTCTCGTCGATATATTTGTTGCAGCGTTTAAACAGAGAGAATACCTCTGTGATAGCATCTGCCACACGAAGCTTGTCCATTTTTGCGGAAACGTTCTTCGGAACCTGAAGGATGAAGCTCTTAAGATCCTCATCAACCGGCTCAGTAACATTCTTATTCTCAACGACTCCGTTAAAGTATTTGTTGGACATGGAAATTGTACGGTTTACAAGATTTCCAAGTGTGTTTGCAAGGTCGGAATTCAGTCTCTCAACCATCAGCTCCCATGTGATCACACCGTCATTCTCAAATGGCATCTCGTGAAGTACGAAATAACGGACAGCATCTACACCGAAGAACTCAACCAGCTCATCTGCATAAATTACATTTCCTTTGGATTTACTCATTTTTCCATCGCCCTGAAGCAGCCACGGATGTCCGAATACCTGTTTCGGAAGCGGAAGATCCAGAGACATCAGGAAGATCGGCCAGTAAATGGTATGGAAACGGATGATATCTTTTCCGATCAGGTGAAGATCTGCCGGCCAGTATTTGTTGAATTTATCGCTGCTGTTTCCGTCGCAGTCATAGCCGATACCTGTGATATAGTTTGTCAGGGCATCCAGCCATACATATACAACGTGCTTCGGATCGAAATCTACCGGGATTCCCCATTTAAAGGATGTTCTGGATACACAGAGATCCTGAAGTCCCGGAAGAAGGAAGTTGTTCATCATCTCGTTTTTACGGGACTCCGGCTGGATGAAATCCGGATGTGTGTTGATGTAGTCAATAAGCTTGTCTGCATATTTACTCATTTTGAAGAAATATGCCTCTTCCTTGGCAGGTACGCATGGACGTCCGCAGTCCGGACATTTGCCGTCTACAAGCTGGGACTCTGTGAAGAAGGACTCACATGGTGTACAGTACATTCCTTCATAATGACCCTTGTAGATATCTCCCTTTGCATACATTTTTTTGAAGATTTTTTTGACCTGCTCTTCATGGTTTTTATCTGTTGTACGGATGAATTTATCATAGGATGTGTTCATCAGATCCCAGATACGTTTGATCTCGCCGGAAACGTTATCTACGAATTCCTTTGGTGTAACACCAGCTTCCTCAGCCTTCAGCTCGATCTTCTGGCCATGCTCGTCAGTACCTGTCTGAAAATATACGTCATAACCCTGCTGTCTTTTAAAACGTGCGATCGCATCCGCAAGAACAACCTCATAGGTATTTCCGATATGCGGTTTACCGGATGTGTACGCAATGGCAGTGCTGATATAATATCTCTGCTTTTCCATCTTTTCTTTCCTCCATAAATATAAAAATAAAAAACGCCTTCTCATACCATAACGATATGAGAAGACGAGTTATTACCCGTGTTACCACTTCTTTTCGTTCCTGCCTCGCGGCAAAAACCTCATCAGGTACAGCAAGCTCTATACCCTTCCGCTATAACAGGCGGTCCTGTCACTGCCTACCGCTGTCCGTTAAATCGGGCATTCGTACTTCGCTTATCGCGTTTAAACCGGTTCAGCAATGCCTCTCCGAAGCCATCTTCCATCTGTGCCTGCACATCCCTCTCAGTCTCGGAACTCCTGCATAAAGTGAACCTTTACCATTCACTCTGCCGCAGATCTATGACCTCAACTGTGTCACAGCCTGCATCTAAAAAGTCCTCCGGGGATTTCCCTGTAGTACGGTGTACACATGTACTCTCTTCTTCCATGAGTTTTCCATATGGGAAAATCGTAACACATTTCCGATGGTTTGTAAACGGGGAATTTCGATACTGTATTACATTCTCCTCTGCCTGTACATCCACCGCCACGCCATCCGGAACGCAATGGTTGTCAGCGTCATTCCTGCTGCCATGCTCACCGCAAAAAGGATCGTATAGATTCCGTCTTTCTGGAATTTTGCCCAGTCCTTCATCAACATCCAGTTCATTGTCCGGTAAAGTGCTGCTCCCGGAATCAACGGAATTGTCGCAGAAACCAGAAATACAGTTACCGGCGTTTTATGAATTCTTGCCATACATTCTGCATACAAAGTAATAGCTACTGTTGACCAGAAACCGCACACATACGGACTTGGCGTTATGAACTCTACTGCCAGATATACAGCCCAGGACAGACATCCACCCAATGCCGCAAACCAGAGTTTTTTTCCATGGATATTAAATAATGCCGCAAAGCCGAGGGATCCTGTGAAGGATACGACCAGCTGTATGATTTCCCGCATGTTTTCCTCCTGAATAAAATCATAACTACTCTCAAATACTCCCATCATCTGCTGCATTTCGCTACTCCGCAATTGATGCAGTATCTAAACTCCTCATTCACTGCTTATTGCTTTTCGCAACCTTCAAGAGAACTTCCCTGATTCGGTTAAAACAACAGATTCGCCACCGTAAAACCAAGGCCCACGACCAATGCCAGCAAAAGTGCCTCCATACATCGGATCAAACCTGTAATGGTATCTCCTGAAAACATATCGCGCAATGAATTGGTAAATGCAATTCCCGGTATCAGAAGCATGATATTTCCGATACTGATCAGATCCGCATGATGTCCAAGCCCGATCAGAACTGTAAGATTGGAAAGTACTCCGCCGGCTCCGCAGCAAAGAAGCACTGTCAGTAGCGAGTTTAATGCACCTTTTTTTACAAAAGCCTCAAACAGCTTCAGGGCGATACCAATCAGCGCAGAAGCAATCATATCGTTGACATCTCCTCCGAAAAACACGGAAAAAGAACCTGAAATTACAGCATAGATCAAAATCTGCGTTTTAAAAGAATATCCTTGTTTATCCCGGATCTTTTCCAGCCGCCTCTGGATCTCCTCCGGCTTCGGCCGAAACTCACAGATATATCTGGAAAGCTGATTCAGATCATCCAGCCGCCCCAGATCATTCGCCATCCCCGGCACACGTCGCGTCTGCGTACAGATCCCGAAATCCTCCCCGTAAATCGTCGTCACAATACTGGATGTGATCGAAAAAACATCTGCCCGGGTGGCTCCATATGCCAGGCAGATCCGCCGTATGGTATCTTCCACACGTCCAACCTCTGCTCCGCAGCAAAGAAGCTGTTCACCAATTGTCATCGCATAATATAAATACTGTTCCGCTTCCTCCCGCGTCATCCGGCATCCCTCACTTTCCTGCTTTATTTCATTTTTATCTATTTTAGGACACGTAAATATTAAAATCAACAAGGATTTTTTTTCTTAATATTCATTTCTTCTATATTTCCTCAAAGTAATAAGCAGATATTTTCGCTCAAAATAAAACACCACCCGGACAAAAAAGATATCTATCCCTTCTGTCCGGATGGTGTTTGTGTTTGAAAATCCAATGCTCTGCTCAGTTTTTATTTATTTGAAATCTAATAGATCTTATGCAAGTTTTCCGCCAAGTTCACGGCAAGCTGCAAGTCCTTCATCATCAGGTGTGTTGTTTACAATGAGTCCTTCATCATCAACAAGCTCTGCGCCTGCGTCTTTTGCTCTGCCGCACCATGTTCTCATCCACTCACCATCGCCCCAGTCATAGGAACCGAAAAGCGCAACTTTCTTACCGGAAAGTTTGCCTTCCAGATCAGAGAAGAATGGCTCGAACTCACCCTCCTCAAGCTCCTCATCCCCCATAGCCGGACAACCAAGAGCCAGAACATCAAAAGAAAGCGCTTTATCCACATCCGCATCAGCCACTTCCATAATCTCAACATCCGCACCGGCAGCCTTGGCACCTTCCTCAACAGCCTGCGCCATAGCCTCTGTGTTACCTGTAGAAGACCAGTAAATAATTCCTACCTTGCTCATCTCAAAAACCTCCTGTTTTTAAACTTTATATTATACGCACATCTGAGATGTACAGAGATGCTTCATACCAACAACCTGCAAAATCGAATACCCCGCACGGATCTGCGCCGCAGTAAACTCCCGGCACTTATCATAGCTGTCAAAAATCCTGCGAGCCTGCTCCACATCATCATAAACCTTCCAGTAACCACACATCTTGCAGCCACTGCCTCCGAACTTCCGGAAGCCCTTCACGTCTTCAATGGGATAACCCAGGAAAAGTCCGATCTCATGAGGAAACTCCGTCTTATGAAAAAATCTCTCCTTCAAACGGGCGATCATCTCATCCAAAGAACTATCTATATTATACCCATCCTGAAGCAAAAGTTTCCTGGCTTCATCCTGCTTAAGATATTCCTGCAGCATATCCGGCCGGTACACCAGAAGAAGATAATGCTTCCTGCATCCACAGATGATCTCCATACGGATACCTTCCCGTTCAAGACTCTCCTCATAATCCGAAATGATCTCCGGCAGCTCCGGCATTTTTTCCTTGGAAAAGGAAACAAGATTCGCCGGTTTCATTCCCATTAATACAGGGGAACAATGATAACCCATGACAGATTCAAATTTTTCACAAGTCATTTACATTCTCCTTTACGTTTTAGTTAGATTCTTCTAACTATTGTAAATATACCGCCAAAGTTAGTCTTTGTCAACTTATTTTTTAAAAATTTTCCTTGCGGACTTTTACTGATAAAATCCTATCATTAAGGGCACAATATTCCTTATAACAAACACTCTGTCAGACATCCGACTGCCAGTTCTCACCATTTAACCGAATCAAATAAGTCCTCTGCAGGGTTGCAAATATCCCCTACACCCGCAGCGTAAAAATACTCATTTACATCCAGCTCATAAAATGAAAATATTTCAGGATAATCATATCCAAACCTCTTGACAAACTTCCCTCTGCCATGTATTATAATATCAGTAACAATTACTATTACTGAAAGGGGGAAACATTATGGCAGCACTTAAATACAGCCGTCAGCGAGAATCCATCAAGGAATTTCTGAGATCCAGAACAGATCATCCAACGGCAGATACAGTATACGAGAATCTCCGACAGATCTACCCGAATATCAGTCTCGGAACTGTCTACCGTAATCTTTCTCTTCTCAGTGACATCGGTGAGATCCGGAAGCTGACCAATTTCGGAAGCGCGGATCGCTACGATGGAAGGGTCGCACCACACTCACATTTCATGTGTACCAGATGCAACCGGGTGATCGATATGCAGTCAGACAGCCTTAACGGAATTCTTGAACAGGCAGCTGCAGAATTTATCCACGGAAAAGTCTTTGACGTAGATGCAAGCTTCTATGGGATCTGCAAGGAATGCCTGAAAAAAGAAGAAAAACAAGCTTGACAAAACAAAGATCACATGGTATCATAAAATAGTAATAATTACTATTATTAATTTAGAAGAAACAAAAACAAACAATATATTTCAAAAAAGAAAAGGAGATCATTACTATGGCTAAATGGGTATGTACAGTATGTGGATATGTTTATGAAGGCGAGCAGGCACCGGAAGCCTGTCCAGTATGTAAAGCACCAGCTTCTAAATTCCAGAAACAGGAAGGCGAGCTCTCATGGGCAGCTGAGCACGTTGTAGGTGTAGCTAAAGGTGTCAGCGAGGACATCCTTGCAGACCTGAGAGCGAACTTCGAGGGCGAGTGCTCTGAGGTTGGTATGTATCTTGCAATGGCTAGAGTTGCTCACAGAGAAGGATATCCGGAAGTTGGTATGTACTATGAAAAAGCAGCTTACGAGGAAGCAGAGCATGCAGCTAAATTCGCAGAGCTCCTTGGTGAGGTTGTAACAGACAGCACAGAGAAGAACCTTCAGATGCGTGTAGAGGCTGAAAACGGCGCTACAGCAGGTAAATTCGACCTTGCAAAACGTGCGAAAGCAGCTGACCTTGACGCAATCCATGACACAGTACATGAGATGGCTAAAGACGAAGCAAGACACGGCAAAGCATTCGCTGGACTGCTTAAGAGATACTTTGGTAAATAAGAAATCCGCATAAAATCGGAATTTTTACAAGAGGGAACCACGTAAAATGGTTCCCTCTTTTTTAATGTTTCTGATGGAGATGTGCAAATTAGTGTACAGATTTTTCAATCTTCCGCACACTATCTGCTCTTACCTGCTCCCGAAACTCCGTCAGATAATCTGAGAATTTCACCTGTTCATTTCCGTAGGTCATCTGCAGGTTATATTCCAGTGGGATCCAGGTTTTGATGTCGGATTCATTGTGCTGGATCAGCGCTTCCAGTTTGTCCAAAGCTTTGTAGATTCTGGATTCCAGAGTCTGCTGTGCTTCCATTTCCTGATACAGTTCTGCCATCTCTTTATCAAATGGTTCCGGCAGAGTTTTCACCCATTCACCCAGCACATCGGCTTCTTTTTCTGAATCTTTTACTGTTTTTTCAAAAGCTGGGATATCCCCGGTAAAAGCTTCTCCCATATCATGGATCAGACACATTTTCATGATCTTCAGAAGATCTGCCTCCGGAAACTCGTCGCTGACAAAATATGCCATCAGAGAAATTCTCCAGGAATGCTCCGCAACACTCTCCCGCCTGCCTCCGGATGTATAGCAATGACGCACTGCATCTTTTAATCGTTCTGCAACAGAAAGTACTTCAATCAGTTTTTCTGGTTTCATATTCGTTCTCTCTCCTCCGTCTTTTCATAATATTTTCACTGACACCAATTCTGTTCATTACTATACCATATCTCCGGTCATGGAAAACAGATGAAAAACAGAAGATTCCATTCTGAAAAAATTTGTCTCAACTAATTTATAAAAAAAATATAAACTTTATTGCATTTTTCTCCATAATAGTCATAATGAAATTATAAACAAAAGAAAGAAGGTGATTGCCGATGGATATCACGGTGTCGGATGAGGTCTCACAGGAATATCATGCGCTTGTGAAGAACATCCTCTGTAACAGAGAGTTCCTGAAGCTGAGCCTGTACACCCACCACCAGTGGACCACACGGCTCATGCACAGTATCAATGTTTCTTACCTCTCCTGGTTCATTGCCAGGAAGCTGGGATGTGACGAGAAAGCCGCCGCAAGGGCAGGGCTTCTCCACGATTTCTGTCCCTATGACTTCAGGGCGGAGACACCAACCGGTGAGCATCAGGCGTTTTATCACCCGAAGGCCGCCGCAGACAACAGTGCCGCACACTTTGATGTCACAGACAGAGAGCTGGATGCGATACTCTCACATATGTTCCCTCTGGGACCTCTTCCACGCAACAGGGAAGCCTGGATCATCAGCTTTGCCGATAAAGCCTGCGCCATCGCGGAAAGCTGCCATATCGCCATTGCACTGGCCAGACGGAACCGGATCGTCATCAATCCGGCATAATTTCCACACAAAAAACAGGGCCGTCACCACTTCTGACGCGCCCTGTTTTTGTGTGGAAATTTATTTTATGGTAATACTTTGCAGATTACTTTCTATATCTTAGTTCTCTTTCACAACAACCTTATCCAGATGCCAGATATCATCTACATACTCCTGGATAGTTCTGTCGGATGTGAACTTACCGCTGCATGCTGTATTGAGAAGTGCCATCTTAGCCCAGCGTTTCTCATCCTTATATGCTTCCTCAACACGCTTCTGTGCCTCTGCATAGGAACGGAAGTCGCCAAGGATGAAGTACTGGTCAGGTCTCGGCATGTTGCGTTTGTCGAGAAGTGAATTGTAGATGTCACGGAACATCTCTGTATCGCTGGAGAAGGTTCCGTTGATCAGCTGCATCAGTACCTGACGGATCTCCGGATCTGTGTTGTAGATGAAGTCCGGATCGTAACCGCCGTTGTTCTCATAGTTGATGATCTGGTCGGAGCTCATACCGAAGATAAATGCATTCTCCTCGCCAACCTCCTGTACGATCTCAACGTTAGCACCATCCATGGTTCCAAGTGTCGGAGCACCATTCAGCATGAATTTCATGTTACCTGTACCGGAAGCCTCTTTACTTGCTGTGGAGATCTGCTCGGAAACATCTGCTGCCGCAAAAATGATCTCAGCGTTGGATACACGGTAGTTCTCGATGAATACAACCTTCAGCTTACCGTTGATGGAAGCATCATTGTTTACAACATCTGCCACACAGTTGATCAGCTTGATGATCTTCTTTGCACGTGCGTAAGCTGCGGAAGCTTTTGCACCAAAGATAAATGTTCTTGGATAGAAATCCATCTCCGGATGTGCCTTGATCTGGTTGTACAGATAGATCACATGCAGGATGTTAAGAAGCTGACGTTTGTACTCATGAAGTCTCTTAACCTGGATATCGAAGATAGAGTGCGGGTCAACCTCAACACCATTGTGCTCCAGGATATATTTTGCAAGACGCTCTTTGTTCTTGAACTTGATGGTCATGAACTCCTGAAGAGCCTTCTCATCGTCTGCGTAAACCTTAAGCTTGGAAAGCTGGGAAAGATCTGTGATCCAGTCCGGTCCGATCTTGTCTGTTACCCAATCAGCCAGAAGCGGGTTTCCATGAGCAAGGAAACGTCTCTGTGTGATACCGTTTGTTTTGTTGTTGAACTTCTCAGGCATCATCTCATAGAAATCCTTCAGCTCCTGATTCTTGAGGATCTCGGTATGAAGGCGTGCAACACCGTTTACAGAGTAGCCTGCAACGATCGCAAGGTGAGCCATCTTAACCTGTCCGTCATAGATGATCGCCATCTTCTTGATCTTCTCGAAGTTTCCAGGATATTTCTGCTGGATCTCAAGAATGAAACGACGGTTGATCTCCTCGATGATCTGGTATACACGCGGAAGCAGTCTGGAGAACAGCTCGATCGGCCATTTCTCAAGTGCCTCGGACATGATGGTGTGGTTGGTGTAAGCACAGCATTTTGTTGTGATATCCCATGCCTGATCCCAGCCAAGACCTTCCTCATCGATAAGAATGCGCATCAACTCTGCAACTGCAACTGTCGGATGAGTATCATTCATCTGGAATACAACCTTCTCATGAAGCTTGGTAATGTCGTCGTGTGTTTTTTTGTATTTGGCAATCGCTGCCTGAAGGCTGGCAGATACGAAGAAGTACTGCTGTTTCAGACGAAGCTCTTTACCTGCCATATGGTTATCATTCGGATAAAGCACCTCTACGATAGTACGTGCAAGGTTCTCCTGCTCTACTGCGTTGTGATAATCACCCTTGTCAAAAGAGTCAAGGTTGAAGTCTACGATCGGCTCTGCATCCCAGATACGAAGTGTGTTTACAACATCGTTGTTATAACCTGTGATCGGCATATCGTAAGGAACAGCCTTAACTGCCTGATATCCTTCATGGATGAATTTATTCTCGTTCTTCACCGGATCCCACTCAACGCGTACATATCCGCCGAAATGAACCTCTTTTGCATACTCCGGACGACGGAGCTCGAAAGGATAGCCGTTCTTCAGCCAGTTATCCGGTGCCTCTACCTGATAACCGTCACGGATCTCCTGCTTGAACATACCATAACGGTAACGGATTCCGCATCCGTATGCACAGTAGTTCAGAGTTGCAAGAGAATCCAGGAAGCATGCTGCCAGTCTTCCAAGTCCACCGTTTCCAAGAGCCGGATCCGGCTCCTGGTCTTCGATGCAGTTAATGTCAAGTCCAAGCTCCTCAAGAGCCTCCTTAACCTCGCCGTATGCACCAAGGTTGATCAGGTTGTTTCCAAGGGCACGGCCCATAAGGAACTCCATGGACATATAATATACGATCTTCGGGTCCTGTTTTTCATACGCCTTCTGGCTCTTGAGCCAGTTGTCAATGATCACATCCTTCACAGTGTAGCTTACAGCCTGAAAGATCTGCTCCTGTGTAGCCTCTTCCAGTGTTTTTCGATAAAGGAATTTTACGTTTTCTTTTACACTTTTTTTGAATTCCTCTTTCTCAAACTGCTTGTCAATCATTAGTTTTCCTCCTGTACTTTGGATACTCCCAGTGTTACAGCCTCTTTATTGATGTTCCACTCCTTGGTATAACCCTCTGCTTCTCCCAGAATAATGTTTTCTGCCAGTACTTCACGTTTGATCTCATCCTGGTTTGCTTTCATGATATCCATGATCTTATCGTTATCTTTTGCATAGACAAGGATCTTGTCCATGACTTCGAAACCAGCCTCTTTACGCATAGTCTGAACCTTGCTGATGATCTCGCGGACAAAGCCCTCCTGGATCAGTTCGGGTGTAAGGTTTGTATCAAGGACAACGGATGTCTCACCGTCTGTCTCTGTCACATAGCCCTCGCTCTGGGCTGTTTCGATCAATAAGTCTTCCTCTGCAAGCTCGACGCTGTTTCCGTCAATGTCAAGAACGAGAACACCATTATCTCTCAGCTCTTTCATTGCTGCGGTTCCGTCGATCTCGGAGAGTGCGGTACGGATGCCGTTCAGAAGCTTGCCGTATTTCGGTCCTACTGTACGAAGCTGCGGCTTGAAGCTGTAGGAAATGAAGGACTCTACATCATCTGCGAATTTCACTTCTTTTACGTTAAGCTCATCTGCGATGATATCTGTGTAGAATTTATCCATAGCTTTCTCAGCTTTTACATACATGGTTCCGATCGGCTGACGGTTCTTGATGTTTGCGGTATTTCTGCATGCACGTCCGAGAACAACGATCTCAAGAAGCTCTTCCATGTTTGCCTCAAGATCCTTGTCGATCCATGCTTCGTTTACCTCCGGGTAATCGCAGAGATGGATACTCTCCGGAGCGTCTGCATCAATGCTTCTTACAAGGTTCTGGTAGATATCCTCAGTCATGAACGGGATCATCGGAGCTGCAGCCTTGGCAACTGTTACCAGTGCTGTGTAAAGTGTCATGTAAGCATTGATCTTATCCTGCTCCATGCCCTTTGCCCAAAAACGCTCACGGCTTCTTCTTACATACCAGTTACTCATATCGTCAACAAATTCCTGGAGTGCTCTTGCAGCCTCCGGAATCTTGTAGGAATCAAGATCCGCATCGACAGTCTTCACCATGGTATTCAGCTTGCTGAGCAGCCATTTATCCATAACCGGAAGCTTATCGTAATTTAAAGTATATTTAGTTGCATCAAAATTGTCAATGTTCGCATACAGTACGAAGAATGCGTAGGTGTTCCACAGAGTGCTCATGAACTTTCTCTGTCCCTCTACAACTGCCTTGCCATGGAAACGGTTCGGGAGCCACGGAGCACTGTTGATGTAGAAATACCAGCGGATTGCATCTGCGCCGTATTTGTTCAGTGCGTCAAACGGATCTACTGCATTTCCCTTGGACTTACTCATCTTCTGTCCGTTCTCATCCTGTACATGTCCCAGAACGATTACATTCTTATACGGAGCCTTATTGAAAAGCAGTGTGGACTCAGCAAGAAGGGAGTAGAACCATCCTCTTGTCTGGTCAACAGCCTCGGAGATGAAGTCTGCCGGGAACTGCTGCTCAAACAGGTCTTTATTTTCAAATGGATAATGATGCTGTGCAAAAGGCATTGCTCCGGAATCAAACCAGCAGTCAATTACCTCCGGTACACGATGCATGGTCTTGCCGCAATCCGGACACTTCATAGTGATGTCGTCAATGTATGGGCGGTGAAGCTCGATGGTCTTCGCACGTTCGTCACCACTCTTCTCATAGAGATCCTGGCGGCTTCCCACGGATTCCATATGTCCGCACTCACACTGCCAGATGTTCAGTGGTGTTCCCCAGTAACGGTTTCTGGAAATACCCCAGTCCTGAACGTTCTCAAGCCAGTCACCGAAACGTCCCTTACCGATGCTCTCCGGAATCCAGTTGATAGTATTATTGTTACGGATCAGATCATCCTTTACTGCTGTCATCTTGATGAACCAGGACTCACGTGCATAGTAGATAAGCGGTGTGTCACATCTCCAGCAGTGCGGATAATCATGCTCGAATTTCGGTGCGTCAAAAAGCTTGCCCTCTTTGTCAAGGTCTGTGAGGACCATCGGGTCCGCTTTCTTTACGAATACACCTGCGTATGGTGTCTCTTTGGTCATGTTGCCCTGTCCGTCTACGAACTGTACGAACGGAAGGTCATACTCACGTCCGACACGGCTGTCATCCTCACCAAATGCAGGTGCGATATGAACGATACCGGTACCATCACTCATGGTAACGTAGTTGTCACAGGTTACGAAATGAGCTTTTTTGTGCTGTTTTGCTGCTGCCTCTCCTGCACATGCAAAAAGCGGCTCATATTCTCTGCGCTCAAGGTCTGTTCCTTTATATTTCTCAAGGATCTCATATGCAGGCTCATCATCCTTTGCAAGCTTGCCGAGAACCTTGTCCAGAAGTGCCTCTGCCATGTAGTAGGTATAACCATCTGCTGCTTTTACCTTACAGTAGATCTCATCCGGGTTTACACAAAGTGCAACGTTGGATGGAAGTGTCCATGGTGTTGTTGTCCATGCCAAGAAGTATGCGTCCTCACCAACAACCTTGAAACGTACGATCGCAGAGCGCTCTTTAACAGTCTTGTAGCCCTGAGAAACCTCCTGTGCGGAAAGAGGGGTTCCGCAGCGTGGGCAATAAGGAACGATCTTAAAGCCTTTATAAAGAAGACCTTTTTCCCAGATCTCTTTCAGCGCCCACCACTCGGACTCGATGAAATTGTTGTCGTATGTTACATACGGATGCTCCATGTCAGCCCAGAAACCAACGGTAGATGAGAAATCCTCCCACATTCCCTTGTATTTCCATACGCTCTCCTTACACTGCTGAATGAACGGCTCCATTCCGTACTCCTCGATCTGCTCCTTGCCGTCAAGGCCAAGCTTCTTCTCAACCTCAAGCTCAACCGGAAGTCCGTGAGTATCCCATCCTGCTTTTCTCGGAACCATGTACCCCTTCATTGTACGGTATCTCGGGATCATATCCTTGATAACTCGTGTCAGAACGTGTCCGATATGTGGCTTACCATTTGCGGTAGGCGGTCCGTCATAGAATGTGTATGTCTCGCCCTCTTTACGGCTATCCATACTCTTTTCGAAAATCTTGTTGTCTTTCCAGAATTTCTCAACTTCTTTTTCACGGTCAACAAAATTCAGATTCGTGTCAACTTTACGATACACAATATTTACCTCCTGTGTCTGATTACTGGCTGCTGCCTCATCTGTAAGGCCACAGCGGATTGTTTCTTCACAGATACCTGTTCGTGCCAATGCTTCGGGCACTTATAAAAAAAGACCCCATCCTGTAAAAGGACGAAGTCTGATTCGCTGTACCACCTGTTACATTATACGGGCCTGTGTCCGGATCCCTGCGTCTTCTACTGTGTTCTTATGCTCTGTGTTATGGCGCGGGCTGTTGTTCCATGTCTGTTCATGGCGGACAATTCTTTGTATCTGCCGATATATGTTCCCTGTAACGGAGGAAATCCGTCAGTTCTTACTTAATGATCATCTGTATATCAGATATTCTTCCGGCTGCTGCCGGACAACTTCGGAACTGAAGCTCAGGAGTGATATTCCGCCATATTTACTCGTCCCGGGCTCCCACCATCCCCGGTTCGCTGCAAGCTTTCCATATGGCCTACTGTCTCCATCACAGCTTTTTCTATATACGCTGTCTATTATAGGTTGGGGAAAATCCATATGTCAAGTGTTTTCATGGATTTTTCTTATTATATGTATGTTCACTTCTTCTTAATGGAATTTTCACAGACTGCAAGTGGTTTTTCCGGGAGGAAAGTGGTATACTACTACAGAATCTTGAGGGCAAAAATACAGCGTTTCATTAATACAATGCTATAATTAATGAAATACTGCACCTCATCACAAAACGGGCAAGATTTTTTCGGTTACTGATCCTCAAATGAATAATAACCTTCTCGCCCGGATTTATCACTGAAAGGTATCTTGTTATGAAAAATATGAAAAAACGATCCTTGCGCCGGATCTTTGCAGGCATTCTCGGCATAGGGATCCTGCTCACAGGCGCAGCTCCCTGCGCGGCGGCTGCCTATGGATACGATGAATATGGTGATCCTATCGTCACTGCCACACCGGTTCCTGATGGTCAAGCCGCAGCAGTCACGCCTGCTCACTCCAGCTATTATTCACAGGCTGCCGACACCGATTCCATTGACGGGTGGCCCAAAGGTCCCGGCATCGAAGCACAGGCTGCAGTCCTTATGGACGTAAATACAGAAGCCGTTCTTTATTCCAAAAATGCGGACACACAGCTCTACCCTGCCAGCATCACGAAGATCCTGACTACACTGCTTGCCTGCGAAAATCTGAACGCTAAGACAAACATTACCGTATCTGAGAACGCTTCCACCAGTGTAACTGCCGGAGATTCCAGTATTTATGCTGCTCCCGGTGAAAAATTCACCAGGGATCAGGCCCTGATGGCTGTCATGCTCCAGTCCGCTAATGAAATGTCTGTCGCCGTTGCGGAAGAAGTTTCCGGCTCTGTAAAGAAATTCGCAGAACTCATGAACTGGCGCGCCAAGCTTTTTGGTTGCAAGAACACACACTTTAACAATCCCAACGGTCTTCCGGATGAGAATCATTACACCACAGCCTCCGACATGGCAAAGATCGCCAAATCCGCCTGGCTGAATCCTCTTTTCCGGCGATACTGCACCAAACGTTATTACGAGATCCCGCCTACCAATAAATTTGCGGAAGCCCGCCAGCTGCTCAATCATCACAAGATGATGAAAAACGGCGAATATTATTATGAAGGCGTCCGTGGCGGAAAAACAGGCTACACGGATGCATCCGGCAACACACTTGTCACCTACTGCAAACGAGGAAATATAACGCTGGTAGCCGTGATCCTGAATTCTACTTCCGCGGCAAATGCTTACAGCGATACCGCTTCTCTTTTTAATTATGGTTTTGAAAATTTTGAAAAGGTGGATATGAAGGTGTCCATGGAGCCAGTCCCGTTTAAGGTACTCCCTTGTGACAAATATATCCTTAAGAATAACGGAAACACCTATCCGTTTTATTATCAGACAAAGGTTTATGTGACTCTTCCAAAAGGTATCAAAAAATCACAGCTTAACAAACGCCAGGCCGTTCTTCAGAATGCTGTCGGCCCACTGCGTCTGAAAAGCAAATATTATTATAAGAAACAAATGGTCGGATGGGGAATACAATACGAACGAAACATCGTATCAGATCTTCTCCTGGCTTCGTAACATTTTCCTGCGGCGGAGAGATTCGTGCTTTTCACGGATCTCATCCGCCGCTTCTGTATCTTCTGCTCTCAGGGTCTTCACCCCGAAATATTTTCCCTCATCGGTTTTTCGGATCCGGATCTTTCCGGCAACAGGTCCATGCTCATGGCAAAGGGCAAGGCTGTAATATACCTTGGAATTGTTGGTACTGAACCAACGGATCTTCCTCTTGGCAGGGCATCTGCAGATGGGACACATGGTACTTACCATGGTACGGTCCTTCATCAGACGCTCCTTTGATACAAATTCCCTGGACACAAACTTGTCATGGTCTGTATAGGAAATATAGATCTCGCTGTCTCTGGATTTTGGATTCTGATATACATCCAGGGACGGATGGCGGATCATGCAGGCTTCATCGATCTCCAGGAGTATCCTGGCAGTATAGCTGGCGTCTGCCAGTGCCCGGTGAAAATCCCGGTTTTTGGGAAGCTGCAGGTAGTCTGTAGCATATTCCAGGGAACGCCTGGATATTCCATCCTCGAATTTTATGCTGAAAAGTTTCTGCACATCGTAGTAATGCACCGGCCCTGGCATCAGCTTCAGAAGATTATAGTATTTCATATTGCGCTGAAGTTCCATCACATCCTGGTCTCCCCAGGTAAAAAAGCGATACTCCTCCCCGCACCATTCCAGAAATCTGCGGATTGCCCTTGGAAAAGGAATGCCTTTTTCCAGTTCATGATAATCCACGTGGATCACTTCGTGGATACTGTCGTGGATCCAGTGGTACACTTTGGGCTTGATCAGGCACTGAAAGGTATCAACGATCTCTCTTTTTTCATTTAATTTTACTGCCCCGATCTCTATGATCTCAAACGGGAGCCGACTATCCGGATGTCTTCTTCCATCCGGATTCTGGTTCCATTCCAGGTCAAATACAATATAGTTCATGGGTTTTCTGTCCTCTTATCTGACTGCTCAGCTGCTTCATAAATGCAGCTGTTTCCGGATCGGTATCCGGCTATTTCATATTTTTGCATTCGGACACAGAATAAATCGCTTCAAACAGCTCCTGCTGGAAGCTTTCTGTATCTGCATCTGTCAGAATCATATCTTTCATTTCGTCTTCTTCGTGTAGCCACCAGCGGAAATCGCATAATGTGGCACCCCGTCCGGCACCGTCTGAACAATCCACATCCAGGAATACTTTTTCTGTTTTAAAGAACTCCGGATGGATGAGATACATAAACGGTACAGCAGCATGGATACTTGCCACGCAGCGATATTTGGAAAAATTTTCAAGTACGTAGCCAGCCATATCTCCACAGGCTCTGGCTGCCGGATCACCGGACTGACACAGCTTCATGATCTGGTTTCTGGTGAGATTACATTTCAGGGTAGCATCCAATCCACACATGATCAGTGGGATTCCGGAATCGAATACGATCTTTGCCGCCTCCGGATCTGCGTAGATGTTGAATTCCGCTGCCGGTGTGATGTTTCCGCCTTTTGCTGCGCCGCCTGTAAAAACAATTTTTCTGATCTTATTCTTTATTTCAGGAAAAACCTTCAACAGAAGTGCAAGATTAGTCATTGGTGCAGTTTCGATCATTACTACCTGCTCACCCTCCGGAATGGCATTCAGAATATCACGTATAAAAAGCACTGCATTATCAGAAGCAGCCTCTGATTTTGCTTCCGGCAGTACGCAATGGCCAAGCCCTGTCTCTCCGTGGAATTCTTCCGCATAAATTGCCGCTTTCACAAGAGGACGGTCCTGGCCTCCTGCCACCGGAACCTTCAGTCCGTAAAAATCCACCAGCTCCAGTGCATTTTTGGTCACTCTTTCTATCCTGGTACTTCCTGCAGATGTCGTCACTGCAAGCAGCTCAAGTTCATCCTGATGTGCTGCCGCATATGCCAGTGCGATCCCGTCATCGATTCCGGGGTCACAGTCCATGATAACCTTGATCTTATCTCCCATATATTCACCTCTGTAAAAACTCTTTCCCCAATTTTATAGTATTGCCGAATTTCCGCTGTTTACCTGTTCCAAGTATAACAGAGTGAGGAAAGAGTGTAAAGTTAATCAGAATTCGTTACTGTTCACTCCGTTCTCAGCAACACGCTTCGCGGAATATTACCAGTAAACAGTAATCAGAATTCACCTCTGTACTTCAGGCTGAAACGTAAAGAACCCCTCTGCCGGACATTGGCAGAGGGGTGGAAAAAAGGGGGTTATATTCATTTATATAAACAAATGCAATGTGCAATTTGGAGCTTTAATATTTGCAATATCCGTTTGGGTTGTTCCGGATATTGTTATTATGCTATATCCCATCACCCAGGACTTGCAATCCAGTACCGGGGCTTCACAATAAATGCTGATCAATCAATAGAAACAAATTTCTTCTCTTCTGCTTCTTTCTTGGTCTCTTCCTTCGGGAAGGTTACATGAAGGATTCCGTTCTCATATTTCGCATGGATATCTTCATGCTTAATGCTCGAGCCTACATAAAAGCTTCTGTTGCAGGTTCCTGTATAACGTTCTCTGCGAACATATTTACCTTTATCATCCTTCTCGTCCTTCTTCTCTTCTCTGGTTGCCTGAATGTTCAGATAACCATTCTTCAGCTGGATCTTCACATCCTCTTTCTTAAATCCCGGAAGATCGATCTCCAGTTCATAATTGCCATCTACATCACGGATATCTGTCTTCATCATATCCTTCACCTGAGGATAAGCATTGGCAGCTACCTGACGGCCTGTCGGATATCCCATAAAATCATCAAATAAATCTTCTCCGAAAATACTTGGCATTAACATAACTCATTCCTCCTGATCTATATTCGCTGCGTGCTGCGCAGGCGTTTTTAATTTACTGTTTCTGAAAACATCTGCAAATTCTGTAAGAACTTTCTCCGGAAGATTTCTTTTTTCTCTCTTCCTTTGTTCTGTATGTACTATAACACGTATTATTAGCACTGTCAAGAGGCGAGTGCTAATTTCACACTTTCTTCACATTTTCCGTAATTTTACGATCCATTTTTCCGATACATATGTCTGAAGCGCCGAAGATAGAAGGACTCCCAGGATCAGAAATGGAACTGCCTGTAAAAGCACTCCCATAAATACATAAATATAATAACTGCTTTCATAAAAGAGAGCCCACGTCTGCTGAATACAGGAAAGAACATCTGTATCGGGACCATGGATTCCGTATTCAGTGCAGTGGAGATATGCTTCATGAGATCTGTCGAATAATACATCTGATCGATACCGGGACGGTAATAAGGCAGGCTACCGCACCAGATAGCATGACTGCAACATCCTGGAATAGGAACTGGGAATTAAGAATGATCTCCAGGCTATATTGCTGTGTCTGAATGTATGAAAATAATAAAATAGTTCCTCCAAGATAAGCAAACAGCAACGTATTTACCGTTGTACCGATAATTTCTTTCCCAACCTGATAGCCGGAAGCTGTAAGCTCTTTCGCTGTCAGACTGTTTTTATGAGTCCAGACTTCATATACAGAAGATGTTACAGATAATGCTGTATCGATAACAGCCCCAAGAGTACTGAAAACAGTTACAAATATTCCTACATGAAGCATGTTAATATGAAGATCCGTACTGTAATAATACATAAAATCATCTTCTGAAATCTGGATCTCATTTAACCCGTAACTTCCTGATCTCCATGTAATAATATAAATCGGAATAAACAAAAGTAACATTACCAGCAGTGTAGCCAGAAAAGCCGCCCGCGTCTTTGGATTATTTCCGTTCTGATAAAACAGAGAAATATAACAGACACCTGCACCTGCCACCAATATCAGGAGCAGTACAGGAAAACCGGCAGACATCAGCATAATTGAAAAAAACAAAATTACAATATTCCCCGCCAGTGTCATAATTGACATGGCTCCACGCTCTCCGCCAATCAAGATCACCAGAAAAATTAAAATCAATGCAAGAAAAATGATCATTCTCTGACACCCCTTTTCCGTGATGGTATTTTCATAATCACTGAAGCAATAAAAACAGATACCGGTATTGCCAGTACAATTCCAATACTTTCTATCAGAAAACGACAGATATCATATGGAATGTGATATCTCACGATCGTTATAAAGCTTACATCATTATTCATCTTAAGTATGAACATGGGAATCATGCCACTTGCCAGAACAAACAACAGTACATTTATCATGGTTCCCATAATATCATATCCGATTTCACGACCGGAATGTATCAGTCTTCTCAGAGAAACCGATGGATTTTTCCGCACGATTTCTCCTACTGCTGCGCTGATCGTCACCGTCACGTCCATAATTGCACCAAGTCCTGTCAGCATAATATCTGCCCAGAATATATCTGCTGAATTGCCTGTACTTCCAAGGTATTCCAGATTGGAATAATCCAGATCTCCGTACATATAAATAGAAAATTCAAACAATGCCATGATCAGAAACAGAACACACAGTGTTGAAAGAACTGAGGAAAATGTTTTTCTGTGAATTCCATTCAAGCAGATCAATGTAGTCAGTGAAAAAAGAACTGCGATGACATTACAGATATTTAAAATATTTTTCCCTTCTGTAAAAGCCTGAAATCCATACGCAAATATGACTGTATTCAGTATCAGTGATATGATCGTGTAAAATCCCTGCTTTCCTGTAATACAGATCAGAAGAAAAAATAATCCTCCTGCCAGTAATGCCAGATACCCATCCCTTTTTACAGAACGTATCGTTTTTCCGGGGCTTTCCTTTGAACCGCTTAAAAGAACGGTGTCTCCTTTATGATATTTCTTGGTCTGAACCTGAGAAGATGTATATTCATTAGAGACCGTTATTTTTTCCCCTTTATGCGAACCGTTTAGTATCCGTGCTGTAATGTTCTGAGTATAGTAATATTCTTTTGAGCCCCTGGTTCCTTCTCTGCTCAGAGTCTGTTTTTCTGTCACGGAACATATTTTTGCCAGCGGTGTATGATAAAATCGGGAATTACAGCAGGTAAACAGAACAAAAATAATATATATGCCGGCTAAAAGATATTTTTTGTGAAATACGCAGGATTTCATTAACTTCATTCCCCCTGTAGAAATATTGCAATCGTAAACGCAATGACCCATTGCTTTTTATCGAAGTAACATTGTACGCTTTTTGAAAGTATCGGTCAATATAAGGTATACAAAAAAACAGCAGCAGAACCGTTTTCACAATTCTGCTGCTGCCCCATAATTATTTTAACAAATACCTGACTCCAAAAAAGCCATTATTTACAAAGCTCAGAAAATGCATCTGCAACAAACTGAACCTTGGTTCCGATGATAACCTGTACAGAAGTTTTTCCAGGTTTGATCACGCCTGCAACACCTGCAGATTTGATCACTTTATCATTTACAGCTGTAATATCCTTAACCTCAAGTCTCAGTCTTGTGATGCAGTTATCAATGCTTGTGATGTTCTCTTTTCCGCCACAGCCTTCAAGGATTTTTGCGGCAATAGCAGTATAATCATCATTTGCAAGCTCGATATTCTTCTCTGCCTCAAGATCGTCATCGTCTTCTCTTCCCGGAGTCTTCAGATCAAATTTCTTGATGGCAAAAAGGAATACAACATAGAATACGATGAATGCTGCAATTCCAAGAGGAAGGATGAGCCATGTCTTCTGTGCTGCCGGAAGTGAGGATGAGAAAAGTAAATCCATCGCACCAGCGGAGAAGCTGAAGCCTGCACGGAATCCAAGAGCAACTGTGATCATGGTAAAGATACCGTAAAGTAATGCATAGATCACATAGAGGCCAGGAGCAAGGAACATAAATCCAAACTCGAACGGCTCAGTTACACCACAGATAAATGCACAGATTGCTGCAGATGCAACAAGACCGATCGCGATTTTTTTCTTTGCAGGTTTCGCACATTTAACCATTGCAAGTGCTGCACCAGGAATACCAAACATCATACATGGGAAGAATCCGGACATGTACATTCCAAGGCTCCAGGATACATCTGCAGAGGTTTCACCTGCCCAGAAGCGCTGAAGATCACCAAGTCCAATGGTATCAAACCAGAATACATTGTTCAGTGCGTGATGTAATCCGGTAGGAATCAGCAGACGGTTCAGGAATGCATAGATACCTGCACCAACAACATCCATACCTGCAACCGCTTTTCCTAATGCTACAAGTGCGCTGAAAAGTAATGGCCATACAAACAGTAATACAACAGATACGATAATGGAAACCACTCCTGCGATGATCGCTACGCAACGCTTGCCGCTGAAGAATGACAGCCAGTCAGGAAGCTTGGTGCTCTTGAATTTGTTATAGCATGTAGATCCGATGATACCGGCAAGGATTCCGATAAAAGGATTCGCAATTTTGTCAAATGCAAGAGTTTTTGTTGCACTGTCAGCGATTGATGGAATGATGGTTGTAACAAATCCTGTAGAAAGAAGTGTTGTGAGCATCAGCCAGGATGCAAGTGCAGCAATTCCGCCGGTTCCGTCATTCTTTTCTGACATACCGACACCAACACCGATAGCAAAAAGGATCGCCATGTTGTCGATCAGCGCTCCGCCTGCCTTAACCAAAAACAGACCGATCAGATTGGCTGCGCCGTGAATGTCTCCACCCTGCATGGTTGCCGGACATAACCTGTATCCGATACCCATGAGGATACCACAGATTGGCAGTACTGCCACTGGAAGCATTAACGCTTTTCCCAGTTTTTGAAGAAATTTCATATATTTCCCCTCCCTTAAAATAAATATATTTGACCGGATCACTCCGGTTATAACACCCCGAAAATTACTACTATCTCCGGGCTGTTATAAGCCTGTCAGCTGCATGAAGATGATCATGAAAGCTTGAGGACGGCTTCATCCGCCGAAACATCCCCCTCCTTCTGGAGGCTTATCTTTCCGTAATCATCTGTGTTGCAGATCAGAACCGGGATAATCGTGTTTAAACCGGCTTTCTCAATTTTGTCCAGATCAGCCTCTATCAGAAGGTCACCTTTTTTGACCTTATCACCTGCTGCAACGTGGGCTTTAAAGGGTTCGCCCTTAAGTGTGACTGTATCCAGTCCGATATGTATCAGTATTTCCGCGCCCTGAGTGCTTGTCAGCGTAACTGCATGAAGCGTATCAAATACCATTGCCACCTCACCGTCTGCCGGAGCATATATCCTGCCGTCTGCCGGGATCACGGCAAAACCGTCACCCAGTACCTTATCCGCAAAGACAGGGTCCGGAACCTCCGCAAGGGGAACCACTCTACCCTTGCAGGGTGCATAGATTAAATTTCCTTTATCTTTTCCTTTAAAAAATTTCAGCATATTCTCTTCCTCCCGTTATTTCACCACTTCTTCCGGTATTGATATCCGCGATGTCGATTTGTAAATATGTCTATATGTTTTTTATCCGTTCCGGGTTTATATTATATATTTCGTATAATTTTCATTTTTTGATTTTTAGGCATGTGTATATATTAACCATTATTTCCGGTTTTGTCCACATTTTTATCGGTATTTTTCAAAAAAATAAGCTGTAGCACATTAACGCGACAGCTTATGTGAGAATATTCAGTTTACTTCAGCAGTTCTTTTTCTTTCATATTCGTTGTCACCTGAAACTCTCCGTTGATCCGTTGGATCTCGTATACCAGGGGATTATTTCTGGCCCAGCCGGGATCTTTTTCTGCCTGCCGGTTCCAGCTGTACCAGGCGCGGACAAAGCCTTCGTGGATGGTAGATTCCGCTTCCTGGCGGGCCTGGACCGCATCCTGATAATCCACAAAAGTTCCGATATAAAATCGTTTCCCCTTGAATCCGATGGTAGCACGGTATTTTCCATTCCGCAGCTGATAGACGCCACGGAATCCGCTGGTATTATCACTGCGGTGCTTTCTTTTTTCCAGCATCTCCACACAGGTTCCATCTACCATATGCAGCTGCCCGGGAAGCTCCTTCCATATCTCCTGTCTCAGACAGCCACAGCTTCTGTAATTACCATGAAGAAGGCCATCCTCTGTCACATCCACTTCATTTCCGCAGTCACACCGACAATGCCAGAACACAGAGCCCTTTTTGCTCCTTTTATCTGTATGATAGAGAGCAGTCAGCCGCCCGAAACGCTGTCCGCTGATGTCGGTGATCCCGCGACCTCTGACATAATGGCCGCAACCGCAGCTGGTACATTTTCCGGCTTTCAGGCTGTGTGCAGTGGAAATATGCATATTCCCGCAGTCACAGCGGCATTCCCACCTGGTCCTGCCATTTTTACTTTCCAGTTTTTTTACCGCCACAAGTTTCCCGAAACGCCGGCCTGTAAGGTCTTCTGCCACCGGTCCTCTCCTGGAACTGTTTTCTGGAATACATCCACAGTCCTTTACAGTCCCACGCATCAGATGTCTGGTATTTACTTTTATCTCATTTCCACAATCACATCTGCACAGCCATACAACATACCTGTTTTCCCGCTCATCCAGTTTTTTCAGTACCGTCAGATGACCAAATCTCTGACCTTCCAGTTTAAGTCCGTTTGCCATCCTCTGTCCCTCACATTTCGTCAAAAAAAGCGATGCGGTAGAAATTTTTCCTGCCGCACCGCTGTCCGGATCCTGTTATTTATCCGTTTTCTTTTTTCTTCTGACAAATACTGCTGCCAGTAATACCACGCATCCGGAAACGCAGATCACTGCGATCCATTTTGCAATGTTTGTGTTATCTCCTGTTTTTGGCATAGCTTTTACATGACTGGAACCTGTATTTCCTGTATAGGAAGAAGTTCCCGTATAGGAAGAAGTTCCGGAAGCAGGCAGATTGCTGTCAGGTTTTACCGGCGTGTTCGTTATGGTCGCTGCCGGAGTTCTGGTCGGCACTGCAGTCGGAGTTTTTTCCGGAAGTGGTGTCGGTGTATTTTCCGGTACAGGTGTCGGCGTATCCACAGGATCGTAGGAATTCACAAAGCCGATATCCTGTTTCTCGCTGTTCATCTGTGCATCGGTATGTGCAGCCACAACTGCTTCCAGATCACCGGACTCTCCATTCGTTACTGTTACTTTCACATAATAAACGGTATTGTCATAATGTCCGTTTTCCAGCTTTCCAGGCTGCTGGGAAACGCTGTAAGTGTATACGCCAGGAACAGCATATTCCACTGCAGGAAATTCTGCTTTCCCCGCACCTGTGATCGTGATCGTATTTTCTTCCGGCATAGGGGCTTCGTCCTCACCCTGAAGAATGATCGTATAAGTTTCGTCCGGAGATGGCTTCTCACCTGACAATTCCACGCTGACAGGAATCTTTACTTCCGCAACTCCAGCTGCCATAGCTGAAATCGGAAAAACTGTCAGGCACAGAACCGCAAGCAGGAGCACTGCCGGAAATTTTCGTATATTCGTCTTCATCCCCTCCTTACGTCTCCGGCGAATAAGGTTTCATTACCGCCAGAAGAACTGTTCTTGCATCTGTAAATTCCGAAGAGCAGGTTGACATTGCCAGTATCTGGGAAAAATCTTCGGACTTTCCAATGTTATCCATCGTCTGCTGATGGACATGTTCCGCGTTTTTTCTGACAAAATCCACAAGCCCGCTGGTGTCCGCCTGCCATTTTCCCGATGCAAAAATAGAATCCTCAGATGCGGAAACCTGCATACATGCAAATATTTCCAGCTTGTAGGAACGGTCAGGCAGGATCAATGTACCTGTGGTGTTTTTGTCAAAAAATTTCTTTTTTCTGTAAAGATCCAGATCTCCGAACATCTTGTGCTCTGCCATGTGATGACCATACAGGAGAGAATATTTCCCCTGAAAATTCCTGTCACAGCCGGAATCCAGAAAGATGCTTCCTGACAAAGCAAAATCACCGTATACATCGGTATTGATGTAAGTCAGGTTATCTTCTCCCTGAAGGATCGGATAGTCGATCTTTGTATGATCCAGTGTGATCCATCCACAAACGTCCGGATTGATCTTTCGGAGTTCTTCAAAAGAAGCGCCTCCGTCTTTCTGTTCCGGGTCGGGCTTCAGTTTTAAGAGCTGTGACTGAATGTCGTCCACAGCGCCATAGACCTGTGCGTTATCCCAGAGTGCATACCCGGAATACGCCGCCGCCAGGATCAGAAACAATGCTACAACGGCAGTGACCAGAGAGTTGGCTGCTTTCAGAAAAAACTTAGATGCGTTCATACTGCCTCCTCTCTGCTGCCTGGATGATCATTAGTCTTCGTATTTACGTCTTCTGGTGATGAATGCTGCACCTGCGATTACGATCACGCCTGCGAATACGAGGATGTATGGGAGAGTTGTGAGGTTGACGCCGGTGTCGATGTCGCCACCTTTGTTGTTAGTAATTGTCACATTCTGAGAAGTTTTATTAACTGTTTTATTAGTATTTGTATACGTATACACTGGGGCGTCATAACCACCTTTAGCTTTAGTATAATCTGCCTCAGTTACATCATATGTCACACCAAATGGTAAATTTGTGAAAGTAATTGTCTGGTCATGTTTCAGGTTGATTTCTGCTGTTGCTATATTATTTTCCCAATCACTTGCTTTGATAGTATTTGTTGCCTCTCCAACTTTATAAGAAATATCACTGGACATTGTCTTTCCTGTATTATTTTTTAAAGTTACTGTTACAGTGAAAAATTTATTTTTATCACCAAGATTACCAGTTACAACTTTTTTTACAGGTAAAGAATTTGCTGAATACGTATTTTCAAATGCATTCTGACCTTCTGTAAGTTTTCTACTTTCGTTACTGGATATATTTTTATAAACAGTAACATATCTGTCGAAACCATCTCCTGACTTATTATTAACAACAGTGACTTTCAGTGTAACCGTTTTTTCATCGTATGTTACACCCAGAGTATTACCCTTAGTTTCTGCAACTGTATAATAATAAATTCCTACACTATTATAATTTGGAAGTTCAATGGTAAAAGTTTTCTCCTTACCCTCTACTGTTGCTTCACCCTCCGTATATTCTGTCGTATAGGCAACAACTTTAGGCATCGGCATATTATCTTTTGTAGTATTGCTGGCTGCATCTGTAACATTAGCTGCTGTTACAGTGTAGTTAAAAGTTTCTGCCGGGGATTTCATATCAGCTACTTCCAGCTTATAACTTTTTGTTAATGTAACAGAATCTACAGGTGTTTTCGTTTCAGCTTCTGCAGTTTCTGCCGCAAATGCCGTACTTCCCATGGTAAACATGGTGGCTGCTGCGATCAAACATGCTAACAGTTTCTTTGTCTTTTTCATAAGAAAATCCTCCTAGAAATATAAATTTATTTATAAGCTCATAAAAAGCAGCTTATACATTTGTTGTTATGTTCTCTCAGAAATGGGAGAACAATTACTTTTTTACAGTTCTCTTCTTCGAAGTATAGTGATTACTTTTGCTTTCACATTCTCTATGGAGATGGGGCCGAATTCACGGCTGTCTTTTGCATGGGTTCGGTAGTCTCCCAGAATAAATACACTGCCTTCCGGAACTGTGTAGGGATATGTGATCCCTTCCTTTGCATATGTAGGAAATGCAATTTCTCCTGTCTGGGCTGTTCCGTTTACAAGAAGCGTTCCTGTGTCATCCATTGTGATCACGTCGGTTTCGCATCCCAGGATACGCCCTACATGAGTTTTGCCGCCGGCTTCATACACGACAACATCTTCTTTTTCAAGATTCTGTTCCAGCCGATAACCGATAAGAAGATCTCCGGCTTCCACTGCCGGGAACATTTCATTATCCGGTGCCTGGCCTATAAGAAAGACCTGTGTAAACAGCAGCCAGCCAACGGCCACGATCAACACGACCCGCCACAAAAGGCGGATGTAGCCTTCCTTTATTTCTGTAGAATATCTTCTTTTCCGGATTGTCTGAGAACAGGTTTGATCTTTTTCAGCACGCATCACCTCCGCACCTCTTCTCTGGAACTATATCCTGTGAACAGATCAGACATTTGTATCCTGTCCGGTAGTCCCTCTTTCAGCAAGTTCCTTATATTTGCGAATCATGGCATCACAGCTTTTCTGATGGTCAGCGATCAGTGCATCGTACCGTGCACGTTCTGCACTTAAGGATGTTTCATAAATCTGATTCAGCTCTTCCAGCTTTTTCCAGAGATGAATTTCATCCACTCCGCCAAACAGCACTTTCCGAAACCTGACCGTCCGGAACCACTCCTTCAGCTTTTCGTGCTCATGATTTAACGCCTCTGTTTGTGGAAACCGCTCTGCTCCAGCATTGCGGCTTCCTTTCTTCCCTGACTGTTTCTTCTTCATCATAACCGCCTTCAATTCCAACGCTTCCTGCGCCTGAATAACAGCACACCTGCTCCGGCAGCTACGATACCTAACGCCAGAATGTATGGTGTTGTATTGAGATCCAGCCCAGTGTCCGGGATTGCGTCTTTGTTGTTGGTAAAGGTAACTTCGTGAGAAACATCATTATCCCTTCTTGAAATAGATGTTATTTTCGCCTCTCTATTATTCGAAACAGAAGGGTTATCGTCTATTGTATAGGAAGGCGTATATCTATCGTTGCTATAATAATCATCTTCTGTGATCGTTACGGTTGCTCCAACTGGAACCTGTGTCAGTCTTGTTGTCTGCTTATCTGACAGTGTAATTGTCGTTGAACCTGTATACTGTGTCTCACCGATTTTAAATGGAAGATTAGTATTTCCATTTACTACAGAAATTATAAAGTTGAACTTTTTACTCTTATCTCCCATATTTCCAGTTACATTTTTTTTGATATCTACTGACGTATAAAGCGGTGCGTAGTGAGCATAAAAATTTACGGTACCATCTGCTAATTCTGTTTCATTTGGAGAATATGGCCACTTTTCATTTGAAATTTTTGAGTTGTTATCATTCCCGTTTGGATCTTTTTCCGGATACCAGCCATCCAGAATATACGTTATTCCATCAATTTCTCGAGTGGAACCAATTTGAACTATACTTGTCTTATTAACTGAACTATCCTTTTTATAATTTGCTGCATCAACTAATTTATAATCATTGCTTTCCGGTTCCTTCACCCAAAATTTAGCCGCAAAAACTTTTGAGCACTTAATGTTGATTGTACAGTCAATGTGATAATATTGATTTTCTGTAGTACTGTTATCCCGAGAGATTTTAAATGGTACTAAAGTAATTTCTGTTACATCATCTTCCGTTAAATCAGTTACTTGTAATTTCTCTCTTACATTCTTTTTATACGCCTCCCAAATAGAATCCAAAATGTAATTAAAATATGTTTTATTATCTACCTTTATTTCATTATCTGTTCTTCTAACTGTCCATGATGAACTCGTTGTCCCATCTGGCCATTTAGTAATATAATTACTCACATTACTTACAACATTTTTATTATTTTTCCAGGTTGCATTAGTTACATCGATTTCTCCCAATAGCTTACTCTGATCGGATTCCGGACTCCAATAATCTGTATCATTACTTCCCGGCACGCCATCCGGTGAAGACAAATAATAAATTGCTGCTTTCGTTTCCGTTGGTACTGTTGTTGGTTTTGGTGCCGTTGTTGGCCATAGCCATTTAGCCGACTGCACTTCCATCTCCACATCCTGGACCTCGTCTGCTGATGCATCTGCATCTTCCGCCGGTGTTGCAGCTGGTTCTTCGGGCTGTTCGGTGACTGTCGGCTCCTCCGGCTGTTCTGTCACGGTTGGATCTGCGGGCTGTTCGTTATCTTCGCCAGGCTCTACGGATGGCTCTTCCGGCTGCTCCGGATCATCAGATGGAGTTTCTATAACATCTGTCGGTTCCTCTGTATTTTCATCTCCGGTTGTCACCACAGGTTCTTCTAGTTGCGATCCATCCACCGACTGATCATTTTCCGCTTCTGCGGCTGTCAGCTCTTCTGCTTCCTCTGCGGATCCGGACTGTACTGTTTCAGTATTTTCATTGGCTGTTTCACTGCTGGCCTCTACCGCAAACGCTGAGATGAAAACACTGCAGATCATTGCGAACGCAATACAGACTGAGAGGACCTTCCTCCACAGACGGTGTTTTCCAGATGAATGATTATGTATCATACTTCAAACCTCCTTCTTGTATGCTATGGCAGTCAAAAACAGGCACTGCTCATTACATGTCCATGCCGGTATTTCTGCTCTTTCGCAGAGCACAATACTCTGTGAAAGATTTCCTGCGATCCGTGTAAATTTAACGGTTCTTTCTTCTCTGACGGCGGTTTTTGACGGTTTATAAAAAAACTCAGGCTCCCGGAAATTCTTTTTCCCCGGTATCAGCGATCCTCAGTTTTTCCATATTTTTACGTTTCAGGTTCATGGATGAATGTACATAACATTCCAGTGTGATCCGTGTGCTGGAGTGCCCCAGGATCTCCGAAAGACTGCGGATCTCAAATCCGGCCTCCACACACCGTGTCGCAAAACTATGCCGCAAAGTATGGAAATGAACATTTTTCAGGTTACAATCTTTCGTATATTGCCTCATGCGATACTGCAGGGTTCTGGGTTCCAGGAAATACCCTGCTTTTCCGGTCAGAACATATGCTTCCAGATCATCTGCTCTCCATTTGTTACAGAGCTTTTCAATATCCTGGTTCATGGGAATCATCCTTACCGACCTTCCACTTTTAGGAACCCCGGTTATGATCCGGGTCCTTTCTTCACTTGCAGGATTGAGATTTTTCAGGCGCTGCATGGTATGACGTACAAAGATGACTTTGTTTTCCAGAGAAATATCTTCCCATTTCAAAGCACATACTTCTCCGATCCGCAATCCTGTCAACAATGCCAGCAAAACCCCAAATTTACACGGATCCATGTCCTGTAAAAGATATTCCGTAAACCTTTTCTGTTCTTCACAGGTCAGCACACGCATTTCTTTTCGATCCTGCCTGGGGTATACGATATCCACCGGTTTTGCCAGTGGATTCTGCTTTGTTGTATAATTCAGAATGGAATGCAGCACGGAAAGGATATCCCGCACTGTTTTTGGTGACAATCCTCTTTCATGGATAAGCCTGTAGCTGAATTGTTCTACAAGTATTTCTGAAACAGCCTCGGAAAAATACTGCCCGAGATCAGGCTTGATATATTTTTCCAGGATCGTTGTATATTTTACAAAAGTGGATGGTTTCACGCTGCTTCGTTTCAGATACAGCCATTCATTACAGTAATCTGCAAAGCGATTCCGTTTTCCTCTCACGGGCAGAAGCTGAGCATTCATCAGCGCATAGCGTGCCTGATTGACCTTATCTCTGGCTTCATGATATGTTTTTCCGTAACAATAGCCATAGTGTATCCTTCCGTTTATCCGATGCTCCTTGATATATCTGGCTTCCCATCGTCCATCTTTTCTTTTGTAAATGTTTTCTCCTTTTCTGCTCATTGATCTTTCCTCCTGCTATGCCGAATCTTATAGTCTGTTCACAAATAAGAGTTTTTATCCGCCGGTCTTTTATCCTCTGACGATGACACTGACGGCGAATAGTGTCCTTTTTCGGACACCACAATATTTGCGCCCTATATTATCCGTAAAATATGGCGAAAAGCCACGATAAAAAAGCCGGTTTTCAGGAACTTGCACCTTGAATTTCCGAAAAATTTATGGTATTTTTATAGAAACAGAGTATTGTGCTCTGTGAAATTTACCAACTATAATCTAAATAAATAAGCCGTTTTTTAAGCAAAAAAACTCCCTCACATATCAGTTTTTTCTGATATATGAGGGAGTTTCTGATCTTATATTTTATTTCTGTTCTTCAAGCTTTCTTTTTAACATCTGAATTTCTTTTTCCTGAGCTGCAATTTTCTCCTTTTGATTATCAATCTGCTCCTGCATCTGATCAACCATATACTTCACTGTGTTTCTGTCAAGAATCTTTAATTCCTCTGAATACATTTCCATCATCCCTTCCACATTCCGGCATATATTATATATGTGCTCGTACATGACCGTAAACTCCGGATATTTTTTTATTAATTTCACGATTACTTCCGGAGAATCCATACTCAAAAATGCCAGCCATGCATCCAGTTTATCTGTGATACCTTTATTGTGCATATTCTCACGAAAGATGTCAAGCGGAAGAAATACATATTTCTGAAGCAGATTAAGTTCCAATCCTGTATCTGATCTCTGTTGAAAAATATGGCAGTATCTATCTTTATATTTATGAAAATCTCCTGTACTTTTATCAATCAGTACAATTGTATATACACTTTTTATATCCTTATAGGAAAAATTCTCTTTTCTGGTACTTCGGGCATTTTTATATTACCTTAATAATAGATCAGAAGAATAACATGCGCATCTTTCCCCAGGAAAAGCGTAACCTATTTTTTGCACTTCCACGTTACAATATGAACCATCATCAAATCGTACCAGAATATCCATGATCAAAAGAGACTGCTCATCTGCCAGTCTTGTAGAATCTCCTGGTAAAACTTCGATAATTTTCACCTTTCTCTGAAGCAATACTTCAAGAAAATCCTCTAATCTTTCCGGTACTGTTTCCGGATTCATAATTTCTTTAAAAAATGCATCATACAGCATTTTCACCCCCTTCACTCCCGTGCAGAAATCCAGAAATTCCTCTCTCTGTTCTTCTTTCCAGCTATAAAATCTCTCTGTCAGATTTATGTTCTGCTGAATGTCCCGCAAAATCTCCTCGCGGGTTCTTATCATTGGAAAATAAGCCTTTAATTTCGTATTCAATTAATCTTCTCCTTGTCTGATAAAAAATGGAAATTCCGTTTCAGATCTGAAACATCTGTGAATGCCATACGGCTAGAATAAGTCTTATAAGATACTTATAGAATATCATATTTTTATCTTGCATCCAAGATTTTTCCTTCCTGTTGTTTCTCTGTATTTCGACACGATATTTTATGGCAATCAACCAGATACGGCGCAGACTACAAATATCCTTCTGCAAAAAAACTCCCTCACATATCAGTTTTTTCTGATACATGAGGGAGTTTCTGATTTATGACTGATCTATGACCTATTTTGCTTTATAACGGTAAACGGTTTTTACTGCTGTGCTGTCTTTACCGGTTGTCCAATCACTTTCGGAGGTTGTGGTCTGAGTCTGGAGTTTTTTGTTCTGGTACTGGTTCATGCGGTACCAGGCCTGGCCTCTGGCTCCGTGGCTTCCGTAGGCGCCGTTACAGGTAGTTCCGCTGGAGCACCATACCCGACTGCCGTTTCCATTCCAGTTCAGCAGATAATAGGTAATGCTCGGGTCATCTCCATCTGCGCCGGAAGCAGCTACGGTTACCTGACTGGCTGCTACACTGTCAAAATGTACATAAGGGCCCGTCTGTGCGAAGTTTACATTCTTTCCGGTATTCGATCCGCAGAAATGATAGTAATAATAGCCCACCAGCTGTCTGGATGCAGATGTCTCCAGTGGTCTTACAGACTCATAAACACCACCATCATTGACATAGCTGGAGGTTGTTTTCTGATAGGTGTGTTTATACTGGATCGTATATTTATCGGAAGTAATATTCTTGGGAAGCGTATCCACATAAACCCAGTTTTTAGGTTTCGCCTTGATCTTAAAGGTCTTTGTTACGGTTCCGCTGTAATTCTCCTTAAACTTCACCGTTACCTTATAAGTACCAACATTTTTTCTTCCACGAGAATATGTCACCTTGTAATTGCCGGAACTGATAGTTTTTTTATTTGCACCGGTTACTTTTACCTTCGGTGTTTTTACTTTTCCGTCATATGTATAGCTTGTGGCAGAAAGCTTTATTGTCTTCGGATAATAGATGGTTTTCTTTCCGGTCACCACACCGCAGGAGCAAAGATACTGCACATATCCGTTCCTGGATGTAGTTGCTTTCTTTACCTGTTTTTTGTAGCTGTGTTTATGAGCTTTTCCGGTGATCTTAAAGGTTTTTGTAACGGTTCCCGAGTAATTGCCTTTAAACCGAACTGTTACCCGATAAGTTCCAACATATTTTCTTCCGGCAGAATAGGTAACTGTATAGTTGTCTGCACTGATCACCCTGTTGTTGCTGTCTGTAACCTTTACCGTTGGCTTTTTTACTTTTCCATTATAAGTATAGCTTGTTCTGGAAAGCTGTATTTTTTTCGGATAATAGATGATCTGTTTATTCTGTGTACTTCCGCAGCTACACTGCTCCTGTGTATATCCGTTGGCAGTGGTGGTTGCCTTTACTGTTACTCTCTGATAGTTATGTGTATGTGTAACCGGAGCTGCCTGGACAGTGAAATTCACAGAATCCGAAAATGTATATGCATACTGTGCATGATTCACAGATGCCACCGCTACTCTGTAATTCCCCGCCGGCAGTGTGCAGGACCAGTTTGTTCCATTCACTCCATACTGAACTTGCGTCGGATTGGATTCTCCTGCTTTATACACATATACATCATAATATCTGGCATAGCTTGTTGCATTCCAGGAAAACGTTGTGGTCTGATTCGCTTTTCCCGGATTCACGCTCACATATGGCTTGCCCGGTACACGAACGCCCGGATAGATAAAGCCAAGCAGCACCTTGTTGGAATCATAAGGGCGCCTTCCTCCGACTGCATTGGTCAGTGTATATCCATATGCAACTCCATGAGAGGATGTCTGATCTTTGTCCGTTCTTCCTCCCTCATCTACCGTAAATCTGTTGTTTCCAAGATTAGCTGTTACATAAGCAACATGTCCGTAATAATCTCCGCTCCATACAGCAATAGAACCGGGAACAGGCTCATTTCCTACTGCATAGCCCTGATTGATAGCATTTTGCCACCAGCCTACCGCATTTCCCCATGCAGGCAATGCGATTCCCTGTCTGTCATACACGCACTGCCATGCAAAGCGTGTGCAGGGGATCTCGTATAAGCCATCTCGATCCACATCCTGTGTTGTAGGATAAGGATTACCTGCTGCTGTTACCGTTGCCACCGGTACCGCACTGAAAGCAGTTACTGCAGACAGCGCAAGGACCATTAATTTTTTCAGAAGCTTCTTTTTCATAGTGTTCTCCTTTCCTGCGGTTTCATCCTTCTTACCGGATAATCCTGATCTGGCACGCCTCCATGGCTTTCAGTGCATTCTCATGACTCTCCGGTGTTACACCTGCGCAGCATGTGGCATCAACACAGATCGGCACTTCCGGAAGGGATGCCTTGATCAGCAGAGCATTGGAGATCACACAGATATCTGTGCAAAGTCCCACAAGAGTAATACTTCCGATTCCTTCATCTTCATCGATCATAGTCAATTCCCCGGCAAGATCGGTGGAGCCGAAGGTTTCTTTATCAATGGGTTCTGTTTTCCTTAAGGCGTCCAGCTCTTCCCGGATCTGCCATCCAGCTGTGCCCCGGATACAGTGAGGAACCGGAAGGTTTTTCCCTTCCTGTGTCTCCAGATAATACGTTTCATGGGTATCCCTTGTAAAAAATACCTTTCCTTCAAAATTCCGGATCTTCTCCTCCACCTTCGGAACAATGGCAGCTGCCTCCTTCGTGCCAAGTGCACCGTCGATGAAATCATTTTGCATGTCTACTACAATGAGAATGTTCTGCATGTTTGTCACCCCTTGTTTCATAATTTATTTCTGTCCGGCAAATTTATGATACCTTTATTGTGCATACTCTCACGGAAGATGTCAAGGTAAAGAGATCCAGTCAAATGGATATTCGCATCGGTAATTTTTTTCGGCCACTTACTGCAAAATCAGCCTTTCCTCCCAGCTATCCAGCGTAGCACTGATAACTCATCCAACTCCCGAGCAGCCACACTACCCTACCGCCCTGAAAAGCCAGCCCGTGAGGCGTGTGCTGCCTGTCGCCGGACTCTGCAGGAGGGGAGCTGATTCTTGGCTGGCGGAAATCTGCGTTGTTTTACAAAAGTCCGCTGTCTGAGCGGCTGCAAGACGCGAGTTCGGACTTTTGTAAAACGCTTTTAGCAGATTCCCGGCAGCCTAGAAGCCAGCCCCCGACGAAGCCCCGGCGGCAGGCAGCACACGCCTCACGGGCGTCCCTTTTCACCAAAAAAAGCCGAACCAGCCACATCCCGCAGCCAGTTCAGCTCAACCCATACAACTACAAACTCACTCACCATCAACCCAGGCAAGCAGCTTCCCGGTAAAAACCCTATTAAAGAAATGAATCACCGGTCCCAGCCCAAAAGCCGTCACCAGTGTACCAATACCCACAACACCACCAGTCAGATAACAGATCAACGCACAAAGCACATCATTAGACATCCTGTGCCAGAAATAAGGAATCTTCGGCCATCTCTCTGTCATGATCAGCGAAAGACTATCATAAGGCGCAACCCCCTCATCCGGCATCTGATACATCGATAGTCCCAGACAGCAGATCACAACACCCACACACAGTGCCACCAAACGTACCGGCAGCGCCACAAGCTCCAATCCAAAAACACCTGTATAAATATTATAAAAGAAAGTAGTAATATAAGCCAGACAAACCGCATTCACAACCGTACCGATTCCCAGGAACCTTCTGCCAAAAGCAATCTCAATGATCAGCAGCACAATATTTACAATCAGCTGGAAATTACCATACGCCATACCAATCATATCCGCAACCGCCATATTCATTCCACTGAACGGATCCGTTCCAAGCCCGGCAAGCTTGAAAATTCCAATCCCCATACCTGCAAAAACATTTCCGATACACATGATCAGAACATGCTTCCAGTTAATGTTCTTCAAAAAATCCCCCATAAACCTCATACCTCATCCTCTCTGAAAATATTGTCAGGCAGATATCCACGATCCACCTTCACTGCGCAAGATCCATACCAGATAATACCTTAATAACCAGCCTGCTGCAACGCTTATATTCTATCACACCCCCTCACCCCTGTAAAACACAAAAACCCCAAGAAACAACAAAAAGCAACAAAAAAAGACATCCTGCAGACCACATTATATGATCTGCAGGACATCTCTCTTTTTCATATCACGCTGTTAATTCAATTTCACAATCACCAGTCAATCCCGAAGCTCTCATGGCAGAGCCTCGTTATTTCAGATATCCCGAAAAATTTTTTCAATATCCAATATTATTTAATGAACTTAACCTCAGGATAAATTGCCTGCTTGGCAGCCTCTTTACGCTCATTAAATACAACCTTGTTCTCCTCAAACAGGTTACGTCCCTGTGCATCGATAGATACGATCAGCGGCCCAAATTCTTTAACCTTGTTGCACCATAAAGTCTCAGGCATTCCAAGCTCATCCCAGTGATGCTCAGCAATCTTCTCAACCTCTGTAGCAGCTACAACTGCACAGCCGGCCGGGAAAACACAGTGGATCGCACCGAACTCTTTGCAGGCACGCTCAGTGTTCGGACCCATACCACCCTTACCAACGATCACTCTGACACCAGTAAGCTTGGTAAACTCATACTCGAATTTCTCCATACGCATAGAGGTTGTCGGTCCTACAGAAACCATTTCATAATCATCCTCTGTACCCTCGATCTTGCGAACGATCGGGCCGGCATGGAAAATAGCTTTGTTGCGGATATCATACGGAAGCTCTCTTCCATACTCAACCAGACGACGGTGAGCAACGTCACGACAGGTCATCAGATCTCCGTCCAGCCATACAATATCACCGATTTTGATATCAGCCAGGTCTTCTGCGCTTACAGGTGTAATAAGAACTTTTTTATCTCCTCTGATTTCGATCATGATTTTTCCCTCCGTTTATATTATGCATTAAATTTCCATGTGGAATGAGTATCACAGGTTACTGTAAGATCCGGATTTACAACCAGATGTCCACGACGGTGGGACCAGCATCCAACATTTACTGCAACACCGATGGTAGATGGATGTCGTGCAGTATTCTCAATGTTAACACCCATTACAGAATACTTTCCGCCCATACCCTGCGGTCCAAGGCCGATGGCATTGATACCATCCTCGAGAAGCTTCTCCATTTTTGCTGCGTTTGCGTTATCGTTGTGAGAACCGATCGGACGCATCAGCGCTTTCTTGGAGTTCAGAGCAGCTGTCTCTACAGATGTTCCTACACCAACACCAACAAGAAGTGGAGGACACGCATTCAGTCCGTAGGTTGTCATCTGATCAAGAACGAAATCTGTAATACCCTCATATCCTGCACCTGGCATCAGAACCATTGCTTTTCCCGGAAGGGTACATCCGCCGCCTGCCATGTATGCGTAGATCTCACATTTATCGCTGTTCGGAACAATATCCCACCATACAGTCGGGGTTCCTTTACCAACGTTTTTCTTTGTGTTGTACTCATCAAAAGTCTCAACGGAATTATGTCTTAACGGTGCTGCAAAAGTAGCCTGAACAACAGCATCTTTCAGAAGTGCTTCCAGCTCATTGATATACGGGAAATTTGTTCCGCATTTCAGCCAGAACTGAAGAACACCTGTATCCTGACAGCTTGGACGGTTCAGCTCTACAGCAAGACCCTGGTTCTTTGTCATTGTCTCATAAAGAACCTTTGGAAGTGCAGCTGTTTCCTGTGAACCAAGCTCTTCAAGTTTATTAACTACGTCATCCGGTAATTTTTTTCCAATATGGGCAACAAAATCTGCTACCATGTCTGTTAATACTTTAACTCCATTTTCCTTAGTCATGATTTACCTCCTGATATGGTTCGATGGTTTAATGTTTTTTAGTTACATAGGTTTTTGTTGGTTGTTTCATCATTAATTTTGGCTGATTAATGGTTAAGATGGCTTTTTTGGCTTATTTATCATTTCTCCTTCACTGTATGGTCAGTGCAGAAGGGAATGAACTTAATCAAAAGTGTTGCTGGTCACAAAGTGAACAGTAACTCAAAAGTTTCTCTCCTTACGGATAGAACGGAAACAGGATCGGCAACAGGATCATACAGATCACAAAGGATACCAGGATCAGCGGCAGACCGGATTTCACATAGTCCTTGAATTTGTATCCTCCAAGACCGACTACCATGGTGTTTGCTGGCATACCGATCGGTGTTGCATATGCACAGGAACCTGCGATAACAGTTGCGATAACAACGGCTCTCGGATCTGCTCCGAGGTTGTTTGCAAGAGATACCGCAATTGGAATCATCAGTGCTGTGGTTGCTGTATTTGACATAAAGTTTGTCAGTACACAGGTTACAATAAAGATCACCAGAAGAAGAAGGATCGGACTCGGATCTGCTCCAAGAAGTCCTACGATCTTATCTGCGATCAGTTCTCCGGCTCCGGTTGTATCCAATGCTTTTGCAAGTGTCAGAGAACCGCCGAAAAGAAATACAACCTTCAGGTCAATGGACTTCAGTGCGTCTTTCTCGGAAATAACTCCTGTCAGAACCAGGAGGATCGCTCCGATACATGCGGAAACCTCAATGCTGATGCCGATCTCTTTCTCAAAGATCATTGCAAGGATCACAAGGATCAGTACTACCAGGGAAACAGTCTGTTTCCACTTCGGTACATGGCTGAAATCCTGCTGATCTTCAAGAGCTGCACCGGATGCATTCTTTCCATCCGGAAGGAATTTATATCCGATAAGGACAAAATAGAGGATTCCGATCAGAAGCATCGGAACTCCAACCGGCGCATACATAAAGAAGCTTGTGGAAAGCCCCATCTCCTGAAGTGCATTCACACCCATCAGGTTTCCGGGTGCACCGATAATAGAAAGGTTTCCGCCAAGTGCTGCGGCAAATACCAGCGGCATCAGAAGACGGCTTCTGGAATAGCCGGACTCATCGGCGATTCCACAGACTACCGGGATCAGCACTGCTGCAGTACCTGTATTGGATAAGAATCCGGACATTACACCTACGATCACCATGATCGCAATGATCAGTGTTTTTTCTGTTCTGGCAAATTTCGTGACCAGTCCTCCGATCTTATTTGCCATTCCTGTTTCGAACAATGCCTGGCCTACTACAAACATGCCAACGCAAAGGATTACGTTACTGTTTACATACTGTGAAAATGTTGTTGTTGCATCCACAACTCCTGTAAGGGTCAGACCGATCGCACAGATCGAAGCCGTCAGACCAAGAGGAATTTTTTCAAGGATGAAACTGATAATGGTGAACACAAGAAACAGCAATGTGATAGTTGTCTGAGACATTTCTGTACTCTCCTTCCATTTGGTTTTTTCCTGAAAAGTATAGGCCGTACACGTTTCTTTTGATGGTTCCATTATAACCGGTGTACATATAAAAAAACAAATTAATGAAACATATATCCGCATAAAAAATATTTATAGTATCAGTTTTTAATGATAATTTTTGTACATTACTAACATAAAATCAGCGTATCAGCAAATGAATCTGGCAAAAATTATATTTCTATGCTATTTTTATGTAGACACCAAAATACTCTGTCACATCTTTTCCGGACAGAAATGAAAAACTTTACTAAAAAATTTAATCTGACAATTCATCGAGAGAAGGTTTATCATGACACTGAATCAACTACGCTATTTCTGCACAGCCAGCCGCTGCCACAGCATCACAAAGGCAGCCGAAGAATTATATGTGACCCAGCCCACCATTTCCATGGCTATCCGCGATCTGGAGATTGAATTCGGGATCAGCCTTTTTTCCAGAAAAGGAAATCAGCTGAGTCTGACCCAGGAGGGAGAGTCCTTCTACAAAAAAGCTACCTATATCCTTCAATATTGTAATGAGCTTCAGGCCGATTACTCCAGCATGTCCAGGATAAAGCCCCCTCTTCGCATCGGGATCCCTCCCATGCTGAGTACTGTATTTTTCCCGGAGCTGCTTATGGCATTTCATGAAAAACACCCGGAGATCGCCGTGGTCCTGGAGGAATATGGATCTGTCCGTGCCTGCAATCTGGTACAGGATGACACCCTGGATGTAGCTTTGGTCAATATGGAACAGTATAATATAGATAAATTTCACAACACCGTCCTGGCCAACGACCAAGTGGTTTTCTGTGTGAGCAACGACCACAGGCTGGCAGAAAAAAAATCAGTCACAACAAAAGATATGGCGAAAGAGCAGCTGATCTTTTTCAATGCTGACTCCGTCCAGAATCAGATCCTGAAAATGCGTTTTGAGATGGATGGCCACACACCCAATATCGTTATGCGGAGCAGCCAGATCTACACCACCCTACAATTTGTAAAAACCGGAAAATATGGCTGCTTTCTCTACTCCAGCATGACCGATAACTTTTCCACCTCCAATGTTACCGGTATCCCGCTCAATCCACCTGTCCGCATAAAAATCGGCATGGTATGGAAAAAAAGCAAATATATCAGCGGCGATATGCTGACATTTCTGCATTTCACCCGCATGTATTACAAAGAACATCCGCTGATAGAAAAGTAAATCCCAAAACTTCCAATTATATGTCGATTAATTTTTCTAATAAATGCAATTTTTTTTAAAAAACCATTGAAATCCATCAATTCATGTGATACTCTGTGTTACAGTGTTTTTCTACACAAAACGAATGACCGCCACCACCGCACACAAAAGGTCCTGGCATCATTCAAAAATAAAAAAACTCAGGAGAGTCTCTTCAAATCAAAAGGGAAGAGCGCCGAAGGTGTACGCAGCACACAAAATGCTGTAAATCTCTCAGGCAAAAGGATGGAGGAAAGAGTAATGTTTACACAAATCAACAACTTTATCACATGGTTTGACGGAGTCGTTTGGGGACTTCCGCTGATCATTCTGATCCTGTTCACAGGAATTCTGTTAACCACTCGGTTAGGTCTTTTACAGGTAAGGCACCTCGGAAAGGCACTGAAATTCATGGTAAAAAATGAAGAAGGCGGCGATGGTGAGGTCACAAGCTTCGGAGCTCTGTGTACTGCACTTTCAGCAACCATCGGAACCGGAAATATCGTAGGTGTCGCAACTGCTATCGCAGCCGGCGGACCAGGAGCACTTTTCTGGATGATCGTAGCCGCATTCTTCGGAATGGCAACCAAATACGCAGAAGGACTTCTGGCGATCAAGTACCGTACCATTGACAAAGAAGGCCACGTTCTCGGCGGACCTTTCTACTACATCGAAAACGGTATGGGAAAACAGTGGAGATGGCTTGCCAAGATCTTCGCATTTTTCGGAGCAGGTGTGGGACTTTTCGGTATCGGAACCTTTACACAGGTAAACGGTATCTCATCTGCAGTTACCAATTTCTTTGACCCGGATAAAGCACACACAGTAGCACTTTTCGGAAATACATATTCCTGGGCAACTGTAGTTGCATGTCTGATACTTACCGTATGTGTAGGACTTGTCGTTCTCGGCGGAATCCAGAGAATCGCAAAGGTATCCCAGGTCGTTGTACCGTTTATGGCAGTTCTCTATGTTGCACTGGCACTGATCATCGTGATCACAAACATCACTGCAGTACCTACAGCGATCGTAACTATCGTAAAATCTGCTTTCACAGGAAGTGCACTTGCAGGTGGCGCAATGGGAACCATGGTCGTAGCTATGCAGAAGGGTATCGCCCGCGGTATCTTCTCCAATGAGTCCGGTCTTGGTAGTGCCCCGATCGCAGCCGCTGCAGCTCAGACAAAGGAGCCGGTACGTCAGGGTCTTGTATCCATGACAGGTACATTCATTGATACTATCGTTATCTGTACCATGACAGGTCTTTCCATCGTCATCACAGAGACATGGAACACAGGTCTTGAGGGTGTTGCCATCACAACAGCTGCTTTCCAGAAAGGTCTTCCTTTCCCGCCGTTTGTAGCATCCTTCTCACTGATGCTGTGCCTGGTATTCTTTGCATTCACAACAATCCTTGGATGGGATTACTACGGTGAAAGATGTCTGGAATACCTGTTCAACAGAAACAAAGCCGCAGTTACAACATACCGCTGGCTGTACATCATCTGCGTATTCATCGGACCATATATGACTGTAGCAGCTGTATGGAACATCGCAGATATCTTCAATGCCCTGATGGCATTCCCGAACCTGATCGCTCTTCTTGCCCTGAGCGGTGTGGTTGTAAAGGAAACTAAGGATTTCTTCAAAAGACATAAAAATTACGAATTCTGATCCCAAATATCGTAATCAAATGTAAACACGCGCAAACCCATGATGATCCCCTAATATCATATAAAAAAAGACGCGAACCTTTTTATCCTCCGATAAAAGGCCGCGTCTTTTTTATTTAAAAGCTTTCTATGCCAGCGTCAGGATCTCCATCTGCTGTGTCAGATCCGCTGCATCCAGAATCTCTCCATTTCGGATATCTTTCTTATCAAGCCGGACACACATTTCCTCTCCATCTGTCATATGGAAAAAATTATCCTCCAGAGTAACATCCGCATCAGTAAATCCAATAGCTGTAAACGGACTGAAGCAGCTGCTTTTTAAATGGATCACAAATGCATCACCTTGCTCCTCCACCTCGGCAGTGATCTCCGGTTTATCCAACTCCAGATATTTATACGGAACAAGGGTCTCCACATCACAGAGCACATCTCCGCCAGCAAGTGTCACTTCCGCCTCAAGAAAGATCTCATACTTCTTGTCTTCCCATCCGGAAACATCCACCGCCAGGATCGGAGCGGACTCCTGCACACCCACAGTGCCCGTTCCGGTAAGCTTCTCAAGAATCTCGCATTCCATATTTTTCACATAAAAGGCAACCTGATATGACTGTGCGTCCATACTTTCATTTTCCAGATACACCTGCATGATATCCCCATCCATGCACATACTCACCGCCTGTAGCCCATAGAATTTTTTGCCATATAATGAAGTGCCTTCCAACGGCCAAAGTAGTCGATACTTGCCCAGGATGCCACCGGCCAGTTGTCATTGATCTGCCAGTAAAGGGTACCCATACAGCGGCCTCTGTGACGTCTCCAGTGGTCTACTCCATACTTCATGGCCATTCCCTGAAGGATCTGGCTCACATAGAGAAGCTTGCGGAAATTCTCCGGATAACGGAAATTCTCGGAAAGATAATACAGGATCTTTCCGTTAGCTGCAGGATTTTTCTGGTGGTTCTCCATCACCCTGGAAAAAATATTCCTGTCTTTCTCTTCCGTAAAGCTCTCCACAGTTTTCAGGCACGGAAAAGACTGGAAGCCAAACTCCGAGCAAAAACGAAAATAATGCTTCTGATAATCTGTAAAAGGCTTCTGACCATGCCATACATCCCAGTAGTGACAGTCTCCTCTGTTCTCATCGTCCGGATCATCAAAGCAGCCTCCGGAGCTTGGGGAAGACTGCCAGAAAAAGGTCTCGCTGTCTGCCGCCCTCACTGCTTTCGGAATCACATACTCAAACATTTTTATGTAGTCCGCACGGAGATATTTCGACTCACTCTGTACCTCCGGCCAGTGATCCCAGGCAGACTCCATCTCATTGTTTCCGCACCACAGGCCAAGGGATGCATGATGACGGAGACGTTTTACATTTTCCGTGATCTCCTTCGTGATATTATCTTCAAATTCTTCTGTAAGATCATAAACATTACATGCGAACATCAGATCCTGCCATACGATCAGTCCCATCTCATCACAAAGATCATAGAAATGATCCGAAGGATAATAACCGCCGCCCCACACACGGACACAGTTAAAATTGGCACGTTTGCAGGATTCCAGAAGATACTTCTGGACCTCCGGTGTGATCCTGGAATAGATGCAGTCCTCCGGAATATAATTTCCCCCCATGGCAAAAATTTTCACGCCATTGACACAGAACGCGAACTCTTTTCCCCAGAGATCTTTTTCCTGGCTGATGGTAAGGGTACGGAGACCGATGCGCTTCGTTATGGTTTCCAGAACTGTGCCATACTCGTCCAGAAGTTCCACCTGAACTTTATATAACGGCTGATCGCCGTAGCCGTTTGGCCACCAGAGCTTCGGGTTGTGGATCGAAGATGTCAGCACTGCTGGATTATTATTCGCTGATACAGTCTCCCCCACTTTGCATACATGGGCTTCCGTTTTTCGGTCGTTAGCACCTGTTCTATGTCCACAGACGCTCTCTGCATCCTCCTGGATCGTCACCCTCACCTGACACTTATCCACAGCATCTCCGCTTACAGCCACAGTTGTACACACATCCACAGCATTATCCCCATGCACCTGTGTGATCTTCACATCCTCAATTCTCGGATGACTGTATGCTTCCAGATAAATATCCCGAAAAATCCCGGCATCAATGGTCTGGGGGCCCCAGTCCCATCCAAACATACAATGAGCCTTCCGGATCAGCTGGTTTCCTTTCATTCCACCGCAGGGAACATAGTGGATCTCTTTATTATCTTCATACTCATAAGCTTCGATATACTTGAATACCGACCGGAATACGATCCGGATCTGATTCTCCCCGGAATGAAGAAATTCTTTCACATCCAGCTTCCAGGTACGATGCATGTTATCTGCAGATCCGGCTTTTTGCCCATTGATATAAATATCTGCAAGAGTATCCAGCCCCTCACAGACCAGAATTATTTTTTCTTCTTTTAGGATATCCTCTGCAGCCACAAATGTTCTGCTGAATTCATAATCCTTCCGGAACAGTTCCCTTGTCACATCCTCATTTGTCCGGTAAAAAGGATCTTCGATCTTCCCGGCACCATAGAGCCCGGAAAGCACAGATCCCGGAACCTGTACCTCACATAATCTGTCATTTCCTGCTTCTGCCAGCTCCCACTGGCCATTTAACATTATTTTCCTCATAAAATATATCTTCTCCTGTAAAAATCCCCTTCGCACGATCTTATATACAGGGCTGTTGTATCAGCCGTACTGTATTTTATTTATAGCCTTCCCCCATAATTCCGGTAATTCTCAATATAATCCAGGATCTCCTCCGGGTCTTTCATGAACCGGCACATACCCACAACATCTCTGGACATAAATTTTTCCCCTGCTGTGTATTCCAGGAGTGCCTGCATGCTGTCGTAATATCCCTGAATATTATAAAGAACGATCGGCCTGTCGATCCGTCCCAGACTCTTCAATGTCAGAATCTCAAAAAACTCCTCATAAGTACCAATTCCCCCAGGTACCACGATGGTCGCATCCGAGCGGCTTTCCAGCAGGTGCTTCCTCTCACGCATATTTTCAGTAAAAATGAACTCTGTACAATGCTCATACAACACTCCCGGCTGGTCAAAAAATCTCGGTGCGATACCCAGGATATAGCCTTTTTCTCTGTCAACACCCCGGGCTGCCGCCCCCATCAGCCCCTCTTTTCCACCTCCGAAAACAAGGCCGTGTCCTCGCTTTCCCATCAGCTGTCCCAGCTCTTCCGTTTTCTCATAATAGATCTTTTTCAGCTCTGCGCTGGACGCTCCATAGATACAAATATTCATGCTTCCGTCTCCTTCCCTGCTGCCTCCACAAATGCCCGTAGAAGCTTCAGCTGCTCCGAAGAATCATACATCATCTCCGGATGCCACTGCACAGCTACTGCAAATGGATGATTATTTATCTCTGAATATAACTTTTGCCGGCCTCTGCACATGATACTGGCAAAGACCGGCTTTCCGTCATTTCCGATACATCTGGAATGCATCCGAAAATGCCTGTTATTTTATTATAATCTGACATACACATGGGGTCAAGCAATTGCCGCTGCCTGAAGCTCACGTTTTATTATACGAGAACTTTTTCTACTGCGTCTTTCCATCCGCTGTATTTCTGGTTTCTTTCCTGCGGATTCATGGAGGGGATGAACTGATTGCGGTTCTTCACCTCGAAAATGCTCTCCATCTATAATTTAGGGACTGATCAGTCATACAAGCCATTCTGCTCAAAATCTCTGAACAGGCTAGCTTCTCCATCATCAGCAAATGCATCTGCATCCCCCTGATCGGAGTCATCCTGTCCTCCCTGGATATCTGGGATATCTGCATCCTGGGAATCCTGGGACGTGCTATCCTCAGAGCTGTCCTTGCTATCCTTGCTGGAACTGTCATCTTTACCAAGTTTTACAGTGAGTGTCTTCTCCTTATATTCATTACCATCCAGAACTGCAACCGTCACATCGATCTTTTCCTTCGGCTCATAATACTGAAGCAGCTCAACCAGCTGATCGATACTGGTGATCGTTTTACCATCAAACTCTGTAATGACCATATTCTTGGTAATACCTGCATCATCGGCAGGGCCGCCCTCGGTTACCTTCGAAACAAATACACCCTGCGGGATACCATAAATCTGTACTGCCTCCGTACTTACTGTACTGCCTGTGATACCAAGGATACCATGATTATCCACTTTATCTCTTGCCTTGGCATTCATCATGTTCTCAAGAGAATCCGCAACATCAGAAATTGCAATGGCATAACCCATACCTTCAACCTCAGTAGAAGCAAGCTTGGAAGAGTTAATACCAACAACCTCACCATCCATATTCAGAAGCGCACCGCCACTGTTACCGGGATTGATAGCCGCATCTGTCTGGATCAGGTTCACGCCTTTGTTGATACTGCTGCTGTTATCTGTAGAATCACCCTCGATCTGTCCTGATGCATCTGTCTTACGGTTCTTAGCACTGACAATACCAGTAGTAACGGACTGGCCATAGCCAAGTGCATTACCGATGGCAACAACCTGCTCACCGATCTTCAGATCATCAGAGCTTCCGATCTTTGCAACAGAAATTGCATCCATTGTATCATCCGAAACATCCTTCGTTGCAACAGAAACAACTGCAAGATCCTCGCTTTCATCAAAGCCCTTTACCGTAGCCTCATAAGCATTACCATCTGCAAAGGCAACTGACAAGGTATCGGCACCATCCACAACATGATAGTTTGTGGCGATCAGCAGCTCAGAATCTGTTTTTCCGATGATAATACCGGAACCGCTTCCTTCAACTTCCTGCTCCTGGCTCGGCGCATACTGGGAACCAAACATGCTGTAATAATCCTGAACCTCCTGAACGGACTTGGTTGTGATGGCAACTACAGAAGGCATTGCCTTCTCAGCAACATCTGATACATCCAGACTGCCCTTTGTATCGGAGGATTTTGTATCCTCTGTATCTTCGCTGTCTTTATTTGATTTTTTATCAGACTTCATAAGAGTCAGATTCTCGGAGCTGTCGGTTGCCGCCTGTACGGACTGTGCACCGGAGAAATAATTTATACCTTCATATGCACCAACTCCAATGCCGCCGGCAAGTACTGCACACAGGCTGATGGTTGCACCCTTTTTCATCATTTTCTTTATTTTTAATTTTCTGTTATTGTTCATGGTTAAGTCCTCCCTGGGAAAAAATTCTTCTCTGTTTCCTTTTGATGCTTCAAAGTATATGGGTTAATTGTGTTTACTTTGTGGGAAAAATGTGTTTTATTTGTTAAAACTTTTCACTGTCATCACAACTACAAACCACGCAACCTCAAGAAGAACGATCATTCCACCTGGTTTCAGTCCGGCATAATAGGAAAGAAACAGTCCGGCAATGGTGGTACATACCGCCACGATAATGGCACAGATCAGTGTACCCTTATAGCTTTTTGCCATCTGCATCCCACACGCCACCGGAACTACCAGCATGGAGGAAACGATCAGGGTTCCTACTGTACGGGACGCAATGGAAACTGTCAGAGCCGTCAGAATAGTAAAAAGAAAATTAATATTCCGCACGGAAACACCGGAGATCCTTGCCGCATTTTCATCAAAGCCGATATAAAACAGTTCCCTGTAAAAAAACAGCACTGCTGCCAGTACCAGCACACTGATCACAACTACCAGCGCCAGCTCTCCTTCACTGATGGACACAATACTTCCGAACAAAAAGCTGTTCAGACTGGCACCGTTTTCCACAAAGCCGGACAGCACACCGGCCAGTCCGATCCCGGCAGACATGACGATGGAGATCGCCACCTCCGAATAACGCGGAATTTTTTTGCGGATAGCCTCAATTCCAAGAGCAGCTACGATGCACATCACTACTGCACCGGCTACCGGATTCACTCCAAGTATCAGTCCCAGCACAACACCAGCCAGTGAAGAATGGGAAAGCGCATCTCCGATCATGGACATCCGTTTCAGAACAATGGTGATCCCGATGCAGGGCGTGATCACAGCCAGAAGGATTCCCACCAGAAAAGCCCTCTGCATAAATCCATACTGTAAAATACTCATACTTCGTCGATCCTCCCCTCTTCCGCTTTAAAGAACCGGTTTGCTCCTTTAAACTCACCTGAATTTCCATGAGTAACCATAAGGATCGTCAACCCCTGTTCCTCATTCCGCTTCCTCAGAACTTCTGCAAGTGTTTTCACAGAAACCATATCCATTCCTGTGGTAGGCTCATCCAGGATCAGGATCTTCGGTTTTCCTGCCAGTGCACGTGCCAGCATGACCCTCTGCTGCTGTCCTCCGGAAAGATCTCCGATCCTTCTTTTCCAGAACTCTTCCATTTCCATCTCCGCAAGTGCGGCTTTCAAACGCGGGATCTCTTTTTTTGCCCGGAAACGTGCCTTCCAGGAAGAGGAATACACACCTGTCATCATGATTTCTTCCACAGTCGCCGGAAAATTCTGGTTTCTGCTGATACTGTTCTGTGGAACATATCCCAGATCTCCTTTTCCGAATGTGGCAGAAATATCTTTTCCATTTACGGTGATACTTCCCTCCTGCGCCTTCAGTTCGCCCAGAAGAAGCTTCAGAAATGTACTTTTTCCACTTCCGTTTTCACCGGTAAGGATGGCATAATCGCCATCCTTCACCTCCAGACTCACCTGATCCAGCACAGGTGTCCCTGTATAGTGAAACGAAAGATTTTCTATCAAAATTCCCATAATTTCTCCTTTTTTGTTACAGCTGCTGTCCTGCACCTTCAGTTCAATGCCTTCCTGAGCGCCTCCAGATTCTTCCTCATCACAGAAAAATAATCCTCTCCGGCCTCGATATCCTCCTCACTTAATCCCTCGATCGGATTCAACACAGCAGTCACCGCATCCACTTCCTTCGCCACTGTCTTCGCCACCTTGGGACTTGCCAGCTCCTCAAAAAATATGGTATGGATGTCGTATTTTTTCGCATACTCGATCACTTCCTGCATCTTGGCAGGATCAGGCTCTGAATCCGGTGTCAGCCCTTCGATAGCCAGCTGCTTCAGATCATAGGCATTGCACAGATATCCAAAAGCCTCATGCGCCACTATGATATCCCGGCTCTTCGTACCTTTCAGACCATCTCTGAACTCCTGATCCAGCTCATCGAATTCACCGGCATATTTCTCATAATTTGCTTCATAATAATCACCGTTCCCAGGATCAGCCTTCACAAAAGCATCTCTGATATTTTTCATTTCCTGCTTTGCACGCATAGGATCAAGCCAGACATGCGGATCTTTTCCTTCATCACCATGAGCATGATCATGTCCTCCATCCAGAAGCTCCACACCATCCGATGCCTCAGACACAACCAGATCCTGATTCTCCAGAGTATCCAGTACATCCTCCGCCCAGTGCTCCAGATCCGCACCATTATAGACAAACACATCTGCATCCTCAAGATTCCGGATATCCGTTGCCGCCGGCTCCCAGTCATGAGGCTCCGTTCCCGCCGGAACCATATCCTTCACCTGAATCCTGTCACCCCCTACCTTCCGGGCAAAATCATACATTGGATAAAAGCTGGCCATCACCTTCAGTCGGCCATCCTCCACAAATGGCTGTCCCACCGTTCCGGCCCTGTGCAAACCATATCCGGTCACACCGCCCACAACAAGAAGCGTCACTGCCAGAACTGCTACCGCTGTCATCTTCCCTCTGTTAACATTCATTTTTTAAGCCTCCTGCAGCTGTCACAATATCCATAAAAGATCGTCCGGCTCTGATCAATCTCAAATCCGTGTTCATCCAGCACATGTCCCACAAAATGATCGATACATCCACACTGCAGAGGAATCGTATGCCCACATTCCAGACACACAAGCTTACCGTAATTCTTCCGCTCCTCATCACGTATAAAACGATACTGGGCAGGCGCTCCCTCCACAGACGGAACCTTCAGCACCGCTCCCTCCTTCTGCAGCCGCTCCAGTCCTCTGTATACCGTTGTCCTTCCGATCCGGATCTCTTTTCCACGAAGGAGCTCCATAAACTGATCTATGGTATAAAATGTATCTCCATATTCCTGCAGGCATTCCAGAATTATTTTCTGCTGCCTGGTGCTGTATTTCATTTTTTCTTCCATTATATTTCCTACTCTCTTCTATCAACTGCACCTTACATGGCAGATTTGAATTTGAAAACCGTTTTCATATTACATTCAAATAAGAATTTCGTCAAGATATTTTTGAAGGGAAATAATTTTTGGTATGTTCTTATAAAAGCACTTTATCTCTACCTTCTTTTATGATAAAATATAACCAAGACTTAACCAATAGAAAGAAGGTAGACCTCTATGAAATCACAGCGACTGGACATGATCGAAGAATATGTGCTGGAGCATAAGAACGCTTCTCTCGATACATTATGTGAGAAATTCAACGTATCCAAAAACACCATCAGAAGAGATGTCGATATCCTTCTGAAACGTGGCAGTATCATGAAAGTATATGGCGGTGTCGCAGCACTCGAAACTCCACAGACTCTTCCCCTTCTGTCTTACGAAGAGCGTGGCGGACGTTTTCCTGACGAAAAGAAAGAAATCTGCCGCCGTGCCGCAGAGCTTGTGGCAGAAGACGATACCATCTATATCGATACAGGTACAACCTGCCTGAACCTGGTTGATTTTATTGCAGATAAGCACTGTACGATCCTGACCAACAGCCTGCTTATCTTCAACAAGGCAGCATCCTATCCGAACCTGGATATCATTTCCGTTCCCGGAAAGCTGAACCGCAAGACCCTGTCCTTCACAGGACCGGATATCAAGGATTATCTGCAGACCTACAACATTTCCATGGCTTTTATGGCCTGCACAGGTGTAACCATGAAGAGCGGACTTACCAATGCCAGCGCCGAGGAATACATCACCAAAAAAGCCATTGCAGAGAATGCCAACAGCATGATCCTTCTTGCAGACCATTCCAAATTCGGCCGGATCTCGCTTATGACCTATTCTTCCATGGAAAAGCTGGACGCCATCGTAACCGACCAGCCACTTCCTGAAGAATACGACAGCTTCTGCCAGGAGCACGGCATCCGTGTTATGACAATCGATTAAATGGGATATTGACCCTAAAAAACGGTGCATCTGCCGGAAATCCAGCAGATGCACCGTTTTTGAATATGCTCATTTCATTAGAGGATTTTATCTGAAAGGCAGATCTTACCCGATCTGCCTTTCAGTGTCATAAATTTATTTATGAAGCTTTCTTAAGCCTCAGTACTTCCTTCCCATGTGCCGACCTTTCTCTTTCCGGCAGCTTCATCGAACCAGTGTGTTGTAACTGTTTTTGCTCTTGTGAAGAAACGATAGCCATCTTTTCCGAGAACGTGCAGATCACCGAAGAAGGAATCCTTGTTTCCGGAGAATGGGAAGTATGCTGTCGGAACCGGGATACCTACATTGATTCCTACCATACCGCCATCTGTCTCCATAGCGAATTTACGGCTGTAATATCCGCTCTGTGTAAAGATACAGGAACCATTTGCAAATGGATTGGCATTCATGACTGCGATGCCTTCCTCATAATCCTTTACTCGTTTGATACAGGTTACCGGTCCGAAGATCTCACGGTTTCCAACTGTCATCTCCGGTGTTACATGATCAAGAATTGTCGGTCCTACGAAGAATCCGTTCTCATATCCCGGAACTACTACATTACGTCCGTCAAGTACAAGCTCCGCACCCTCATCGATACCCTTCTGGATCCAGTTGCAGATCTTCTCCTTATGACCTGCATTTACAACCGGGCCGAGATCGGTATCTTCATCATATGCACAGCCAAGCTTCATAGCCTCTGCTTTTTTCTTAAGAAGTGAAACAAATTCGTCTGCGATACTATCCTGTACGCATACAACCGGAAGAGCCATACATCTCATACCTGCGCATCCGTATGTAGAGTTGATGATCGCATTAACAGTAGCCTCAAGGTTGCAGTCCTCAAGTACAAGTGCATGGTTCTTTGCCTCACACTGTGCCTGAACTCGTTTGCCATGAGCTGCTGCCTTGGAATATACCTGTTTACCAACACCTGTTGTTCCTACGAATGTAACAGCCTTTACTCTCTCATCTGTAAGAAGGATATCAGCCTCTACACGGCTGCAGGTCACAAGGTTTACAACACCCTTCGGGAATCCGCCCTCTGTATAGAAGAGCTCCATGATCCTCATAGCTGTAAGTGGTGTCTGGGAGCTTGCTTTCAGTACTACTGTATTTCCACATGCAATGGAAAGCGGAACCATCCAGCCCCATGGGATCATTGCCGGGAAGTTCATCGGAACAATACCAGCAGTTACTCCAAGTGGTTTGCGATATGTAGCTGTATCATATCCTGTAGTTACCTGCATTGCAGCATCGCCCTGGATCATTGTCGGAAGTGCACATGCCTCTTCTGTAGGCTCAATTGCTTTCTGAACATCTCCTCTTGCCTCTTTGATGTTCTTTCCGAGCTCTTTTGCACAAAGTACGGAAAGTTCTTCCTTATGAGCATAAAGAACATCTCTCCATCTGAACATATACTGCTGTCTCTTTGCAAGAGAAAGTGAGGACCATTCCGGGAATGCAGCCTGTGCGGAAGCGATCGCCTCTTCTACCTCATCCGGTGTACAGCAGGGAACCTGCGCGATCACCTCACCTGTACTGGAATCTGTAACATCCATGTATTTCTCTGCCTTTGACTCTTTCCACTCACCGTTTACACAGTAACCCATTTTTTTGATCTCAGCCATTTTAAGATACTCCTTTCGTGCTTACCTTTTTATTCTTAACTTCATAAAAATTTTAGTCATTCTCGTTTTGTTCTGATCACAGATTATCATTTATTTTTAATTTTGTCAATATAGTATGGTTATATTTTGAGTATATTTACCGAAATTATGTGTTAATTTATTCACATTTCATGGTATTCCATGTTCCCTGTATAAACTCTTGAAACGCATGCATTTACAGCCATAAAAACGCATAGTGTCTTGTCGTTTTTTATTCCATTGTGAGAGCAAAAGTTACTCATTTTTGTTATTTTCATAACACACCATTCCACACACACTATTTATTGCCTCCAGCTACGCTGAGGCTTTTAGACCTGTGCAATCGGATTCACAGACAAGTAAGGGGTATCGTTGTTCTGTTACAATTACAGATTCCTCTGATCCCAGCATATTTTCTCTGTATTTTCCAGGAACAAGGAAATACATCTGTGCGTCCCTTGCGGACGCGCTCATTTTCACGACCGCTCGCTTCTTTTCACGGCTTATTGCACCTTTACATACAATCCTGCGCCTGCTTATCTGATCTACAGCATTTTCATAAATTACTGCAGCAATCAAAAAACAGGATACGGTTATCGTATCCTGCCTTAGCTTTTCATTTTCTGTTTTTCGCATATTTCTGACTAACCAAATATGGTCTGCACCAGCACCATATAAAACACCGTTCCCCCTCCTATGCTGAGCAATGTACTCTTCTTCCATTTATGTAATACCACAATGAACAGTATTGCGATCAGCTCTGGCAGTCCGTAATGCGTACTTTCCGGCACATCCTTCAGACAAAATACCACCAGCAATCCGATCACTGCACAGGGCAGTACTTTTCCCAGATAGGTGATCACGGCCGGCGGTTCCTTTCCTTCCGGGAATATGATAAACGGCAAAAATCGCGTTGTCATAGTCCCCAGGACCACTACCACAACCGTTATGATCTGCTGTGTTATTGTCATAGTCATTCCTTATCCCTCCTGTCCGGCTATATCCCAACTGTCATGCCTGATATTCTCCTGACTTCTGTATACGTTCTTTTTTTCTCTTCTCCTCATGCTTCTTCATTCCCAGAAAGCATAAAACGATCGATGCCATTGACGGAAGGATAAACTTCCCTCTTCCAAAGATCACCAGGCAGATCACAGAGCATACAATTCCGACCAGCGCCGGCTTATGATCTTGTGCATCTTCCCACTGATCAATGAACATAACCACAAACAACGCAGTCATGACAAAATCCAATGATGTACGTCCCTTTCTGTTTTACAATTTCCACAGCTGATGCTGCCCGTCCATGGTAACAAGATCTCCCTCATTGATATCTCTTTCATACAGGAGGCCGTCATCATGTCGCAGACTTGTTTCATTTCCATTTTCATCTTCCATCAGCACTACTGACATAAGTGCTTCACCCGGCTGCCGCTCTTCACAGCCGAAATCCATGTCTTCTTCTATCTTCAGAACCTTATACTGCATGATCAGATTTCCTCAAGCAGCACATCGTTAACGGCCTCATAAGCGTCCTCAAGCGCATCCAGTGCCTCTGTCAGCGTGTCCATCTTCCGGCTGTCCGCATTTTCTTCCTCATAGGCCTCTATCACTTCAGCCATTACATCCTTCAGCTCTTCCAGTGAATTTGCAATGTCCTGCAGCTTCTGATCTTTGTCCTCTTTTGATGTGATATTTACGATCTTACTCATGATCCTTCCTCCTGTCGCTTTACTCTCATTCTTTATTCTGATCCTTTATCCTGCATATATCATGCTTTACATGTCATACTCCACATTTACCCATTGTATCATATCCTGCACGCAGATGCATCGGATATGTTTTCTATCTGCTTTATATAATACCACCGAATTCATAAAAAATTTGGTAAAATCTTACCAAATTACCCGTCTTAGTCTGTTTATACTGATTTTTCCACTCCGGTCTGGTATAATCGATCTAAAGGAGTTTTTCAATTTACAAACCACTCCTTTCCCACTACAAGGAGGCATATTGCCATGAAAGAAAAAACCGAAACCTTTAACCAGGGAAAAAGATATTTCTTTTATATTCTGATGTTCGCCATCCTTGGCTGGTTCATTTTTATGCAGATTTTTGGTGCGGATGAACGTTCTTCCGACACCTCAGCAGCCTCTGTGATCTATTCCGGTACCGTTACCTGGCAGAAACCGGATGGAACCACCCAGGAAATCTCCGTTCCGGGCACCTACAAGGTTCCCGTCGGTGACACGATGGTCCTCAACATCCAGCTTCCCGATGATCTTACAGATACCTGCTTTGCCATCCGTTCTTCCCTGCAGGATGTGGATTTTTATGTAGGGGACGACCTCAGGACCAGCTACTCCACGCATAAAACAAGGCTTGTGGGCAAAAACTCCGCCAGCCGTTATGTTTTCTGCCCGGTTTATGCTTCCGATGCCGGCAAAGAGCTCCGTATTGAACTGACCACCTACACCTCCAATTACACCGGAGTTGTCAATCCTGTTTACTGTGGAAACAAGGCAGATACGGACTGGAAACCTACATTGCTTTTTTTATCCTGTTTGCCGGAATCGTCACGATCCTGTTCAGTTTCGCTCTGGGATTGGTCTATCATACACGATTTGACATGGAATATCTTGGATGGTGCATGGTTATGGGCGCCGTCTGGATGCTGGGTGAATCCAAGCTCCGTCAGTTCCTGGTCCCCAACGCTTCCGCTCTCGGATCTCTGTGCTTCGTTATGATCCTTTTGTGTCCGCTCCCGATCCTGTTTTTTGCGGACAGTCTCCAGAAAGGGCTGCATCACAGATTTTATGTCTGTCTTGGAAGCATCGCAATGATAAACTTTGCAGTCTGTACGATCCTCACTGCTGCAGGTATCGCAGATTATATCGAAACCATGCCTGTAAGTCACGGAATCCTGGCGATCACCGTTGCCACAATATTTGTACACCTTTTCCAATATATACGCACCGAAAAAAACAAGGCCGACCGGCTTTTGCTCATTGGTCTGCTGGCAGCGATCCTGTGTATTGCCGTTGAGGCAACCTCCGTATACTTTGTCACATTAATGTCCGGACTGTTTGTGGGCGCCGGCATGCTGATCCTGCTCTTTGTCAATATTGTAAGAGCCATCAAAAATGTCCAGGATATAGAACTGAAACGCCAGCAAAGCGAAATCCGCAAAAACCAGGAACAGAATGAAAAAATGTCTCTGCAGATGATTCAGACCCTTTCCACCACCATTGAGGCAAAGGATGCGTACACCCGCGGTCATTCCTACCGGGTTGCACAATATGCAGCCCTGATCGCAGAGGAGCTGGGCTGGACACCGGAGGAGATCCTGAATCTGAAGCGTGCTACTCACCTTCACGACATCGGTAAGATCGGTATCCCGGATCCGTTCCTGAACAAACCTGCACAGCTGACCGATGATGAATACAACCTTATAAAAAAACACACCGTTATCGGTGCCGAGATCCTGAAGGATATAACCTTGATCCCACATGCGGCAGAAATCGCAAGAAGTCACCATGAGCGTTATGACGGAAAAGGCTATCCGGACGGGCTGGCCGGAACAGAAATCCCCATCCATGCCCGGATCGTGGCTGTTGCCGACTGCTACGATGCCATGAACTCCCGCCGAATCTACCGTAATGCGCTTCCACCGGAGGTTGTTTACGAAGAATTCCGCAAAAACCGTGGTACACAGTTCGACCCGGAGATCACAGACATTTTTCTGAAACTGCTCAATGAAAAACGGCTGCCTCAGTGGGATCCTTCCCAGGAAGAACCGGACACTTATAACCTTCCGGATATGCAGCTTACCGTCAGCAAATTCATCTCGGACATAATGGCCACCATAAAAAGTCAGGAAGACGCAAAAAGCTATGATTTCCTTACCGGTCTTCCCATGCGTAACCTGGGCGAACGTCTTACCGCGGAATTTATGCAGACACATGATGGATGTTTGGTATTCCTTGATATGGACAACCTGAAAAAGATCAACGACATCTATGGCCACAAAGCCGGCGACCGTGCACTGAAATGTCTTGGAAAGCTGCTCCAGAAACGGGCAGATCAGGGAATTTCCTGCAGACTTGGAGGCGATGAATTCCTGATGTTCCTTCCGGACACAGATCCTGATTCCCTGTCTCTGCAGATGGACGATCTGTTCCAGAAATTTCACACCATCACTACCGATGATCCGGAACTCCGGTTTGCCACACTGTCCGCAGGCCTGTGTCTGTGCAGCACCGATGATTCCTTTGAGGACTGCTATTCCAAAGCAGATAAAGCTCTGTATTACGTAAAACAAAACGGCAAAAACCAGTTCTTTTTCTACCAGCAGATCGACCGTAGCACTCTTGCGGCATCCGGTTCCGGAAAGGATCTGGCGCTTGTGGCAGAGTCCCTTCAGAAAAGCGGCATCTATGTAGGTGCTCTTGATCTGAATTACCGGGATTTCGCACGACAGTATGAATACATGAGTCAGCTTGTCACACGCAGCCAGTGCAGATGTTATCTGGCGATGATCACCATCGAGACACTTGTGGATACAGTTCCTGATATCGAATCCATTGAGCAGGCTCTGGAGTATATGGAACAGGCCATCCGGCAGAATATCCGCCGTGTGGATATCTGTACACGCTACAGTTCCCTGCAGTATCTCATCATACTGTTTGAGCCTGACGAAACGCATATCCCGGACATCATAGAACGTATTTTTACCCAATATTACTGTCAGTGTGACAGCCATGATTTCCAGCCATCCTATGAATACCTGGAAATATCTCCACAGGAGTTATAAATACTCCCATGACATGATAAAGCCATAACAAAAAAGAGGTCGTACTTGACGGCCTCTTTTTTGTTAAAGTTTTGCAAAATATCATTAAGACGTGGCTCTGGAATTTTCCTGCATGAAACTTTTTCCGTATGTTCGATACAGATAAACCGCCATGAAAATAGTCACGGCTTCTGCCAGCGGCATCGTCATCCAGATGCCTGCAACCCCTATAAGCTTTGGCAGGATCAATATGAACACAGCCACCAGGATCAAAGAACGCATTGATGAGATCAATGCCGAAATAAAACCATTTCCCAGGGCAGTAAAGTATCCGGAAAGAAATACATTTAAACCAATAAACAGGAAAACCGGACTAAACAGCTTCAGGCCATCCCATGTCAATGTAAATACATTTCCGTTCCCGACGAATAAATGGATGATCTGTTTTCCAAATACAAGTGATACTGCGAGGATCAATACTGAACTGATGGCAATCGTAATAAAACTATATCGTGTTATTTCTCTGATCTTGTCATGATTTTCAGAACCATAATTATAGCTTATGATCGGAGCCGCTGCAACGGCAATTCCCATATAAAAAGCGATGAAGAAATAGTAAATATACATAATGATCGTCACAGCCGCAACTCCATCTTCACCAAAATATTGCATGATAATAAGGTTAAATAAAAATGTAGTGATCCCGGTAGACATCTCCGTCAGCATTTCACTGCTTCCATTGGTGCAGGATTTCAGAAGAACACTCCCATCTGCCTTCGGTCTGCAAAACCTTATATGGCTGTATTTCAGGAAATAAATAAAGCCGATCAACATGCTTACCGTAATGGAGAGAAATGTTCCCCACGCAGCTCCAAGCGTTCCCAGTCCGAATATAGCCACAAAAATATAGTCGAAAACAATATTAAAAGCCAGACCGGTCAGAGACATGATCATTCCGATGTACGATCTCCCATCCGTCCTCACAAGATATTCGAAAAATAGCTTGAATGACATCGGAACCGATCCTAAAAATATGACAAATGCGTATGGCACCACATGCTCCATCAGGCGCTCACTGCTTCCCAAAAAAATACAAATCGGTTTCAGGAAAAGGATTCCCACAGCTGTAAAAGCAACCGAAAGTACGAGCAGCACGATCGTCATAAAAGTAAATATCTCATTTGCTTCCTGTTCTCTTTTTTGTCCCATCCTCTCTCCTATAATGGCACCTGATCCCGTTGCAAGCATGACAGACGTTCCGAAAATAACACAGGTGATCGGAATAACAATATTAATTCCTGCAAGCGCGTCAGAGCCTGCATACCGGGATACAAAAAATCCATCTATCGTTGTATAAAATGACAAAAAGATCATAGTCAGTACCGATGGGATCAGATATTTTAAAAACTGAGGATAAGACATTTTTGCTTCAAAGTATTTCATTTCTATAAAAACCTCCTGCTTAGTTACATAATCAGTCAAAATCTCTGGTAATGTTCGTAAGCCATTTATTTCTGAAATAGTGGATGAACACCACAGGCATTTTTTCGAACTCATCCAGGGTCATTATAAAATATACCCAGACAGGCGGCAGTTTTAAAACATATGCTGCAAGGAAGGTGAGAGGAACTGCAACAAGCCACATAAATATGGAATCTACGATCATTCCGAACCTGGAATCGCCACCTCCTCTGAAGCATCCGCATATAAGACAGGTATTGATACCCTCTCCTACAAGACGCCAGGTTGTCATGATTATAAAAATACCAAGATAATAAATGGCTGTCTCTGTCAGTTTATCCCGGTAGAAGTCCAGTATCATAGGGCGGACTGCCAGAATAATGGCACATCCGATGAGACTTACGATAATTGTTATTCTCAGCATACGTTTCCCATATTCTCTTGCTGTATCCTTGTGATCTTTACCAAGCTCCTGGCTGATAATGATGGTAGTAGCGTTGGCAAAACCGCGACAGGCGATGGCACCAATGTTTACCACCATAACAGCAACTGCATTTGCGGCAACCATATCATCGCCAATGTGGCCAAGGATCGCTGCGAACGCTGAACTGGCAAAGCTCCAGACAACATCATTTATCACAGCCGGAGAAGCAATTTTCATAAAGTCCCTGAACAGAATACCAGATTTCGCACAAAAATATTTTATCCGAAATCTGACATCGGAGCTGTTTAATGAATAGATGAGACAGATCAATACCTCTGCGATCCTGGCAATAACAGTACCAAGGGCAACACCGGTAACACCAAGCTTTGGAAGTCCAAACAGGCCAAAGATAAAGGTGGCATTACAAAATACATTGACGCAAAGCGATACAATGTATGTAACAGAAGGCAGCATTATTTTTCCGACACTTCGAAGGGCACTCATGAAAACCTGAGAGAATCCCATAAACATAAAGGAAAATGAGATCACCTTCAAATACTCGCTGCCGGCAGCAATCGTATCCGGACTGTTTGTAAAAATCTTCATGATCGTAATCGGCATGGAAAAGGAGATAACGAAAAATACAAGAGAAACGATCAGTGAGATCCGCTCCGCCAGGCCGAGAATCTTTTCTACTGTTTTTTTATCACCCTTTCCCCAGTACTGGGCACATAAAACCGAAGTACCTGTAGCCATACCGTAATATAAACAGAAAAGAATAAATGTATACTGGTTGGCAAGGGACGAAGCCGACATGGCAGTCTGGCTTACATATCCCAGCATTACAGTATCCGCAACATTTACTAATGTTCCGATCAGATTTTGGATCATGATCGGAAATGCTAATTTTGATGCATATTTCAAGAAATCTTTTTTATTTAACATACAACAGTTCTTCCTTAGTTCTTAGAATTTATAAACCTGTGGCATATCTGGCAAAATGCCTGTCTTTCTCATATTTTGCAAGCAATCTGTCTATATAAAAATCCTCAAAATACAGCTCCATCCTGTCATTAAGTGGAAGGGAATTCTCATCTGCTCAGGACCGATTTTACAGCACCGATCCGGTCTTCAGTGAATTCCGATAAGATATTTACTTATAAAGGACAGTATATCATATACCCTGCAAAACCGCGAGTCTTTTTCAGTATTCTTTCCAATATATTCCTTAATTGTATACTATATTTCACCCTCTGGTCATATTTCCATTGTACATAAAAAAAACAATATCACTTTAACGCAAAAAATCATTCTATTTTTTCACTTCTATGATATAATATTCTATTGTGAAACTAATAAAACGAGGTGAACCAGGTGAAGAAAAAAACAATTGTACCTCTTATCGTTTTTTTACTGGGCATATGCCTTGTTGGTTTAATTGTATACAAAATAGACTCACATGAAACTGAACAACGACACATAACAGCACAATTAAATGCAACAACCTACGGCGAACGTATAAAAAATGAAATTACAAATGGAATTGCGATCACAGATACGCTAAAGCAGGTCCTGATCAGTGAAAACGGAAAGATCAGTCAGTTTGACACAATTGCAGAAAATATTATGTCTGACGTTATTGAAAGCATACAGCTTGCTCCGGATGGTAATGTAACAGATATTTATCCTTCTGAGGGAACGGAAGCGAGTAAGATCGATCTGCTCCAGGATAAAGATTGCAGCAAAATTTCCTGTTACGCAAGAGACAATCACGTGATCATTACACAAGGTCCTTTCGATTTAAAACAGGACGGCTGTGGAATTGCTGTCCGCAATCCAGTCTACCTGAAAGATGAAAACAACCAGGAATATTTCTGGGGATTTACCATTGTTATCCTGCGTGTTCCTGACATTTTTTCAGATGCGATCAGTGCACTTTCGGATTTCGGATATGAATACAGGCTCTCAAAAACCGACGCTCCCTGGAGCGATACTTATAAAGTTGTTTATCAGTCAGACGACCAGTTAACTCCTACTGTTTCTTATGGTTTTACGATAGGGGAAGAGCACTGGACATTAGAAGTAGCTCCTGAAAGCGGATGGAGAAACCTTAAATTACTGGTAATCGTCGGCGGAATGTTTACTGCTGTCGTTTTACTTTTCTCAGGTCTTACCCGGGTATGGTTAGTATCGAAAGAAAATAAAAACAAATTTCAAATACTGGCACACACAGATTCTCTCACCGATATTTACAACCGCTATGGATTTGATGAATTAGCTGAAAGGATGATCACCAAAAATCCAAAAACGCATTTTGTGGCCGCACTCCTTGATATTGATGACTTTAAGTTTATTAATGATATTTACGGACATGTCTATGGAGACAGGGCACTAAAGAGTCTTACAGATAGCATGAAGGCTTTTTTCCCAAAAACCACATTACTGGGAAGAAACGGTGGCGATGAGTTCTGCATTCTTCTGCCGGATCATACCTATAAAGAAGCGGGAGAACTGCTGCTGCAATTTACCAAGCTTCCAAAGACATTTTCATGTAAGGGAAAAGAATATCCGTTTTTTATTTCTCTCGGATATGCAGAATATCCAACCTTTGCCTCCAACCGTTCACAGCTTATGCGCTGTGCAGATGCAGCACTTTATGAAATAAAGCTTCACGGAAAAAACGGATGTATGGCTTACAGGGAGGGGCTCCGGTCAGGAGTCCGCAAACAGCTCGGATTTGCATTCAAGGATATCTCTGAACACCTTCCGGGTGCATTTATCATATACAGAGCGGACAAAGATGATGATGAACTCCTGTATGCAAACCATGAGTTCCTTCAAATGACCGGATATAAAACTATAGATAAACTCTTCAGCCTTACAAATAAAAGCTTCCACAACCTGATCCGTGAGGATGAACAGCAGCAGATAGAAGCAAGCATCTGGAAACAGATCGATGCCGGCAATAAAAATGATTACATCCACTTTCATCTTCGAAAAGCGGACGGCTCTTACCTTTCTGTTCTTGATCACGGAAGGATTGTGGACAGCCAGCAATACGGAAGAGTATTTTATGTATTGTTTATGGACTGGGAAGCTATGCATGTTCATTACAGTGATAAATTTTCCGGCTAAGGTACAGACATCTCAGTCTGTGTCTTAGCCGACTGCTTTTTCTCTGAACAATTCAACCATCTTATAATATGTATTCCATCTGTCTTTCTTTTGTCCGCATTCCCATTTTTTCATAAAATTTTTCTGCTGAAGTATTTCCTGCCCACACATTCAATGTCACTTCATAGCATCCCAGCTGCTTTGCTTCTTTTTTTACATATTCAAACAGGCTTTCCCCAATATGCTGTCCTCGTGTCTCCTGATCGACACACAGGTCATCTATAAAAAGAGATTTAAACGGTACCATATTGTTTGAAAAAGGCTGCTCCTTTAATTGACAAAATGCATACCCCACACAAACATCAGCCTCATCCGCTGCAACATATATTGGCTTTTCTTCATTTTTCAAAAGCTCTGTCAATTCGTCTGTCGTATATTTTGTTGTGCCCGGAATAAAGATATCAGGCCTCATATCTGCATGGATCTGCAGCACCTGTCCTAACAATTCCAGGATCCTCGGAATATCTTTTTCTTCTGCTTTTCTGATGAGCATTTTTTTCCTCCTGTTTTTCAATAACTGATTTCATAGATTCTTTATACATACACCATAATACCATCGTGTGAACGCTTATAACAATAGAATCACTTTAAGCAGTCTCACTTTCCTTTTGCATTATAATGAAAAAGTTTATCGTTTTCCGTGATGTATATCACATTTTTATTCCTGAATCCGTATCATTACAGACAGTCAGTTCAAAATGGTTTCTGTTTGTTTTTATAAGTCCTTCTTTTTGCAGCTTTGATATCTCCGCAGACATTGCCGCACGGTCAATACAAAGATAATCTGCCAGCTGCTGCCGGTCAAAAGGAATGTCAAAGGATAACGATGCCTGTCTGATAGATACCGCCGACAAATAGGACAACAGCTTATCCCTGGTCGTTCGTTTACCCACATGTGTGATCTTATCGTTGAGGATCAGGATCTTATTTGCCAGGACACCGACCAGGTTACGAATCAGCTTCTGATGATGATCACATACTGTTGGACAGGAAACCAGAAGTCTTTGAACATTTAAAAAAATAATCTCACAATCTTCATCTGCTACCACACTGACATTCAGAACAGCTCCCGGACTTGCTGCATATGGTTCACCGAAAAAATCTCCTGCATGACATTTTGACAGAATATTCCGATGTCCCCAGAGGTCTTCCTGAATAACAAGAACACAGCCTGCCACCACAAGTCCCATTACTTCGGTAGAATCTCCGGCTCTGAAAATATAAGAATCCCGTTTTCTGGAGATTGTTGCTGCATTTACACAGTGCAGTATGGATAATATCTCATTATCAGTAAGACCTTTAAAGAAAGGACTGGTTCTTAAAATGGGTAAATATTTTTTCAAAATTAATCCTCCTGTTGGAAATCAAACATACACGTTGTAATTATTATACTATACTCCTAACAGAAACCAAGGATAAATATTACCGGCCGAGGATAAAATAATAAGAAAGATCATTCGAAAAATCACAGAATAAAAGGAGAATACAATAATGGATAAAAAAATGTTTTGTTTTCAGTGTGAACAGACCGTCGGATGTACAGGCTGCACGGGAAATGCCGGTGTCTGTGGAAAAAAAGCAGATACAGCGAAATTACAGGACGAACTGACAGGTGCGTTGATCAGTCTGGCTAAAGCTGCCGACAGCACGGAAACTATTTCAAAAAGAACCGGACAGATCATAATCGAAGGACTGTTTACTACAGTTACAAATGTAAGTTTTGACAATGCTGCAATCGAAAATATGATACAAAAAGTCAGAGCTGAAAAAGAAAGACTGGCTCCTGACTGCAGAACAGAGGAATATGAGCTTCAGCAGCTGTGGAATGCCAATGAAGATATCCGCTCTTTGAAATCTCTTATTCTCTTTGGTATCCGCGGAATGGCTGCCTATGCCTATCATGCAAATGTTCTGAATTATGAAGATGCCGAAGTGAATCAGTTCTTCTGCGAGGCATTATCTAAGATCGGTTATGAAGAAAGCACAGAAGCACTGCTTTCCACAGTACTCAAAACAGGAGAGATCAATCTGAAGTGCATGGCACTTCTTGATAAGGCAAATACGGAAACCTATGGAACACCAGAACCAACTGATGTTACACTTACGGTAGAAAAAGGGCCTTTTATTGTCGTGACCGGACATGATCTGAAAGATCTGCAGCTTTTACTTGAACAGACTGAGGGAAAAGGAATCAATATCTATACACATGGTGAAATGCTCCCTGCCCATGCCTATCCATTCTTAAAGAAATACGCTCACCTGAAAGGCAATTTCGGAACTGCATGGCAGAATCAGCAGAAAGAATTTGACCATCTTCCGGCCCCGATCCTCTACACTACCAACTGTCTGATGCCTCCAAAAAGCAGCTACGCTGACAGAGTATTTACAACAGAAGTGGTTGCCTTCCCGGGAGCTGTCCATATTGACGAGAAGAAAGACTTCACACCACTTATTGAAAAAGCACTGGAGCTGGGCGGTTACAAAGAAGATCGTATGTTCTCCGGTATCAACGGCGGAAAAAAAGTGACAACCGGTTTTGGTCATGCAGCCATCCTGTCCCATGCAGGTACTGTAGTAGAGGCTGTAAAATCAGGTGCGATCCGCCATTTCTTCCTGGTTGCCGGCTGTGATGGTGCCAAGCCAGGTCGAAACTATTATACGGAATTTGTAAAGCAGACACCTTCTGACAGTATCGTTCTCACCCTGGCATGTGGAAAATTCCGTTTCAATGATCTCGATCTGGGAGAGATCGGTGGTCTTCCACGACTGATGGATATGGGTCAGTGTAATGATGCTTATGGTGCGATCCAGGTTGCTGTGGCACTTGCAGATGCATTTGGATGTTCTGTAAATGAACTTCCGCTTTCCTTCGTACTCTCCTGGTATGAACAGAAAGCAGTCTGTATCCTGTTAACCCTTCTGCATCTGGGTATCAAAAATATCCGTCTTGGTCCTTCTCTTCCGGCGTTCCTTTCTCCTAATATTCTGAACTTTCTGGTTGAAAATTATGGTATTGCACCTATCACCACACCGGAAGAAGATATCAAAGCACTGATGAACCAGTAAAAGTAAATTTTTCAAAGCCTTTACAAAATCAACAAAGCCGATACAGGATTCCAAAAGTGGTGTGCGCCCCGTCAAGTAGACAATTAAAAAAATATAGGTTTTTTGCTACCCA